>ENA-OWNT01000723-OWNT01000723.1-seawater-metagenome-genome-assembly--contig:-NODE-723-length-61359-cov-5.472961_pt1 | contig 61359 bp, 54 predicted proteins | sample MGYA00238136_ERZ651165 | MGnify/ENA primary metagenome ERZ651165 (study PRJEB26861, sample SAMN08777766) | seawater metagenome | isolation source: coastal seawater | place: USA: Florida | collected... | reverse complement strand
CGGGAGCAGGATTTGAACCTACGACCTTCGGGTTATGAGCCCGACGAGCTACCAGACTGCTCCATCCCGCGCCAGAAGTACAATTGAGAGTTGCGCTTCTCAGTGCCTCGCCTCAATGTGGTGCGTATTATACATAGGCACTTTACTAACACAAGGGAAACATTGCTAATTATTTCATTTTTCTTACCGTTCGCAGCTTTATTGCGCAATGTGTACAAACTTAGTGCAAGTGGCGTTGAAATATCAAACAACTATAATGCTTTACCCCTTTACTTGAACTTTTCCATCTTCTCAGCAAGTGAAAAATCAAGGTCACTTAACCCGTCGACATCATGAGTTGTTAGTCTTACGTCAACGCGATTATACACATTAAACCATTCCGGATGGTGCTTAAGTTTTTCCGCCCATATCGCTATTTGTGACATCCAACCAAATGCTCTTATAAAGCTTTTAAAAGTAAAGGTCTTTTTAATGGCGTCTCCTTCTCGCTCCCAAGGCGTTTCATCTGTCACTATCTCGTTAAGCGCATTTAATTTGCTGTTTATTTCATCATTATTAAGTTTTGTAGCCATCTTATTTCCATAAATTGCTTATAGGGGTAATACAGCTACTTTAAAGAAAGTTTTTTAGATTAGAAAATTGAAACGAAAATTGATAAGAAAAAAGGTAAAGGAACTTGTGGTGTTTGCTTTACAAAAAAGCCGGCGTGTAAGCCGGCTTTTTATCCATTTGCAATTTAAAACTCGACTGCGAGTCTTGCGTATATTTGACGTCCGCGAGGATCGTGTACTTTTGAATCGAAGCCACTGTTGGTAAACACTTGTGGTGGCTCTTCGTCAAACAGATTAATACCACCTAGCGTTAATACGTAGCTTTGGTCGGTATCAAACACACTACCTAGGTCGATGTTGTATTGCGCATCAACCGTTAATATGCTGTCGATTTCGAAAAAGCCGTTCGCACAGCCCGCGGTATTACTTGTTCCATCGGCACAGTTTTGATCATCGTCATACGAAGAAATGTAACGCAAGAATATATTTGCTGCGTGCACATCATGTTGCCAATTAAGACCAAGATTCATACGAAGCTCAGGTGACGATACACCAATATTATTGAAATTACGGCGCCCTGCTCCATCAATGTTGCCCGCTTGAGGGTCACTTAAATCATACTTCGTGATATACGTAGCCTGAATTGTTGGCGTAAAGTTGCCCATTTCTGTTTCCATTTTATAACTAGAAACAAAATCAATACCTGAGGTTTCCAAAGAGCTCGCATTAACGTACGTGTTGTTTATTTGCAGTACGGGTCCAGAAACTGGATCGCCGGCACGAACAATACGGTCGGTATTCGTTGGGTCAGCATTTAACAACGCCTGTGCATTTTCTTGAATTATCAGGTCTTCAAATTCGAAGTTCCAATAATCAACCTCAATAGACAGATCTCTAAACGGTTCGTAAGAAAAGCCTATGTTGTATGCTGTTGACTCTTCTGGCTTAAGGTCGGCGTTACCCGACGTACGCACAGCAACAAACGCTTGTGCACCTTGCACTGGGTCAACAACTTGCTGAAGTGACGTAGCGCCACCTTGCGCAAGGAATACTGTAGGCGCTCTAAACGATGTCGATATTGAACCTCGCAGTGAAAACTCTTCTGATGCGCGCCACGAGACCGCCAACTTAGGATCTACAGTGCTACCAATACTACCGCCATAATCTTCATAGCGAACCGCAATTTGAACATCAAGCTCGTCGTTTACTGGTAAAGCCAATTCACCGAACGCAGCCCATACGTCTTGGCTGCCGTCTAAATCAGGGTTACCAATAACGAACGTGAAGCTGTCTTGATTTGACAACTCGTCATAGTCTTGACGAAGGCTGTTCTCTCTATATTGAATGCCAAGCGCAAGCGCCGCAAAACCGCCTCCCATTTCAAAGGTATCGAACGATGTGAATGCCTCAAATACCTCTAGGTCGGCTTTTGAATCAATTACCTGTCTGCCAGTAAATGAATTAATCACATAATCTGAGTTTGGAGATGTGGTGTATGACGTAGCGAATGGATTGAAGAATTCACAGCTGCCCTGCCCTGGTGTTCCAGTAACCGGGTTACAGTCAGACCCACCAAAACCAAGAAGCGCAAGCTGAAACTCAGTATTCAACACATCGGGCACAGAGAACAAGAAGTCGTTAACTGCTCTTGTGTAACTTACTTCCCAAAATCCACTATCCGTTACGCCCTGCAAATTTGTACTAAAACGGAATGTGTCTGATTCGGTATTCGCAGCATCGCCAGGCTGACCGTTACCTTCAGCACGTCCGAAGAAAGCTACTGAGCGGCCAAATGGGTTTTGTGGATGATAGTCTGGCACTACAGGTGCGGTGAGGATTGGGAAGCTCGGCGCACCACCGCGCTCGGCACGATTTCGCGCCATGCCAATTTCAGTGGTCCAAGTAATGTCATCGGTAAACTCATATTCGGCACGGGTATATGCGTTTATGCGACTCTCATCAGGCACGTAAGAATAATATGGGCCGAAGTCGAAGCCGCATAACCCAACATCTAAACCAGGCACGGTACCCGCAGGGGCAAGTACTTGAGGAAAACCACCAAACTCTTCACAGCCAAACGGATCAATTACCGGCACACCTGGTGCAATGAAAAAGCTCGCAGGGTTACCTAAGGCACTAGTGTCATCCTGAGGACGGCTTAAACGTCTGTCGCTGATAAATAAGGGCGAACGGTTTGTGTAGCTTATAGCGGCAATAACGTTTCCTTTATCGCCTGTTGCGCCCCAAAGGCCCTGAAGGACGTACTCTTTATTGTCGCCATGAGCACCATCTTGATAATCAGCAGTTACCATAGCGCCGTCGTAGTTTCGTTTGGTAATAAAGTTTACTACCCCAGCTACAGCATCTGAACCATAGAGTGCTGACGCACCATCTTTAACCACTTCCATTCTATCAATGGCGATCATTGGCACCAGTGAGCTGGTATCAACAAAGTTCAGGCCTTCATTGGTAGGCTGTGCGTTCACAACTTGCCGTTTGTTATTAAGCAGAACAAGAGTTGATGCAACGCCCAGTCCGCGCAAGTTAATATTAGACGTACCCGCCGTTGCATTTTGCGTAAATGCATCAGGGTTGTTTTCTGCGCCGGTGTTAATAGTTAGAGTTTGCGTTATATCGGCAATGTTTTTAGCGCCGATTGAGTCAATTGCAACGCTATCGACTACCGCTAGGGGTGAGGGAGAATCAAAGTTTTCGCTGCGACGAACGAAACTACCGGTAACGAGGATAAGCTCTACATCTTTTTTCGCCTCTTTCTCATTATCAACGTCGGCATCTTGTGCCATTGAGCTTAGAGGCGAACAAAACAGTGCAGCACCAACCAAAGTGGCAACTGCAGTCTTACGCGTATTCAATTTCATAGTGTGATTCCAAATCTGTGCTTATCACTACCGGCACTACTACCCACACGCTCCGCTAGCAACAGGCTATTCGATTTCGTATTTTTATAGGCTCGAGGTCACGAACAAATAATGACCTACGTGATTGATACTATGCCTCTAATTCATGTTTGTAAATTTATTGTGAATAATATGTTCACATTAATTTTACAGATGGTCAGACCAGAAATACTTAAGATTAATGTGTTTCTCATTGGTTTACGCTTACTACACGAGAGAATAACTTGCTGAAACTGTGAAAATTATTCACACCCTCTTCTTTCAGCCCATCCTTACAATTCAAAAAAAACACTATATTTCAATAACTAATATCAGTGCTCTTAAAGGAATGATTCTTGAAGCTGACATTCATTGAATATAATACTTTCTGCTAAGGCACATTGTTTCGCTTAGAGGATATATGACGTTTCCTAAAATTGATGAAATTTATAAATTACTCACTGAAAAACTAGAAGGCTGGATTGAAAGTGGCATTACGTTGCTGCCCAATATCGTTGTTGCCATCGTCATTGCTATTGTTTTTGGTGTGCTCGCCAAGGCGGTCGGGAACGTGAGCGGCAAGATCATGCGACGCACGTTCGAGTCTCGTCAAATCGCTGGTTTACTTACATCTATTATAAAATTCATCATCATAATCGCCGGCATCTTTATTGCGCTTGATTTCATAGGCCTAAAAGGAACAGTGACATCTTTGCTAGCAGGTGCCGGTATTGTGGGTCTTGCCATTGGTTTTGCCTTCCAAGATATGACAGAAAACTTTATTGCGGGAATAGCAATGGGAATACGCAAGCCATTTGAGATTGGAGACGTAATAGAAGCCGAGGGTGTATTTGGCAATGTAAGAGAAATTAACTTACGCAATACACTTGTTGAGACGTTCTATGGTCAGCTTGAAGTCATCCCAAATAAAATTCTCTTTAGAAATATCCTGACGAATTACTCTTATTTAGGCCATCGTAGAATAGAAGTACCTGTAGGCATCTCATATGCAGATGATATAGAAAAAGCAGCCGCCTGCATTACAGAAGCGATGAATGAAAAAGACTATGTAATCAATAAAGAAGAGACGGCTGTTTATGCTGAGTCATTTGGAGACTCAAGCATCAACCTACTTTTATGGTTCTGGATCCGTTATCCAGGAGAACCTTCTTTCATGGAGGTTCGTCACGACGCCGTTACTACGGTGAAAAATGTATTAGACGATAACGACATATTAATTCCATTCCCTATAAGAACATTAGATTTTAATGCGAAGGGAGGCGATAAACTTAATGCAATGTTAAAGACGCGTGACACCACCGAAGGCGAGGCATCGGCAAAGCAGCAGGAAACGCCCCAGTAATAAATGCGTTTGTATGTAAGTTCTACCGATACGCGTACATACGAATGTGTTCAAAGGCAGTAAACCGTAATGAGGATGAACAAATGGAAAACTTGAATACCACAAAACGAGCGTCATTTTTGTCAATGCTTTTACTTTTAGTTGGTGTATGCGGGCTAAGCGCATGCGCAACCATTGAAGGTGCTGGTGAAGATATCCAAAGCGCAGGGGAAGCGATTGAAGAAGGTGCAGAAGAAGCTGGTAATTAGCAGTACATAAAAGTACGGCTTTTTAGACAAAGCCGTACTTTTTATTCAATAACGTGTTTGTGTCACAAAACCGCCAGCATTAAAAAAGCGCCCACCAAAGCAGGCCTACCGCTAGATTTTAAAACACAACTCCCTTCCACTTTGAAAAGTTTTCCTTGGGGTCTGTCACTTATTTCAACGACCGTGAATTGGTACTTAATAGCATCGCCGCTTTTTACGGGCTCTAGAAATCGCAATTTGTCGATGCCGTAGTTAATCATCGAACGAATCTTTTCACTTGGTGCAATAACTTCAGAAAAAGCTTTTGGCATCAGGCTAGCTGACAAAAAACCGTGGGCTATAGTAGTACCAAAAGGACTCTCGTCCTTACACCTTTCCTCGTCTAAATGGATCCATTGATGATCACCCGTTGCGTCTGCAAATGTTCTTATCATTTCTTGTGAAACGGTTATCCATTCTTCTTGAGAAAGGACATCCCCTACTTTTAAATCTAGAAGTGTTTTCATTTTTTACGTCCAAAGCACAGTTATTGACGACCAAAGTACTATTACCACCTTGAATGTTTCAATTAACTTTTAATAATAGGTGTTTATAAATATTCTTGTTACACTATCGTAAATTAAAGGTAGACGCTATGTAGCAATTGAGCATCAGAAAGCCTGTTCGTCTATTTTCGCAACACCCTATTTTCGTTTTATTTTGGGCTTTCTGGAGTTTTCGCTTTTAAAGGACTAGTTATGAATCTCAATAGAATTGATTTAAATCTTTTCGCGGTTTTTGATGCTATTTACACAGCAGGAAGTTTGACCAAGGCAGCTGATGTGTTGTGTATCACCCAACCGGCAGTAAGTAACTCATTAGCACGTTTGCGCGAAATGTTGAATGACCCGTTGTTTGTTAGAACTGGCCACAGTATGACGCCCACGCCTGTAGCGCAAAACATTATTGTACCCGCTAGGCAGGCCCTGGCGTTACTCAGAAAAAGCGTTCAAGAAAGCCACACATTTGACCCGCTTACCGCAGAAACCTCTTTTAATTTTGCCAGCAGGGATTTACTTGAAGCAAGCATAATGCCCCGCCTTGTAGCTCGTCTTCAAAACTTGGCGCCGAATATTTCGCTCACGAACTATGAAATGCCGAGAAGTCAGGTTGTGTCTGCGATGGCTGCCGGCACGCTGGATTTCTTCGCTGATGCGTCAACGTTCACAGACCCGCATTTATGCAAAGAGAAAATAGCGCAAGATCGCTTCGTGGTTCTTGCCCGAAAGAATCACCCTGCACTTAAGAATGGATTGAATTTAGATACATTTTTGCGTCTAGGACACATAAACGTATCACAACGAAAATCGGGCGCTGGCCCTATAGAGGTTGCGCTAGACAAGTTAGGCAAGCGCAGAAAAGAAGTAATGCGCGGTCAGCATTTTCTAACGGTGCCAAGTACTATTGTGAAAACTGACCTTATTGCTTGTCTTCCCTTCCATCTGGCTAAACACTACGATCTTGCAATTTACGAAATGCCGTTCGATTTGCCGCCTGTGGAATATTTTCTTTATTGGCACGTGAGTGCAGATCACGATTACGCACACATGTGGATGAGAGAACAGATAATGGAAGTTGCAACCGCATTCAAGCCACATTAAAAAAATTTGCGTCCTAAGTCTTTATATTTAGGGCGCTTTATTTAGCCCCACAGCCCTCTCATACAAAATAAAGTATAAAACTCCATACCACCGTATCAGCGAAAAGATTTTCTACTTATTACCACTCTGGTTTAATTCGCGCCGCTCAAGCAATCCATTATCGAAAATCGAGGATTTAACCATGTTGAAAATCGTTAAAGTTTCCCTTGCTATTGCCACCACATTAGGTATGGCTTCAACTGCTCAAGCAGACGTGACAGAGGCGTTAGCAAATATTTGTACAATTGTAGAAGCCGACGATAAGGGTGAACTTCGCAAAAAAATGCGTGCTGTTGAATCCGACTATCGCTTGAAGCTTAAAGACTACTATTCTGGCGTGACCTGCGGTGGTAACAGCCTTATAAGAACAGCCTTATTAAACAACGCTGTGAACACAGGCTCATTGTTGGTGAAGAAAATGCCCAAGGGCGACTTAAACGCACCTGAAGCAGACGGTAAAACGCTACAGGCATGGGTATCAGAAAACGGCTTACAAGACAGCCCGATTGCAGCAGTGCTTAATGACCGCCTGTAAACAAATTCACACCATGTGACCCGATTCAACATGGTTGCAGAGAAATCTGCACACTTAAAAGCGACCTTCGGGTCGCTTTTTTCTTTTTATACAAGTAACAATAGTAGTTAAGAACCCTTACTAAACCCCACAAACTATATATCAATCAAATACTTGAATGTTTAGGGCACAGCATCAATGCACATAAAGCGTATTCTTTCGCATACCTTGTTATAGACCCGTATGTTTTTTCACCTCTCTATTTCCTTTTAAATATCACTCGAACAAACAAACACAAATCTAATAATAAACGAAGGAATTTAACCATGTTGAAAATTGTTAAAACTTCTCTAGTACTAGCAGCATCTACTCTAGCTTTCTCTAACGCAGCGCAAGCTAACGACATCAACGAAGCACTTGCAAACATTTGCACCATCGTGCAGGCAGACGATAAAGGCGAACTGCGTAAGAAAATGAGAAGCGTACAATCAGATTACAAATTGAAATTGCGTGACTACTACTCTGGTATTTCATGCAATGGCGAAAGCCTTATCCGCACAGCAATTAAAAGTGATGCGGTAAACGTTGGCACATTACTGGTTAAAAAGATGCCAAGCAAAGAACTTGCACAGCCAGAAGCTGATGGCAAAACACTTCAAGCGTGGATTGCAGAGCAAGGTCTTCAAGACTCGCCTATTTCAGCAACGCTTAACGAGCGAATCTAATTATTGAATCACATCGCCATGTGAAAAAGTTCAACATGGTTGCAGCGTAAGCTGCACAAAAAGGCCCTTCGGGGCCTTTTTTCTTTTCTAAACATTTCTCTGTCAATTTACGTACCTATCTCCAATAGTGATAGCCCTTGCCTATCACTAAGTAGTCTTGAACCCTTACAAAAATTAATTAACTATATGTTTGTAAAACATTAACATCGCATAGAGGAGAAACTATGTTTACACAAGAGATGGTGCATACTGCGCTTCAAACATGGTGTGACAACGTTGTTGCAGTGGGTAAAGTACATCAAGAAGGTGGAGATACCGAAGCTTTTGCAAATAAAGTGTTATCAGAAAACTACGACTACGATAACGGCAAGGTTCTTTTTAAACCTACGCTCACCTTTGGCGAACAAACTTTTAGACCAACCAAAGAGGGTGCGCTTTCATACTTTGTTGGTGGGAACGACAAGTACCCGAACGATGGTGGGTTTAAACTGAAACCATGGGTTAAAGTATGGTTTAGTAAAGAAGATTTCGTTTTATATAACGAAATTGCTATCGTGCAGTGTAACGTTCACTTTATCGGCGCAGACGACAGCCATATTTTTGTAAACAAGAGCTTTGTGTTCAAGCTTTGTGAAGATGGGAAAATTCGTATCGTTCTTCACCAATCATCACTCCCTTATCAGCCAGAGTAATGATAATAAGCGCGGTTTTTACCGCGCTTTTTGTAGTACCATACGCCAACTCATAAAGTACCGTCTCTAATTAAACACCTACAGACATTCCCCCACCGCCAAAAAATCAACAATAAGTTCTAAATATCAAAAACATAGATAAAAACCCCTCTCGCAATCAGTACGCAAAGGTATTATTCGAAATACCCTGTTATCTACAAGAATGTTTTTCAATCTACTGTTTTAGCTTTTACTAGTATCCGAACAAACACAAACCTAATAATAAAACGAAGGACTTTAACCATGTTGAAAATTGTTAAAACTTCTCTAGTACTAGCAGCATCTACTCTAGCTTTCTCTAACGCAGCGCAAGCTAACGACATCAACGAAGCACTTGCAAACATTTGCACCATCGTGCAGGCAGACGATAAAGGCGAACTGCGTAAGAAAATGAGAAGCGTACAATCAGATTACAAATTGAAATTGCGTGACTACTACTCTGGTATTTCATGCAATGGCGAAAGCCTTATCCGCACAGCAATTAAAAGTGATGCGGTAAACGTTGGCACATTACTGGTTAAAAAGATGCCAAGCAAAGAGCTAACGCAGCCAGAAGCCGATGGCAAAACACTTCAAGCGTGGATTGCAGAGCAAGGTCTTCAAGACTCGCCTATTTCAGCAACGCTTAACGAACGAATCTAATTAATAATACGGCGTTACTTAGGCCTCCAGGAGTAGGCGACGCGGTAGAACGATTCAACATGGTAGCGGCAGGATGCCGCTCTTGAGGCCTCTTCGGAGGCCTCTCCCTTTTTCGGCTTTCCACTTTTTATTCGCTATAAATAAAATCACTTATATGCTTTGCGGCCCACACTGCTTGCTCCCTGTGGATCCAGTGAGTAGCGGTTTGATGGCGTTTAATGGTTAAGTTCTCAACGTAACGCGGCAAGCCCTCTAAAATACTTACATCAAATGCGTCATCCTTTTCTCCCCACAACACTAATGTTGGAAGTAAAATGCGAATGTTAGGTACTCGGATAGCTTCAAGTTCCTTTTGATCAGCGTTTGTCTTAGGCACCCTTTGCGGCATGTTTTTGTAATAACTTAACATGGCCTTTAGTGAATGCTTGTTGTTCCAGCCAGACAGTAAAGTGTTCGCATATTCCATATCCGTTGAAAAAAGCGCTTCCCCTAGCATATTTTTCAACAACAAAAACTCGGTTTTCTCTAGCGTCGATTGCGCCTTATCGTCTATAAGTTGATGGATATATTGACTCTTTTCTCTCTGCGTTCGACTGCACTTTAATAATTCTGTAAACGTAGAGGGGTGTGCTGCATTTAAAATAATTAAGCGGGAAAACAAGTGTGCGTGAAATGCAGCTAAAGGCCATGCAATCGCCCCGCCCCAATCGTGACCAACAAGTACTGCTCGTCTGCCCTTTGCTACTGTCTCTATAAAGGTAGACATTCTGGTCAATAAATTAGGTACGGTATAGCTTTCCTCGCTACTTAAGGGTTCTGATTTGTAATAGCCAGGTAAATCTGGTGCTATCACGTCAACTTCACCGGGAAGATAGGCAACGAGCGTTTCCCACGCATGTGCGTTTTCAGGAAAGCCGTGCAGAAAGACTAACAAGTCATTGTTAGTTAGGTATTGCTCTTCACCCTCTTTGTTTTCATCCTTTTCGCCTATGTTTGTTAAGTAATGTATTTGGTGACCATCTATTGTTACAAATCGACTTTCTAATGCCTTTTTTTCCATAAAACCACCTTAGTCGCTATCACTGCTAATAAAGAAACAAAAAAGCCGAGCGGTTAGTCTAAATCAACGGCTCGGCTTATCTTTTTGTTGGCCAGTATTAGGCCTGTGCAATTACTCTACTGCAAACATACTCTCTGGCATTGCCATTAGGTTATCTGAACCAGACTGCATCGCTGACACTAGCGAGCGAGTTCTTGTTAGCAGACGGTCGAAGTAGAACCCTGTAGTAAGAATTTTACTTTTGTAGAATTCCGTTTCTGTGCTGCCCGCGTCAAGTTGTTCCTGCGCTTTCACAGCCATTTTAAGCCAGAAATACGCAACAGACACATAACCTGAATACATTAGGTAATCAACTGACGCTGCGCCAATCTCATCTGGGTTAGAAGCTGCCGCTTTACCAATGTCCATGGTGATCTGCTGCCACTCATCAAGATGTGAGCTTAGTGCGTTTGTCCAAGCGCTAAACTGGGCGTTGTCGCGAAGTGAATTACAATAATCACGCACTTCTTGTACAAATACGTTAAGTAGTTCTCCGTTAGAACCCATTACTTTACGGCCAAGAAGGTCCACAGCTTGGATACCGGTAGTACCCTCGTACATGGTACAAATACGCGTATCACGGGCTAGCTGCTCCATGCCCCATTCTTTAATAAAGCCATGGCCACCGTATACCTGCATACCGTAGCTTGTTGCTTCTTGTGCAGTTTCGGTAAGGAAGGCTTTAACGATAGGCGTTAGAAATGCTAGCTTTGCTTCGGCCATTTGCTTCTCTGCTGCATCGTTTCCATAAAGCGTGATATCTACAAGTTGCATACAGTAAGCGGCTAACGCGCGGTTACCTTCTGCGAAGGCTTTCTGTGTAAGTAGCATGCGACGAACATCAGGATGAACGATGATAGGATCCGCTGGACCTTCAGGGTTTTTACGCCCCGTTAATGAACGAAACTGAATGCGGTCTTTGGCGTAGCGCAGCGCACCTTGGAAAGACGCTTCTGACGCCGCTAAACCCTCAAGGCCAGTGCCAATACGTGCAGTGTTCATAAACGTAAACATGCAGTTAAGGCCACGGTTTGGAGGACCAATTAAGAAACCTTTTGCGCCGTCGAAGTTAATTACACAAGTTGCGCTAGCCTTGATACCCATCTTGTGCTCGATGCTACCGCAGGCCACAGCGTTTCTATCTTGCTTTTCGCCATCTTCACCGACGTTAAATTTAGGCACTACGAACAATGAGATACCCTTTGTGCCCTCAGGAGCATCGGGTAAACGCGCAAGCACAATGTGGACGATGTTGTCTGACATGTCGTGCTCACCAGCAGAGATAAAAATCTTTGTACCCGTAAGGCTGTAGCTACCGTCTTCTTGAGGCTCAGCTTTACATTTCAACATGCCCAAGTCTGAACCACAGTGAGACTCTGTTAAGCACATTGTGCCTGTCCACTCACCGCTAATAAGCTTTGGTAGAAATTTATTTTGCTGCTCTTCGGTACCGTGAGCTTTTAACGTTTCCATGCAGCCTTGACTTAAGCCAGGGTACATCGCCCAAGAGTGGTTAGCGCCTGAGAACCATTCTGCGATGATTGAAGAAAGTGAGTACGGTAACGCCTGACCACCAAAATCTTCTGGGTGAGACATACTTGGCCAGCCGCCTTCAACGTACGTTTGATACGCTTCTTTGAAGCCTTTTGGCGTAGTTACTTCACCGTCCACCCATTTACAGCCTTCTTCATCACCTGAAGCATTGATAGGTGCAAGTGTATTTTCAGAAAACTTAGCTGCTTCTGCAAAAATAGCAGACACTAAATCTTCAGAAGCTTCGTCGAATCCCAGTTTTTGATAATGTGTTTGATAATCGAGTAACTCATGCGTAACGAACATTGCGTCACGTTGAGGAGCTTTATAACCTTCCATACTAATACCTACTAAATAACTTCAAATAGACCAGCAGCGCCCATGCCGCCACCGATACACATGGTGCAAACTACGTATTTCGCACCGCGTCGTTTACCTTCGATGAGTGCATGACCCACCATGCGAGCACCGCTCATGCCGTAGGGGTGACCAATTGATATAGCCCCACCATTTACGTTTAATAATTCATCTGGAATGCCCAACTTATCGCGGCAATACAGAACCTGTACAGCAAACGCTTCGTTGAGTTCCCACAGACCAATATCGTCCATGGTCAATCCATGTTGTTTTAATAATTTTGGAATAGCGAAAACAGGTCCAATACCCATCTCATCTGGTTCACACCCTGCAACAGCAATACCACGGTATATACCCAGTGGTTGTGCGCTACCTTGCGCTGCTGTGTGTTCGTCCATGATTACTGTAGCGCTAGCACCATCAGATAGTTGGCTAGCGTTACCTGCAGTAATGCAGCCGCCTTCAATAACAGGATTAAGCCCTTGTAGTCCTTCTAGCGTCGTTTCAGGGCGGTTACCTTCATCTTTAGAAAGTGTTACTTCGCGCTCGCTAGTTTCACCTGTTTCTTTGTTAAAGATAGCCTGCACAGCTGTAATAGGCACAATTTCATCATCAAACTTGCCTGCTTGCTGCGCCGCAGCCGTGCGCATTTGGCTTTGATAGCCGTATTCGTCTTGCACTTCACGGCTAATGTTATAGCGTTTACCTACCACCTCGGCGGTTTGGAGCATTGGCATATAGATGTCTTTATGCTTAGCCACTAACGCGGGATCTACAGCGCGGAACATGTTCATATTTTTGTTCTGAACGAGTGATATAGAGTCTAAGCCACCTGCAACCATAATGTTGGCTTCGCCCGTTCTTATAGCGTTGGCTGATGTTGCAATAGCATACATACCTGAGCTGCACTGTCTGTCCAACGTCATACCTGCAACTGTCACGGGCAAACCACCTGCTAGCCCTGCCAGACGACCAATATTCATACCACCACTACCCTGGGTAAGTGCCGCCCCCATCACCACATCATCGATGCTAGATGGGTCGACGCCAGCTCGCGCCACAGCATGCTCAATAGCATGACCACCTAAAGATGGTGCCGGTAGATTATTTAGTGCACCTTTGTAGGCGCGGCCGATTGGCGTTCTCGCGGTACTGACAATAACTGCATCACGCATAGGTTTTATCCTCTTCGTTTGCTTAATTTTTATAATTCTTAAAGCTGCCGCCTTCACGCGCCAGTTTCACAAGTAAGTCACTTGGTTCTAACCACATCTTGCCGTAGTCGCCCAGTTGGTCTCGGTAAGTGGTCAGTTTGTCCAGAATAGTGCTCAAGCCTACTTCATCTGCATACTGCATAGGGCCCCCACGATATACAGGGAAACCATAGCCATACACATAAATAACGTCGATATCGCTTGATTTGGCTGCAATACCCTCTTCCAAAATGGCAGCACCTTCATTGATAAGTGAATACATTACGCGCACTAAGATTTCTTCATCGCTAATATTGTCACGCTGAGTTACGCCTAAGCGGGCTGCCTCTTGCTTCGCAATTTCAAGCACTTCTGGGTCTGGAATAGGAACGCGGCTACCCGGTTCATAGTTGTAGGCGCCGCGCCCTGTTTTAAGGCCGTTGCGTCCTTTCTCAACCAAACGGTCTGCCACCGCGCCATAGGCGGGATCGTGAGCAATGTGTTCTTGTCTAGATTGGCGCACGTAGTAGCCAATATCTAAACCAGCCATGTCTCCCATAGTGAACGGCCCCATCGGCATACCAAATTCGGTAAGCACTCGGTCAACCTGCTCTGGCGTTGCGCCTTCAAGCAATAACCTGTTGGCTTCTCGACCATAAGGCTCAATCATACGATTACCCACAAAGCCGAAACATACACCAACAAGTACGGCAACTTTCTTGATGCGCTTAGCCATCTTCATACAAGTTTTGATAACTTCTGGTGATGTTTTGTCTGCTTTTACTACTTCCAATAAGCGCATAACGTTGGCTGGTGAGAAGAAATGCAGCCCAATGACATCTTCTGGTCGTGATGTAGCTGTAGCAATTTCGTCAATATCAAGCGTTGACGTATTCGATGCTAAGATAGCCCCCGGTTTACATACTTTATCGAGAGTAGAGAATACGGTTTTCTTAACTTCCATTTTCTCAAATACCGCTTCAATTACTAAATCGACATCAGCGAGGTCGTCATACGACGTAGTGCCTGTTAAAAGGCTCATTCGGGTTTCAACCTGCTCTTGTGTCAACTTGCCTTTCTTGGCAGAGTTTTCGTAGTTTTTACGAATAAGCGCTAGACCGTTTTCAAGCGCCTCTTCTTTTAGCTCTAGCATGGTCACTGGAATACCGGCGTTAGCAAAGTTCATTGCTATACCGCCACCCATGGTACCAGCGCCAATAATGGCTACCTTTTGAATGCTGCGCTCTGGCGTAGATTTGTCAAAATCGCTTACATGCCCCGCTGCACGTTCTGCAAAGAAAAAATGCTGTTGAGCGCGAGCCTGGGGCGTGTTCATGCATTCCATAAACAACTTGCCTTCGTTTTTAAGGCCAGCGTCGAAATCTAGCGTGTACGCACCGTGCACTGCTTCAATACATTTCAGCGGTGCAAAAAAACCACGCGCCGCTTTCTTCGTTTGGGCGGTTACCGCATCAAACACTGCTTGAACTTCATCGGTCATCGACAGCGTGATATCGCAGGTGCGCTTAATAGCATTATCTGCTGTAAGTGAAGACAAATAGGCCTTTGTGTCTTCTAGCAAATGCTCGGGTTTATCTGAAATTTTATCGAAAACGCCAGGTAGTTTTAAAACCGACGTTGGTTTACCGCTGGCGATCATTGTTAGCGCCGTCTGAGCGTCAGCAAGTCTTGGCAAACGTTGTGTACCGCCTGCTCCCGGCAAAATCCCCAAGTTAACTTCTGGAAGGCCTACTTTGTTATCTGCAAAGGTAATGCGGTGATGACAAGCTAATGCGACCTCAAGGCCTCCGCCAAAGGCAGGCCCTGGCAATACTGCAACAACTGGTTTATTCGCGTTTTCAATTTTGTCTAGTACTTCAGGAAGCATGGGTGACAAGTCACCGCCGGAAAATTCGCTTATGTCTGCACCGCCTGAGAATATCGGTAAGGCGGAAGTGATAACTATCGCGTTTACATTTTCATCTTTAGAGGCACTTTCAATGCCATCAATCAGTCCAACACGAAGCGCGCGAGACAGCGCATTAACCGGTGCACTTTGCATTGTTAACGTAGCGACGCCTTGTTGCACGTCATAGGCAACTACTTGATTTTCCGTTTGTGTCATAACCATGTCCTGTTTATCACGTTAATCGGATGTTATTGCAGTGTGGCAAATCATCCAAGTTTATTGGTGTTATAGACATTCATCACAATTTTTAATATGGACAGTCAGCCCTTCATACATGGCATTTTTTCTCTAACACTAGGTTATTGCTTGGCTACGGAACATTTGACAGCAACTCAAACCAGTGTTTTTGTAAATACACAGGTTATTTATTTAACATTTTAATTACACCGGAAATGCGAACATGAAAGTGTTACAAACGCCAGAAAGTGCTTTCTCAAAAATTACAGATTTTCCTTACACGCCACAGTACGTTCAAGTGACAGATACGGTGAGTAGTGAAATTACAATGGCTTACTATCAGGCGGGGCCGAAAGATGGTCATACCATATTGCTCATGCATGGAGAGCCGACCTGGGCCTATCTATATAGGAAAATGATACCTCTTTTAGCGGAAGCTGGTTTTAATGTGCTTGTACCAGACCTCATTGGTTTTGGACGCTCCGATAAACCAACACGGCGTGAAGACTATACCTATGCACGTCACGTCATTTGGGTAAAAGAATGGTTTAACCAGGCTGTAAAAGGCCCTGTGACCTTGTTTTGTCAAGACTGGGGTGGGTTATTAGGACTTCGCCTTGTGGCCGATATGCCAGACCAATTTGCCGGTGTCATGGTTTCGAACACCGGGTTACCCACCGGCGATGCCCCCCCGAGTGACGCATTTATTAAATGGCGCCGCTTTTCTCAGGATGTTCCTGTTTTTCCTACTTCGAGCATTATTCAAGGTGGCACCGTGACAGAGCTGTCTCAGCAAACAATGAACGCTTATGACGCGCCTTTCCCAAGCGAAGAGTACAAGGCAGCAGCAAGGATTTTTCCGCTTTTAGTACCTGTAAGCTCTGACAATGCACAAGCACAAGCTAACCGAAACGCATGGGAAAAGCTTAAGCAGTTCGACCGACCTTTTATGACGGCGTTTGGCGACAGCGATCCGGTAACCGCTGGCGGTGATCGTCTATTCCAAAAGCTTATACCTGGGTGCCAAGGCATAAGCCACGCAACAATAGAAGGCGGCGGCCACTTTATTCAAGAAGATAAAGGTGAAGAACTCGCGGCTCTACTTGAACAATTTATAAAGACTACCCACAACTTATAGGAATATATAATGGACGCACTATTAGATTTTTCTGAGCACGTAGTGTTAATTACGGGTGCCGGAAGTGGCTTTGGACGCTTGCTTTCAATGGGGCTTGCCAATCGAGGGGCAAAGCTTGTAATAACCGATATCAATGAAAGTGCTCTTGAAGCAACAAAAGAAGATGTCATCAAACTCACTGATGTCGTTGCGCTTGCAGGTGATGTATCCAGTGAACTATTAAATAAACAATTGGTAGAGCTGGCGGTGAAAACATTCGGCCGCCTAGATATTGCAGTTAATAACGCGGGCATCGCTCACAACCCCGCGCCAGTACATCAAATGACTGAAGCGATAATTGATACTCAGTTTGCCGTGAATGTGAAGGGCGTTATGTTTGGCATGAAGTATCAAATCCCAGCAATGCTTGCGCAAAAGCGAGGGCACATTCTAAACGTGAGCTCGCTCGCAGGTCTTGGAGGCGCACCTAAAGGTGGTGCATACGCCGCAGCAAAGCATGCCGTTTCAGGGATAACCCGTACTGCGGCTGTAGAATACGGTCGAAAAAATGTACGTGTTAACGCTATTTGTCCTTTCTACAGCCCGACCAACATCTTAAACATAGACGGCTACAACACACCTGAAGCTAGAGACCAGCTTGGTATGGGAAGCCCTATGAAGCGCCTAGGTGAACCTCAGGAGATTGTAAATACAATGATGTTGCTTTTATCACCAGGGAATAGCTATATGAATGGGCAAACCATCGCTGTAGACGGCGGGGTAACCGCTTGGTAATGGTTGATAGATAAATAGAAAAGTGAATAGGTATGCTTTCGCATACGTAGGTATAATCCGCATTATTTCGTTATTTCCCTTTATGCGAGATATTAACTCGGAACAAACAAAACCTTCGTCTGGTGCGGCAACAGCGCACCTTACGTTTTTTTGTTTTGCTGTATCAGGTCTACACGGAATCAGCCAATTACCATGACTAAACGCCGCAGTATCACTTTGCTCACGTTAGCGCTTTTGGCCCTTATGCCTGCTGTAGCCTCTGAAGACAATGAGCGTTTTACTCTGGAAACCGATAGCACAGCATCTCACAGCCTAGTTGCAAAGTATGACAACGCTTCAGGTAAGAAGTATAGAAACGGTGTTTTCATTGATGCCAATTCACTTAAAAGAATAACGTCACAAAGCAGTAAAGACCAAAAATCATCCCCAACCTTCCTTTTACATACTTCACTTCCGAATAATCAATAGCAGTTAACACTCCTTAATTCTGCGATAATTCAAACATTTCTGCGCTGCAATCCCCTGATATATAAAGAAAAACTTATACTTAATCGCATTACACTTTAGTCTAAATTTTAGGCAAATTGTGAGCATTTCCGAGACACGGGTGTATAGTTTAAAAAACGCTCACATTAATTTTTTTTAATTTTTTAGTTCATTCCATCGCTGTAGCGCGAGTCGCTTTTCTTATCGCCTTGCGATGCCTTCGAGGATTTATTCATGGACAGTGTAGCTATCAGTAGAAAACAGATAGGTGGTGAGTCACCCATTGTCGCCTCTGAACTTTTCGACCATTGCATCTATTCTGGTTTTTTCGGCACTATTGATTCCGCGCGAATGGCGGCAATTACTAACAAAATCATAAATATGGTTGAAAGTGGAGACTATACGGTCTCTATTATCGACCTTTCGAACGTAGATGCCATCGATTCATCTGTCGCGACGCAACTAGTTCAAGCGGCTGAAACACTTAGCCTTATCGGCGTTAAAACCATTTTTTGTGGTATACGAGGTGTCATTGCTATGACCATGGTTAAAAACGGCGTCGTACTTGGCAATATCACTGTTAAAAAACGTTTGAAGGAAGCGGTTCACGAGGCACTTTCTGTTCTAAATTTAACCATAGAAAAAGTAGGAGCATAACCAATGTCTCTGCGCGACATTCAGGCAGAAGACCAAGAAAGAGTTCACCTGAATACACAGCGTGATGTGGATATGCTAAGTCAACACTGCAAACTACTTTGCTATCACATATACAACGACGATTTCAAAGCAAGCTACTTTGCTACAGCAATATCAGAAATTGCCACCAACGCGCTTCGCTATGCAAATAATACAACAGCCACTATTACCATTCTTGATAACCTAAGCGGCCTATACGTAAATATTGAAGATCACGGACCTGGTATCCCTGATCTAGCGCAGGCGTTTCAAAATGGTTTTAGTACATATAAATCAAAAAGTTTGGGATTAGGGCTAAATGCGGCTAGAAATGCGGTAGACGAGTTCGTTATAGAGAAGAATGACAGCCATGGGTTATCAATATCAATGCTGTTTCATTCACCGCCAAACAAGCGAGATGTCGATATTGAAGCGGTCTCGTTCTCGGCCGAGGGCCAATTCATAAACCATGATCGGCTGCTTAGAAAAAGCTTTGACGGAAATTGTGCTATTGCAGGTATCTATTCGGTTGAAAACAAAAACCTGCATATTTATTTTCAAGAAGCCATTGACCACCTTCTTCATCAGCACTTTCGTCTTGTTTTGCCTGACTTGTTTAAAAAACTACAGTCTATAAGTGAAGAAGGTGAGTTTCCGTTGTGCCTGTTAAAGGTAACGCCAAATACCATTGAATTTATTGGTAATAATCAAATGCAGCTTTGTATTGTTCAGCCATTAGAAGATGGCACAAGCCGCATGTGTCCGATAAAACAACCTACACAAACCCTTACCCATTTAAAACTGCCTAACTCTTCGAACAGCGTTTTTGCGTTAGGCTCAAGCGGTATGTCGTTTTGTAATAGTCTCGTTCCAGTTTCGGTCACAAACGACACAACCTACGCAATAGCAACGCAGCTTTTCAATCAATATGCCAAAAGCAGTCAGGATGCAACCGTTCATGTTATAAGGACAAACTGTTATGAACAACGACTCTGACCAAGTCTCTACCCTGCGAGATATACTATCTGGAATATTAGGCTCCATTCCTTACGGCATTATGTGTGTATCTAACACATTGGAAGTACAGGTAATAAATCAAAAAGCAGGAGAAATTTTAGGGCTAGAAAATGTTGCGATTAGTGACTTTATTGATGTTCATGTAGAAAACGTATTTGTTAATGAACGAAGCGTGTACACAAGAATAAAAGAAATCATGCTTAAAAACCGAAAGCCTACGCTTGATTTGAATGAAATTAATATTGGCAATCGCGTTGTTACCATTAAATGCAGACCCATGCCTCAAGGTTTTCTTGTGGTCCTAAGAGATATTACACAAGAGAGTTTGCTGTTGCACAGGGCAACCCATGACTCACTTACCCAGGTACACAACAGACAATTCATTGAAGAAGCACTCGAGAAGCTACTCCCCGAAATGATAAGGGCGCGCAAAGATGGTGTTTTCGCTTTTATAGATGTTGATAACTTTAAAGCAATCAACGATAAGTTTGGGCACAATGTGGGCGATGAGATGTTGAAGTGTATCGCTGCACTTCTTAAAAACAGCATGCGGGGAGACGATATTGTTGCAAGATTAAGTGGCGATGAATTTGCGCTCTTTTTAAATGGATGTACGCTAGCACGAGCTGAGAAGCTGCTCCAAAACATCACAAAACAAGTCGAAAAACTTGAAATATATACCAATGAAGCCTTAGTTCGAACCACTATTTCTATTGGCGTCACCTCGGTTGAGCAACATGAAACGGATACCTTTAGCAGCTTAATGAGCGTGGCAGATACTGCCTGCCATTTAGCTAAAAACGAGGGTCGAAATACACTTCATATCATAGAACCCACAGGGTGTGAGTTCAAAGACCACTTAAAAAATGTGAAATGGATTGATGAGATTGAAGACGCCATTTCAAATAAGCGACTGCTACTTTATGGGCAAAATATTAAAGCGGTAGAGGATATTGCAAAGCCTTATTGTGAAGTGCTGGTAAGACTGAAAAAAATGAACGGCAGTATAGTTTCTCCTGCTGCTTTTATTCCCCACGCAGAGCGTTACAAAGTCATGCCCCTCGTCGACAGGCATGTAATAGAAACGTTGGTACGCTCGATGCGAAGTAACATGACTTACTCAGTTAATTTGTCAGGACAAACCATTTCCGACAAAAGCTTTGTGAAATTTATCGAAGACATGATAAACACCTACGTGTTTGACCCTAGCGCAATAACATTTGAAATTACTGAAACGACCGCCATGATGAGCATCGATGACACCATCAACAATATCAAAGCTTTGCGGAATAAAGGTTTTTCATTCTCTCTTGACGATTTTGGAACAGGCTTAGCGTCGTTTAATTATTTAAAATCGTTACCAGTTGACACAGTGAAGATTGACGGCCTGTTTATAAGGGATATCTCTTCTAACAATACGTCTAATCAAATTGTTAAATCGATATGTGCCGTAGCGCACTCACTCGGACTAAAAACAGTCGCCGAGTATGTAACCAATGAAACTATTTTCAATGAGATTAAAAACCTAAAAGTAGACTTCGCACAAGGCTTTTACATTCACGAACCCGAGTTATTAGGCAATATTCACGAAAGCATCGAGTGTAACTTGGCAAGTGCGTCTTAAAATAAGACACTCGGCCTCTCGATGTTTCCTGACTCATCGCCTTTTGCATAGTGCAATAAAAAAGGCTCGGAGTGCCCCCTGAGCCTTTTTCTTTATAAGGTTATTTTTCGCCCCTTTCTCGTTTAAGGTACAAGCACCATTTTACCTTTTACCTCTCGGTTCATAACTTTTGCCATTGCTTTAGTGGCGGCTTCTAACGGCAGCGCTTCATCGACCACTACTTTCACTTTCCCTTGCACATACCATGTCAGTAGCTCCTGCATATTTGCAGCAAACCCTTTGGGATCATGTTGTGTAAATGAGCCCCAAAATACGCCCATTACCGAATATCCTTTAACCAACGCTAAATTCACTGGGAACTTAGGAATTTCACCACCGGCGAAACCTACAACAAGTAAACGCCCTTCCCAGGCCATACTTCTACTACAAGCATGGAATGTGTCACCGCCTACACATTCATAAACAACGTCAGCACCCTTACCGCCTGTTACTTCTTTAAGCGTTTCTTTAAGGTCTTTTTCTTTATAATTAATGAGGATATCAGCACCGTATTCTTTCGCTAATGCCAGCTTTTCCTCGGTTGAACATACTGCAATAACCTTAGCGCCCATAATTTTGCCAATTTGAACCGCAGCTAATCCGGTTCCACCTGCCGCCCCGGTAACTACCAGGGTTTCACCGGCTTGCAGTTTAGCTCGCTGCTTCAGTGCATGGTGCGCTGTTGCGTGTGCAGTCACAAGTGCAGCACCCTCGGTTACGTGAATAGGGTCGGGAAGCGGCATAACGTGAGTGGCTGGAATAAGAGCTTTTTCGGCATACCCACCTAGATTAGACAGTGCAATAACACGCTGCCCTTTTTGAATATGAGTAACGCCCTCTCCCACTTCCGCAACGATGCCCGCAACTTCATTGCCAGGTACAAACGGAAAGTCAGGCTGCAGCTGATACAAACCTTGAACCAGCAAGCCATCTGGGAAGTTGACGCCCGCGGCTTCAACATTTACGACAACATGCCCTTTTTTGACGACTGGGTCGGCCACTTCCTTGTATTGCAGCTCTTCGATAGGACCAAATGCTTCACATACAATTGCTTTCATAGAAACTCCAAATTCTGTTCTTAAATTTTAGCGCTGATGAATGGTTTGATTAGCAATCTGCGCAAGTGGACGAACCATTGCACCAAGCTGCATTGCTTTTTCACTCGATGCATTTCCGTCGTGTGCACGTTTCACAACACCTTGTAAAATGGCGGCCAAACGGAAAAAACTGAAAGCGAGATAAAACGTCCAATTGTCAATTGAATCTATACCTCGGCGCTGACAATACGCATCAACGTAGGCCACTTCGCTCGGAATGCCTAATTCTTCTCTGTCTAACCCTCCAAGACCTGCAGCGTGGGCAATATCACTAGGTAACCTTAACTGCATACATTGGTAGGCTAAATCTGCATATGGATGTCCAAGAGTCGACAACTCCCAATCAAGCACAGCAATTACACGTGGATTATTGGCGTCAGTCATATCAAACATCATGTTATCTAAACGAAAATCACCGTGTACTAGCGATACTTGCCCATCATCATCAGGTAAATTCGCTTCCAAGTAACTAATTAACGCCTCTATTTCTTCAATATGTTCAAGCTCAGACGCGCGGTATTGTGTAGTCCAGCGACTAAGTTGACGCTGAAAGTAATTACCTGGCTTGCCGTAGTCTTCAAGGTTCGCTTTTTGAATATCGACACTATGTAGAGCCGCGAGCACTCGGTTCATCTCGTCATAAATGGCGCTACGCGTGTTTGAAGAGTCAATTTCAGGTAACGCGCTGTTCCAAAATATCTCGCCCTCTACGTAAGCCATGATATAAAACATGCTGCCTAACACGTCGGTGTTCTCGCAAAGGTGAACGACTTCGGGCACCGGCACGCCGCTCTTTTGTAGTGCGCTAATGACACGAAACTCTCTGTCTACGGCATGTGCAGATTTAAGCAGTTTACCGGGAGGTTGTCTGCGAAGCACAAAAACGCCGCGGTCAGTGGTCAGTTTAAAGGTAGGATTAGACTGCCCACCAGCAAATTTATCTGCCGTATTTACGTGGCCCACTTCTGGGCACGACGATGCTAAATAACGATTGAGTGATTCCAAATCAATAACGTGTGGTGCTTTTGACTGTTCCTTTGACACACTTACTCCTTATGCGTTTTTCTCTGCAATTAAGTTTCTACCAAGCTGCATCATGTGAACTTGGTCAGGCCCATCTGCTAACTTAATAGTTCGAGCATAGGCGTACATAGCAGATAACTCAAAATCTTGGCTTGTACCGGCAGCACCATGCATTTGAATAGCCTCATCAATAACATTGCAAGCCATGGTGGGTGCAACAATTTTTATCGCTGCAATCAAGTCTCGAGACACCTTATTGCCATAACGATCCATTTTGTCTGCTGCTTTTAACGTTAACAAACGTGCTTGTTCTATGTCGCAATACATTTTTGCGATACTTTCGCGCACAGACTGTTGTTTGCTCAAAGGCTTTCCAAACGCAACACGTTGTTCAACTCGCTCACAAGCCATATCCAGCGCGCGCTGTGCGCACCCAATTAAACGCATGCAGTGATGAATTCTACCTGGGCCTAAACGACCTTGCGCTATCTCGAAGCCTCGCCCCTCTCCTAATAAGAGGTTCTCTGCCGGTACTCGAACATTTTCAAACAGCACTTCCGCATGACCTATAGGCTCATCGTAATAACCCATTGCTGCCATAGGGCGCACAATTTTTACGCCTGGCGTGTTCATAGGTACAAGTATTTGAGATTGCTGTTGGTGACGCGGCGCTTCGAAATCGGTTTTCCCCATAACCACCATGATTTTACAATTCTCATTCATGGCGCCACTGGTGTACCACTTGCGACCGTTAATAACATACTCGTCGCCATCGCGCTTTATTGACGTCTCAATATTAGTGGCATCGCTTGATGCAACAGCAGGCTCGGTCATGGCGAATGCAGAACGAATTTCGCCGTTAAGCAATGGCTCTAACCACTGCTTCTTTTGCGCTTCGTTACCGTATTTAGCAATTACTTCCATGTTGCCTGTATCTGGCGCGCTACAGTTAAAAATTTCAGCGCTAAATAATACACGGCCCATTTCTTCGCAAAGCGGTGCGTATTCAGCATTGGTTAACCCGGCACCATACGGCTTGTATTCTTCAGGCAAGAATAAATTCCACAGCCCCGCATCTTTGGCTTTCTGCTTCAAAGTCTGCATCATCTCGGGTGTTTTCCAGCGGTCTTCACCGCTAGCAATACCGCTTTCTACGGCGTGTATATACTCTTTTTCTATTGGATACACTTCCTCATTCATGAAAGTGCGCAGTTTCTCTAGAAGTGCTTGCGTCTTTTCGTTGTATTCAAAGTTCATAACTGCCCCATTTAGCTGTAAGTAATGGCGTGCAACCTGTCTAACACATCCAGGTGAGGTACGCTGTTGAAATTGTTAAGATGAATGCCTTTCGCGTTAGCAAAACATTGAGAAAAGCTGGCGTTGCGTATTTGAAGATTCATGTTTATCACCATCGCATCGCTGTAGCCCAATATTTGTTTGAGCATCATGGCAATAGCACCACCTGAACTTACGACTAAAATGCGCTTCGCGTCACTGTGCTGAAGTGTTCTAAGTATCTCACTGACTCTACCTTCAAACGCGTTCCATGTTTCATCAAGCAAAGTGTGATCAAGTTCGTCCTGCGACCACGACAACATAGCTTTACGCAGTAAGCGGTAATATTCAGATGCTGGCGCGCCCTCAGGCACTTTTTGTTCAGGGAAACGTGCCAGGTATGCAGCGGCTACTGCTTGAAAATTAAATTCGTTCAGCGCGCTATTGGTTTGTACTTTCGGTAGGCTGTACGACTCAGATGCAATGCCGTTAGCAATGCCCTCTTGGGTTTCTCTATGTCTTACCATGTCCCCCATAAACACAGCATCAAACTGGGTTTTACGATGTTTAAAATAGTCGCCTAGCCAATGGGCTTGCTGTGCCCCCAGTTCGCTCAACTTATCGTAGTTGGCTTTTCCAAACGATGCTTGCCCGTGGCGCACTAAGTAAATGTCAGCCATACCGCTCTCTAATGTTATAAGGATGTTAATTGAATTCCACCATACTATGTAAACATGCAATATAAGTTTAATTGATATTTTGAATGGGTATGCATCATGTGAAACTATGAAAATAGTCTGGTATGGTATAGAAGCGTGCAAAATGAACAAAAATTGACATATTTGGTTCATATCCATGCAACTTTGCCTAATTAGGCTGAAATTAAGCGACGAAGTAATGAACTTGCAGTTAGGGACACTGACAATAAACGTTGCTTTTTTAATGGAATATACGCATTCGGGCACGAAATACTTCGTGATTGTTTTTGCTTGAGGCATAGATGCTTCATGTGCAGTGTTAAGAATGAATTTACGCTGTCACGCGATAAAAAAGAAAAATAATGAAGTCACCAAACCACGTTAACTATTTGGCTAACGCCATAGCCATTGCCTTATTAACCTCGCCGCTTTTGGCTCATGCCAGTAACGAGGATAGTACTGAACTTGAACATATCATTGTGCAAGCTCAAAAAACGCCGCAAAACCTTCAAACTGTTCCCGTTTCTGTTTCCGCACTATCAGGCCAAGACCTAGCTGAAACCGTAAGTCGCGATGTCTTCGACATTCAAAATTATGTTCCCGCTTTTGCGGCTTTCCAAAGCCAAAGCGTAACGAATTCAGGATTTTCTATACGAGGTATAGGTACTTCGGCGCAAAACTTTGGGTTTGAGTCTTCGGTGGGACTTTACGTAGACGGCGTATATCGCTCACGTCAAAATGCGCTGATTAACGATTTGGTCGACATAGAATCAATCGAGATTTTGCGGGGGCCTCAAGGTACGTTATTTGGTAAGAATACTGCCGCAGGTGCAATGACGTTAAATTCAGTGGCACCAAGCCACGACGGCCATAATGGTTTCGCCGAAGTACTCATAGGAAGCGATGACTTAGTACGAGTTAGCGCAGCCTCGTCATTTTCACTTATAGATGATGTGTTAGCCGCGCGTTTTTCGGGGTTTAACGCAAGTGGCGACGGTTTTATTCTTGATGAAACGTCTGGACAAACGCTTAACAACCGAAATCGCTCAGCCATTAAAGCGCAATTACTTTATACGCCAAGCGACAAGCTAAGTGTGCGCTTAATTGCAGATTACGGAGAGCTTAACGAGCGCTGTTGTGGAGCGCTGACGCTCCAAAACAATATTCAGGCAAACGACATTCCTGGCAAGTTCGGTACCGACGCTTTACTACTTCAACCACCGTTTAACGCTAGAATCTATAGTCAGTCTGACTTTTTTAATTACCGTACATCACTGTCTCAAACACCATTGTCAAAAATGGAAGATAAAGGCTTTTCCCTGCAAATCGATGCAGAGTTAAGTGAAAAATGGGATTTTGTAAGTCTTTCTGCCTATCGTGCATTTGATAGTCTAGATACGGTAGATACCGATTTTTCTAATGCAGATTTACTGACAGCCACAAATAACGCACAACAGCAGTCGCTTTCTCAAGAGCTTAGATTTCACTTTTCTGGTGATAACCTAAATGCAATGGTGGGTGCTTATTACTTTAGTCAGAATTTGGATTTGACCTTTGATACCACTACACAACGTAATTTTGATGCTTTTTTTGCAGCAGCTGCCGCAGACTTGCTGCCACTAGCAGGCGCGATTGACCAACTAAGTGTGCTAAGCCAAGGTTTAATAGCACCATCAGCAGCTCCAGCGCCTGGTGGCACCGCCTTTGAGCATACTGCATATCAAGAACAAGACAGCATTGCCCTATTCGCACAGGCTGATTGGCTACTCAATGATGCTTTTACTTTAACCACTGGTCTTCGCTTCACGAGAGAGAAAAAATCTATTGAAGGTCAGTATTTTGAAATAGGTACAGAGATAATGGGTTTAGAACAAGACCCATCGCGCTGGCCGGATATCAATAATGCTGTTGTGGGCCTTCAAGAGATAGGCACTGCTTTGAGCACAGGTAACCTGCCCACCAGCGAAGCGCTTAATGCCATTGCCCCTTTTCAACAGCCTGGGTGGGGATACTTCTTTCTTGGCAGCGCTGCAGTGTTGCCAAGACCTGACTTGTCAGCACAGATTGACGACAACCAAGTAACCGGCACGGTAAAGCTAGCTTATCAAATAAATGACACTACATTGACGTATGCGAGTTTTGCCACAGGCTATAAAGCTGGCGGGACAAACACCGACCGTATTCCTCCTTCGTTTGATCCAATATTTGATGCTGAAAAGTCACGAAGTGGTGAACTGGGCATAAAACACGATTTCGAAAACATAGACTTACGCGTAAATGCTGCAGCGCACTACACTCGTATAAGTGACTTTCAAGCCACTACTTTCACAGGAAGTGGATTTAACCTGCAAAATGCCGGTGATATTGTTGTACAAGGCCTTGAGATCGAAGCTACGTGGTTACTTACTGCAGATACTGAACTACACGTGGCTGCGGCGCGTACCCTCGCTAACTTTGATGAGTTTGAACAGGGCACATGTTGGGTTGCGTATTCGTGGCACACAGGCATTGATGATCCAGGTAGAAGAAAACCCACAGATCCGTTTTGTTCTCGTGATGGCGACCGCGTTGGGTTTGAACCACAAAATACATTAGCTGTAATGCTCAATCAGCATTTCAATATTAGTGACTATGCTTTCACCGCAAGCCTTGATTACCAATATACTGGTGATGTGTTTCTAGATGACGCTAATGACCCTTACAAGTCAGAGGGGTCATACAGCCTAGTAAACGCCAGATTAAGCCTGTCTCTACCGCAATGGAATAGTGAAATTATTGCTTGGTCCAGAAACCTTTTCGATGAACAGTACATTGCACGTAGCGGCTTCGATGTGCCGGTACAAACTGGAAAAATAATGGCATACCCCGGCGCCCCAAGAAGCGTTGGCGTTACCTTTAGAAAGTCGTTCTAACTATGACTTCAACCCCTGCACCTTCTATTTTTGAAGGTGTGCGGGCTTGTCATGAAACACCGCATGGCATTGGGATATTACCGACAGTGCAATGTGTTCAGGTAACTCACCACCAATATCAAAACCTGCGGGGCTGGCAAAATAGTCGCAAAACGACGTATCAGACAAACCTGCCAGTTCCATAATCTCTTTCTTTCGGTGCAGCGGCCCAAGCATAGCGGCATACATAAGCTTTTGTGTGCTCAGAAGCTTGAGCGCTTTCGCATCAATCTCACGATGGTGTGACATTAGTACTGCCGCCTGAATGCGGTGCTGTGCGATATGCACACTCAATGTATCAATATCAGTGTCTTCTACTAGGTAGTTTACATCAGGGAAGTGCTCTACTCGCGCTTGCGCGGGTCGTGGGTCCCATAAAGAAACGGTCCAACCCTGTGCTTTCGCCATTTGCGTCATAAAAGTGGCATCAAAACCTCCCCCTATTACTAATAAATGTATAGGAGGTAAAAGCACAATTGATAAGATGTCTTTACTGTCGCGTTGAATGAGTTGCGCTTTTCTAGGTCGATGATTGGCTGTATCTATTGGTTCGCACTGACCCTGTAGACCTGCAACATCCGTCTCCCACACACAGCCACAGCCCAATGACAACAAACGGCTTACCTCATCAAGGCCAAGAAATTGGTTTTCTTGTGTAAGCGCGACTAAAGATAAGTGCACCACACCACCACATCCAACACCTAATTTGAACGCAATATCTTCTTCGTCCTCGTCATCGTATACCGCTGTGCGACTTACACCGTCATCCATTACGCGATATGCTTTTTTGACAATGTCACTTTCTAAACAACCGCCGCTTAAAATACCTAACTGATGCCCAGCATCGCTAAAAAGCATCATTGCACCGGCCTTTCGATAACATGACCCCTCGGTTTTAAATATAAAGCCAAGCACCCATTTGTGTTTATCTTTAAGCGGTAGCCACTGTGAAAGTAGGTAATTAACGTGGTTGTTCATTGTTTGTTGCCTGTTTGTTTTCACATTAAGATAAGCATTTCTCACGATCTCAGCCAAAAAGCGTATGAAGGCTAACTGAGTTGTTTTTGCTCGTGCAATACTGCCATTACTCGTTCTGCCCACAGTCCGTAAGCCTTAGATGAAGGATGAAAGCCATCCATTGCCATAAAGCCACTGGCTTTCATATCTTGAAAACGCATTTTGTAACCGCTAGGTAGTTCTAGGTTGGGCTCGCGATACACAATATCAAGAGGTAAAAACACGCTATTCGAATTAGCGCGTTTTTTTGATAGCGTCACGGTTTGCTGTAAGGCAAGATTAAATAACATTGCCCGTTGACCGAGCAGCCAACGAAGCGGCTGCACAATGGCTGGAAATAGGTGAAGTGGCGGCAGCTCAGAAAAAATCACCAGCCGGCACTGAAATTTAGTTTCTAGCAATGTCTGAATGGCCTTGCATTGGCGGCGCCAACGGCCCATTGACGTAAAGTGAGTAACGTCATTCACGCCAACCGAAATTAACGCGATATCAAATTGTTCTGCTGGCGCATCGTTCAACATGTGAAGCACATCATGGCTGGTGTAGCCGGTTTTTGCTTTAACCACTAGTCGGGCATTACGGTGCTTTGAAAGTGACGAGAACAATAAACCGGACAGCGCATGTTTTTGGTATGTTGCCCCCACCCCTGCTGCCGCTGAATCGCCTAGTACTGCAACGTTCAACCCTTGGTCTACTGTAAAGCCAGTAGTTTCAAAGGTGCGCTCCCCATCAGGCTCAGGAAGACGTACCGTGCGTTTTTTGACCCACATCCCTTGAACAAGTAACAAGGGAAAAAACAGCAATAACACAAGGTTTAACAACAAAAGTTTGAAGTAGATCAAAGTGCAATTCCGATTATATCGATACACTTAACCTATCCCGTTTTCACATGTGCGTGCAAGATATACCTCATGATAAGCAATAAAACTCCATCGCAAGCTCCTACTCAAATTCATACACCTACTTCAGCAATAATTGAAAAATATGCCCAGCATGCACCGCGCTACACGTCTTACCCCACAGCATTGAAGTTTTCGCCCATTGCTACTGACATACTTACTGAGGCAAATGAGAATAGCGATGCCAAAACGCTAAGTCTCTATGTGCACATCCCTTTTTGTAAAACATTATGCTACTACTGCGGCTGCAATAAAATTGTGACTCGCCATAGTGAAAAAGCTGACGTCTATTTGCGCTATGTTGAAAAAGAAATACTTTCAAAAACAGATTTCGCAGATTCAAAACCTGTTGTTAGCCTTCATTTAGGCGGTGGTTCCCCCAGCTTTCTCAGCGAATCACAGCATGCAGAACTGCTAAGTTTACTGAAGAGGCACTTCACGTTTGAAGCCGGCGCTACTTTGTCGATAGAGCTAGACCCAAGGAATGTCACTAAATCATACTTAAACGCGTTGAGACAGATGGGCTACAACCGAGTTAGTTTTGGGCTACAAGATGTCGATTTTAACGTTCAGCAGACCATCAACCGTGTTCAAAGTACTTCTCACATCGCTGACTTGGTCTTTGAAGCAAGAACGTTGGGGTTCGATTCCATTAATCTAGATTTGATTTATGGGTTACCACATCAATCCTTAGATACGTTCAAAACCACCATTGCTGCCACAAAAGCGATGGCACCGGATAGAATTTCTCTTTTCAGCTACGCGCACCTTCCCGAGCGGTTTGCAGCTCAACGAAAATTTGCAAACAGCATACTACCGGACACAGCACTCAAATCGGCGCTCTATAATTATGCGGTGACAAGTTTCTCGGATATTGGCTATAAAAAAATAGGTCTAGATCATTTCGCTAAACCCAGTGATGAGCTGGCTCAAGCTCAACAAAACGGCGTACTACACAGAAACTTTCAGGGCTATACGACTCACGGCGACAGTGATTTATTAGGGCTTGGACTATCCTCAATAAGTGCTATTGGCAACGCGTTTGCACAAAACCCCAAAAAACTAAACGACTATTACTATCAAATCGACAACAACCTACCTGCTGCCACTTTAGGTTTAAAGCTTTCTAAAGACGACATTATTCGAAGAGATGTGATCACAAGTTTAATGTGCAATATGAAGGTAAATATTCAAGAAATTGAAAAAAAGCACGCTATCGTGTTTAACGCTTATTTCAAAGATGAACTTACTCAGCTAAAGCCGCTTCAAGAAGACGACGTGGTTTCTATTGATGAAAATTTCGTCGTAGTACCTGAACACGCGCGTATCTATGTTCGTGCAGTATGTGTTAGGTTCGACGCATATTTTGATGAAGACGCGTTAGTTCAGCGATACTCTAAAGCAATTTAAATCTGGCAAGCACAGGGGTGCCTACCGTCAGCTTTAGTCTTGTAAGTGACAGTTCACTAATACTTGCGTAGAGAAGCTGAGAGCGTTCACCACTGTTTTTTACGCTAAGAGTAATAAGTATCTTACCTGCTGAAGCGTGGTTTGGTGTCGCTATATCAACAATATAACAGAGCAGCGAATTAAGTATGCTAGAGGTAGGTTCATCGCTATTTACCGTCGTGTTGGTGTCTAAACTCACGTCGCTGGCTTTTACAGCAACACTCGCTGTTTTACGGGTAGCGCCCCCGCCTTGCTGAACAATTGCCTCACACGCTGCGTAGACGCGCTGCGTGCCAACCTGAATTACTTTAATGTTAGCTGGAAGTGCCAAAGCATGCTGCTCACTATTATGGCTGCCCAACGCTTCCCCCGTCAGTACGGCACTTGGGTTATCAATGGTCCCTGCGCAAAACACATTATTTAACACATCGCTGGGTAATCCATGCTGTGTAACGTTACCGTTTTCTATGTAGGTGAGCTCGTCACTGAACAAGGCCAAATCATCTAGATCGTGAGACACAAATATACAAAGCGAGCCTGTGGTATCACAGTAGTCTTTAAGAAAACGATAAATCTCTCTTCGCGTGATCACATCAACGGCGCTAAACGACTCATCGAGTAACAAAATATCAGGGCCGTTTACCAGCGCTCGCGCTATCGCCACGCGCTGCGCCTCTCCTCCAGATAACGATTGCACAGATTTATCTAAAAGGTGTTGACACCTACAGCCTTTAACGGCGTCGATTACGGAAAGTGCATTTTGCCCTTTATGACGCTGCGCTAAGCTTAAGTTCCCCATCACATTAACGTGAGGAAACAGCATAGGCTGTTGAAATACCATACCTATTTGGGGATTACTTTTAGGCACTTTTTCTTGCCAGTCACAACGTAACACCGCATTTTTCTCAATACCCGATAAGGCACGAAGTAACGAACTTTTCCCTGCACCAGAGGGACCGGTAATGCCCCAAAAGCGCGTTTCGCTGTTTATCGATAATCTCGCCTCGATACGATTGGCCAAAATCACCTCTAGCGACATCATAGAGCGCTACTCTTATTTTTGTGGTTCTCTCGATGCACAGTGTCGGCTGACAAAGACATACCGTTAAACTTATACAGTATGCTAAGTAGAACGAAGGCAAAAAGCAGCAGCACAAATGAAAGTGCATGGGCTTTCTCATAATCCAATGCCTCGACATTTTCATACAATGCGATAGACAACACCTGCGTTTCGAGCGGAACGTTTCCGCCAATCATAAGTACAACGCCAAACTCACCAATGGTGTGGGCAAAACTAAGCCCAACAGCAACTATTATGGGTGCTTTACACATTGGAATGACAATACGCCACAGTGTTTCTAACTTTGAGAAACCCAACATGTGTGCAGTATCAAGGTAGCGACGGTCAAATTGCGAAAAGCCGCTATAAAGTGGTTGAAGAGCAAATGGCAGTGAATAAATCACAGAGCCTATAACCAGACCTTCAAAACTAAAAGCTAAGGTTGACCCTGTAACAGACTGCCAGGCTTGTCCCAGCCAACCTTGCGGCGAAAAAGAGATTAGCAAATAAAATCCCAGTACGGTGGGCGGCAGCACTAGCGGCAGCGCAAAAACAGACATCACAAAAGGTTTCGCGCTTCCTCGCCAATTGGCAAGTTTCCACGCAAGAGGTAACGAAATAGCTAGCAAAACAATGCTAGTAATAGTGGCTAGCTTAAGTGTTAACCCTACTGCCCCCACTATGTAGGGGTCGCTAATATGGCTGAATAAATTCGTAATAAGTGTAGTCAATGGTCGTATCTACAACGTATTTTCATTATGTTGCTTTAAGTGCACCGCTTGATAGCCCCAAGCGGGTAAACGCTGCTGCACATGTTTTGACAGTAAATATTGCACAAACAAGTGACTAGGGGAAATACTGTTATCAAAAACAGCGCCGTCCAAGTCAGCTGCATCATCCAACGCGTTGAAAACATTAGGAGAAAGCTGTGCTTTTTCGCGTTCATTTATAGCGAGTGCTTGCACTATTGGTGCGTGTAACTCGCTTGGCACCAACACGCTACTGCCATACTGTGCACTACCATTGTCGATTGATGATAATGAATAAGCGACAAATGCCCCTGCCACACTACCTGTCGTGAAAAATTGGTAGGCCTGAAGTACGTTTTTCCCTTTCACAATTGAAAAAAGCGGTTTATGCCCTGCCTTATAATCATGGTTTAAGGCTTTTATGACCTCCTCTGCTGCAACACCGTACGGCGCTAATTTGGCGTTTGCCACCGCAAGTTTGGCATTGTGCGTTGACATTACCTCGTTAAATACGTTTCGAAGCGCCTTATAACTTATCGCCTGTTCACTGTTGGTATTTTCACTTGAGTCAGCGGCGCTTGAGTTTCCATTTAGCGAGTTGAGTACCCCACCAGAGTGGTTTGTATAAACAAAGGCTAATCGACCTAGGGCGTAGTTTACAACGTTATCGGCGTGCACTAACTTTGTATCTGCTAATGCTTGGGGGCGAGCATGGTCGGCTGACATGAATATATCAAATTGCGCTCCATGCTGTATCTGAGCGAACAATGTACCGCTAGAGGACACGGAAACTACAACGTTGTAACCCGTTAATTCGGTAAACTCGTCGGCGATAATGCGAAGTGGTTTGGCGAAGTTCGCTGCCACTGCCACGTTAACGGAAGGTGTGTTACTGGCATGTGTTGTTAGGGGGAGAAAAACCAATAGCGCTATGAGCAGGCGTCCAGCGAGCTTTGTATTGACAAGCTTTGCGTGTGCAAAGGCTGATTTTAAGCGTGTCAGCTTACCAGTTGTCAACTCGAGCCATTTTAGTGCGCTCAACGCTTTTTCATCCACTTAAGCGCAGCTTTATCGTCGGATGCTTTAGTTTCAACCCAATGTTCACTGTCGCCTTTGAACTCTTTTTTCCATAGCGGCACCGACTGTTTTAGCATATCCATTAAGAAACAAGCAGCATCGAAGGCAGCTTGCCGATGCGGTGCGGCCGCACCTACCCACACTATTTGTTCATTATTTAAAATACGTCCAACTCGATGTACAGCGCCCGCGCTTGTTAATGCAAATCGCGACACTGCCTCTTCTACCAGTTCAAACAGCGCTTTTTCGGTCATTCCGGGGTAGTGTTCTAAAACAATACCGTCTATGTCACCCGACTGATTGAAGTCTCTTACAAGCCCAGTAAAAGTAACAATAGCCCCTGTGTTACCTGTGGCAGTATCCACCGCAGTGCTATGAAGACGCTGATAAAGCTCAGTGTGGTCGAAATCTTGCTGCTGTATAACGGAAAACACGTTAGCCCCCAGTGACAGGTGGGAAAATAGCGAGTTCATCGCCTGCAGAAAGCGCAGTTTGTTGGTCGCAGAGCTGTTGATTGCAAGCCGTAAGCACATGGCTTTCAAGTGCCAGTCCCCACTTTGCACTTCGGCTTTTAAGAAGTGCTATTGCATCTGCAATACTTGCATTGGGGCTTAACGTAAGCAATAACTCTGGCTCTTCACACACCTCTCGTGTTTGCGCGAATGTTTTCACTGTAATTTGCATGTTTTTCCAATATTTGTGAGGTGAACCACTGTTACTGATGTGTCCAATGTCCGGTTTTCCCGCCTTTTTTATCTAGCACACGAATGCCCTCTAAACGCATACTGGGGTCTATTGCTTTGCACATATCAAACAAGGTAAGCAGCGCGACATTGACGCCGGTTAAAGCTTCCATTTCCACACCTGTTTTACCGCTTAACTTACAAAAACAGGTAGCGCGTATGCGCTGCTGGCCTTTATCTATTTCAAAATTAATGTCTACTTTGGATAGCGCAAGAGGATGACAAAGTGGAATGAGGTCGCTACAGCGTTTTGCGCCTTGAATACCGGCCACTCGGGCCACAGCAAATACATCACCTTTTGCAATTTTCGCTTCGCTGATTTGAGTAATTACGTCCTCGCTAACGTACAAAAAGCCTTCCGCAGTAGCCTCTCGCTTGGTGACGTCTTTATCGCTAACATCCACCATATTTGCTTCGCCACCTGCATTTAAGTGACTGAACGTACTCATGATTGCACCAAATGCTTAACAAAGTTGCACGGGCGAAAGTCTGCGTCTAATTGGCTGGCGATAATGTTGTCCCACGCCGTTTTACACGCGCCAGTGGAGCCCGGCAAACAGAAGACAACCGTGTTGTTGGCAAACCCAGCAATAGCACGAGATTGGATGGTTGATGTACCTATTTCTTGATAACTTATTTGTCTAAACAACTCACCAAAACCATCAACCTCTTTATCAAACAACACACTAATCGCTTCTGGTGTTGAATCACGATGAGTAAAGCCAGTGCCCCCTGTAATTAATATCGCGTGGATATTGTTATCTGCAATCCACTTCGAGACCACGGCGCGCTGTTGATAGATATCATCTTTTACCAGATCTCTGTCGAACAAGACGTGCCCTGCTGACGTTAGAGCTTCTTTTAAATAATCGCCCGATTTATCGTCGTCTAACGTGCGAGTGTCAGAGATGGTAAGCACTGCAATATTCAGTGGTTGGCTAACAACAGACATATAAAATCCTAATTTGATCTGCGACATTTTTACCGATTTTGGTAAAGTACCAGTAAAAATAACTACTTGGTATTCACTTTATAAGGGTGTGTACCATTAATTCAACAACTAAGTTGGCATATCGTATGTTTGAGAGCCTTACTACTGAACAAGTCATGCGCTATAACCGCCAGATTGTTTTGAAAAAGGTCGATCTAGACGGGCAAGAAGCGCTGCTAAACGCCAAAGTATGCGTTATAGGTGTAGGTGGCTTAGGAACAGCCGCCGCAACAAGTTTATGCGCAAGCGGAATAGGCCACCTTACACTAATTGATGCCGATACCGTTGACGCCACCAATTTGCCGCGACAAACGTTATTTAGTGAAAGTGATATAGGGGCACCGAAAGTAGAAGCTGCGAAAAAAAGGCTAAATGATATTAATAGCCAGTGCGAGATTACCAGCATTAACGCTGCGTTCGATGAAACATACAAAGCTCTCATTGAAAGCTGCGATCTGGTGCTTGATTGTACTGATAACGTTGAAAGTCGCGATCTTATCAACTCAATGTGCTTCGCCTGTAACCGACCGCTTGTTTCCGGTGCAGCAATTCGATTTGAAGGTCAGTTGTTTGTAGCAATTCCAGGAGAAACAGCCTGCTATGGGTGTCTACGCCAGTTATTCTCATCACTAGATTTAAGCTGTGTAGAAGCAGGCATATTCTCACCTGTAGTTAACATTATCGGCACTTATCAAGCGTTGTTGGCCATGCAGCTTATTATGGGAACTTTAACCGTTCCGGTAAATGCATTGCTCACGTTTGATGGGCTTACTCACGAGTGGCAACAATGGGCACTTCCACCAAGCACTCGGTGTGATGTTTGCGCAGACAGCAAGATAGGCAAATAAAACACAACGACAGAACAAAATTAGAGATTTAAAAAACATGACAACCGAAGTAGTCAAAAAACACATGGTTGTGGCACAGAATGCCTCTGGCAGAAATATGAACGTGCCAATATATCGCATGAAAGGCTCACGCCCCGGTCCAACCGTTTACATTCAAAGCTCAATTCACGGTGCTGAGGTTCAGGGTAATGTAGTTATCTATCACCTAATTCAGCGCCTTAAAGACATTGATATTTGCGGTGAAATAATACTGGTGCCCAACTGCAACCCAATTGGTACTAATATCAAAGCCGGTGAATATACCCTAGGCCGTTTCGACCCTGTTAATGGGACAAACTGGAATAGAGGGTATTTTTTCGATAAAGAAGCAGTGCAGCAATTTGCCAAAACGGTTACGCCTGAAGAGTCAGTGGCCGGTATTAAAGCCCGCTTCAGAGCGCATTTGTCTGCTGCGATAGACAATAAACTGGCAGAGCCGTGGGGGCTTGGGCTTGCACAGCAGCTAAATTTGAAGCTTCAACAACTCGCGGTAAATGCAGACTACGTGCTTGACTTACACAACGGCCCTGTGAGCACTCGCCATATTTACATTCCTGAATACGCGAAAAAAAGCGCAAACCTGTTCAATATACCCCACTGCATTTTCATCCCTAACGTGTTTGCTGGTGCATTAGATGAAGCAACATTCTGCCCGTGGTGGACATTACAAGAAAATGTGAAGCACAACCTACAGCGGGAAATCGACTTTAACGTTGAAGCGTTTACGCTGGAAATGGGTAGCCAAGAAGTGATTAATTTCAGTGAAGGCGACATTGATGCAACGAGTATTTTAAGCTATTTAAATGCTAAAGGCGTGTTGTTCGACTGTGATATTACGCCCAATACGATGACGCGGTTAGGGGTTTACCTAAAAGACTATAAAACAATGTTTACCGATTGGGGTGGCATGGTGGAATACATTGCCAAGCCAGGGAAACCACTTTTAAAGGGGGAGCCTATGGCGCAAATTCTAAACATTGACGACTTAGACACCGATGATGGAAGTAGAACGCTTACCGCACCTTGCGATCTCATTCCTATTTTACACTTTCCATCGGCCTCTGTGCTGAGTGGTACTCAGCTTTATAAGGTATTCACCAACTACGTTGAGCTTTAATAGCAGAACACAAGTGCTGGCGAAATAAAGTTTTAATTAGGGGTATACACATAAAAAACTGCGCTGAACAGGATATAAAAAATATATACGATGATATGTGGCAACGTTTTAATGTGGCCTTACAAGGGCATAACATAAGCGTTGACCACAATATTCACAGCAATACCGACTCGCGAAGAGGTATTACTGCCCTTGCCTATTTGAACAAAAACAATAGTGAAGTTGCTGAACAGATTGTTGAATTTTTACATGGGCTTGATGCAATCACCCCTAACCAATATGTTTACCCAATAAACGAGCTTCATATTACCTTGCTATCGATTATTTCCTGTATCGATGGCTTCACGTTAAACGACATTCACGCGCCCGATTACAGCACATTGTTCTTAGAAATCCTTTCTGAACTGCCAGAATTTCAAATAACCTTTAAAGGGGTAACGGCTACACCAGATTGTATTGTTATACAGGGTTTTCCAGAAGGTGATGTATTAACGCTGTTGCGCGGACGGCTTCGAAAGGCATTTAAAGCTTCTAAATTGCGCACTAGCATCGACTCTCGCTACACAATAACAACAGCACATTGCACCGCGGCGCGTTTTTGTTTACCGCTTACAAGCGACAATACCAGTGCCAATAATCGTCTAAACCAAAGCGAGTTGCTGCTTGCGTACCTTCAAAGCTACCGCCATCACTGTTTTGGTACTACAACGATAAAGCACGTGGACCTTGTGTTTAACGATTGGTATCAACGCCTCAGCAATTCAGTGGCAATAGCGCACACGTTACTTAAAACACAAGAAAGGCGCTTTTAGAGCGCCTTTCTTATTATGTCACTCATTAAATTGGAGAACCCGGAGGAAGTGGCTCAACGTCAAACATCGCGGGCCATTCACCAGTTTCCCAGTAGCGCTTAAAATGATGATGAATTATGGTGTAGCGGTTATTGTCCGCCTCACCTTCTAACCACTGCGTAAACTCTAGCAAGGTTTCCTGCGCTGCCAGTTTAGCTTCAGGGGCAAGCATGTCAGACGTTACCGCACGCATTACGGCATTAAGGGCGACTAGCTTCAAACGTTCATCAAGAGGGCTGCTATTTTCATTTCTGTACCAATGTACATTCAGAATTTGTTTTAACAGCAACGCAACACCTACTTTTCTTCGTCTGTCTTTACTGCTTGTTGCCTGCCACTCAAGACGATTCAACCTTTCAGGATGTAGAAGTAATTCAAATGAAAAATTCGATGCCGATGCCGCTGCTGATACAGGGTCTAGCATTAAGCCCATCTTTCCTTTGAAGTGCTCTCGGGTAATATCGTCGCCATAAGCGGTGGGTGGAATGAGTGCAAGCACAGTTTGCGGCATAGATAAGTACTCAGACGTCGTTGCTCTTATCAGCTGCTGCATTGCGCGCTCTTGGATTGCGGGCGCTACAAACACTTGCCCCTGCGCTTTGGTGTAGTCGCCTTTTCGTTCATAATCATACTTTAAACCACCAACTTGTTTTGCTACTGCTTCAAGTTGATAACGATGAAGTAGATAAATAGGCACTAAGGCATTTTCAAGCGATGACAAGCTGCTGTTTGGTGCCAATGTATCAAGACCTAGATTGTTAAGCGCAACCTGTCTTATTTCTGAAATGTCGTCGAAAGCTTCAAGCGGGTCGCTGCCGTTTTCCCACATATGCCCGTTTGATGAAGCGTGTTTAGCACTGCGTGTATCCGGGTCTGACTTAAAACTAAGCCCACTGTTTCGCCCTTTGACAATGATTTTTGCTAGTGCTTCTGCTTCCTCAACATCGCTGGCAAAGTCGGCATAGCCGTAAGTCACAGCGTGCTTATCCCATGCGCCAATTCCTTTGTCATAGGCACCTTCTAGCGACACTTTTCCATTTTTCAGCGAAATTCTGGGATGTGGGTAGTCCATCACCGATGCTCTGTTATTCTCACTGGCAGCGAAGTTATGCGCTATTCCCAGCGTATGGCCTACCTCGTGTGCCGAGAGTTGCTTAATGCGATCGAGCGCCATTTCTTGCTGTACGCTGGTATCAGTGTTGCCATTTTTAAACGGGCTAGTAAGCCCAAGTGCAATTAAATAATCTTGGCGAACCCGCAGCGAGCCAAGCGTGACATGCCCTTTTATAATTTCTCCCGTACGGGGGTCGACCACCGATGAGCCATAAGACCAACCGCGCGTTGCTCTGTGAACCCAGTTGATAACGTTATAACGCACATCCATAGGATCAGCGTCTTCAGGCAGTACTTTCACCTGAAATGCATCTTTGTAGCCCGCTGCCTCAAACGCTTGATTCCACCAGCTCGCACCTTCCTTAAGCGATGACATCACAGGCTCGGGAATTCCCGGATCTAGGTAATACACTATGGGTTCCACCGCCTCGCTTACAGCAGCATGCGGTGATTTTTTGTGAAGTCGATGTCGCGTAATAAAACGCTGCTCTGTTGGCTCGGTAATAGGCGTTGAATAATCGTAATAGCTAAACTTCCAAAACCCCGAATAAGGGTGATAATTGCGTGGTGTGTAATTATCGTCAGGTAGCGCTACAAACGAGTGATGCAAATGCACCGTCACGCTTTCTGCATCGGGTGCAACTTGCTGCACGTATGCACCTGGCTTCTTACCAGCAAACGTTACTAGTGCTTCAAGTTCTGTGTTGTTTTCAAAACCTTTAGTTCTTGGCAGATAGATACCGCTTCGCGCCTTATCCACACTGTATGAACCTTGTTTCGTTCGGTTCATACGATTGCCAATACCGTGAATATCGCTCAGTAAGAATGCCGTGTAATCGACCAAGTTTGCACTGTCATTTTGAGCGACAATTTGCAAACCTGCTATCACAGAATCGGCAAAAGCTTCGTCGATACTTTGCTTTTCCGCAGCACTACCCTGACTGGCTCGATACTCCGTATTGTGCTGCTTTAACAGAAGCTTGTTACCAAACGGTTCAAAGCTAACTAAACGCGTTCGGCCCAGCTGACCTCGGTCTAAACCAATATCGTTTGACCCAACCCCATAAGGCATACTGCTCTGAAACAAATATTGTGGCGCTTGTTTAGATACCGCCAAATACACTTTGTCTGAAGCGTCATCATAGTAAATGGGAATTAAGCCCTGTTTTACCTGCATACTTTGCGTGAATTCAGCAATAGTTGGCAGCGCAGCCCACGCAGGAGAACCGCTAACGGCCAATAAAGCGGCAAGCCATGTACTAACGATCCATCGCTTTTTTAAAGCGTAATTAAAAAGTCTCACTACTTTCTGCATTACCGTTTCCTTTCTTTTTTATTGTGGAATCGACTCAAAACAATCGCTGTCGTTTTATATAGTTATAACACCTAAATACGCAGCCCTAAACCAAAGATTGAGCAAGCTAGCTGACTCAAACAATAAGCAAGGGTGATACAAAGTGAAAAAACATAACAATTTTATGAATAGACGAATATTACGTAAAAAAATGATAAGACAAAGCTTACATGCGTATATTTGGCATATATAGCAGACATATAGGAAGCAAATATTATGAGCGCTCGTGAATTTGATGTGGTTATTTTCGGTGCAACAGGATTCACCGGAAAACTTGTCGCTGAGTATTTTCAGGCACAGTACGGAAGCGAGAGCGATGTAAAATGGGCTTTAGCGGGCCGTAATGAAGCGAAGCTAAACGCTATCAAACAAGAGCTTAATATTCCCAGTAGCATAGAGTGTATTGTTGCTGATGGCGATGATTCAAGCGCGCTAGACGCACTTACAAAGCGTACGCAAGTTGTACTGACTACCGTTGGACCTTATCAAATTTATGGTGAAAAATTGCTTTCAGCGTGTGTAGATAACGGTACAGGCTACACCGACTTGTGTGGTGAGCCTGCGTGGATGCACCAGATGATTAACAAATACGAAGCAAAAGCCAAAGAAACCGGCGCAAACATTGTTTTCTCGTGCGGTTTTGACTCAGTGCCTTTTGACTTAGGTGTCTACTTTCTACAACAACACGCAACCAAGCAAACCGGCTCTGTTATTGAATACGTAAAAGGCCGGGTAAGAAAAATGCAGGGAACGTTTTCTGGCGGTACCGCTGCATCACTTAAAGCCACTATGGCAGCTGCACATCAAGACAAATCGGTAATGGCCGCACTCATAAACCCTTTTTCACTGGCAGGAAACGAAGTTGTACAGCCCCAGCCTGATGGCAACAAGCCGTACTTCGATGAAAAGCTAGGTACGTGGGTAGCGCCATTCATTATGGCGGCCATCAACACGAAAAACGTCCATCGCTCGAACTATTTGTGTGATTACGCTTATGGAAAAAGCTTTCAGTACGACGAAATGATGATGACAGGCCCAGGTGAAAAAGGTGAAGCCATGGCTAAACATGTTGCACAGGATAAGTCATTAGCCAGCGATGATGGCCCCAAACCTGGTGAAGGCCCAAGTAAAGAGGAGCGTGAAAACGGTTTTTACGATGTTGTATTTACAGGTGAAGCAAATAACGGCGCCATGCTTGCTGTGTCAGTGAAAGGTGATAAAGACCCTGGCTACGGCTCCACCAGTAAAATGATTGCAGAATCGGCGTTGTGCTTATGCAAAGACGTATCGCTTGGTGGCGGCTTCTTTACACCTGCTGCGGCACTGGGCGATAGTTTAATTACCAGACTTGAAAAGCATGCAGGCCTTACGTTTACCATAGAAAAATAAGTAGGCGTCATAACGGCGCGGTATAAGACTGTTATAAAAATACATGCCGCGCCTTTTCATTGCTAACAAATCGAAAAAACCGTAACACGAAGTGGGATTACGTATGTTTTCAATTCACGTTGAAAGAACCATTAATAAGCCAATCCAAGAAGTGTTTGCAGCCCTAAGCGATCATGAAAACTATTCACAGTTTAAAGGTGTGGATGAATCTAACCTATTATCGGAAGGTAGCACCGACAAAAACGGTTTAGGTGCTGTGCGTGAGATTATCGCTGGCGGCGCGAATCTACATGAGGAAATCGTCGCCTATGATCCACCGCACAAATTAGGTTACCGAGTAATAAAATCAAAGCCCCTTCCCTACGACCACCGTCTAGGTGAAATAACGTTGGAAGAACGCGACGGTAAAACCCACGTTACGTGGCGCTCACAAGGACATATTACAATCTTTTTGTTAGGAACCTTATACTTCGACAAACAAATTCAAAAGCACGGTACTCGGGCGTTCGGCAGCATTTTAAAGCATATTGATAATATGTAGTTGGCTAATAGCTTGGTTGCCTAGCTACCTCTAATCTGAATTATTTCAACATTACTAAAGAACGTGGTGTCAGGGTTATCAGAAAGTGCGAACTCTAAGGCCACGTAGTTATTTCTCACTTTTTTAGACGGCTTGGTAAAAACCCACCTTTGTACTGCAAGTACTGCACTTGCATCAAACAATCCATCTTTGTCAGATGCTTCAACTTGAATGTCTGACACATTGCCATCTTTTTCTATACTAAAACTTATTAAAACAGTGCCCTCCAAACCGTTTTTTACCGCATATTTAGGGTAATTGGGCATTGCTCTTTTAATAACAGATACTTCGTTAGCTTCTTCAGTCGGCGTTGTTGCCGCAACAGCGTGAAAATGACTAGCGCCTAAAAACAACGCAATAGCGAGCGTGGTATAGGTGCCTATCTTCTGAAAACCACTGATAAAACCCTTTAGCTGTGATGACATGGTAACTCCTTGTTATTTGAACACTTGTGCGTTTCATTCGATAGTCACAGATAACGTTCTCACCATCAAGGCTTTTTTACTTTCTCGCGTAACACCTACTTCGGGATAGTCAATGTTAGGCTAATCTCTCGGCTTACCCATTCTGCGTCGGGGTCAGATTCTTTACCGATACCAAAGTTAAGACGGTCTATTTTGAATTTTGCTTTAAAACCTTTTGCACTTCGAATAAGCGCAAAAGATACCGGTTGTGTAACACCTCGCAAAGACAACTCGCCGTTAACCATATACCCATCTTCTGTAACAAAAATGTCTGTAGCGTAAAACGAAGCCGTAGGTGTTTCATTTACATTGAACCAGTCTTCTTCAACTAACGTTTCATCGTACATTGCGTTGCCCGTTTCAGCAGAACCAAGAGAAAACTTCGCTTCTATACTAGGTTCAGCCTCGGGCGGTAAAATTAGTGTTGCTTGCCAATTATTAAAGTGGCCGTCAAAAGGTCTTCCTGCATGTTCGCCAGAGAATTGTAAATTAGCATTTTGCGCGTCAGCTTTTATTGTTTGGCCAAGTGCTCCCAACGAGAAAAAACAGCACAATAGCATTGTAAAAATTCGCATCTATTTACCACCACATTCTTTTAAGTAAATTTTCACTGTGTTTCACTTTATGTAGAACCACTGCCCCAATGTGTGCACACAAAAGTGCAATAAGCGTTAGCGCGCCATACCAGTGCACAGCGTTAGCCGCGCTTTCAACCGTTTTATTTCTGGCTATCCCCGGTATGTGCGGCCACTTTAGCCAATCAAAAAAAACATACGTAGGTAAGCCGAAGGGGCTTGCCGACACCATTGCCCAGCCAGCAATCACAATAACAAAAAGCGCACTATAAAGCGCTACATGACCAAGCTTCGCGTGCCGTTGTTGGTTTAATGGAATTGAATCGGGTAACGCTGGTCTAGGAACAATAAACCTAAGTACAATGCGCAAGAGTAAGGCCCACAATATCAACACACCTGACGCCTTGTGAATTTGGTATAGGTCAAACTGCTGCGCTTTAGGTAGGTCACCATTTACCATATACAGACCCGAGCCAAGCATAAACGCAATACCTAGTGCCATAACCCAGTGGAGTATTATGGTAAGTGTGTGATAGCGAAGAGGCTTATTCATCTGCTTTGAAAAACTCGCCTTCAATCATAACTTCAACATTAGCGCCTATATTAGGTGCATATTTGTCCATACCCCACGCTGTTCGGTCAATTGTCGTGGTGGCCGAAAAACCCATGGTTGGCTTACCTGAAAACGGCTGACGTGCCATGGCACCATTTAGCGTAACGTTTAGGGTAACTGGCTTCGTAATACCCAAGAATGTTAAATTGCCCTGCATGGTTGCCGTAGTTTCAGTATTCATTTCAATGCTAGTCGAGGTAAAGTCGATACTGGCAAATTCCCCTGCGTTAAACCAGCCACTACCCATCGCCAATGTATTGTTGAAATCTTTTTCTTCAGGGTTAGGAAATGCCGTTTGTATCGACGTTGGGTCGATAGTGGCGGTGACCGTTGATGCTTCGATATCGTCGGGGTTGTAGTTAATCTTTGCATCGAACTTAGCGAAGCGAGCTACATAATTGGATAGCCCTAAGTGACTGACCTTCCACACAATACTAGCGTGGGTTAAATCTACTTGATAGTTACCTTCAGGTAGCTTTTGAAATTCGGTTTTCGCAAACACTAAAGACATACAGCTTGCCAGTAGCATTAGTGTAGATATGGTTGCAATATGCCTTTTTTTCATATTTTTGTCCTTGAGATGGCGTGGTGTTTAGACACGTTTTATAGTACGCGGTTATACAAATTGATCACTCATTATGCAGTATGATGCGTTGCCTTTGTTACACTGAGGCGCTTATAAATAAAAATAATCGCTGTACATGGCATAACATTGTGCGTATCCTTCAACGGCTTTAGAAATTTAAAGCTTTATCTACTACTGCATTATGCACTTCTCTTTCTTCTTTTATTAATTTAGGTCGAACTAGTATTTTCATTTGCTCTACTGGTTAATGTTTTACTTCGTTTTATCTAGAGTTCTCTCGGTTCAATACCGACACACAATTTAATTAATAAAAGGTTTCAATTATGTCTAATACAGTAACTGGCGTAGTAAAGTGGTTTAATGAAGAGAAAGGTTTTGGTTTTTTAACGCCAAGTGAAGGCGGTAAAGATGTTTTTGTACACTTTCGTTCAATTGCGTCAGAAGGTTTTAAGTCGCTAAATGAAGGTCAGCAAGTAACATTTACTATTGAACAGGGTCAAAAAGGTCCTCAGGCAGCTAACGTCGTTGCCGTTTAATAAGCTCCAGTATTTTGAAAGGCTAGCGCAGTCTAGCCTTTTTTAGCTTTCCATTTATTTTCGCTACACCTCATCTGCAATTCCCAATTTTATCTATTAAAAACAAGAAAAAATAATGATTTATACCTACAATGGCGACAGCATAAACGCACGCCCACCCATTTCAGCCATATCGGCAAACAAACTTAAAGTGGTGTTCCGAGACAGTCAAAAGCTGGTGAACATAAGCTTTAATAACGTTTCTGAAAAAAGAAAGTTTTTAAACTGGCTAGTCACAATATAAGCGCATTCGAACAAGCGCTTATTTATTTTATGCCAATATACACATCTATTTGATTAGCATTAGGGTAATGCTCAAAATCGACATCGAACTTGCGTGTATATGTAGCTTGATGCTGCGTAAAGTATTCCCAAACTGACGTCCAAGCATCGATGGCTATCTGTGGCATGTCGCCTTGATGACTAAACACCACGTATTTCCCTTCAGGAATAGTAACGGTTTCAACATCGACATTTGCCGGTAGACCTTTGCCATCAAACCCAGCAAGTACACTAAAGTTACCGGTGTGATCAGATTCATAGTTTGAATACACGCCGTAAACGCGCTCTCCCCCCTGATAATCAACGGGTATTGTTTGGTCAAAGTGATGCCACAGTCCAGGTATACGCCCTTTACCCGGCGTCATTTCAGCCTCGTTATTTGTTATTGTTGAAAAACCACGAATGACTTTCTGTTCAACGTTTCTTACTTCCATGCTCAACATTCCCGTTCCGTTACTTGATGTGTGTGTCCGCCTGTTTTTTTAAACCGCTATTTAAGCCGTTACTTCCACCCTTGACGCCATAGCGAAGCGTCATTTAAATCTCGCCATGTAATGGGGTATTCATTCTTTGACATGACGGCTTCAACTTTGCAGTCTATTACGTTGCTGTCTTCATCAAATTCCACCACAGATACCACAAAATGCTTTTCTTTGTTTAAAGGGCTTACTGCCGTCCATTTACTGTTTAATAACTTCTTAGGGTGTACCTTATTCATCAATGGTTCCGCTATTGCTCTATCTCGTGCCTGCTCAATTTTCAATCCACATTATCAATGTGAATAATTGGCCACCCCATAAGTGAGTTTACAGTCGATGTACTTCAACATTTTATTCACCACTCGTGGAACGCTGATTGACGTGTTCGCTTTGCATAGCGGGCCTTCTACGTAAATATCGCACTCGTTATATTGAATTTGCTGACGAATAACAAAGTCGTTAATCTCATCAAATATCTGCTCTTTCAAAGGCACAATACCTACAAAAATCTCGGCGTCATTCAATTTATAAAACGTGGCACCCTGTATTTCTTTTTTAAGCGTATACGCCTGCATCATATCTAAATTTAGCAAACGAAAGCTTACAGTTACTGTCTGTTCTTGCATTATTACTTCTTGCGCAACACCATACTCATTATGCACAGTAGTATCTCACGCATCTGTTTAATGTTCACGCAGAACAAGGTGGTGTATCCACATTACTCAAGAGGTTCTTAGCCAAAGTATTAGAACCCTTGGCACGCTTATCAAACCGTTAATCGACTAAACCATTTTGCACTGTACATCACAGGAATATGTGCAACTGCGGCATCGTTGATCCACATCAACGCACAAACTGCATGGCTCAACCACAATGAAGATCACATAAATACCACCGTAGCAGTGCTTATGCTCTTTGATGCAAATGAAACCAACATTAGTCACCTCATTCAACAGGATATGCATAGTCTATATAGGCTTAGCATCAAGCCTAGTGCGCAAATTGCTATTGCAACCAAGCCTGTTTTTGGTGCAAACATTACGCTTTATTCCGGTTTAATTGAATATGCCAGTTGCTTTATAAACCCCAGTAATACGGTTGGATGGGTTGATCATCTTGGTTTGTCGAATGTAATGGTAGAACAGCAAAACCGCGTTCAAGAAAGTGACGATAATAAAGTGCTGCTACCCTCTCAGTTCTTTAAAAGTGAGGGCGGTGTAATGCGTGTAACTGCTCCTACGCGCATTTACATTATTGGCCGAAGCTGTGCCGACATGCACAAGCACGGCCTATTTTTGTTCAGTTTGACGTAACGCCTTTCGCAGCTAATGTGTGAGAGTACATCAGTCATTCATGTGGCTTTTAAGTGTTTGAATAGTCTCTGATAAGCCGGAAAAACGCTTATCCACTTTTTCTATCATTGAAGAAAGTGTGTGCTTCTCTGCCACTATTAGACATCCTTCTTTTGCCCGTGTAAGCCCCGTATACACTAAGCCTCTGTGCAACAAATTGGCAGCCTTATCGCTAGGTGCATCTGATAACACCAATACCACATGTTTAAATTCAGACCCTTGTGACTTGTGAATGGTCATTGCAAACACTGTCTCAAACTGAGGCACACGGGACAAAGAGATGTGACGTATTCCACCGTCAGGCGATTCGAACCACGCAAACAGTTTACCCGTTTCATTAGGCCAAATAACGCCCACTTCGCCATTTGACAGGCGCTGTGGATGATTATTTTTAACAATCATTATGGGCTGGCCTTGATAAAACTGGCCCTCCCTTCGCTTAATATGCTTTTTAACAACGTCAAATACTAAGCTGTTTAACCCCTCTACGCCCAATGGCCCTCTCCGCATTGGTGTAAGCCAACGTACTTCGTTTAATTTTGCCAGCGCAGCTTTTGGGCCGTATTCATTGCCATTTTCATCAAATGGGTTGGCAAACAAATCGCTAAAGCTCTCTTCTGCTAATGGTTTTAATATGTCAGTGCTGGCGCGTTCTAGCAGTAACTGAACGCCTTTATTCAGCATTGATTTCGATAAAAATTCGCTCTTATCGACTTGGGTTAGTGCAAAGAGGGCTTTTTCCACGTTGCCTTGCTGAATTGCAGTTGCCACTTCTGCCACTTGGCCTTTAAATCGCTGAGGAGCTTGCAGCGTAGATACCCATGTTTTCGCGTTTTCATCAACGGCTAAAAGTGGTAGATGCGGGCAAAGCGAGACGATGTGTTGTCGCATGTCTGTTGGCACAGCCCCAATATACTCGTCTTGCTGAAGGTCAAGTGGACAGTTATCAAGGTTTGATTGATCAATCGCACTCGTGTTGTCTACAAGCTGCTCAAGTACATTACCTAGCTCTACTGCGGGTAATTGGTCAGCATCACCAATAAAGTAAAGCTTCGCGTGGGCCGGTAAAGCACGCATGATACGCGCCATGAGCGCCAAATCGACCATACTGGCCTCATCAACTATCAATACATCGAGGTTTAGCGCATTATTGAAACCAAACTTGGTAGACACGGTATGTTCTCGCAGTCCCAATAAGCGATGAATAGTTACCGCTTCTGTAGGAACGCTATTCAACACATCGTCTGATATATCGCCACGCAAGCTTTCAAGGTTGCTTATTATCGATTCGGTCATGCGCTGTTGTGCTTTACCCGTTGGCGCAGCTAATACAATATTTATGTCTTTGTCTAACGCCTGAAGTGCCAATAGTAAACGCAGTACCGTATAGGTTTTTCCTGTTCCAGGGCCACCATTAATAACACCGAAGCGCTGTACCAGGCTTTTGGCTACTGCGACTTGCTGCCAGTCTTGCTGAAGCACATTTTCAGTGGGGAACATTTTTGGCCAAAGCGCTTTGAGTCGCTCTAACGAGTCATTGTCTAGCGTGGTAAGCGCCGTTCTCTCAACAATACTTTTAGCCACCTCTTGCTCAAAGTCGAAGTACCGACGGCTATACAAGCGGCCGTCTTGATAAACAAAGAGCTGAGCAATAACTGAATTTTCAAACGCGTTTTTAACTACCTTGATTAACGGTGTTAGCGCGGGAAACAGCACGCCAGCTTTAACACTTGCTGTTTCTTCTTGCGTGTCGCACCCATCTATATTTTGCGTGGCTTTCTCATTGGTAGAGGGCTCATTGGTGGAGAGCTCATTCGTAGAGGGCTCATTAAACCACCTTTGGCCAGCAAGTGCCGCCAAACTCAGGCAGCTGTGACCGTTTCGCTGCATAAATGACAAAGCAACGAGCAATGCGGCCCATAGTTGTTTTTGCTCTGGTTCAAGCTCGGGTACATTGGCGAATTCTAATGCGATGAACTTATCAATTGCCTCAATGCCGTACAGACGACCAAATAATGATGTTAGGCCTGTGGTATCTGTGGTTTCACCGCGCATAGTAGTGTTTAACGTCATTCTCATTCCCACTCATCGTCAAATAACGACTGCTGGCCCATCTGCGGCATCGAGCCTTCTAGCGTCTGGTCTTGTTGCAGCTTTATCTTCGCTGTTTCGTCTTCAATGGCTGCACAATTTTCAGCATCTGCGACCTTATCAACATTCGTGTTTGGCTTTATATTGTCGATGGCTTCACCATCACTCAACCCTGTTTCATTTTCTTTGGCGTCGTCATTACTAAATACCTTGTCTAATGCATTTAAAATGTTCTCAGTAATACTAGTGAAATACACGCCTTCACCGTTTTCATTATCTGGATGCATGCCGCGAAGATATAAGTAATACACGCCGCCGAAATGCAAACTAGGTTTATATTCTGGCAGCGACTGTTTTAGGTAGCGGTGTAATGCCAAGCAGTAAATTAAGTATTGAAGGTCGTATAAATGATGTTGGTTGTTTTCAAAAAGCGCCGCAGGCTTATAGTGTTGAATGGTATCGCCTAACCATGTGGATTTGTAATCCGCCACATAATATTTACCGCCGTGCTCAAATATTAAGTCGATAAAGCCATGCATCATGCCTTCAAGTGACGACGTCAGTAAATTAGGTGTTGTTAAAGCGTCTGCGTCAAGCTGTTTAGCCTGCGCGCTACGGTGCGCGTTAAGCACCGACTTTAACCCTTGCCACCGGCTCTCGTTCATTGGGAAATAAAACTCTGCCTCGCGTAACGTTTTATTAAGTGGCAGATCACTCAATGATAGCTGTAAATCAGGAAACAGAGGTGTTTGCAGCACTTCGTCTAACCAGTCATATAAACGCGGTGTATCTTGCTCAGAGAGTCCAAAGCGCGTAACCAGCTCGCTTCCCGTCTCCTCCCACTCTGGTGCGCTAAAGTCGTTGTGTTCTAGTAAATCGTGCAACAGATTACCAGCACTTGCCCCCTTCTCTAGGGTAAAACGAAGCATGCCGTTATCTACTACATTGATATCTGGTTGATAACCCACGTTAGATAAGTCTTGATAAAACTCCTCATCCCGTTGAGTTTGCACCACTGGAATATTGGCAACAGAACCCTCAGCAATGCTTTCACCTGTCGACACGCTTTGATGACTAGGTGTGTTTAACCCTTTCTGTGTTAAGCGACTTAATGCGGAAAATGAATATAAACGCCAATGCTCACTGGCGGTGCCCGTGAATTGTTGCACTGACAGTGTAGCGCTCTCGCACGTTTCGTCGAAGCTACTATAAGTTTCTTGGAAGTCGTCAGCGTCTATATGGCTTACGTAAGCATGCTCTTCACTGTTTAACGCTGTAAGAGCCTCCTCCCACGTCATTGTGTCATCGGTTCCAGGCGCAGCCTTGCCCACCCCTATGGCTCTTCCCAAGGCGCTTTTCTCATTACCATCTAAGGGTAAGACGCCCATGTAACACCTGTGTGCTGCTCGAGTAACAGCCACATAGGCAAGGCGCATGTCCTCCGCTTCGCCCTCAGCACGAACTCGCGCTATTGCTTGCTTGGTTTGCCCCAACTGAAGCTGTAAGTCGCCTTTCTCTTCATCAAAATACGTGAAAATATGCGACATTGATTTCCCGTTGCGCGCGGCATCTTTATACCCTGTGGCAAAAGGAACGAACACGATGGGATACTCTAGCCCTTTAGAACCGTGCTGCGTAATAATGCGAATAAGTTGGCTGTCGCTCTCTAACCTCAAGGTTAACTCTTCGTCGCTATCGGGCTGATGAATTTGTTTATTTAGCCAATCTAGAAGCTGTTCTGGACGCGGGTGTGTAGTACTTGCTTTTTCAAGGACTTCTGCCAAATGTTGATAATTGGTAAGTGCTCTTTCAACATCATTTCCATGGGGAATATAGCTGCTTTGCAATAAGTGAAGTAGCACACTCATACATCCCTTTTGAAGCCACATATCGCGTAATGTTAATACACGCTCAAAGGCTTCGTCCCACAACGCGTCGTCCTCTTGATATAAAAGCGTTATTAGGGTTTGAGGGCTGTACCCCCAAAGCGATGATGCTAAGCTAGACGCCACTTTCCGCGTATCGCTAGCATGCCAAATACCGCTTAATAAACGCAGCACGTCTTTTGCCTCAGCGGAGGCGAAAAGGTTACTTCTGTCGCTTAAATAAACGCTACTAAGCCCTTTTTGCTGAAACACATATTTGATGATGTTGGCTTCTGTCCGGTCTTTCACCAAAATTGCAATGTCAGCAGGACGCACCGCCTGTTCAATGCTTGCCGTCTCAGGTGATGGTTTATCCGTATTCTTTTCACTCTCCGCCGACACAAAGTGCGCTTCGTTTAGCAACCGATACACTTCTTGCGCAATCCATTGCGCCATACTTCTTCGCATGGCAGTCGCATCTTGCTTGTCTTGCAAGTGCATACTCACGTAATTCATTGCGCTTCGTTCATTGTGCTTATCGATTAACGGTGTCTTTGCCGCCGCAGCCTTAGGCGTAAATTCTACCGGCGTATACTGAATATTAAACCCGAATACATCTTCAGGCACATTGCTGGCAATAGGCGCCCCGTAAAAAAGCCTGTTGTAGGCTTTTACCATGCCTTCCACCGAACGCCAGTTAGTATTCATTACCCATCGATAGTCTGCCTGCCTGCCCGCTTTTAGATAGGTAAATATATCGCCTCCCCTAAAGCGGTAAATGGCTTGCTTCGGATCGCCAATCATTAAAAGTGCGCTGCTTGTACCTTCAAGATGTTGATCAACGCAACTACTCGGTAAGTCAGAAACAGGCGTTTGCTGTTCAATTGCTCGCGCTTGGTTTGGGTAAACCGCATCTAAAATGGCGTATTGATTGGCGTCGGTATCTTGAAACTCATCGATGAGCGCCACTGGGAAGCGCTTGCGTAGTTGCGGTACAAGCGTGTTGTCAGGTTTCACAACTTCATCGGCAAGCATGCGAATTAAGTCGTCGAAATCAATTAGGCCTAGCTGCTTTTTTTGCTTTACAACGCGCTGTTTAATGAATGAAATTGCATCATTGATAAGCTCAAAAACCGGAATTTGCGCCAATGCAGCATCACGCTCCTGTACGGCAGTATCAATCTCTTTTGCCAGCGTTTTAATTGGCGTGAGCAGCTCTTTAACGCCCGATCTATTACGCGCGTATCTTCGCCCATCAAGAAAAGCATGCGCCTGTGCGGGTGCAACATCATACTGCTGCCTTTCATTACACGCATTAAGCCAAGCTTTAAGTGCTTCAAGTTCTTGAGGCCGCTCTTTTTTGTGAGCTGGGGTTTTAATTAACTGCTCATGGATTAGCTGCTCATTTTCTTCAATACTCTGAAGGAGCTCTCCAAAGTTGCTCAATGCTGTTTCGGGGTTATTGTTAAGGTTATCGAAAAATGAGGACGCAACCCGTTCCTCTGTAAGTAAAACGGGAGTGAGCGAGCTTCTAATGCTGCTATTGAAATCGCTCAGCAGACGTTCTGGAACATGCCAGCCTGACTGTGCTAGTAAAAGAAAGTCTTCCTCGTTGGCAGTGATTTGGCGAATGTAATCTTCAGCCGCCTCTAAATAAAGCTCACTGGTATCATTGCCTAAATTCAGCGTCATAGCAAAACCACTGTTGAACGCCATTTGTGCGATAACGTGCTGACAAAAACCGTGAATTGTGAATACCGATGCCTCGTCGAGCTCTAGCTGTGCAGCTTGTAATAACGACAAACTTTCATCTATGTCGGTATTGTGAAATAAGTGCTGATATACCTCGTCGCAGCCGTCGTCTATGACGTTGCCATTATCTTTGGCTTGCTGCCATATAAGCGTTGCTTCGCGGAGGGTTTTGGCTACTCGTCCCTTAATTTCTTCGGTGGCCGCCTTTGTAAAAGTCATAACGAGTATTTCTTTCACGTTTAGCTTTTTTTCGAGTAAGAGTCGAAGGTATAAACGAGTTATATTAAATGTTTTACCCGTACCTGCGCTTGCTTCTATTAAATGCCTACCTTGCAGCGGCATGTTAACCACATCCAGCAATTTTGCACTGTTAGCCATTACAGCGTCTCCTCTTGTGCTGCGTTAGCCACCATGGCAAATAATATAAATGCTTGACCCGCAGGCATATCCTTGAAAGTTACACCGCTTGGGAACAACCATTTAAGATAAGGGTTATTCGCCATATCGGCTGTATACTGTCCAGACGATTGCAGCCAGTTTCTTAATGTCTTTTCAGCAGTTGTTCCCTCGAAAAACTGCTCGATATCTCGCACTATTCGCTGAATTTTTTCAGCATTATCATTACTTGTGGCTTCAGAGTCGTCAGCTTCACCAAACAAACAAGTAGATGCTATCTGGCCAAAAAGTTCAGGCTGTATCTCTGCCACAAGCGCCGCGCTTTCTGACTTTCTCTTTCCAGGCACAAGTTCGGCGAATAAACTGCTATATATGGGGGTTGGTGCGGTATACAGCGTAATAAACAAGTGCTCTATAAGCGTCAACACACTGCGTGCGGAATCAGGTTCTATCGTTCTATAATGACGCTTCAGAAGCTTGGTCTCACCTTTCTCCCAGTCGCAATAATAGATATCCAGTGGATAATGCTGATAGCCACCGCCATCATCTTGTGCACTAAATACAAGTAACGTAATAAAGTACTCAAGCGCCCGCTTTACATTTATTTTCCCGGCACATAGCGACACTAATGCATCACCTGCTGCGTAGGCATTTGCTGTAAATGTAATATGTTGCCCCGTAAACACTGCCGTTTTAAGCTCTGAGTCGTGTGGACCCATGGCCTGATTAAGCGCAAGTGCTCCCTCTTTCCACATTTGAAGCTCTCCATTCGCCACTGGATTATTGGGTATATCTCCACGCAGCGAGGCAAATTCAACAACTTGCTCACTGTACGATTGATGCTGCACGTCTTCATTTTCTGACGCTGCACGACTTGGCGAGGAAAAGATAGCGTCGAGCACTTGATAACGTACTAACGCATTGGTTTCAAAAGGTTCACTGTTTTCTAGCAAGGTAAACGACTGTGAAAGATTCACGCCCAAACGCTCTACAGCAAAATACGCCAACGGATCGGCGAAAGCGCGCGCGATTTGACTGGCGCTCGCTCGAGTACTGCTATCAAGCTCAGATGGCACCGTTACCGACAAAACGCTTTGCTCATCCTCGCCGTCGCTGGTGTTCTCTGTCTTAGCATCTTCTAACGCTTCGGCTAATCGTAACCAACCTGTCTCATAACTGGGAAGTTCTCCAGAAAACGCCCCTTCGCTAAATGGATGCAGCGGTGCGGATTTGATGTAACGAGCCATAGGAACCGCGTACCCTAGCTCTAACATCTCAAGGAATTCAGCCAATACCAAGCTAGGCTGACGCTCACTGTTGTTAGTAACATCATTGCCTTGGTAACTAAGATATAAGCCTTCTCGGCTAGACACTATTGCTTCAAGGAATAGGTATCTATCCTCTAGTCGACGTGAGCGGTCGCCAATTCTTCGCTCAGGTCCCGCCATCAAATCTAACCCTAACGGTGTAGACTTGCGAGGAAACTCACTATCGTTAAGCCCTAAAATACAGACTTTCTTAAACGGAATGCTGCGCATTGGCAACATTGAACACACCGTGACTTGGCCGGTCATAAAGTGATTTCCAGCGTCTGGTGAAGAGAATCGGTTGAGCAAGAGCTCTCTGACCTGGCGTAGCGTAAGAGGATGTTTGTAGTTGGCCTCTTCACAACGAGCGCCTAGGTCGGCAGCAACTTTTGCAATTAGCTCCCAGCTTTGATCTTGATCTTGCGTAGGTTTGAAGCATGCATCGCGCAAAACAATTAAGTCTTTTGCCCACTCAGCGGGTGTCCTAGCGGTGTTAAGCGACGAGGAAAAGTCACCAAGTAGCTGAATCACTTCTACTAACTTACCTAAGGTGAGTGCACTTTGACCTTCAACATCAGGAATAGTCAGTAACTCATTTACTTTTGTTTCGCAATCTGGGGCTAACATTCCCATTAGAAGACGACGGATACCCCACCACCAGCTGTACGTATCTTCACTACTGTCATTGTCAGAAACGCGAGACTTGTGTCCGGCATTCAACCCCCAGTGGACATGCGCTTGTTTAAGCCACACCACCATCTGGTCGATATCGTCTTGTGAAACATCGAAACGTTTTTGAACTGCATCAAGCTGCAGGTAATCCATAATATCCGACACGCCAAAGCGACTATCTGGTAGCTGTAGCAAAGCCATGAATGCAGCAATAAGTGGTTCGGCGTCCATCGGGCTTCTATCTGCTATAGAGCACGGCAGGCGCACAGGGCCATTCCCTTGTACTAGCTTCGTTCCTACGCGATGAAATACAGCATCAACAAACGGCGCGTAATTTTCGATTGCAGGGCACATCACCAAAATATCAGAGGGAGAGCGTGATGAATCTTGTGAAAGCCAATGCAGTAGATGATCGTGCAATACCTGAACCTCACGCAATGCAGAGTGCGTACACATTATCGTGACACTTTCATCTCGATCAGATATGCACCTATTGGAAGAAGGCTTTATGGCCTGCAATACATCATCGTGAATGTACTCCAACAGACTCGAGCTTTGCCCCCCTTGTTCAACAACGTCATCGCTAGCTGCCGTTTCTTGAACATTGTCAGTATCGCTGAATCGAGGGGCATCAAACGCGCTTATTTCAAACGTATCGAGTTCGGTGAGTAGATTGAATAATTCTCTTCCTTGTTTACCTAAGTTACCGAGTAATGGGTTGGACTGCTCTTGTTCCATCCACTTATCTAAGCCCTCCAAACGCAATTGCTTTGCTTGCTCGGCATTACTTTTTGCATCGCCCCAGTAGTTAACACTAGGGTTAAGGTGGAAGATATGAATATCTATGTGTTGTGCAAGTGCGTCAAAAAAAGCAATTAATTGCGGCGCCATAGTATTGATGGCAAAAACAATAACGCGCTCAGGCAGATTGCTGGGTACTTCACCCCTTTCAAGAGATGCTAACGTTAGTTGATGCAATCGCGCGGGATGTAACGGCTGCTCTTTGGTTAACTGGCGCCATATTTCGCTTTGCCATATCTCCATGTCGTCATTAACAATTCGCTCGTTGTTTTCCCATGCAAACAGCCAGTCGGGTCGGTATAGCAAATACTGTTCGTAAACATCGGCCAATGCGGTTGCTAGCTGTAAACGTTGAACGCCTTGCTCTTGTTCGCTACCTGCAGCTTTCCAATACTTAGTGACTTGTTCAAAGCTAGCGTCATTTAACAGTGCCTCATCTTGCAGCAGATTATCGATACGCCAAGTAAGCACCTCTCGTCGATAAGGTGATTGCTTTGGTACAGTGTCTTCGCCAAGCACCGTGCGTGCGGTATTCCACATAAAACGTACCGGCAATGGGAAATCGATATTCATCGCTACTCCCTGCTCGTGCGCCAGTTGCATACTAACCCAATGCTGCATACCGGGGCTTTCAACCAATATGGTTTCAGGAGTAAAAATGCCGGTGGGCTGCTGCTTTAGCAACGTTGTTAGCAAAAAGCTTAAGTGTTCAAGTTTGTTTGAGGGATATAGCGCTAGCAAACTAAAAATCCTTTATGCAGCATGGCGTTGAATGTTCACAACGGTAACTTCAGCCCGCTTTACTAGGCTGAAATAAGAATAGATTTAGTGTAACGCAAGACAGCGGTAACGGGGAATAAAACTAAACGGGTTAAGTTGATAAAAGTGAAGGGAATAAAAAAACCCATACAGACCTCAGGACACGAAAAATCTGTATGGGTAAGGTTTACGGGCTACCTAGTAACAACGTAAGTAAGTGTTGCCTGGCACTTATTTGCGTTAGCGTTACTACATAGCACTGTTAACGACTTAAGAATTGCAGTAACAATGCCAACATTAATACCTATAAAATTCAATGAATTATAGATTTAAATACAAAGTATAAGTGACATTGAGTGCAAATTGTGGTGCAAGCGCACCAAAAGTAAGCATACATTTGATAGTAATAAACTCAGCGTTATTCATTTAAACGACAACGTATTAAACGGTTTTCCCTGTGCAAGCGATAAAGTACAATTCAGTAATCATCGTTCATCATAATCCAGGAGCATAGATGTTAAGCGCGCAACAGTTAGCCACCATGCTAAATCTACAAGACAAAATGAATACCAAAGTAAATCCAGATTGGTTAAACGCAGGTTATGGGTACTTGCGAGCTGCTATGGTTGAGTCTGTGGAAGCGATTGAGCATCACGGTTGGAAATGGTGGAAAGCACAGCAAAAAGACTTACCTCAGCTGCAAATGGAACTTGTTGATATATGGCATTTTGCTTTGAGCGCTTGCATTATTAATTTCGACGGCGATATTAACGCATCAGCCCAGAATATCGCCGCTGAACTCGCTAGCGGGCAAACAACAGTCACTTTCGACGGCAAAGATTATGATGCTTCAATGCAGTCATTACTGGACAACCTTGAACTCATGACGGGCCTTTGCGCTGCAAAACGCTTTAGTGTTCCTCTGTTTATGCACATTGTTACGCAGTGTGAAATGTCTGCTGACGAACTGTATCGCCAGTATGTGGGTAAAAACGTATTGAACTTCTTCCGACAAGACAATGGCTACAAGGAAGGAAGCTATATCAAGATGTGGAATGGCCGTGAAGACAATGAACATCTTGTTGAAGTAATGGATGCATTGGACTTAAGTAAACCAGACTTTAGTGATTTAGTTTATGAAGGGCTTAAATCTCGTTATCCTCAGTCGTAGTGTTTTTAAGCGCGACATCGCTTTTTTATAAAGTGAAGCGAGAGCCACCTCGACAAAGTTTGGCAATACCGACCACAAAAAAGGCGCTTTTATAAGCGCCTTTTCTTTTTCAGTTGGAAATGTAAGACCTTTGCTTACGCATCAACCCACACCAGCTTGTCGCTGTAAGTGCCTTGAATAATATTCTCGAAGCGTTCTTCTAACACATGACGCTTCACTTTAAGCGTAGGTGTTAGCAAGTCGTTTTCTATGCTCCACTCATTTTTCATGATCACCACGCGATCCATAACCTGGTGACTTTCAAGCTTCGCATTAATAGCATCGAATGTTTTCTTAAGGCTCGCTTCAATAGTCGCTTTATCTTTTTTCTGTGCGTCTTCGCTTAACACAAGCAGTGCAACCGGTTGAGGCAAGTTATTACCCGTTACACACACCTGCTCTACCACTGGGTTTTCCATAAACTTAGCTTCAATTGGTGCCGGCGTAACGTATTTACCCTTAGCCGTTTTAAAGATGTCTTTCAATCGACCCGTAATTTTCACATAGCCGTCGGCATCTATAACGCCCTTATCACCTGTTCGTAGGTAACCATCCTCGGTGAATACTTCAGCCGTCTTTTCTGGTTCAAGATAATATTCAAGCATGTTGCAAGGCGACTTTACCTGAATCTCACCTTCATCTGAGGTTCTAATATCAACGCCATCGTACGGACGACCAATACAGCCAATTTTGTCGTGTCTAAAAGGCACGCTTCCTGTTCCATAGGCACTGTTTTCAGTCATTCCCCAACCTTCGGAGATATTGATACCTATTTTTGCAAACCACTCGATAACTGCTGGTGCAAGTGGTGCTGAACCACTAGCCCAAAGACGTGCATTGTTTATGCCTAAACCATTGCGGATCTTCTTTGCTACGATTTTGTTCAAGAAAGGAATTTTCAGCAGGGTATCCAACTTTTTCTGTGGCATTTTTGCCAACACACCCATTTGGAACTTTGTCCATAGTCGTGGCACTGAAATAAACAACGTTGGTTGACAATGCGCGACATCGCGCTGGAATGTAGTGAGGTCTTCAACAAAGTGAATTTTACCACCGCTGTAATAACTTGAAAGCTCCACAAGCACGCGCTCGGTGATGTGTGCAAGCGGCAGGTAGCTCATTGTGCGGTCGTTTATGTTAATACCTAATTGGTCGAGAGAGCGTCGTGCAGCCCAACATGCCGTGTTGTAGCTGTGTACCACGCCTTTCGGCTGTCCTGTGCTTCCTGATGTATAGATGATGGTCATAATATCATCCATATCTTGCACTGGTTCGTCGGAAATAGGCGCGATATCCATAAATTCATCCCACTGCTTCGTAGTAGCAATATTGGGATAAGGGAATGCGACCGTCATATATTCGCCTGGAATAGAGGCGACTTGTTCTGCAGTGTTATCAAGCTTACCAACAAACAATAGCTGTACATCTGCGTGGTTCAATACGTACTTAACGGTATCTGGCCCAGCGGTAGAAAAAATAGGCACAGACACATGACCCGCCATCATGATACCAAGGTCAGTAATAAACCATTCGGCGCAATTCTTCGAGAAAATACCTATGCGACTTCCCTTCGGAAAACCCAACTCTCGCAAACGCGCGGCAACTCTACGCGCTTTCTCGCCCACCTGTTTCCACGTGAGATCATGATACTCGCTGTTTATCGGTTGAGTAAGAAACACCTCGTCTCCACGGTTTTGTTCCCAGTGGTACAACATAGTTAATGGCGATTTGATTACTTCCGTGCTGTTGGTATCTGCTGTCATATCTAGCGGCATAGTTCACTCATTTGTTGTTATAATGTAGTTCATTTTTACAATGATTTCACAGAC
>ENA-OWNT01000717-OWNT01000717.1-seawater-metagenome-genome-assembly--contig:-NODE-717-length-61741-cov-26.084425_pt1 | contig 61741 bp, 56 predicted proteins | sample MGYA00238136_ERZ651165 | MGnify/ENA primary metagenome ERZ651165 (study PRJEB26861, sample SAMN08777766) | seawater metagenome | isolation source: coastal seawater | place: USA: Florida | collected... | reverse complement strand
TCAGGTGGCGAGGATTGCGATATGCTGCCGCCTCACCCACGTCGCTCGGGTGAAACACCGGCTTTCTGACACCCTCGAGGGGGCCCAACGGGCCCCGAAGTCCGTCCGCCTCACTTCCACACTCCCAAAACAAACAAACCACCCCCCACCGTTCTCCTCCCCCGCCAAATGCGCTACACCTCTCCCCTCGACAGGAGCACCCGTGGGCGACGGCGGAACCGGCGAAAAAACAGAAGAGCCCACCCCCCAGCGCATCAAGCAGGCGCGCGACAAGGGGCAGGTGGCCAAGAGCCAAGACGCCATTCAGGCGTTGATGTTCGTCGGCGTGTTCGCCGTCGTCGGCCTCACCATGGGCGGCATGGGCGACGACCTCATGCAGTTTCTCACGGGCAGCATCGACGCCGGCGTGCGCAAGGGCGACCTCGCCTCCGCCGTCACCGTGCTCGAAGACGCCATCTGGACCATCGTCAAAGTCAGCCTCCCCGCCCTCGGCGCCGCCTTCGTCATGGCGGTGGCGTCGAACTACATGCAGATCGGCTTCCTCTTCTCCGTCGACCCGCTCAAACCCGACATCAAAAAGATCAACCCCGTCTCCGGCTTCAAACAGATGTTCTCCAAAAAGAAGCTGGTGGAGAGTCTCAAACAGCTCATCAAGTTCGTGCTCGTGAGCTGGGTGGTCTACGGCGCCATCAAAGACGCTGCCCGTGACGTCGTGCTGTCGGCGCGCATGAACTTGTGGGCCGCCATGGAGATCGCCTCCGGCATCATTTACAACATCTCGGTGCGGGTGACGGGCTTCTTCATCGCCGTCGCCGCCGCCGACTTCTTCTGGCAGCGCTACAGCTTCAAAAAAGATATGATGATGTCGAAGTACGACGTCAAACAAGAGTTCAAGCAGTCTGAGGGCGACCCCCAACAGAAGGCAGAGCGCAAAGCGCTGGCAGAAGAACTCATCATGCATGGCAGCCAAGAAAACGTTGCCAACTCGAGTGCTGTTGTGACCAACCCTGCCCACATCGCTGTTGCCATCAAATACGACGACGAGACCGGCCACGCCCCCAAAGTCGTCGCCAAGGGCCTGCGCAAAAACGCCGAAAAGATCAAAGAGATCGCGCGTCAAGCAGGGGTGCCCATCCTGCGCAACGTCCCCCTCGCCCAAGCCCTCAACAAGCTCGACGTCGAAGAAGAGATTCCCGAAGAGCTGTATGAAGCCGTCGCCGAAGTCTTGAACTTCGTCATGGAGCTGAAAGAGCAAGGCAAGGCCTGACGCGTCCCTGCAAACGGCGTCTCCATGCGGCTTTCAGCGTCACATGTTACGCTGAAGGCACCACCACAGTTGGCCCGCGTGCTCTGCAGAAAGACCCTGTCGCTGCAGCTCGTGCAGCTGTGGACAAGGGGGGACCAATGCTTCCGACTTCTGCTCTGCGCCGCCTGCTCCGCCGTCGACGACGGCCGTTCGGCCCCGCCGCCGGGTTTCGCGATGGCTCTGGGGCGACGCTGTCGCTCACCGACGAGCCCGTCGACCGCGCCCGCACCCTCGCCGAGATGTACCACAAGGGGCAGCAACGGGCGTGGGACGGCCGCCGCGAACTTGCCGACGCCATCAACACCCACGGACGCGTCGAGCTCTCTCCTCGTCGAGAACAGGCCCTGCAACACCTGGTGCGCACGCTGATGTGGGGCGAGCTGGCGGCGTGGAAAATCTCCGCCCGCCTGGCCCTTCACCTCGTGCCCACCGAAGCCAAGCTGGCGGCCACCTCCCAAGCCCACGATGAGGCCCGCCACTTTTACGTGTTGCACGACTACTTGGCGTGGAGGTCAGGGGCTGCCGACGGCGAGGCATTTGCCCCTCCGCCGTCGGGAACCCTGGCCTTCTTGGAGCGCATTCTGCACGCCGACCACGCGGCGCAACTGCTCCTCGGCATGCAGCTCATGGTCGAGCCGTTGGCGTTGACGTTGTTTCGCTTGGTGCAAGACGCCGACGTCGACCCGGTGCTCGGACACCTGCTTCCCCTGTTCGACCGCGATGAAGCCCGACACGTGGCGCTCGGCGTGGTCTACCTCCCCGACGTGCTCGCCCGGTCGTCGACGAGAGACAAGCTCGACCTCGCTGTTTGGCAAGGCGTCGAATACATGGGCCAGTTCACCATGCTGCGCGAACACGCGCGCGACTTGCGGGCGTTGGGGATTTCGCCGCGAGACGTCTTCACCCTCGCCCGCAAAAAACAGCTGACCGCCATGCAAGAGATGGCGGCCGGGCTGGGGCGCAACCTTCCCGTCACCGAGATGTTTTTGCGACTGGGCGACCTGCGCGCTGAGCTTGAGCATCCGCCAGAAGAGCCTGCCGGGCAGACGTTGTCGTCGACGGTGACCACGCGGCTGAAGCGTGGCGTGCGCGCGTTCGTGGCGCACCCTCACCAACGGTTGTACGACGCGCGCGCTCGTCGTCGACGTCACTGAACGAGCGCGGCCGCCGCACGAAAGCGGTTGATGCGCTCTTGCGTGGGCGGATGCGACGACATGTAGGCCGCGGCCGGCACCTCGTCGTCGTCGCCCTCGTTTCCGAGTGCCGTCTGCAGCTTCTCCATGATGTCGGCGAAGTCGTTCAGGTCTTTGTGCTGTTTTCGCAGGTAGGCCATGGCGAAGGTGTCGGCCTCCGTCTCGTGCGAGCGGCTGTAGCTGGAGTTCATCAGCACCGTCGGCAGCGCCGTGGTGACCGCAGCCGCTTGGCTGGCGTCACCGACGTACGTCGAGATGAGCAGGGCCACCGACGCCGACTCCAACGCCATGCGCAAACCATGGCGGTGGTGCACGTGGCCAATCTCGTGGGCGAGCACAGCGTACACCTGGTCGTCGTTGCCCTCGGCCAAGGCCACGAGTTCATCGGTGACGACGACGGTGCCGTCGGGCAAGGCAAAAGCGTTGGGCACGCCCATCTTGCGAAAGTGCAGCTGCAGCGGAAGCTCCGGATGCATCTCGGCCATCTGGCCGAACCCATCCCGCAGACGTTGCTGCGACACCTCGTCGAGCTCGGTTGCCGAGAACATGCTCTCGTCGAGGAGCTTGAAGGTGCCTTTGCCGATGTCGTGGGCCAAGGCATCCGGCAGGCCCATGGCGACGGCGTTGGCCAGCCAAGGAACGCCGAACACCATGCCGAGGGCCACCACCACCGCCGTCGTCGACAACAACGCCAGCACGCGCTTGAAGTTGCCCTCCAAGAAGGCCACCCACGACAGATGCCCCCGTCGGCCCGTGGCGTCGTGCAGCGCTTCGACGGCTTGGGCGTTCGACGACTCCAACAAGGCGCCATGGGGCAGACGCACCTTGCGCACTGCCGTGCCGATGGCGCCGTCGACGGTGAGGTCGGACGTCGACAACCGCAGCTGCACGCCGTCGCCTTCGATGGTCACGTCGTCGCCACTCCATTCGACGACGACGTCGTGGGCGTGCGACGACTGCCCGTCGAAGTAGGAGGCGGAGAAACGCATGGGGATCATCCGAGGTCCAGCCCAAAGTCGCCGAAGTCAGAGGCGGCATCGCCGTAGGCGTCTTCGTCGGCCGCGTGTTGCACTTGGGCCACCAGCTCAGAGGCGTTGTGCACCGTGAGGCTGTTGGCGCGGTAGCGGGCGAGGCGAATGCGCACCCAAGGCATGGCCAGGCCCAACGAAAAGACGAGGGCAAAGAGGTGCACGATGTGCATCTTGAAGAGGTCGAAGGCCAGCTGGTTCGACTCCAAGAAGGTGTTGTTGCCGAGCTCGATGCCGCCCCACATCAAGTTCGCCATGTGGGCCTGCAAGATGGCGATGGGGATGATCATGCACAGATAGCCGACGAGGATGAGGCCGCCGCCGACCGCTGCCAGCATGGGGCTCTCGCCCATGCCAGCGACCATGACGCCGAAGCCGAGGCCGATGAACAACATCGTGGGGAAGTAGCCCACCAGGGCGATGAGAAAGGCGATGAAGTAGTCGCCGGGGCTGCTCTTGAAGCGAAACTCTTTGTCGCCGTACGCGCTGTTCTCGACGAGAAACTTCACGAAGATGTACTGAAAGTAGGGGTAGCCCAAGCCGAGAGTGAACAGGTAGATGAGCATGCCCTTGAGGTACATGGTGTACGACTCGCCGGTGGTTCCGCTGAAGCGAAAGCGAACGTTGCGAAAGGCGTGGTTGCGCGCGTTGAACGCCATGGCCTTCACCAGCAGCCAGGGGCTGGCGAACATGAACACCAAGAGCAGGGCGAGGTACAGCAACGGCGAATAGGTCTGCGACAGGCCGAGCGCGACGAAGAATGCGCCCATCACCAGCCGGCCTTTGAAGATGGCGAATGGGTCGGCGAGGTAGTCGAAGCTGTGGTCGCCGACGAAGGTGTGCCGCGTGAAGTATTGCTTGGTTCGCACCTTGGCCCACGACGAGTACAAGCCGAGGGTGACGATGTTCAGGCAGAGGTTCACGGCCCAGATGCGAAAGTATTCACCCGTTGTGCCGGTGAAACGGACGGTCTGCTCGTCTTGGCCCTTCCACGTCGGGTTGGACTGCTGCCCTGCCCCGCTGGCCGGACTGGTGGGGGGCGATTCGGAGGCGGGATCGAGGGGATGCATTGGGTCCATTGCTGGCTCTCTTTGCGATGCGTCAGCGACAGGCGGTCGTCGCACGACGGGGACGTTCACGGTGTTGGGCACGAGAGCCACACATTAGGTCGCGAAGCGACGGTCGCAAGCGGGCACCGGCTTCGCGCCATATTGGAACATTTGGGGTGCTTTTGAAAAGGCGAAGCAACCAGGCCTACGCGCTCATCAAATCTCGGCGCACAAAGCGAACCCCACCCAACACCGCGATGACGACATTGCTGACGACGAGGAGGACCACGTCGAGCACCGGGATGTCGCGGGTGACGGGGTTGTCTTTCATGTACCAGCTGACGGGAGAGATGGACGTCATCCATTCTTGGTCGACCATGGGGCCGATGGCGTTGGCCATGAAGCCGAAGACCAGGATGCCGACGCCCACGCCGAGGCCGACGGCTTTGCGACCGCTGGCCGCGCCTGCTGCAAACGAGAGCACACCGAACAGCATGGTGGTCAGCAGCAACATCAGTGTCGCCTTCAACAATTGGGCGAACGGCAGGTCGAGCTGGGCGACGAGCTGCACCAAGAGGATGCCGACGTACATCACACCGACGAGGAGCACGCACTGCAGCAACAGCGCCGCCAGCCGTTGCAGGTAGATGCTGGAGCGCGGCAAGGGCGCGGTGAGCTCGAGTTCGAGGGCGCCGTCTTGCTCTTCGCCCGCGATGAGTTGGGCGCCGTTCATGATGGCGAAGACCATTAACAAAAAGAAACCGACGAGGCCGTGGATGGCGCTGCCGACGTAGCCCGCAGCGGAGGCCATGTCGTCGTAACCCAACGCCTCGACAAGAGCCGGAGGCAGAGCTTTGACCATGGCGTCGAGGTCGATTTTCTCCATCGACGGATACAGCCCGACGTACATGCCGACGACGGAAACCAAGGCGACGCACCAGATGGCCAGCACCACACGACGGGTGCGCAAGATGCGCGTTGTCACCGACCAGTTCATGCGGCCTCCTCTTGTTGGGGGCGGTAGCGCTCCATGAACAGCTCTTCGAGGTTGCGCTTTTCGAGCGCCATCGACGTCACTGGCAGCGGGGCCAAAGCTTGCAACAACGGCGACACCGGCCCCCGCCACACACCTTTCAAGGTGACACCATCGACGACGACGTCGTCGAGGCCGTCGAGCTCTTGGAGCTTCTGCAGGGCGGCGGTGCCCTCGCCGTCGACGCGAACCCGCAACAGCTGACCGGCCTGCTCGCGCAGGGCGTCCACGTCTTCGACGGCGATGAGTTGGCCGTCGCGAATGAACCCCACACGCTGGGCGACGGCTTCGACCTCACTGAGGATGTGCGACGAAACGAGGACGGTGGCACCGTCGGCGTTGGCCTCCTCGACCAGCGCCAGAAATTCTTTCTGCAACAAAGGGTCGAGGCCTGAGGTGGGCTCGTCGAGGATGAGCAGCTCAGGGTTGTGCATAAACGCTTGCACCACGCCGACCTTCTGCTTGTTGCCCTTGGAGAGGCCGCGGAAGGGGCGGTCGAGGTCGAGGTGAAACCGCTCGGCGAGTTCTTCGACGCGGGCCAAGCCGTCGCCCCCACGCAGCGACGCCAAGTGCGTCAGGTGCTCGCGCGCAGTGAGTTTGCCCTGCATCACGAGTTCGCCGGGAAGGTAGCCGACGCGGGAACGGACCTCTGGGTGGGCCGCCAAGTCGCGCGTGCCGAGAATGGTGACGTCGCCCGACGTGGGACGCAGCAAATCAAGCAGACAACGGATGGTGGTCGACTTGCCGGCGCCGTTGGGGCCGATGAAGCCGTAGACTTCTCCGGTGTTCACCTCAAGGTCGACGCCGTGCAGCGCGCGGAAGGAGCCGTACTCCTTCACCAAGTTGGATGTGGCGATGGCGGCTTCGCTCATGCGTGCTCCCACTGAATGACGTCCCGAACGGAAGATGGAGCGAGCATCGCAGAAGTTCTGCCTCACGTCTCCGCCGATGGGGTGAGACAGCGGACGGCTACGTCTGCACCTCATCGGACGCACCGGTGAGCGCGATGATGACCTCTTCGAGGGTGGCTTCGTCGTCGACGTCGTTGCCCTCCGGCAGGTGCTGCCGCAAGTCGGCGATGGGGCCGTCGGCCACCAGCGTGCCCTGCCGAATGACGAGGACGCGGTCGCAGATTTCTTCGGCGACGCCTAGGGTGTGCGTCGACACCAACACGCAGGCGCCGTCGTCAGCGGCCTCGCGCAACACCTGTTTGACGAGTCGGGCGCCTTGTGGGTCCAACCCCACCATGGGTTCGTCGACGAGGAGCATCTTGGGTGAGCGCATCCACGCCGCAGCCAACAATGCCCGCTGCCGCATGCCGTGGGAGTAGGTGCCCAGGAGGTCGTCTTCACGGCCCTTCAGGCCGAAGCGCTCCAGCGCGGGGATGCCTTTGTCGTCGACGATGGAGGGCGGCAGATGAAACAAGCCGGCGATGTACTCCAACAGCTCCCGCGCCGACAGCCGCGGCGGAATGCTCGGTCGGTCGGGGATGTAGGCCAACGACTGTTTGGCTTGTTCAGGCGCGGCCGCGACGTCGTGGCCGTCGATGACCACAGTGCCTTCGGACGGCACGAGCAAGCCAGCCACCATCTTGATGGTCGTCGTCTTGCCGGCGCCGTTGGGGCCGAGGAATCCGACGAGTTCGCCCGGCTGCAACGACGCCGTCAGGTGGCGCACCCCCCAGCGGTCTTGGTAGCGACGCCCGACGTCGTTGAGCTGCAGGAGGGGCTGGGTCATGGAGCATCCTTGGTGGGCACAGACGGGGACACAACCGGCGGCGATGAGGCGTTCTTCCCGCGGTCCACCATCCCGCGATCCACCTCAGTTGTCGACGACGGCAGCGCTCTGACCCACTCGTCTTGAAAGAGGACGCGCCCCATGTCCCACGGTGTGCCCAGCCCTTCAAACAGGGGGATGTGCGACGTGAACGGCCCAATGCCTGGCACCAACGCATCCACCGGCGTCCAGCCTTTCGGCGTGTGCACCTCAGCCCAGGCATGGGGGCCGCGCACGTCGCCAACGATGCGGTAGCCGACGACCGGACGGGCCGCGTGTCCTCTCGCTCGCAACGCAGCCACCAGCAGAGCGGTGGCGTTGTCGCAGTCGCCTTCCCAGCGCTGGAGGGTGTCGAGGGCAGACGGCGGCCCCCCATCGTCACTCTGCTGCAACTTGCGGTGGATGACTTCAGCCAGCTTCATGGCGTCGGTCAGCGGATGCGGCCTCTTCGGCAGGTTGTCGTCGACGAACTGCAGCACGGCGGGCGCGTCGCTTTGCAGAAACAATTCCGGCTTCATGTGTTTGGGCAACGGTGTCGTCGTCGCCAACGTCTTGCTGTGCGCAATGTAGACAGCGTCGTCTTGTTCGACGACGTGCTGGCCACTCAAGCCGTCCAGCACGGTCGGCGCCATCTTCAACACACGACCCCGCGCAGCAGGCTTGGGCATCGACCGTTTTGCAGGAGGGGCGGTGTCGACGAGGTGTTCTGCGAATGCGCCGGGCCCAACCGTCGTCGTCGACGACATGCGGATGCCACCATCCCACATGGGCGGGAGAGACAGAATGACCTCGCCGGCCTGCGCACCGTTGTGCAGGCTCGTCGTCGTCGTCGTCCCCGTGCTCGGCGACAACAACGTCGCCGACATCGGCTCGTCTTCGATGTGCAGGTTGGGGCCGATGGCAAACGGAAACACCAGGCGGCCTCCTCGGAGGCGTTCGCGCTGGGAACCGCTCGACAGCTGACGGTCGACGAGGCGGTCGACGAGGACGAGGACGCCGTCGTTCACCTCAAACGACAGCGAGCGCCGCGCTTGGCCGTTCACGCCGCGCACATAGGCCCCTCGTGTGACCCGGCCTCCGTCGTAGAAGACATGCACCGTCGAGACATCGTCGCGGCCCCTGAGACGTGTGGTTCGACGCCAATGCTCGGGTGACACCTGCTCCAAGGTGACGTCGGCGACGACACGGTCGCCGACAAATACGTGTCGCTGCTCCGCGTTGCTGGACGGTGCCGACGACGAACACGCCGTCGACAATGCCAGCAACAGGAAAAGCCCCAGCCGCCTCACGCCAAAGCGGCCTCGTCGAGGTCGACCGGCAGCAACGTCGTCGTCGTCACGCCCGTCTCGTCGATGTCGCATGCCAGCGCCCACACCTCGACACCAGCGTCGACGGCGTCTTGCAATGCCTGCGCGTAGGCGGGGTCGACATTGAAGGCGGGGGCAAAACGCTCACAGTCGGAGCGCTGCACCAAGTACAGCATGCCGGTGCGGTGCCCTTGCTTCTTCAACGTCGTCAACGCCAAGAGGTGCTTGCGTCCTCGCTCGCTGACGGCGTCGGGAAACAACGCGTGTTTGCCTTCGCGCAAGGTGACGCTCTTGACCTCCACATAGGCGTCGGGTTCGCTGTCGTGCCCCGACAAGAAGAAGTCGATGCGGCTGGTGTGTCCGTCGACGTCGACCTTTTTCTCAGGTTTGACGTCGGGGTAGCCAGCAAGGTCGTCGAGGTCGCCGTCTTGCAAGACGGCTTTGGCGATTTTGTTGGCCAGGTGCGTGTTGACGCCCACCCAGCTGGTGCCGACGTGCAAGGCCTCCAAGCCGTACTTCAGCTTGCGCGTTTTGACGTCGTGGTACGACAGCAGGGCGTCGCATCCGTCGTTGAGGAGCCCGGTCATGCCACCGGTGTTGGACGTGTGCACCACGGTGACGTCGTCGTCGCCCTCGAGGAGGACGTCGACGAGAAAACGCTTGTAGCGTCGTTTGAAAGTCGCCTTGTGCGGCTGGGTGTAGGGAACAAAAGCCATAGCCCCAGGTAGCAGACTTCAACGGCGTCGTCGTGGTATTCGAGTGGCATGACCACCATCGCCATCGACGCCATGGGCGGAGACGAGGGGCCCCACCCAGCCGTGGAAGGCGCCTGTTTTCTCTCGCTGCAAAAGAACGCCCCCGACCTCGTGCTCGTCGGCGACGAGGCCAAGGTGAAGGCCATCGTCGACGCCACCGAACACAAGGCCGACAAGATTCACCTCGTGCACACCGCCGACGAAATCCCCATGCACTGCGCGCCGAAGGCCGCTGTCGACGGCACCCCCGATGCCAGCATGTGCGTCGCGGCCCGGCTGGTGCGCGACCAAGAGGCCGACGCCCTCGTCAGCGCCGGCAACACGGGCGCGGTGATTCTCACCTGCTCGCGCACCTTCACCAAGCTCGACGGCGTGTCGCGATGTGCGCTGGGGGCCGTGTTTCCCACCGAACGTCGACGTGGGCTCAAAGACGACCCCTTCAGCCTCATCCTCGACGCGGGCCTCACCGTCGAGCCCACGGCCGACGACCTCGTCGGCTTCGCCGTGATGGGTGCGGCCTACGCCCAGCAGATTGCGCGCAATGAGCGGCCCCGCGTGGGGCTCCTCAGCAACGGCAGCGAAGACAACAAAGGCACCCGCGCCATCGTCGAAGCCCACCAGCGTTTGCGCCAGATGGAGTCAGACGCCCCCGACTTGATGGAGTTCGTCGGCAACATCGAAGGCCTCGACATTCCCCACGGCACCGTCGACGTCGTCGTCACGGGCGGATTCACCGGCAACATCGTGTTGAAGATGCTCGAGGGCGTCGCCGAAACCATGTCGCGCCTCGGGCGCTACGCCTTCAAGAAAAACGTGATGTACAAAGCCGGCTTGGCGCTGCTGTCGCCCGCCCTCAAAGAGCTGAAGTCGGTGACCGACTGGGAGCAATATGGGGGCGCCCCCATCTTGGGGTTCGAACAGTTGTGCATCAAAGCCCACGGACGCTCCAGCAAACGCGCCATGAAGAATGCGATGCGGGTGGCGCAACGCTGTGTCGAGCAAGGCCTGCTCGACGTCATTCAAGACCGGATGACGGCACCACCGCCTGCGCCGTAGGGCAACTCCTTCGTCAGCGACGTAAACGAAAGCGCCGTCGACCTTGAACCTGGGACACCCGCTGAACACGCCAAACAGGGCGCCAGAACCAAGGCAAACGCCTTGAGCACGCCCCTGCGCCAGAGCGGAGGCAGACTTGCACCCAGCCCTCCAACCTGGGCAAAGTCGGCGGCGTCATGCTGCAGACTCTCTTCATCTACATTTGGGCGCCCCTCATCCCCATGGGGCTGTTCTTGCTGGTGCTGCGGCCCGTCCTCCTCGCTGTGCGCAAGAAAAACCCGATGGGGCCGCGTGCCAAGAGCGTGTTGTGGTTCTTGCAAGCGGTGGGGTTTTGGTCGTTTCTCACCGGCAGCTGGATGTTGGCGCAAAGCGCCCTCCCCGCCTTGCTCGACGACGAAGACGACGTCCCGGCCGCTGCCGCTGACGACGACAGCACGAGTTCGGCAAAGAAGAAGAAAAAGAACTCGTCAGACTGACGCTACAGACGCGCCAACCACAACGCTGGCGATGGTGCCGTCTCGCCGGCCAGGGCGAACAACTGATCGATGCCGCCTTTTTGCAGGGCTTGCTCCAGCTGCTGCAGGGTGCTCTGCACGTCGTCACGCTTGAGCTTGGCAGGCCACTGGCTGCCATGGCGCACACTCATGATGTGGTCGACGGCCCCACCGATGACGTGAGCGACGAAGGCACGCTCCACCACCCCCGACGGCGTCAACTGCAGCCAGAACGACAGCCCTTTGACGTCGTCACCCGCAAACAACGCTTTGCGTGCCGCCTCTTCGGCGGCGGCGTGCAGATCGTCTTGTGCCAGCGCCAACACCGACGCCGCCAGCAGGCGCGCTCGCCATTTGCGCAGCCCCTCAGGCTGGGCTTGGCGACGTGCAATGGCCCCCATGGCATCGGCCCACTGCAGAGAGCTTCGCCGTCGACGCGCAGCGCAAGTGGCGCGGGCGGCGACGTCTTCCTCGACCAACGCCAACGTCGGAGTCTTGGGCAAGGCAAAGCGCACGGGCGACGACGACGTCGACACACAGCGTGGAAGCCCTGCCTGTTGGGCACGCCCGTCGTCGACGAGGGGCGTCGACAACGCCGACGCGGGCTGACGCCACGCCGCCATCAAGGTTTGGGCGGCAGACGGCGCGGAGGTTTTGAGGTCGGCGGTGCCATCCAACATGGCTTGGGCCCATCGCGACAAGGCGTCTCCGCTGACGCCTGCAGCTGCTGCTCGCCATTGTGCGTACGTCATCGTCGTCAACGACTTCGCCTGCCGCGCCGTCGCCCAAGCCTGGTGCTGCCGCGCCAGAGCCGGCTCGGCCTTGGCCAACAGCGCAGACGCTTTGGCCGGGCCATGTTGCGTCAGCAACTGAGGCAAGTCGGCGAGCAGAAACATCGCGTCGTCGTCGACGAGCACGTTCTGCTGCAGCTCCTCTTGGTGCGCCTGAAGCTCCAGAATGAAGCTGGCTTGCAACACGGATGCGGCGGCCGCCCGACGTCGCGGGCTGTCGTTGTCATCGACAACGGCCTGCAGCGTCGATGACGACGGCCACGTCAACGACAGCGGCGCACAGTTGGCGTCGGCCCAGCAGTCGATGTGGTGCGAGGCCAACGCCTGCTCCCACGACGCCACCCAGCCATAGACGTCGGCCGAGGACGCCGACGAGGCAACGGGTGTGTCGCGTTTCGACGCTTCGGCATCGTGCGCAGCAGGAGGTGCCGTCTCTGTTTGCTTCGCAGGCGTCGACGACGGCGACGTCGCGCATGCCGACGACAAGCACGCCAGGCAGAGAGCACGCCACCAGCGTTGGCGGCGTCGAGGTGCCGTGACGTTCATGACTGTCTGTTGCGCATCCATCGCACCACCCCGGCCAATGGCGACGGCACCGACGGGAGTGTTCCCGCAAACGGCCCCACCGCCCACACTTCGGCGTCTACCAACTTCGCTGCCCGCACAACAGGTGCAAGAAGCGCTTGATGTTGCTGAGACACGCCGCCGTCGACGCGTACGTGTCGTTCGGCCAGAAGCGGCATGGCGCTGCTGCCCGTCGACAACCACAGTTTGCGCACCCCTGCGTCGACCAACCGTTGCACCCAGCGCTGGCCGCCGAGCGGGTCGAGGCCACCGGGGCACAGGTCGTCGACACAAGTGGCGACGACGACGTTGGGCTGCAGCGCCAACAGTCGCTCGACGAGGTGCAGCACACGTTCTTCGCGCGTCTCGGTCGTGCGCCCCGGATGCAGACGCGGACTCAAGTGGGCGTGCCACAGCGTGTCGTCGTCCAACACCACCCCCAACGGCTTCTGTCGGGCGATGCCGAGTTGGGCTGCCTTTGCGAAGTCGTCGACGAGGATGTCCCATTCGGCGTCGGTGAGGGGGCGCGGCCGTCGCGCCCCCGTCGTCAGCGGCACATCTGATGGTGCGCCCACGCGTTCGGCGCTCCAGGCAAAGGCGTGGTGACCGGCGTGTTCCAACAAGATGCCAGCGTCGGGCAGCCGTTGGTCGACGTCGTCGACGAGGGTGTCCACGGGCTGCGGCTCTCCCCCACGTCGCCCCGAAGGACAGGCCGGAATGGTCACCCACGCTCGCCCGTTGGGCTCGATGCCGTGCGCCACCACATCGACCCATTGCAGGCGTTCTTCAGCAGGGGCTGCATCCACAGCGACAACCTCGGTATACGTGTACGGCGCTCGTCGAACAGATGAGCAGAGACCCGTCGGTCTCGCACACCTTGCTGCAAACGTCGATGCACAACAGGAGTCTCCTTTGACCCAGCCCACTTCGCCTTCGGTGCAAACAGGCCTCGACCGTCTCGTCGACGACAAGTTCTCCATGTTGCGTGGCCAGCGGGTGGCGTTGTTGGCCAACCCCATCGCCGTCGACCGCCATCTCAAACACCTGCTCGACCGCTGCCTCGAAGCAGAGGTGAATCTGGTGCGGCTGTTTGGCCCAGAGCACGGCTTGTTGGGCGACGCCCAAGACATGGCCCACGTCGACGGGCACAAAGACAAGCGCACCGGCCTCGACGTCGTCAGCCTGTACGGCGACGAATACGAGTCGCTGCACATGAACCCCGATGACCTCGACGGCGTCGACGTGCTGGTGTGCGACCTGCAAGACATCGGCAGCCGCTACTACACGTTCAGCTACACCATCGCCTTCGCCTTGCGGGCGTGCGCGAAGGCTGGCGTCAAAGCCGTCGTCCTCGACCGGCCCAACCCCATCGGCGGCCACGTCGTCGAGGGCAACCTCGTGCAAGACGCGTTCAAGTCGTTCGTCGGCGAATACCCCCTGCCCAACCGCCACGGCATGACCATGGGCGAGCTGTGCCGCTTCTTCATTGCCCACGACGGCATCGACGTCGACCTCGAGGTCGTCGCCATGACCGGCTACCGCCGCAACATGCACTTCGGCGACACCGGCCTCCCGTGGGTCATGCCGTCGCCCAACATGCCCACCGTCGACACCGCGCTCGTCTACCCCGGCGGCTGTCTCTTCGAAGGCACCAACATGAGCGAAGGGCGCGGCACCACCCGCCCCTTCGAATTGCTCGGCGCCCCCTACATCGACGACCCCGACGCCTTTTGTCGACGGGCCGAAGCCCAAGGCCTGGGCGACGGCGTCACCCTGCGCCCGTGCTTCTTCCGCCCGACATTTCAAAAACACGGCGGCACCCTTTGCGGCGGGCTGCAAATCCACGTCACCGACCCCCGCGTCGTCGACGCCATGCGCCTCAACGTCGCCATCCTCACCGCCGCTCGGTCGTTCGCTGGGTTCGACTGGCGTCGTGACACCTACGAGTTTGTGTCCGACCGCCTCGCCATCGACCTGTTGTTCGGCACCGACCAGGCGCGCATCCTCCTCGAGAAAGACGCCTCCGCCGACGACGTGCTCGGCTTGCTTGACCAAGACCGTGCCCGCGCCCTCGAACAACGCGCCCCCCACCTCGACGCCAACTACGCGGCAGGCTGACCATGCGCATCTGTGCCGCCGACTGCCCCCACGACGTCAGCGACGATGAGCTGGCCCGCGTGCTCGACGCCATGCGTCCGGCGCAGCCCACGCGCACGCTGCTGTTTCGGGGCTTGGCGCAGGCGGCGCTGCGACAAGACTCTCACGTGCGCCAGGCGGCCGACGACCGTTTCATTGAACACGCGGCCGCCTACCTCCTCGACGACGACGCCAAGGAGGCCCCGCAGCGCAACGCCCGCCCCCTCGACGACTTCATGCAGAACGTGGTGTGTGTGGCGGCCGCATCGACCGAGCTGGCCACCCAGCTGCAGGTCACCGATCGCGCCATCGAGATGGAGGGCAAGACCATCCTCATGGCCCTCCCCCGGCTGCGGCTGGTCGACGACGAAATCCCCGACAACGCCCGGGTGTGGCTCGGCGGCGGCGACCGCGAAGAACCCGGCGACGGATTCCCTCTGAAGCTCGCCGTCGGCGACACCCTCGACGACGACGGCGGCTTTCTCATCATCGACATCGACCCCCGCGGCGTGGTGGTGCGCTTCATGTCGTTGAAGCACAAAGAACAGCTGCGCGGCGTGTTCCCCTACCGCGCGAAAAACAAAGTGAGCGTCCAAGGATGACAGACGTCCCCTCGCTCACCCTGCCGCCGCTTCCGCCGTCAGGGCGCGTCGCCCTCCTCGGCGGGTCGTTCAATCCGCCGCACTTGGGGCACGCATTGCTCGCCCACAGCATCCTCAGCGTCGAGGACGTCGATACAGTGTGGGTGCTCCCCTGTGCCGACCACCCCTTCGGCAAAGACCTCGCCGCCTTCGACCACCGCATGCGCATGTGCGAGCTGGCGTTTTCACACCTCAAGAACGTGCACGTCGTCGACGTTGAGCAACACATGCCCACGCCGTCGTACACCGTGCAGACGCTGCGCATCTTGCGGAACCACCTGCCGTCGCTGCGGCCGTCGTTCGTCGTCGGCACCGACATCCTCGACGAGTTGCACTTGTGGAAAGAACCCGACGCCCTGCAGGAGCTCTGTGAGCTCGTCGTCGTCCCCCGCGGCGGATACCCTCGCCGAGGCAAGCTGGAGCTGCCGCTGCCGGAGGTCTCATCGTCTGAAGTGCGCGACCGACTGCGCGACGGCAAAGACGCGACGTCCCTCGTCGACAAAGGCGTGCATGCGTACGCCGTCGAGCGCCAGCTCTACGCCCCATAAAAAACCCCCGAGGCCGAAGCCCCGGGGGAAGAATGCCTGCAAAGCGTCACTGGGAGAGAGAGGGAGGAGTCGCAATGCTCCGCAGGCGGCGAAGTCGGTCTACTTGCGGGCGCGGCGTTTGCGCACGGCGTCGAGAGAGAAGGTTTCGTCGTCGTCACGGCGGCGCACCACCCCCGCTTGCACGGCGAAATCAAAGAGCTGTTCTTGCAGGATGCGGCGGCCGCGAAACAAGCGGCTCATGACGGTGCCGACGGGAATGTCGAGCATCGCAGCGACGTCTTTGTAAGGCTTGCCCTCGACGTCGGCGAGCAACACCACCATGCGAAAGTCGTGGGGCACGCGGGCCATGGCGGCGACCACTTCGTCTGAAAAGCTGCGGTCGCAGATGGCTTCTTCGGGCTGCAGCGTCGAGCGTTTGCTCTGCGGGTGCACCATGTAGTGGGTGGCTGCGTCCTTTTCTTTGCCGCAGGTGATTTCGCGCTCTTTCTGACGGCGGCGGTATTTGTTGATGAAAGTGTTGGTCTGGATGCGAAACAACCACGCCTTGCAGTTGGTGCCGTCTTCAAACTGGTCGAACGCGCGAAAGGCCTTCATGAGCGTCTCTTGCACCAGGTCTTCGGCGTCCTCGGCGTTCTTGGTGAGGCGCATGGCGGCCCCAAACAGCGCTTGGCGGTGGGGCATGGCGTCGCGGTCGAAGTCGTGCTCACGTTCAGCCTCGCTGCGCATTTTGCGCATGCCGCGGCCGGCATTGTGCTGCGCGAGGCTGGTGTCGGGGTCCGCGTCGGCGAAGAGACGGCCGTCGACGCCAGCATCGGCGCGGTGCGCTTGGGACGTGGCCAGAGAAGCCAGGGGAGCGAGGTTGACGGCGGTGGAGGTGGCTGCTGGCATGGTGACGTCCGTGGGTGAGGTGGCGAGCGAGGAGCGAGAGAGCGAAGGAGACACCGGGCCGGGAGTGAAGCGACCCGATGTACCTCTCTACAGAGCACCTGCTGTGCCAACTTTTGCGGGACGTCCGCGCGCCACGCAAAACCCAGGCAAAGCCGTTTATTTACAAACACATACAGCAACACCCATGCAATGTAGAGGCGCTGGCGCTCGCTGGCCGCGGGCGTCTGTGTCCCGCTGGACACACCGCTTTCGTGTCCCGGCGTCATCATTGCCGCAGGGGACACAAGTGGGCCTCAGCTTGTTCGGCCCCAGTTGGTTCGCCGCTACCAGCGCAGCACTTGGTACGACAGCCAGCTCAGCGCCCGCCGCATGACGCTGCGCTTCTTCAGGTCGGCGAGGTGCACTTCTTGGGCCCCGGCCAAGTCTTTTTCAAACTGCGCGTCCAGCGCCTCGGTGAGCTCAACGTTCACCATCGCCAGGCTCACCTCCAGGTTGCGCCGGTACGACCACATGTCGAGGTTGAACGAGCCCACCATCGAATACAGCCCATCGATGGACGCTGTCTTCGCATGCAGCGTCTGGCTGTTCATCTCGTAGATGCGCACCCCGCGCTTCACCAGCCGGGCGTACACCGCTTCGGATGCCCACTTCGACACGGGCACATCCGATTGCCCCGCCGTCAGCACCCGCACGTCGACGCCGCGCCGCGCGGCCAACGTCAACGCCCGCACCAAGCGGCGCGGGGGCACAAAATACGGTGACGTCAGGTAGCAGGTCTCCATGCTCCGGCCGACGCTCTGGCGCAGCGAACGTTGAATTTGACGACGCCCTCGGCCGACGTTGGAGGTGAGCACCTGCACGAGCACGCCCGGCATCTGCAGTGGTGCCACATCGTCGTCAGACCCTTCTGTCGACGACGACGCCAAAGATGCCCCTGATGCCGCCGAGGCGCGAAGGTCGGGCCCCTCTGTGGCTTGATGCAAAGACGACGCGAAGATGAACGCCAGGTCGCCCACGGCAGGGCCCTGCAGCTTCAGGTGGGTGTCGCGAAACAAGCCGTTGCCCAACGCCTTGCCGGCGTAGTCGCAGCTGATGTTCATGCCGCCGCAAAAGGCGACGTCGTCGTCGACAACGAGGATTTTCCTGTGGTCGCGCACCGGCCACGGGTTCTCTTTCTTTTTCGCGTACGACCGGCTGAAGTGAAAGGGCAACAACGGATTGAAGGCGACGACAAACCCGCCTGCGCTGCTCAGGTCGTCAAAGAAGTCAGACGGCAGGGTCATCGAACCGTAGGCATCAAACAGCACCCGCACCTCGACGCCACGACGTCGGGCACGCACCAAAGCGTCGCGCACCCGCTGCCCGAGGGCGTCGTCTTCGATGATGTACGTCTCCAACCACACCCGTTGCTTTGCCCGGTCGATGGCAGCGAGCATGTCGGTGAAGGCGGCGTCGCCGTCGAAATACAACTCCACCGTGTTGCCCACCGACGTGCCCCCGAGGGGAAACAGCCGGTTCAGCGTCCGCCGCCACACCTGCACCACCGCCGGCCGGTCGGGGGCCAGACGACGCAAGATGTCTTCGGCCGCATTCTCGGTCAATCGGTGGGTCGACGACGGCGACGGCGTTGTCTCTGACAACGGCGCATCCGCCGACACGTTGGTGTCGTCGTCATCGTCCACGGCTGACAGGGGCTCTTGCGGCATGTGGTGGGCACGGCCCGCTCAGCGGGGCGACTTGGAGAGGTCGACGAAGCGACGGAGGTCTTGTCCGTCTTCGATGCGAACGCGCAGCGTCCGCTTCAACTTGTACACCGGATTCTCCAGCTCGACGACATGCTCGCCAGCCGCCAAAGGCCACCCCAACAGGGGCGTGTGGCGCGACAGGAGCTTGCCGTCGACCCGCACCTTCGCCCAAGGTTCAGACGCCAAGAACAGGCGCCCGGCACCTGCGTTGCTCTTCGTCGACGTGGCAGGCGCCGTCGACGTGGCAGGCGCCGTCGACGTCGCCGGGCGCACCGCCCGACGCGTGGAGGGCGTCTCCTTCGTGCGACGCAAACGACGCTGCAAGGTCGCCAACGCTTTGGCTTTCGCCCGTGCTTTCTCAGACGTCGGCGGCGCCACCTTCGGCGGCGCCTCAGACGCTGCAGGCGCGCTCTTTGTCGCCGACAAAGCCACCTTTGCTAGTGCCTTGGGGGGTGCTGCCGTCGACGGTGCATCCGGCGTTGCAGCTGGCTCTGCTGCTGGCGCCTCCGTCGCAGGCGGGGCGGGCTCGTCTGGCAGCGGGATGGCCATCTGCACAGGCGGCGTCGCCGACGATTGCGTCGACACCCACCACGCCCCTGCCGCCACCACCAGCAGCGCCGCCACCGTCGCCACCGCCCAGCGCGGCGTGGTTGACGACGTCGAGGGGGCAGCCGGCGCGACCTCTCCCAACACCCGCTGCGTATGCCGTCGTGCCGTGGGGGCATCTCCGCCCAGCAAGGGCCGTGGATGTTGTCGCACCAACCCTTTCACCGCCCGCTTGTGGCCGGTGTTGAAGCCGTAGGTCAGCGCGATGTCGTCGAGGGCGTCGGCCACTTCTGCGGCCGACTGCGGCCGCGCGGAGGGGTCTTTGGCCAGCAACTGCGCCACCAACGCGTCGAGTTCGTCGACGACGTCTGGGTTGTGCGCTTGTGCCGACGGTGCCTCCTCAGTGCGCACCGCATGCACGACGTCAGCGTCGGTGGCGGCGTCAAACAGCCGCCGCGCCGTGAGGCATTCATAGAGCATCACGCCGACGGCAAAGAGGTCGGCTGCCGGCGTCAGCGCTTCGCCACGGGTCTGCTCCGGCGCCATGTAGGCGAACTTGCCCTTCATCTCGCCGGCGACGGTGTGGTGCGACTTCAACGCCGAGTCGGCCACGCCAAAGTCGGTGAGCTTGACCTCGCCGCCTTCTCCCAGCAGCACATTGCCGGGCGACACATCGCGGTGGATGATGCACAGCCCTTCATCGGCGTCGTCACAGGCCGTGTGCGCCGCCTGCAATGCCCGCAGCAGAGGCGTCATCACGGCCAACACTTCCACCAACTGCAGAGGCGTCTCTGACGTGAAGTGGGCGTTCAGCACCACGTCGAGGTCGGTGCCGTCAACGCGCTCGAACACCAAGAACGGCCCGCCCACGTCTTCGCCTCGCTGCAGCAGCTTGGCGATGTGGGGATGACACAGACACTCGGCCACGCGCCCCTCGCTCTCAAACAGCGCCCGCATGGTGGGGTCGGTGTCGAGGCCGGGTCGCATGCGCTTGATGACCACGCCAATGCCGTCGCCGGTTTCGCCCGTCGACAACAAGGCCATGCCGCCTTCGGCATAGGGGCCGGTCTCTCGGATGTGGAGGCCATCTTCGTGCACACCCCATTGTGCCGTGGTTGTGGCCCACACGTCGAGGGGAACCTGCGGCAAAGCCCCGCAGGTGCGATGTCGGTCACGGCCGCATGCGCCGTCTGCTACTCGTCGAGCACGATGGCCGTCGTGGCCAGGGCGACGCCGCCAATGACCAGCCCGGCGCCGATGACCTCGGCGGCAATGATGGCGTACCGCGCCGTCTCCAAGGTGCCGTTGTTGAGTTCGACGCGAGAGAAGTGGTCGGTCTGGTTGGGGTCGCTGCTTTGCAGCGTGCACTTGCCTTCGCCGTCGGTGGAGTTCGGCACGCAGATCGACTCGCGATAGGTCCACAGCCCGGCGTAAATGGCGCCAGCCGACACCATGGTGACGACGCCCGCAGCCCCAACGCCGATGCCAGCAAACATCAGCATGGGCATGCCGCCCTCGTCTTCAGGCGGAGGCACCACTCCAATGACGCGCTCCTCGGTCTCCGTGGTTGACCCTGTGCCCGTCGACCCCGTGCTTGTCGACCCAGACGTACCAGACGACGTCTCGCCACCGGTGGTTTCATCCGGTGCCGTCGACGTGGTGCCGGTCGACCCCGTCGACCCTGACGTGCCCTTGGGGTCGGTCTGCGCCACCTTCGGCTCTTTGGCAGGATAGGTGTGCTTGAACGTCGTCTGCGTCCCCACCGCCACCATGAGCTTTTTCTCGACGACGTCTTGGTCTTTCAGCTTCAACTTGATGGTGTGCTTGCCGGCCTTGATCACGTTCTCGAGCATCAGCGGCGTCAGACCTTTCTTTTTGCCGTCGATGTACACCGTGGCGCCCTTGGGCTCTGACTCCAACGACAACCGCGTCGCCGGCTTTTTCGCCAGCATCGACTGCACAAAGAAGGGGATGTCGTCTTCAAGCCGGTCGGCCAACAACGTGGCCTCCGCCGAACGAATCTTGCGCCCGCTCTTGTTCACGACGCTCAACGTGGTCTGCACGCCGTCGCCCAGCGTCGACAACTCGACGACGAGGGCACGGGTGGCGCCCAGCATCCCGGCCACCGTGCCCGCGCACTGCAAGTCCCACTGGGCGCAGCCGGCGGCCATCACCATTTCGTCGAGGGCGACCTCGGGTGGGTTGACCCACTTGTTGCGCTTGTTGAGGCGCATGACCGACTTCTTGGCCGATTTCTGCACGGCTTCGACGAGGGTCGGCGACACCTTGTCTTTGGCTTGCACCAGCACCACCCACGACTCGGCGCGCGCCGAGGGGGCAAAACTCAACATCATCGACAACACAATGGAGGTGACCATGCACAGACCATACAGCACCGCCGGCCTGGCGCACCAATGCCTCAGTCTGTTTGTTGTTCTGGGTCTGGCGCTTTGTCGTCGTGAGTGGTCACCGTGCCGTCACCATCTTTGGTGTCAAACAACAGTTGCGGCGCAAAATGCAGGGCGTCACAGGCGATGAGGCGGTAGGTCACCCCGTTGCGCTCACCGACCACAGCCGTCTGGTGCGCGCGCCGTCCGTGCAGGTGGCCGTACACGCACAGTTCGACGCCGAATTCCTCCACCAAGTCGGAGTAGTCCGTCGAGGCGCCCTTTGCCGTGAACGGCGGGTAGTGGATGGCCGCCACCAGCTTGCGCCCGTCGGCCATCTTTCGGCCCGTCTCCAAGCTCAGCCGCAAGCGGGTGATTTCACGTTCGTAGATTTTGCGGTCGTGCTCGCTGTAGTCCAACGCGCCCGGCGCCGCCCAGCAGCGAGACCCGCACACCACAACGTCACCGAGGTCGATGGCATCGTTTTGCAGCGCCCAGCACGACTCCGGCAGCGCCTTGCGCACCTTGCCGATGGCGCTCCACCAATAGTCGTGGTTGCCGCGGCCGAGAATCTTCAGCCGTCCTTTGCGCGCGCCAATCCACTCGAGATCGAGGGCGGCTTCGTCGAGCTTCATGGCCCAGCTGAGGTCGCCGGGGCACAACACCACGTCGTCGTCGTCGACGAGGGCGTCCCAGTGTTCGGCCATTTTGTCGGCGTGCCCCGCCCAGTGCTTGCCGAATTTGTCCATGGGCTTGTCGCTGGAGAACGACAAATGCAAATCGCTGATCCCCCAGATGCGGAGACCAGCTTCGGCGTCTTGGCTGGGGGTCGTGGGCGACGACATGGGCGTTCCTTTTGCGCGTTCAGCCGACGGATGCAAGCCAGCAGCTCCGGCCTGAGACGTCCCGCTCGTCGGCGGTGTTCACCCGCTCGCCGTCTACCCGCCGGAGATGGCGCCGTCGCCGTCGCGCAGGCGCTCCCGGCACGCGCGTCCGCGGGCGAACAAATCACGCAGTCGGTCGGTGTCGTCGAGCTCATCGGCCAACGACGTGAGTTTTTGCCCCAGCCGCCGCAGGGCTTCTTCGACGCTGGGGGCGTTGGTTTGCAGGGTGTCCTTCCAGACGTCGAATGACGCCCCAGCCACCCGCAGCATTTCTTTGAGGGAGCCGCCGGCCGCATCGAGGGAGCCCCCCTCCAACACCGTCTCCGCCAACGCATTGGCCAACATATGCGGCAGGTGCGACGTCAGCGCGACTTGTCGGTCGTGTTCGTGGGCGTCGATCTCGACGGGGATGGCCCCCATCTGCGACACCCACTGCCGGGCATAGGTGACGGCGGTGAGGTCGGTGTCTTCACTCGGACACAAGAACCACGTCGCCCCCGTCATGAGGTCGGCATCGGCGTGGGCCAGCCCGCCTTGGGGTTTGCCAGCCATGGGGTGTCCGCCCACGAACCGGCTGAGCCCCAGCTCACGCGCCTTGTCGACGACCTGGGCCTTGGTGGAGCCGACGTCGACGACGACGCCGCCTTCTTGCAGTGCGTCTTGGTGTTCTTCCAAGAAGTCGACAATGGACAACACCGGCAAACACACCACCACCAAGTCGGCTTGGCGAAACAAGGCGTCGGCGTCTTCCATGGGCACGCCGTCGTCGATGAAGCCCTCTTCTTGGGCGACGTCGAGGATCACCTGGCGGTCGACGCCCGTGATGCGCGACGTGGGCGACGCTGCCTTTGTGGCCCGCGCCAAGGAGCCGCCGATGAGGCCCAGGCCGACGACGACGAGGTGGCCGGTGACCACCGGACGAACAGGAGCGGGATCGCGCACATCAGTCATTCCCTGTTCATAGCAAAACACGCCACTAGAATGCGCGCAGCACACCCGCTGGAGGCTGCATGACCAACGTTCGCATCGCCTATGTCACGGCTCCCAACGCCGAAGTTGCCGAACAACTGGCGCGCTCGCTCGTCGACAAACGGCTGTGTGCCTGCGTCAATGTGCTTGTGGGCGTTCGCAGCTTCTACCGCTGGGAGGGCCAGGTTTGCGACGATGCTGAGCTGTTGTTGATGGTGAAAACCACGGCCGACTGCGTCGACGCCCTCACTCAGACCGTCGAAGACGAACACCCCTACGATGTTCCTGAGGTCATCGTCGTCGACGTCGCTGGCGGCAGTGTGCCCTACCTCGACTGGGTCAGGTCAGCAACGAGCTCGACGTAGAGGTCGGCGTCCTCGTCGTGCATGCGAGCGACAAAGTTCGATGGCGGTGTCGGCAGCAGCCATTTGTGCCGGATGGGGCGCGGCGGCGGCTGCCGCAAGATGCAGCCAGGAAGGAGGCTGATGTTGTCGACGTCCACGTCGCTGAAGTCGATGACCGTCATCCCCTCTTGGCTCGAGAGCTCGCTTTGCGAGTCGAGTTGCGACGAATGCGTCGCATTCGTCGTCGAGCGCGTCTTTTTGGGTTTTGGGATGCGCTCTTGAGCCTCCGGTGGGGGCAACCTCCCCGGCGTCGTCGAGCAGCTGCTCAACAGCGCGGTGACGATGAGAACTGGCAGTCTCACAACTTGGGCTGGCTGCGCTCCAACTCCGGCGTGAACGACGCCCTCATCTCGATGAGATTGCGAAACCTCGTTTGCTTCCGTGCGTGGGTGTAGACGCCGTCGGGTTTGATGATGGTGCCTTCGACGTGGACGTCGGTGAAGTCGACGGCCGTCTTGTCGAGGTAGCGCTCCTCGACGGCGGGCTCGTCGCTCGGGGTGCCCTGCGCAAAGCTCGCTTGTGCAGAGATGACGCCGATGATGCCGCCCAGCAGGGCGCCGATGAACAGCTTGTGACGACGAGACGACCGGGTTGTAGGCATGGGGCCTCCTTGTGCCTGTGAGACAGCAAGCAGGGCCTTTGGGTTCCGCGGTCGTGTTCCAAATGGACGGCGGTGGTTCCGCGGGTGGAACGCGCCGGTTGGTCACGAGCGTCCATTCTCAAGATGGCAGGGTCCATTCTCAACTTTGACTGCCGTACGCGAAGGCTCAGGGTTCGCCACGGCCGGTGGTGTGTGAGCACGTCCGAAACGCCGTTTTCTGCATTGTTTTTGGAGGGTTGGCACGGCGCATGCTTTGTGTTGGGCACCACGGCTGGCGGTGGCCAACGGCTGTTGTGGGAGTGGCTTCCTCGCCCGGGTGGGTGGGGTTGGGTGATGTGGAGTCCGCGCCTTTTCGATGTTGTCGACGACAACGGCGAAAAGGCGAGATGGAAAGCTGTGTGGCGATTGGGCCAGCGCCCCCGGAGGGGGAGGTTTGGTTGTCACACGGCCGCAATGCAATTCCCCAAAAGCTCGCCGCTCCGCCCCCACGCACCCCACAAACAAAAAGCCCCCCGTCGTCGGGGAGCCTCGTCAAACAACAGCAAAAAAACCGTCGCCTACAGCTTGTTCATCGAGCGCGACAGCTCCGGCACAAAGTTGCCCCGCATGTCGATGAGGTTGCGAAAGCGCGTCTTCTTCTTCTGCTTGATGTACGAACCCTCCGGCTTGGTGAGCTCACCTTCGATGTTGACGTCGGAGAAATCGATGACGGTCTTCTTGTTGTAGACCACCTTGTCGTCTTCTTGAATGACGTTGTCTTGCGCGAACGCAGAAGCAGACAGAGTCAAAGCGGCAGCAACAAAGAACAACTTGCGCATGGGCATCTCCAAAGGGGTCCTGCAAAGCAGTGTCGGCACCCTACCCCAGCCGACAAGAAGGGAAAAGGGCCATCCGTCGCCAGATGGCCCTCATGCCATCAGCTTTCGCCACCGGCAGCGGCGTCGCCGCCTTCAGCACCACCGGCTTCGGCTTCAGCCTCCGCAGCCATCTTCGCCGCTTCAATCTCGTTTTCGAGGTTCTGCATGTGGGTGAACATGGGGTCGTCTTCAGGAATCGTCCCGCCCTTCACCTTCTTGTAGCGGTCGGCCCAGGCCTTCGAGTTGTTGAGGTCCGACAGCTGCAGCTTGTAGACGTACGACACCTCAGCGACGACGTCGGGAAGCTCCTCACCCGCAATCTCGAGCGCACGCTCCAGCTGGGTGATGGCGTCTTTGCCCTTTTGCTGACCCGACAGAGCGAAGCCCAGGCCGAGGTTGGCGGTCTTGTTTTCGGGCTCGAGCTTGACGACAGCGCTGTAGTGGCGCGACGCGGTTTCGTAGTCGCGGTAGCGCAAGGCGATGGAGCCGATGTTCAAGTGCGGGCTCACCAGCCCTTTGTCGAGCTCGACGGCCTTTTCGAAGAACGGGATGGCCTGCACCAGGTTGCCCTTCTTCACCTCGATCATGCCTTGGTTGTTGTAGAGCCGAGCGTCTTTGTCGTCGATCTTCAGCGACCGCGCCGCCACCGTCTTCGACAGGTTGAACTTGCCTTGCTCGTAGTACACCAGCGACAGGTTGGTGAGCGCAGCGACGTCGTCGGCATCACGGGCCAGGATGGCGGTGGCCATCTCTTCGGCCTTTTTGAAGTTCTTGTTCAGCCGGTGCAGCTCCAACAAGTTGTTCAACGCGATCTTGTCGTGCGCGTCGGCCTTCAGCATCTCGTCGTAGATGCCAATGGCTTCTTTGAACGCCTCCCGCTTTTTCAAAGCATCAGCGAGGAGAATGGCCAGCTCCCGGTTCTGCGGGTCTTCGGCACGCATCTCCTTCAGCAGGGTCTCAGCTTCTTCGGCTTTGCCCATGCCGGTCAGCGACTTGGCGAGGCCGAGCTTGGCGTCCTTCGCGTCTGGCGTCTTCGCCAGCGCGTCTTGGTAGAACTTGGCCGCTTCAGAGTACTTCTTCGCCTTCAGGGCTTCGTTGCCTTTGCCAATCTTGACGGCGGCAATCTCTTCGGGCGTCTGCTTCTTCGGCGGCGCCTTTTTGACGGCAGGCTTTGGCTTTGGCTTTGTCGTCGCACAGCCGGTGGCGCCGACGGCAAGTGCACCGACGAGCAGCAGAGGGAGTTTTTTCTTCGAGAGGGAGCGCAACATGGTTGCTCCTTGTTCGGGAGCCTGAGGTCGGCGTCGTCGTCGAGGTCAGGCGAAATCAGATGAGAAGACTGAGAGAAAGGAGGCGGCGACGTCGCTCATGCGCGTCGCCGCCCGTGCATCACTTGGACTTGCCTTTGCCGCCGGCTTGCTCTCCTTTGGAGTCGCCTGCCGAAGCGTAGAAAGGCAGTTCGTGCACGTTGCCGAACGACGCCGGACGGAACACCCGCAGCTGGTCTTGAATCTGCAGCGTGTACGAGCTGTAAATCTTCAGCTCAAACGCCTTGTTCAGCGCGGTCTCCAAGGCGTTGATGGCCTCGTCTTCGATGGGGAAGGCGATGTTGTCGATCTCCGCCATGAAGAGGTCGGTGGCGTCCATGTTGTCTTCGATGGCCTTCGGCACCGGCATGGTGCGCAGGGCGTCGACGTGGTTCAGCAGGCACACCGAGACGCGGTACAGGCCAGCCACACCCCACTCACCGTTGCCGTAGTTCAAGACGTCGATGTACTTCTTGACGAGTTCTTTGCGTTTCTTCGTCTTGAGGTCGAGGAGGCCTTTGATTTCTTTCATCTGCTTCTTGGCGCCACGGGCGTTGGTTTCAAGTTTGATGGCTTGGTAGGCCTCGAACTCGGGCTCCAACACTTTGAAGGCACAGTAGCCGCCAGCGGTTTGCGCGATGGGGTCTTTCTTGAGCTTGGCGTCGAGCTTTCCGAAGCCGGCCAAGATGCCTTTGCAGGCCTCGAGGCTCTCGCCTTCGCGTCCGGCCATCGACAACGCGTAGGTTGCTTTGTAGCGCGCCGTCAGCAGTTGCTTCTTGGTCGCCTTCTTGCCGTGGGCCTTTTCGAAGCCGCTGTAGAAGGTCACCGCTTGGGGCCAGTCTTTGTTGGCCTCGTAGATGGACGCCATGCGCAAGTACACCGCAGGGATGTCTTTTTGCTTCGGGAAGTCTTTGATGTAGCGCGTGAAGTTCTTCACGGCCGACGGGGTGTCGCCGAGGCCCAAGTAGAAGATGGCGGCGTTGTAGATGACGTCGGGCGCCTTCTTGTTTTTCGGGTATTGGTCGACGAAGGCCACCGATTTGTCGGCTGCCGTGCGGTAGTCGGCGATGGTCTCGTAGTAGCGCACCAAGTCGAGGCGCACCTTCTCTTCGATGTTGTTCTTGCCGAGCACCGACTCTTTGTCGGCGAGTTCTTTGGGGTACTCCTTCAGCAGGCGCAGGGCGTTTTTGAGGGCGAGGTCGAACTTGCCTTGGCCATCGTAGATGTCTTGCGCGTTGAACAACGCGATGGAGGCGTACTGCGACTTCGGGAACTCCTTGACGTAGCCCAAGAAGCGGGTGGCGCTCTCGTCGAGCTTGGGTTGGGCCGCAGCCTCGTCCTTCTTCTTGGTCTTGAGGGCGTCCTTGTGCACCAGCTCGATGCTCTTGAACGACGAACCTTCGACGAACTTGTAGACGCTCTCAGAGAACTTCTTGTCGGCCATCAGCTCCTTCTGCTTGGAGAAGGTGCGGCTCCAGTGCTCCAGCTCGTTCCACTTTTCACGGCTGGCGTAGGAGTCGAGGATGGAGTCGGCGCCACGACGGGCGAACTTGGAGTTGGGCCAGCGGTCGATGAGCTCGCCGAAGCGCTTCGCGGCTTCGTCGAAGTGGTAGTACTTCTGGTGGATGTAGCCCGCTTGGAACTTCACCTGAATCAGCTCTTCGCGCAGCTTCGGGTCTTTGAGGGCGACCTTCTCGGGCACCACGCGCACGTAGGCGTCGCAAGCATCGGCGAGCTTCTTCTCGTACTTCGGAATCTCTTGCTTGGTGTAGGTCTTGCCCTTCTTGATTTCTTCAATCTTGATTTTCTGCGACTTGCGCTCGTCGCGCTTGCGCTTCACCAAGATGCCGTTTTTGTCGATCTTCGGCGGGTTCACGCCCTGGTGCAGCTTCTCCCAGGCGAGGATGGCGTTGTAGGCACACTCGCGCGTGTATTGGCCTTTGGCGTCGCGGGCCACCACGGAGTCGTACTGCTCGGCGGCCTTTTCCCACTCGCCGAGGTCCCAGAGGATTTCGGCGTAGAAGAAGTTCAAGCGGTAGGCGTCGTCTGACTTGGGGAACACCTGCAGGTATTGAGCGTAGATGTCGCGGGCCAGCTGGTAGTCGGCCACGCGCTTAAACTTCTGCGCGTACTGGTGGTAGTCGGTGACGAGGGCGCGCATGCGCTGCTCGGCGATGGTGACGGCACGTTCGACGGCGTCGGGGTTGCTGGAGTTCTTCTTCGCCCACGACGAGCCCGGGCGGTAGAGCTCCACCAAGCGGGTGACTTCTTTGCGCACCTGGTTGCGGTCGCCGAGCTGGCTGTAGCTCTCGACGATTTGCGATTGGTAGTCAGGCGCGGCGGGGTTGTCGGGGTTGACGTTGATGAGGTGGCGCAGGGTGCCGATGTTCTCTTTGTACTTGCCGTCTTTGGCGTACACGGCGGCGAGCTTGCTGGTGAGGTTGAAGGCCTTCTCTTTGCCCGCGTGCTTTTTGAAGTATTTGTAGGCCTTTTCGATTTCGCCGACCTGGGCGTACGACATGACCATGTCGCGCAGGGCCTCTTCTTTCAGACGCACCTTGCCTTTGCCTTTTTCGGCTTGTTGCACGACGTATTTGAACTTCTTCAGAGCCGCGCTGTACTCCTGCGCGTTGTAGTCGCACCACGCCAGCTTGTAGCGCGCGTACACGTAGGTGTCGGGACGGTCACGCTTCTTGCCGATTTTGTAGGCTTTTTTGTAGGCCTTGGTGGCTTTGGTGAGCTTGTTGTCGCCGAAGTAGTGCTCGCCGAGGGCCAAGTAGGCGTCGGGCACGTACTCAGACTTTTTGTACTGGCGGATGAGCTTCGAGTAGTTCTTCAACGCAGCCTTGGTGCGGCCGGCGTTGTACTCGTTGGAGGCCATGATGTAGAGGACCTCGTCGAGACGCGGGTAGTCTGGGGCGTTCTCGAGCACCCACGCGTAGTTGCTGAGGGCCTGCTTTTTGTAGGCTTCAGATTCTTTGGTGAAGCTCTCGAGCTTGGGCTCTTTGCCCTGCATGCCCTCGTCGACCCAACGCTGGTACTCCTCGTCGAAGGCCTCGAACTCTTGGTTGTAGATGTACTTCGACTTCTGCCAGTAGGCCTCGGCCAAGCGAAAGACGAGCTCGTCTTTGGTGCGCTTGCCCAAGCCTTCGTTGCCGAGCAGCTCCTTGATCTCTTTGATCAATTCGTCGCGCTTTTTGTCGGCCTTGGCGGAGTTGTCGAAGTTCTTGGTGCGCACCTCCATCTTGAGGGTGGCGGGGCCGGTGCGCTCCTCTTCGGCTGCAGGCTTTTGGGCGGCTGCAGTCGACTTCTTCTTGGACTTCTTTTTCTTCTTCTTTTTCTTCTTCTTCTTGGCGTGGGCCGCCTCGACATCAAAGACGCTTCCGGCGTCGTTCGACATCATGGTCGCAGGCGCGGGCCCGATGAGCAGCAGGCCGGCGAGGGCCCCTCCCAACAGGTGGGTCGACCATGAGGAGGAAGAAAAACGTCGGAGGGAGGGCGTGTTGGCCATTCTCGGTCCTTCGAAGGTTGGCCTCGTTCGAGCTGCGCAAGCAGCGGAGGCGGGGTGGTGGCGCCCGCAGGGCACGGATCGTCCACATCGACGAGTCGACGTAGGCAATCGGAGCCTGAAGAGCAACCGGGTATGGGGGCCTCGCGCCCTCGGTCATCTGACCGATGCGGCGGCGTCGACGAGGCCAACACGACCTGACCTCGACGCGGTCGGATGTGTTCCCCCTTTGGGGTCGGCATCCGACCAATGCCCCATGTGGCTGCCCAGCAGAACCCTGCTCGACCTTCTCTCTCCTATCGATTTGGACGTCGGGCCGGGTCATCGGTTCATCATGTTTTCGTCACTGTTGGATTTCTGAGTGGGACTCCTCCTCCAGCACGCTGACAACCCGCTGTAATTAAATACTTTGTCTGTCAGCCATCCTGGCCCAACCCTTGCGAGAAGGGCACCAGCCTCGTCTGCGGCTCGTGGAGGGACCCCGATGAACACAAAATCCGACAACGCGCGCCCCCGCCTGCTGCTGTGCACCCTGTTGGGGGTCAGCGCCCTCTTGGTGGCGGGCTGCGAAGGCGAAACCGTTACCTCCGCCCGGGTGTCGGCGGCATTGGTGGAACGCGACCATGTGCTGCAGCTGTACGCCGGGCAGCATCGGCAGGTGGCGCTGGATGTGGTCAACACCGGCGATGTCCCGCTGCAGTTGCACCTCGACTTGGCCGAATCGTCGGCCTCCGCCGAAGTGGGCGTGGTGCAAGACGGGCTCGACGCCAACCCTGGGCAACAAACACAGCTGGTGGTGTCGTTGGCGGCATTGGCGCCCGGGTATTCGGCGTTCGCCTTCGACGTGCGCGACGGTGCCGACGGCGACGTCCTTGCCCAGGGTGGCCTCTACGTCGACGTGCAGGAGCCGCCGTCCTGTGACGACGACAACGCGTGCACCGAAGACGTCTTCGACCTCGCCAAGGGCGTGTGCACCAACCTCCCCAGCCGCCAGGGCCAAAGCTGCGGCGGTGGCAACCTGTGCGTCGACAATGCCATCTGCCACGACGGCGTCTGCGTGGGCGATGCGGTGGTGTGCGACGACGGCGTGGCCTGCACCGTCGACACCTGCGAACCCGACGTGGGCTGCACGGCCGTCACCGACGACACCCAATGCAACGACGACGACCCCTGCACCGACAACGTGTGCACCGAAAGCGGCTGTGAGAGCACGCCCAAGGCCGACGGGAGCATGTGCTTCTTCGACGGTTGTGCAGGCGTCGGCACCTGTGTGAACCAGGCGTGCGTCATCATCGACACCCCCGACGGCACACCTTGCGACGACGGCGACACCTGCACCGACGGCGACCATTGCCAAGCGGGCGCGTGCGTCGGGCAGTTCATTGAAGGCCCAGCCGCCTCTGGCATTGCGCTCACCGACATCATCTACGCGTCGACGACGGTGTGTGGCGACGGCGCCTGCGCCACCTTCCACGACCTGCAGGTGCAAAAGCTCCTCGCGGCCGAGACGATCAACACCGTCGAAACCGCCTATGTGTGGACGGCGCAGCCCGTCTCCCCTGTGGGCGAGCAATGCGGCTGGCAGGGCACCTGGCCGCAGCCCCACCTGTGGAACCAGATCCCCGGCGGCGACACCGACCGCGACGGTCCCGTTGATGAGGCCCCTGCCCCGCCGCCGGATGCTCCGCCCGAACAAGGGGAGCAGTTCATCCCCTGCCAAACGCCCGTGATGCTGACGGTGTCGATGCCGGGGGACATGTTGTGGAACAGCGTCGACCCCGTCCCCGACAACGCCGAGGAGCGGGCCCCACCGCCCGAAGACCAAGGCGCGCCGCAAGATCCCGACGAGGGCATTCCGGTGCCGCCGCCACCAGAGCCTGCGTCGTGGACAACCACACTTGGCTTCGTCGACGAGGTCTTCGACGTGAAGGTGGTGCCCACCGTCGAAGGCACCCGCGTGGTGGTGGTGCACGTCAACGAACGCCACCTCGGCCAAGATGCCCGTGTGGACGTGTTTGACCTGTGGGGCACCTTGCTCTCGTCGACGCCACTCGATTTCTACGTCGACGCCGCCGATGTGGCGCTGACGCAAGACCCCGTCGACGACAGCATGGTGTTGGTGGTGGCGCCGCGGCAGCGCGATCACTGCCGCTTCTGCACCCCGCCGGAGTTGCCTCCGACGCTGCCCGCAAATGTGGCCTGGCCGCCGATGGAGTGGCAGGTGTACCGCTTTCGCCTGCCGTCGGTGAACGTCTTCCCAGGCGGGGTCGCCGACGACGCGCAGTTCATGTTGCTCCCCACCGCCCCGCTGTACGTGCCGCGCGAAACCGACACGGCCGCCCCGCGTCTGGCGAATTGGCTGAACCTGCGGCATCTCAACGTGGGCGTGGTGGGCGAGAACCTGGCTTTGGCCGGCCAGCTCTCCTTGCACGACGCCGGCACCGACACCCGAGGGTTGGCGTTGGCCGCGTTCTGGGACGCCGAAGCCCAGCGCTACGTCGTGCAATATGAAACCGAGCTGCTCGACGTGTTCACGGGCGTCCTGCCCCACGACACCCTTGCCATCGAGCCCTTCGTCGACGCCGACGGAGACCTGCACTGGTTCTCGCAGCACGACGTGGGCTGCAGCGGCGAGCAAGACACCGTCGACGAGCTGTGCATCCCGCAGCGCAAGATCGTCAGCGACCGCCGACTGGTGTTCGAGCACGATCCCTCGGTCTCTGCCACCTTCGGCATGGCGCCCCTCGACGTTGGCGTCGCCTGGCGCACCACCTCCCAAGAGCTGCAAAGGGTCGAAGCACAGAACGCTTTCACCATCGTCTCCCTCGACGACTGGCAGTCGTTCTACGGCCCCCCACGCGCCATGCGCGACGGTGGCGCTGCGGTCACGGTGATGTCCGACCAAGGGCTGCGGTTCGGCACGCTGGACGCCTCGGCCCAATGCCTCGACACGGTGATCCCCTTCAGCGAAGACGTCGACTAGTCTCGTCGGAGGCGTGGCTTCGCCCGCCTCTCGACGAGCCTTGAACGGCCATTTGCAGTGGATGACGACGCTGCCGACTGCTGAACGGCACCCAACTGCAAATGGTCGACGCTGCCTGTTGCCCGGCATCAACGACGTCATCAGCGTTTTACGTCAGGCATAGACGACCATTTGCGGTCAGCTGCCGACCGGCAGGCCCATCTGACGTCATCCAACGCAAATGGTCGCAAGGTCATTGCTCGCAATGACCCACGATACCTGTTGCACGGCATCAACGACGTCATTGCGCCGCCGGCGCAAACGCGCTGAACGCCCAGTAGGGGGCCAAGTCCCCTGCCGTCCATCGCGGACGAGTCGGTCTGCGCCAACCACAAACGCGCCCAGAAGGGCGCGTTGCAGGGTCAAGGAGGTGCTCGGCTCAGCGCTCGAAGCACTCGCTCTTGATGGCGGCACCGTAGTAGCCGAGTTCGTCGACCCAGTACTCGCCACGGAACCACCAGAACTGGAACTCATCGTTGGGAATCGACGGACGGGGCAACACACCGCGAGGCTTGCCACCGATTTTGCGGCCTTCTTCGAGCCATTGCGCTTCTGCGGTCTTGGTCTCGAGGAGCACGATGCGGGCGCGGTTGGTGATGTCGTTGAGCTCGACCTTGAGGCCCGTGAGTTTGGTCTTCACGTACTTGCCGAGAATGTCGAGGAAGGCGTCGCGGTTGGCGGCGGCGGTCTCGACCATTTCAGGGCCCATTTGCGAGGTGGAGAAGGTGGAGTCGTTCTCGAAGACTTGGCCTTCTTTTTCAACTTGGCGCAGGAAGGTTTCCATCTTTTTGAAGCGGTCGTCTTCGGCGATGGCTTTGGCGACTTTCCAGGGGATGAGGCCTTCGGTGAGCTCGGTCTTGTTCCCTTCAAGGGACTTGTTGAGCAGCGCGTACCATTCGGCGAACTCGAGGTCTTCGTTCTTCAGCAAGCCGTCGATGTGCGACACGATGGGCGCGTAGCGGGCTTTGGTGTCTTCGAGGGTGACCTCGATGCGGTCCCACTGGCAGTTGTAGAAGTAGATGATGGACTGCAGGATTTCGGCTTCGGGGTAGAACTCGCCTTCGAAATACGGGGCGTTCAGGTTGTGCAAGGTGCCCAGGGCGTCGCCGTAGCGCTCTTGCACGGTTTGTGTCCACGAACGCTCGAAGATGGCGGCGGGCCAGGCCTTGGAGAAGCGCGGGATGAGCTTGTACTCGTAGTCCGACATGGTGAGGTATTTGGTGCGGGCTTTGTCGTCTTCTTCGATGTAACCGCGCTGGTAGTACACACGGGCGATGGCCAACGACGCGAGGTCACGCAAGTCGAGGAGGTCTTGGTCTTTGACCTTCTCGGGAATGGCGCTGCGGGCGTTTTCAAACGCAGCCAACGCTTTTTTGTATTTGGGGTCGGGCCGGTCGGCGCGGTTGATGCCCATGTAGATGAGGCCCACCAGGTATTGCGCGTGGGGGTAGCGCACCGAGTCTTCGGGGATGGTCTTCAGCAGCTTGCGGGCCTCACGGGTCTCGCCACGTTTGAAGAGGTACTTGCCCATGATGTAGTGCATGGATTCGAACATGTCGGCTTCAGACACGGCCAGCTTCGACAAGAAGTCGAACTCAGCGACGTACACGGCGTCGATGACCGGCGGAATCTTGAGGTCGTCGCCGAGGATGTCGGCGATTTGGATGAGGTGCTTGATCGCCTTGGTGAAGTGCGGGTGATCCGAGCCCGACTTCACGATGTCTTCGAAGTACTTCAGCGACGCCACGTAGAGCTTCATCTCGAAGAGGCTCTTGGCGAGGCCGAACTGCGACTCAGCAACGATGGCGCGGTCTTCGTCGTCAAACTGGATGGCGGCGTAGAACAGCGAGGCGGCGTCGGCGTAGTTGCCGGCGTCGTAGGCATCGAGGGCCTGGTCGTAGCTCTGAGCGTGGGCGGCCGGCGCCTGGGTGAGGCTGAGGCCCACGATGACGGCGGCGGTGGCGAGGCGGTGACGAAGCAGCATGGGGGTGTCCGTTTGTCGTCGGGTGGCAGGCGAGCTGCCGAGAAGGGGGAGCCTCCGTGGGTGGAGGCGAAACCGCAAAAGCGAGTGCGTCAGAAGATGAAGCTGACGCCGGCTTGGGCCATGAGGCTGTTGCGCACTTCAAAGGTGGGGAAGATGCTGGTGCGCAACGCGGGGGCGTTCATGGCCATCACGTAGTCGCGCACTTCAAAGCGCACACCCAACCAATCGAGGAAGTAAAAGCGAATGCCGCCGCCGATGGTGGTGGTGAGGGCCATGGGCGGGATGCCAGAGATGCCGAAGGCTTGGTTGACGCTGGGGTCTTCTTCGCTGCCGCTGCGGCGGTCGTTTTGCAGTTCGAGACCGACGAGGCCTGCGCCCACCGACATGTAGACGTTGAACGAGCCGAGCAGCATGTTCTGCACGTTGACTTTGCCGTACAGCGGCGACCATTGGAGGTCGGCGGTGGCGACCCAGGTCATCCAGTAGAGCTTGACCAAGTCGCCGGGGGTGAGGTGCTCTTTGTTGAGCAGTTCGACGGTGGTGTCGGTGTAGTGGCCGCCGAGGCGGGGGCCTTTGTATTCGGCGGTGTCGTCGAGGAGGTCGGCCCAGCCGAACACGCCCACCGAAGCTTCAACCGCCATGTTTTCTTTGATGTGGTAGATGCCCGAGAGCATGAAGCCGGTTTGCGACGTGAAGCGGTCGTTCACCGATTGCATGAACTGCGGTGCAATCTCAAAGCGGCCGCCGACGAGGAACTGCTTGCCCTGACGCACGTAGATGGTCTGCAAGTTGGTGATGTCGGTTTCGCCTTCGGGCGCTGCAGCGGCGTCGCCTTCGGCAGCGCCCTCAGCGTCGTCGCCCTCGTCAGACGATTCGTCACCGGACTTGTCGGCGGCGGCGTCTTCGCCTTCGTCGATCTCGTCTTCATCGGCCTCTTCGTCGTCGAGGTCTTCTTCGTCTTCGTCGTCTTCAACGTCTTCGAGTTCGTCGTCGAGGTCGTCTTGCGCCGAGACAGCAGGAGCGCCGAGCACCAAGCCCAAGGCGAGCAAGGGGGTGAGCAGAGCGTGGAGGGGTTGAACCAGTCGTTGCATTTGGGTCCTCAGGTGAGGTCATCGCGGACGATGGGGGTGGCAGCAAGTGTGGGCGTCGCCGCCAAAAAGGGGGTGGCCAATCGGCCGAGAAGTCAGAAGGCAGGTCAGAACAGGAAGGAGGCGCCGAGCGTGACCATCGACGTGAAGCCGATGTCAAACTGCTCTTCAGCCTCTCCGGGCGCGGCGACCGGGCCGGGCGTGACCTTCACGTAGTTGCGCAGTTCGGCGCGCAGGGCGAGGTATTTCCAGGGGATGAACCGCAGACCTGCGCCGAAGTGGCCTGATGGCACGACGAAGGTGGGGGCCCACTCCATGGTCTTGCCGATGGAGGTGGCGGTGCGATCGGTTTTGACCTTCCAGATGCCGTCGATGCCGGCGCCGCCGAGGGCGTAGAGCTGAAAGTTGAGTTCCAGCTCGGACACCGCGGACAGTTTGCCGTAGATGGGCGACCACATCACGGTGACGCCGCCGAGGCCGTTGGTTTGCCAAAGGTCGGAGAGGTAGAGCTGGTCGCTGCCGTCGTTGGCGGAGCGGCCTTCGTTGCGGGCGAACTGGGTGATGTTGAGTTCGCAGCTTTCCCACGGGGGGACGATCTCAGTGCCGCCGGTGGAGGGGTTGGTGCGGGTGTTGAGACCGCAGGCCCCGATGTAGCCGACGTATCCCTCGACGGCGAGCCAATCGAAGATGTGAAAGCCTGCCGAAGCGCGGCCGCCCCACTGCTTGATGTAGCGATCGCCGTAGGAGAGATCGATGGTGCCGCTGAGCTCCAAGCGCCCGGCCATGGGGAATTTCTTGTTGTCGATGAGAGGCGTGTCCGCGGGCATGGGGCGGTCTGGCGTGCGCACCAGCTCGACGTTGGGCAGCTCTTCTTCTTCGACGTCGTCGGCTTCAGCCGCTTCGGCGGGGGCTTCGTCGTCGGCGGCCCAGGTGGGGGCGGCGAACAACGTGGCGCACGCTGCCAAGGTGGGCAAAGTGCGAACCGCGACGAGACGGCAGAGGGTGGAGAGCGAGCGGATGCGCTTCATGGGGTCCTCGCTGGGGCCATCGGCAGATGGGACGCGGGCCAGACGGACGTCGGCCCAGGCGGTGCGCCAATAGCCAACAACAGCGGTGTCGTAAAGGAAGGTTTGGGAAAACTCGGGCATGTGGAGGATGCCCGGGCCTTGTCGCGCCCGGATGGCGGCGGTTGTCGTCGAGCCCATGCAGCGGTCATGGCCCTTGGAGAGCGCAGACGGCTCGGCGGTTCCGCCATTGGGGTCGGTGGATCGCCCGACGCTGTCGGATTTCGCATGTCGCGGGGATCCGCCTGCCTAAGCCACAGACTCGAACGCCGTCAGCACGTCTTGGTCGTCGGGTGCGCGGCGCAGGGCCTCTTTCAAGGCAGACTTGGCCTCTTCTTTGCGACCCGTCTGGCGGTACAGCATGCCCAAGAAGAAATGCGGACGCATTGCCTGGGGGTTCACTGCGTTGGCCGACTGCAGCACCGCCTCGGCGTTGCCAGCGTTGGCCTCGGGGTCGAGGAGGAATTGGGTCCACGCCAAGAAGGCGAGGTAGTCGGCGTTGAGGGGCCGCTTGCGCACCGCCTCTTCGAAGGCGTCTTTGGCTTGGGCGTAACCGCGCTGGGCGAGGGCCATGCGTCCGTCGAGAAAGAAGCGCTCGGCGTCGTCTGTGAAGCGATAGGTCTGGGGCGTTTTGTGCTCTTCGACCCAGGCGTTGTAGTCACGTCGCCGATCGTCGTCGAGCAGCGTGGCCTCTGCCTCATCGAGAAGGGCCCACAGTTCGCGGGCAGAGCCGCGGGCGGGGCCGAGACGACGGCGTCCGATGGCATCTTTGCCCACTTCGAGCCGAAGGGCGTCGATGGCGGCTTTGACGACGCTGGTGGGGGCGTCGTCGGCCACCTTCAGCAAGCCATACAAGCTGTTGCCACGGGCGCGGATGAGGTAGCGCTGCACCAGCGCGACAGCGTCGTCGTCGAGGATCTCGTCGGCTTTTTGTTCGGCGCTGAGTTCGACGGGCACGGCGCGGGCGGCGGTGGCGGGGTCTTCTTCGAAGCGGATCATGCCCGCCACCCACATGGCGTAGGTCTCGACAAAGGCGTCGGGGCCACCGTCGGAGAGCACCTGCCCCAGCTTGGGCTCGGGCTGCATCATGAACACCATCGGCAACGTCGACGCCGGACGCTGGTGGGCAAAGGCCACGAGGCCGTGTTCGAAGTCGCGCGTCTTCAACACCTTCTCTGCGATGCGTGGCGTCATCAACGCATGGGCCGAGCGGGGGTCTGGCGCCGTGAGGCTGTGCTCCAACAGGCAGCTCACGAGGTCGAGGGTGGTGACCGCCATGCGCTCGACGGAGCCGCTGTCGGCGGTGAACGTCAGCAGGCCCCGGTTCCATCCGATGGCCCGCAGCAGCCGATCTCGGGCCTGCAAACAGATCTGCTGCAGGGTCTGCTGCTCGTCGAGCAAGCCCAAGGTGAGCACGGCTTCGCCGACTTGATCGCCCGTCGCGCGGATGTGCTCCGTCAGCTGCTGCATCTGCTCGGCGGTGAGCAGATGTCGTCGCCACAGACGCTCGGCGAGGACGTTTTCGCGGAGGTTGTCCCATGCGCCGACGACGATGCCGCGCAACATCGCCAGCTCCAACATGCCGTCTTGGTCTTGCAGCGACAGCACGCCGGTGGCGTGAGATCGCGCCAGATTCAACAGCGTGCGCGGGAGGTCGAGGGCGTCTTTGATGGGGCGCTCTTCGAGCGCCAAGGAGCCGGAGTCGACTTTGAACGCTGGACGGTGGGGCACGCGCACCCGTGACGACGTTGTCGGCGTGTTTTTCGCCGTCGGCGCCGCCTTGCCGAGGAGCGGGTCGACGTCGTCGACCACCGTCTGCGCTTTCGCCTTGGGGATCTCGGCCGACGTCGACGTGCGCTTGTTGGGCGGCTGGGAGCGACCGCTGGGGGACGTCGAAGACGGCGCCCGCGGCACCTTGCGCGTCGAAGGCGTCAGCTCGGCGCCGGTGTACACCTTGGCCAACTCCACCAACTTCTCGCGCAGCTGGCTGACGACGAAGGGCTTGGCGTAGAACGCGTCGAACCCGGCGTTGTGGGCGTCGCGTTTGGACTGGGCGTTTTTGAACGCCGCACTCATCATCACCAGGCCGATCTTGTCGCCACCTGGCAAGGCACGGATGCGGGAGGCGACGGCAAAGCCATTGCGGCCGGGCAGCAAGCCATCGACGAGGGCAACGTCGAACTTGCCTTGTTCAAAGCGCTCGACGCCCTTGTCGCCGTTGCGCTCCAAGGTCACCTCAAAGCCCCACTTGGAGAGGGCCCGGGTCAACAAAGACGCGATGGACGCGTCGTCTTCAAGAATGAGTACGCGAATGGTCACCGACTGATCCGGCGCAGAATGCCGCCTCCTCGTCCAACAGTCGGATCCCGCCGTGCAAACCTGAGACAGAAAACGCAGTGGGCCTGTTCGCATCAGACCCATCCGGGGTGCCGGTCAACGCAACGCCGTCCACAATCCGCCGTCGAGCGCGGCCACCTGCGTCGCGTCGCCGTCGACGATCTCGACGACGGCGTCGTCGAGCACCAGGCCGCGTGCCACCAACGCCGTCTCAAAGCCCGCACGCCACGCCAGTAGCTGGGGCACAGCCGGGTCTGTCGTCGCCAACTTCAGATGCAGCGTCGATCCGTCTGGGCGCACCTGCGCCACCTGCAACTCAGCCGCTTGCGCCAGCGCCACACCCACGACGACGAGGTCAGACAGCTTCAACGCCGCCGCCAGCGTCGACTCGTCGGGCTGCACCACCGGGCGGTCCTCCGCCGCGCCCTGCCCGCCAGCGATGACGACGCCAACGTGCAGCCACACCTCGCCCGACAGCGACGTCAGCTCGACGCCGTCGGGGACCGCCACCACCAAAGGCAGCGGCAGCTGCGGATGTTCGAGACGTGCCGCGGCATGGTGCACATCGCCGTCGACGTCGAGCGACGGCGCCTGCGCAGGCTGCATGACGACGTCAAACGCACCATCGGCGCGGGGCAGCACCCATTGCTCTAAAGACGGATGTGACGACATGGGACTCCCCGCTCACCCGCTGCCGACGTCGAGACGCCTGCACGTACAGGTGGGAATTTCAGTCATCGGCTCGTAACATACGCGGGCGCTGCTGTGCGCGTCGTTTCCTTGCTGAGCCCCTGCTGAAGGTCCCCATGTCGAGCCCCAAACATCTGCTGTTGCTGCAAACGGGACGTGCCGTTCCCCTCGTTCACGACGCCCACGGCGACTTTCCCGTGCTGTTTGATCGTGGGCTGCAAGGCGCAGACCTGCCGTTCACCTTGGAGGTCGTCGACGTCATGGAGGCGCCGCCGGATCGCCTGCCCGCCGCCGACGGCGTCATCGTCTCGGGGTCGGCGTCGATGGTCGCCGAAAACACGCCGTGGATGCAGCAAACCCAAGTGCTCATGCGGCAGGCCCTCGACGACGACACTCCCATGTTGGGCGTCTGTTTCGGGCACCAGCTGTTGGGCGTGGCCCTCGGCTGTGACGTCGGGCCCAACCACCGCGGCCGCATGATGGGCACCGTCGACGTGGAGCGCCACGACGGCAAAGACGACGCGCTGCTCCAGCAACTCCCCCAGACGTACACGGCGCAGGTCTCTCACGTCGATGTCATTCGCGACGCAGCCGGCAAACTCGAAGTCGTCGGCACCTCGCCACATGACCCGCACCACATGGTGCGCGTGCCGGGTGCCCGCGCCTGGGGCGTGCAGTACCACCCGGAGTTCACGCCGGAGGTCAGCGCTTTGTACCTCGACACCCGACGTGAAGCCGTCGACGCCGAATACGGCGAAGGACACACCGACAAATGGAAGGCCGCGCTGCGCCAGAGCCCCCACGGCCCCTCCATCTTGTCGGCGTTCGTTCGCATGTTGCATGCCGACTGACCCCACACCTGGCGCCTTCGGCGTCGTCGACGCCGCCCTCACCGTCTTCATGTGAAGAGTTCTGACATGGCTCCTGCCCTCCCCCTGCGCAAACCCTCCCCCGGACGCTCTCCTCGTCGACAAACCCGCCTGCGTCTCGTCGACGTCGACCACCGTTTTGTGCGCGCCCGCGACGGCACGGAGCTGTCGGTGCGGCACTGGCCCGGCCCCAAAGACCGCCCAACCTTGGTGTTGTGCGACGGGCTCGGCTGCGACGGCTACGTATGGCGCTACCTCGTCGAAGACTTTGCCGGCGTGCTGCCCATCGTGCATTGGCAGTACCGCGGCCATGGGCACAGCGCGGTGCCCGACGACCTCGACAGCATCTCCATGCACCTCGCCGTTGACGACCTCGAACACGTCATTGACGCGTTCTCGCCCGATGCGCCGGTGCTGTTGATGGGGCACTCCATGGGCGTGCAAGTGTGCCTGGAGGCGTACCACCAGCTGCCCGAGCGCGTCGCCGGCTTGTCATTGGTGTGCGGCAGCTACGAGCACCCCATCGAGAGCTTTCACGGCGCGGCCACCGCCGACGGCAAGCCACCGGTGCGCAACCGCATGATGCGCAAGGTGGTCTTTCCGTTGCTGACGAGCACGTTCATCCGTCGACCACGGGTCCCCCAGCGGCTGTGGAGCCGCATCGTGCCCATGCGCGTCATCTATGAGTTCGCCATCCGCACCGAGGTCAACGGCGAGCGTCTCTCTGAAGACGACTTCAGACCGTATTTTCACCACATCGGGCACATGGACATGCGCGTCTTTGCGCGGTTCGCCAAATCGCTTGCCGACCACTCCGCCAAACATGTGCTGCCCACCATCGACGTGCCCACCTTCGTCGTCGGTGCCGGCAAAGACACGTTCACGCCGGGATGGCGGTCTGACCACATGCACGCGGCCATCCCTGACGCCGACTACCTGTTCATCGTCGACGGCACGCACACCGCCCCCATCGAACACCCAGAGCTGGTGAGCCTGCGGTTCGAGAAGTTTCTGGAGGAGCGGTTCGGACTGCTTCGCTGACGAGCTACGGCCCGACGCTCACCAATGCGCTGTGCAAGTCGACGCCTTTGGCCTCGTATTCGCGCTTGAGCGCGGCCCAAGCATCGACGGCGTTCTGGGAGGCGTCGTCGTGGCCTTCGCCGCGCGTCGTCCAATAGCCAGACGGCTCGTCGTACGAAAAGCCTCCCACGGTGACGGCGCCAGAGGCGCGACGCACCACGATGCGTCCGTGCAGCTGGGCTTCGTCTTGCGCCACGCAGGCCTCGACGACGTCGTCGCCGTCGGTCATGTGCAGCCGCAATGTCTGGTCGCCCCCGAGGAGCATGGGCGGACACACCATGGCATCGCCGAGCCCGCCCGCGACGGTGAACAGCAAACCCGCCACGCCAGCCACCACGACGCTGCCCGCGGCGAACGACCTCTTGGGCCACGATGACATCGACAGCGGCACGCCTGCTTGCTCCAACGCGTCGCGCGTGCCGCGGGTGCCGCGCACGCGAAACACGCCTTGGCGAGGACCTTTGACGTCGAGAACAGACTCTTGCACTCGACCTCGCAGCCACAGAAACGCCGACACGAGCAACAAGGCGGGCGCCGTGGCCAACATCAGCGACCAGCGTCCACCGTCGGGCGCCAGCTGTTGTGCCACCAGATACGACGACAAGGGCGTCAGCAGGATGGCGCTCGACCACAGGATGCGCGTGCGTCGACGGTGCTGTGTCATGGCGTCGTCACACGGGGTGCACATGCCGACTTTTCGCCAGCGGGTGAAGGGCAACAAACCGAGGGCGAAGACGGCGGTGGCGATGAACGGCAGCACCACCGGCCAACGCAACGCGACGTCGACGAGCAGCTCATGCGGAATGCTGCGGGTGGAATGGTAGAAGGCAAACTCAGGCGCCATCGACGCCAGCACCAGGAATCCACCGTAGGCGGCCGCAAACCCCACCGCCCACGACGTCGGCACCGTCAAGAAGCTCACCCACTGCCCATTCGGCTGGCGCGGACGTTGCCCACAAGCCACGCACTGCGATGTGCACAGGGCGCCTTTGCGCACGAGGTCGGCGTCAATGACGACGTCAGCGGAGTCGCGGCGTGAAACGTGGGCGGCGCTTTTGAGAAACGGCATGGCATCCCCTCATCGATGTCACCGTCGAACAGGCCGCGGGACGTCAAGGTCGTGAGTCGAGGTTGTGGACGACGATGCAACCACCGACGGCCGCACTGCATTCAAGCAACTGCAGTTTGCCATGGCAGGGGATCTGCCGTTGTGGCCCTCCACACTGAGACAACAGGGTTGGGGCGCGGGTTCTGGTCTCGAAAGCTCGCTTCGCGAGTCGAGTTGCGACGCATGGAAGCATTCGTCGTCGAGCACGTTCTTTGGGTTTTGGGATGCGCTCTGGCCCACGCTCGGTTCGCCATCGTCACACGAAGTCGGGCATGTACAACTTGCCGGGCTCCGCCGTCGACGACGCTTGCGGCTTGGGGGGTGTCGTCGCCGGCACCGCGGTCGTCGACGACGGCTCGGGCAGGCGCTTTTGCTCGGCTTCGGGCTCGAGCGACTTCAGCGTCTTGTGCGCGGCCACTGCGATGGAGGCATCGGCGATCGTCGACGGCAAGTCGAGCCCGTCGAGCGGCGCGGGCAACGCCCCCGTCCACACGTCGGTGATCAAGTCGGCCGCGAGGTAGCCCGCACTGCCGCTGGGAAACGCCCGCGCCAACAGGCTCACCCAGTTGCCCGAGGCGAACGCCGTCACCAGTTGTCGAGGAGAACGCACCCCTTCGCGCCAGGCGTCGACGAGCTCGAGGGTGGCCGGCACCGACGTTTTCAAGATGCCCCATTCGACGGCGAGCACCAGGGCGTCGATGCCCGGCAACACCTTCAACAGCTCCACCGTGGCCGCCGTTGCACTCAGCCAACGCACGCGCTTGAGCGCGCGCCGTTGCACTTGAACGGCAGCAGGATTCGTCGACGTCTCCGACGACAAACCAGGCTCAGGGGGCAAGACTTCAGGCGACTTTTTGGTGCTCATGCACTCAACAAAAGTCGTCTGCGGCGGGCGGCAAGGGCGACGTTTGCGAGGTGGATCAAAAAGCGGCAGATCCACTGCTTTAGAAAACATTTCGCCGTTCGATCCGTACAATGAAGGCAGGGTGAATGCGGGAGGTCTCTTCTGCGTTTGCTCTGAAAAAGGCGCACAACGCCCACCCATTCGAAGACTGCGTGAGCGACCTGCTCCTCAGTCGCCTGACTTTATTTCAGCCCACCTCAGGTTGGGCTGCCCGTCGAGAACGCCATGGAAGCCATCCCCATCCCAGGATTCAGCGAGCCCGTCTCCAGCTGGACCCACTACTTGGGAGCCGGCTTGGCCTTTGTGCTCGGGGTGCGCCTCGTGGCACGGGTGTGGGGCTCCGGCTTTTGGCGCGTCGTCGCCTACGCCACCTTCGCCCTCGGCGCCATCTTCTTGTTCTCGATGAGCGGCACCTACCACCTCCTCGAGCCCGGTGGTGTGCCCCGCATGGTGCTGCGTCGCCTCGACCACGCCGCCATCTTCGTGCTCATTGCCGCCTGCTTCACGCCCATCGTGTACGACGCCTTTTCGAAGAAGTCGCGTGCGGCCATCTTGAGCTTCGTGTGGAGCGCCGCCCTCTGTGGCGTCACGCTCAAAGTCATCTGGCTCGACGACATCCCCGAGTGGCTTGGCCTCAGTTTGTACTTTGGCCTCGGCTGGTTCGGCGCCGTCACCGGTGCGCTGACCGCGAGCAAATTCGGCATCCGGCCGCTCTTGCCGTTGCTGTACGGCGGCATCGCCCACACCTTCGGCGCGCTCATTGATTTTGCCCAGTGGCCGGTGCTCGTCGCTGGCGTCATTGGCCCGCACGAAATCTTCCACTGTTTCGTGCTCGCCGGCATGGGCTTTCATTTCTCGTTTGTCTCCCGCCACGCCGAAGACCCCTTGCAGCCACGACCCGGCTACCTGCGGCGCCGTCGTCGTGCTGCGCTGGTGCGTCGGCTTCGCCTGCGCCGTCGCCAGCAACGCCAAGCGGGCCAACTGGCTCCCGTCGTCGTCGAGAAGGCGTCCTAGGCCGCTAGGCGCTGTTGCCCGAGGTCGGGCGCCTCACCAAAGACACGAGCGACGCGCTTGGAGAACTCGACCAGGCCGTCGTCGTCGTCGGGCACGTTCGCGTAGAGCGCCGCCACCAACCCCATCTTCGCCGCCACCGGTGCCAAACGCGGCAACATGCGTCGGGCTTTGGGCAGGGCCAACAGTTTGCTGAAGGCCATGTCGAGGCTGCCTTGGGGCCACACCTGGGCCATGCCACTGCCGGCGGCGTGGGCGTCGAACAAGCCGCTTTGCATGAGCAGGCGCAGGTCGTCTGGGGAGAACGTTGAGCTGAGGCGGCGGAAGAGATCGTACGCCGCCAACAAGCCCCCGTGACGACGGAGAAAGGCGCGGCTGTAGTCGGCCGGAGTGCCGCCGCCGCTGAGCACTTCGGCCAAGACGCGGCCGGCGATCATGCCTTGAGCGATGCCTGAGCCGTGGGCCGAGAACACCTGGCAAGCAGCGTCTCCGACGGCGGCGACGCGTCCATCGCCCATGACGTCGCGGGGGCGGCGCAGCGGGATGGCGCGGGTGCCGCCGAAGAGGCGTTCGCCGAAGATGTCGTCGTGCTCGGCCACAAAGTCGTCGAGCATCTTTCCGCCGGGCTGCAGCCCCAATGCTGGGATGGAGCCGGTGAGAATGGCGATGTGGTCGTCGTCTTTGCGGACGTTGATGATGGAGTACCCGCCCTCGACGCCCGAAAAACAGCACACTTCGCCCACGGGGACACCGTTGCGCTCGAAGAAGGCGTCGGCCTTGTTGTGGTCTTTGACGTCGAACACGGCCTGCGAAGCGACACAGATGTGCTCGCGCGGCACGCGGGGCCCTTGCAGCAGGTGACGTCCGGCGAGTCCGCTGGCGTCGACGACGACTTTGGCCCGGTAGGTGTCGTCACCGATGCGCACTTCGCCGCGGCGCAGCTCGTCGTCGGAGCTGGTGACGTCGACACCGTCGAGAAACACGACGCCTTGCGCTTCAGCGTCGTCTTGCAGGCGCTGCACGAGCAAGCGCATGTCGACGTCCATGATGCCGTGAACGTCGCCGGGCACGACGACACGCGACGGGCCGTACTGTGCGATGAGGTGAAAGTTCACAGGGTCGCTGATGCACTCGTCTCCGACGGGGAGCGCGATGTCGGCTTCAGCAAACTGACGGACGTTGACCCCATTGACCCACCGCGCGCCACAGGCGTCGCGCTGCTGTTTGTCGATGAGCAGAACGCGCATTCCGCGTCGTGCGCAGTGCAAGGCGGTGGCGGCCCCGGCGGTTCCGGCTCCCAAAACGGCGACGTCGACGTGCAATGCGGGCATGAGCATCCTCCAGCGGCGACGGTAGCAGCCGTGGTTGGAGGGTCACATCTTTTTTGACGATGTGGTCGCGTTTTCGCCTCTGCCCGTCGTCAACAATGCATCAGAGTGCGCAGGCGTACGTCTCGGCCGACCACATGGCCGCCGCGGTGAACGCCACGCACAGCACCATGGCCAGCTTGTGGCCCCACGGCTTGCGCCTGCTGGGCGTTGACGCTGTGGCGCGCTCAGACGTCATCAGCGACGGAGTCGCGGCAAGTGTTTGTGTGGTCATGTGGCCTCCCCTGCGGTCTCGGCATCGTGCGCCATAGGGAGGCATCGCAGCAGACGTCGTCTGCTGTAGCCGGTGTCTCTTGACAGTGCACCCGCCCCTTTCGGCATCATGGGCGTGGGAGGCCCCATGACCATTGACGTCGACACCTTGCGCCAACACTCGAAGCTGTTTGAACTCCTCGACGACGACGGTCGTCAGTCGCTGCTCGACATGGCCGAACAGCAGCGCTTTGAGCGCGACGACGTGGTGGTGAAAGAAGGCGACGCTGGCGAGTCGTTTTTCGTCATCACCGCCGGCGAAGTGCGGGTGCTCATCGACGACCTCACCGGGCAAAAAGAAGTGGCCCGCCTGCCCAAAGGCGCGTTTGTCGGCGAGATCGGCGCCCTCATGGGAGAACCCCGGTCGGCGACGGTGCAAGCCATCGTCGACGTCGACGTCCTGGCTTTCGACGCCGCCAGGGTGAACACGCTGCTTGAGGGGTACCCCAAGATTCGAGAGGCCATCGTGAAACTGGCGTTGAAGCGCAGCGAAGACAACCTGCAGCAGATGCTCGACAGTTGATGCCGCCAAACGGCCTGGCGTCGTCGACGACGTCGGCTACCATGGCTTCATGACCTTGCTGAAGACTGCCTCTGCGGGCGCCGCCCTCTTGTCGCTCACATTGCTGTTGGGATGTCCGCCTCCTCCGGGAGACGACGCGGGCGAGCCTGCGGATGCCGGCCGTGTCGACGGTGAAGACGGCGGACAACTCGTCGGCGATGCAGGAAGCACCGACGCAGGAAACACCGACGCAGGAAACACCGACGCTGGAAACAACGACGCTGGAAACAACGACGCTGGTGCGCCGGTGATGGACGGTGGCCAGCCCGCTTCGGACGCCGGCCTCGTCGTCGACGCTGGAGCAGGCGACGCCGGTGCCGGCACAGACGCGGGCGAAGACGACGCTGGGCACGTCGACGCGGGAGACCCAATCGACGCTGTCGACGGAGGAACCGCAGCCGACGCCGGTCGACCAGACGCTGGCGTCGTCGACGCGGGCACGGCTGCAGACGCAGGCTCTCCGGATGCCGGTGACGTCGACGCCGGCCCCCTGCCCCCCGCGGCGCAAGCCTGCGTCGACGCGGAGCTCTTGGTGCACGACGTCGGCGTGCAACGCACCACAGATGGCAACGCCAACCTCTTTGCCGGCAGTTGTGTACAGGCGGGGCCCGACGGCGTCTTTCGCTTTGTCACGGGGGCCGACGTCGTCGACGTCGTGGCCTACGTCGACAGCACCGATGACGACGACCTCGGCATCTACGTGCGAAGCGCCTGTGAAGACGACGGCACCGAACTGCAATGCGCCGACAACGTCGCCGCCGGCAACGTCGAGTTCGTCACCCTCACCGACGTCGCAGCCGGCACCGAGTTGTTCGTGTTTGTCGACGGTTTTCGCGCCGACGACGTCGGCAGCTTCGAGGTCGGCGTCTACGAAGTGCGGCACCTCAACGTCGGCGACGACTGCACGCCCGGCGACCACACACAGCCTTGCCCGGCGGCCTGTTTGGCAGACGGCGACGGCACGTTCTCCTGCCGCTAGGCGTCGTCGTTTGGTGGCGTTGTCGCCGCCTTCGGCAACATGGCCGGCACGAACACCAGCGTCGTCAACGCCCCCACCACCATCGACACCCACATCACTTGTGACAGTTCGCCGTGGGGCTTCAACGGCGACAGAAACAGCGCGCTCATGCCGACGGCAATGCCGAGGGCGTTGGCGACGATGGGGCGTCCGACGTGGCGAATGGCCCGTAGGCCATACCCGTCGCCTTTGGTGGCCTCCATCTCGACGGCAGCGAGGAAATGAATGACGTAGTCGATGCCAACGCCGATGACGATGGACGACATGATGGCCGTCATCAGGTGCAACTGAATGCCACTGGCGGCGAGGAAGGCGAGCAACACGGCAATGGTGACGGCGATGGGCACCAACGCCGTCAGCGTGCGCCACAGGTTGCGGTGCACCACCAACAACAAAAGGGCGACGAGGGCGAGCGCGTAGGCCAACGACGACAACTGCGCCTTCATCACCATGCGGCTCATGGCGTCGAACAACATGGGCTGGCCCGTCAACACGCGAACGTCGTCGTGGTCGTCGACAAATGACGCCCACGCTTGCATGTGCTTGGGCTGAATGTCGGACGGGAAGACCACAAACCGCAGGCCGTCGTCTGACACCATCTTGCCCATCGGCGACTCGGCGTCCCCTTGCAGGGCTTTTTGCAGGGCTTTTTGCAGGGCGTCTTCGGGCAGCTTGTCGGCGAGGTCGGCCAACGAGAACACACGCTTGATGCCGGGCAACTTGGCCAATTCTGTCGACGTGACGGCGAGGTTTTGCAGTTGCGCGTGGGTGTCGCCTTTGCGGTCGAACACGAACTCGCCCATGAGCGGAGTGGCGCCACCAAAGGCGTCGCTGAGCTTGGCAAACGACGTGCGCGCGGGGTGGTTGTCTTTGAAGAAGAACAACTGGTCGGGGTTGACGTCGAGCTGGGGCAAAAACACAGCGATGAAGGCGGCCAGGCCGACGAGAAGAAGGGCCGCCGAAACCCTTGTGGCTGCCAGTTTCTCGAGGAGACCGGTGACGCGGTGGCCGACGGCGTGGGGCCCAGGCGGCTCGATGCCGACCCGTGACAACAACGCCGGCAAAAAGAAAAACGAGATGATGCCGGCAAAGGTGATGCCACAAGCTGCGAACACCCCCAGCTGCATCATGGGCCCAATGCCCGTCGCCAACATCGACAAGAAGCCCGCCACCGTCGACACCGTCGTCAGAATCATGGGGACACCGACTTCACGCAGCGCCGACCGGGTTTGTTCGACCTTGTCGTCGGTGCGGGCGGCCGCTTCTTGCAGATGGGTCACGAAGTGCAGCCCGTCGGCCGACCCCATGACGATCACCCAGATGGGCACGATGACGGTGACGAGGTCGACGGCGTAGCCGAGGGCAAAGATGAGCCCGAAGGTCCAGATGGAGCCCATGACGGCGGGAACGATGGCCAACACCGCCAACTTGCGGCTGCCGATGTTCACGGTGAACACCAAGAGCAACAAGAAGATCACCGTCGGTGGAATCGCCAACAAAAACCAGCTGAGGTCGTCGAGGATTTTGGCAAACACCGTCGGATTGCCTGCGAAGGTGACGTCGGCATCGTCGGGCATGGCGACGTGGGCAACGGCTTCACCGACGAGGATCTCGTGTTCGCCGGGGTCGATGACGCCGAGCACCGCCTTGTTGTCGTCTGACAACATCATCTCGGCGTTGGGGGTGTTGGTGAGGTACGGCAGCATGCCGTCGGGCATGGCGTCGAGGGTCTCCTTGGTGAACGGCGCACCCGTCATGGGGTTGTCGTCGGGGATGAGGGTGCCGACCGCGCGGACCCCCTCCACCTTCTTCAGCCGCTCTTTGACGTCGAGCACCAGCTCCAGCCCTTTGCGTTCGGTCATGACGCCGCCGTCTTTGCGCGTGATGAGGACGGTGATGGGGTCAGACGCGCCGTACTTCTCTTGTAGGGCGACGAAGGCGCGTCCCTCGTCGCTGCTCGACGTGATGAAAGTGGTGACGTCGGCGTTGAAGTCCATGCGCACAAACATCACCGCGGCCGTCAACGTGGTGAGCATGGTCAGGGCGATGACGACTTTGGAGCGGGTCACCAAGAAGTGCGCGATGCGTTCCACGAGGCCTCCTGCACGTGCGTCCACCGGATCTGCGGCCGTGTAAGTGAGCGATTACTCATTAGACTTACGCAGGTGCCGATGGATCCGCAAGTGAGTACTTGCTCACTACTTTTTTCTCTTTATAATTCAGGGCATGGCAGCGAAGAAGTCCCCCACCAAGCGCAAACAACGACGCAACCCAGAAGAGACCAAGGCGAGCATCGACGACGCCGCTTTGCAGCTGTTTGCCGACAAGGGGTACTCGGGGACGGCGACGTCCGAGATCGCCAAACAAGCCGGCATCGCCGAAGGCACCATCTTTCGGCACTACAAGAACAAGAAGGCTTTGCTGCTCGGCGTGATGGGCCCACTGGTCAAAAACGTCATCGCCCCCATCGCCACCAAGAGCATTCGCAGGCTGCTGCAAGACGACTTCGACAGCGTCGAAGACCTGCTGCAAGCGCTGGCGTCTGACCGCATCGACTTCGCCAAAAACGTCCCCAGCGTCGTGAAAGTGCTGTTTCAAGAAGCGCCGCTGCACGTGGAGGTGCGTGACCTCGTGGCCGACGTGTTTGCCCAGCAGGTGGTGCCTGACTTCCGCGTGCAACTGACGCGGCTGCAAGACAAAGGCGCCATGGCCGACGACGTCGACGTCGACACGGCCATCCGCATGATCATCTCGGTGTTCGCCGGCTACATCCTCATCGCCCATCTCTTCGAGGACGGGCGCGCGTTTGACGACGACAAAGAAGCCCAAATGATGGTGCGGGTGCTCGCCCGAGGGCTGTCGCCATCGCCCCCTCCATGACGACGCCGCCGGGTCGGTCGTCGTCGAAAGGAGTCTCCATGCGTTCGCACATTGCTCTCGCCACTCTTGCATTGGTGTTGGTCTCGTCGTCGGCGGCGGCCCAGATGACGCTGCCCAAGGCCGGCAAGGAGACCAAGCTCCTGCAAGCCCTCGTCGGACAGAAGAAAAAGGCCGGCAAAAAACATCCCCCGATGATGAAGCCCGTCGACAGCAAGGGAACCATGACTTGCAAGTGGACGGCCGGGAAGCTGTGGATCGCCTGCGACATCGACGAAGACATCCAAGGCGGCCCCTTCAAGAAGATGCAGGCCCACGTCGTCATGGGGTGGGACTTCAACGACAAGGGCTACCGCGCGCAGATGGTCACCATGCAAGGCGGCGCGCTCGCGATGAACGGCTGGGTGCAGGGCAACAAGCTCATCTTTCAGTCGCAGCCGTTCACCACCCCCGTCGGCAAGACGAAGGTGCGGTGGACATTTGACCTCACCGACAAGAGCGCCATCGTCTTTCACGACGAGCGCAGCATCGGCGGCATGGACTGGTTCACCTTTGAGAAGACCACCATCCGCTGACGTCGAGCCCCACCATCTCACTGCTCTTGGCGACGAGGGCAGCGGCGAGGTCGTCGTCGTGAGCATGGGGGTTCGGCGACGTCATCGGCCAACCGCCAGCACGATCTTTCTTGTCGGCATAGAGAATCGAGTTCTGGCTGTAGTAGGCGCCGTTGTGGGCGGGCACGTCGTCGTCGAGCAGGCAGTGCAACTGGGTCTGCGCGCCGTCTTTCGCACCCATCAACCCGATGAAGCCGCCAAACGGGCGCATGAGCACGTTCTGCACGAACGGCGGCATGGCGTGTTGCACGAGGTTCGAGCGAATCCACCCGGGATGCACCGACACCGACGTCACGCCGGTGCCCTCGAGGCGTTTGGCGAGGTGCCGCGCGTACAACACGATGGCCAGTTTGCTCTGGTTGTAGGACACCACGGGGTCGTAGGTGCGCTGGTGAAAGTCGAGGTCGTCGAGGTGCAACTCGGCCGGCTGGCCCCGCAGGCCGGCGTGGGCCACGCTCGACACCATGACCACGCGTGACGGTGCCGATGTCTGAAGCACGTCGAGGAGCAGCTCGGTCAACAAGAAATGGCCAAGGTGGTTGACGCCAAACTGCGTTTCAAAGCCGTCGGTGGTCTTGCTTTCGGGGCAGGCCATGATGCCGGCGTTGTTCACCAGCCCGTGCAGCTTCGTGTGTTTGCCTTTGAAGACCTCGACGAAGCGGCGCACGCTGTCGAGGCTGGCGAGGTCGAGCTCCATGACGTCGACACTGCCTTTGGCTTGGGCGAGATGATGGGTGGCTTCAACTCCGACTTGCGGACGTCGACACGCAGCGACGACGTGGGCGCCCTGCTTCACCAGCTGTTCGGTGGTGGCAAGCCCGGCCCCAGAGTTCGCGCCAGTGACGATGTACGTCTTGCCGGAGAGGTCTTTGTCGAAGAGGGCGGGCGCACAACGCAACGTTTTCATCATTGCCTCCTGTCGTCGACGGACACCGCTGGTGGCGGCGTCGACAATGGCAACGTAGGCAGCGTCGGGTGTCTCGTGAATCGCGAGGTGCGCCACATTTGTTTCGGATGGTGTCATGGTCCACTTGCGGACAGCGCCGTTGCCCTCTCAAGTTGGCGCGTTCTGCGTGTGGTCGACGTCGGCACCGCTCCTACGTTGGCGTCTGGAGGTTCTGCATGCCCTTTTCAGTCGAATCCGCCCCCGCACAGACCGGCCGCATTGCCGTCGTCACCGGCGCCAACACTGGGTTGGGCTTCGAGTCTGCCCTCGCCTTTGCCCGCACCGGCATGCACGTCGTCATGGCCTGCCGCACGGAGTCGCGCGCGCTGGACGCCATCGCTCGCATTCGTGCAGAGGTGCCAGACGCCGCGCTTGAGTTCATGCAGCTCGACCTCAGCGACCTCGACAACGTGCGTGCGTTTGCCACGGCCTTCAAAGACAAGCACGACAAGCTCGATGTACTGATGAACAACGCCGGCATCATGATGCCACCGTTCTCGACGACAAAAGACGGTTTTGAAAGCCAGATGGGCGCCAACCACTTCGGCCACTTCTTGCTGACGTCGCTGTTGCTCGACGTCATGCCCGACACTCCGGCCTCGCGCGTCGTCACCCTGAGCAGCAACGCGCACAAGATGGGCAAGAAGCGCATCCTGTTTGACGACGTCAACTTTGCCCAAGACTACAGCGCCATGGTCGCCTACTGCCAAAGCAAGCTGGCGTGCTTGATGTTTGCCAACGCACTCGACCGTCGACTGAAGGCGGCGGGCAAGTCCATCGTCGTCGTCAGTGCACACCCCGGAGCGTCAGACACAGAACTGTCGCGCTTTTTGCCCAAGGCGATGATGGCGTTTTTCGGCCTGTTCGCGCCGTTGATGACGCACAAGCCGGTGCATGCTGCCCTCCCCCAATTGCAGGCCGCCCTCGACGACAACGTCGAAGGCGGCGACTACTTCGGCCCCACAGGGTTTCGCGAGATGAAGGGGCCGCCAGGGAAGGTGAAGCAGCTCCCCTATGCCCTCGATGTTGGGCACCAAGACCGGCTTTGGGCGCTGTCTGAAGAACTCACCGGCGCCGACTTTGCTCTCGAGCCTGCCTAGGCAACCTCAGGCTTCTTGCGCTCGACGTCGAGGCGCTCAAGGAGCACGTAGTCGTGGCTCATGAGTTCGCGCGGTGCGCGGAACTTGTGCATGGGCGAGTACTGAATGAAGTTCGACACCTTCGACGTGTAGATGCACGCGTATTGCGCCACCTGCTGTCCGAGTCGGGTGAGCTCATTGTTCTCTTTGAGCATGCGACCCCAATGTGGATTGAAGCGGTGGTCGATGTGCTGCGTGAGGCGCATGACCTCCTCGTCGAGACGCTTCACCACCCTTTTGGCGTGGTCGATTTCTCGGCGACACACCTTGGCGGCTTGCAGCAGTTGCTCACGTTGCTCGTCGGAGAGCTTGAGGTCGTCGACGACCTCAGCGGCGTGCTCGAGGTGTGAAAGCGTCACCCGTTGTCGCGCGATGGCGGCGTCGACTTGATGACGACGCTCGTCGAGGGCCAGCAGCGATTCGATGTCGTCGGTGGATTCCATGAAGCAGTCGACCTCTTCATCCAGCTCCTCGACGACGAGCGCGGTACGCCACTTGCTGTCTTTGCGGCTGCGCAGAATGTCACCGAAGATGTGGTCGCCGACGTAAAGGACTTCTTCGCCGAAGAAGCCGGCCTTCTCCTCGAAGGCCTGGATGTTGCCGCCCTGCAGCACCTTGGTGCGGTCGAAGGTGGGCGCATCGTACTCGCCGATGACCTGGGGTTTTTCACCGCTGACGTCGAGCTCGAGGAAGGGTTCGCGCGCGGCAAAGAAGCCGGGCTTGCGTCCGCCGGTGATGACGACGTCGAAGTAGGCACGCCACGAGGTGTATTCGCCGAGGCGGCCGTCGAGGAGGTAGGTCATCACCTTGTCGGTGTACGTCCAGTAGGAGTTGGTGAGCAAAAAGAGCTTCTTGCCCGACGAGCGAAGCTTGTGCAGCGTGATGGGCAGGTCGGGGTCGTAGTGAATGTACGTGGGGATGTCGTCCATGATCACCGACTTCAGCGAGCCGTCGCGGTGAATGTCGTCGATGCCCTTGCGCACGTCGTCGTAGAGCTTCCATGTGTCGAGGTCGGTGACGCAGGGCGTCTGGTGGTTTTCGGGCAACCCAAGAGGGCTGACGTCGTCACCGCGCTTGCGGCGCTCGACGTAGAAGCTCACCAGGTTGGCGTACAGACACATCTCGGGGTAGGCGAAGAGGGTGTCGACGTGGGCGAACGACTCGGACGCCAGACGAAAGCGCTCGTGGCGGTAGGCCTCGTCGAGTTCGACCTCGGACAGTTGGCGGCGGCCGTGAAAGCCTTTGGTGATGCGGCCATGGCCGTCGGCTTTGATGAGCCAACCGCGTCGCTTGTCGACGATGAGGCCACGCACGACGAAGGCAGGGTCGTAGGCGAGGTCGCGGATGGCCTCGGGGTATCCGCCTTGCACCAGCTTCTCGACGGTCATGTCGTATTGCAGCTGCTCCATCGCCTTCTTGTTGTAGATGGCGAGGGTGTAATCCATGTCGAAGCCGATGAGCCCAAGCTTGCCCATGTCGAGGTCGCGGTTGGTGTAGATGGCTTGCCCCAAGTTGAGGGCGGGGGCTTCGTGGCCCTTGATGGCGTCGAGCAACTCGCTGCTCACGGGCGAGAACGTCACCTCGTCGTTGAGGCCGTTGGTTCCGTTCGTTCCGTTGGGTCCGTTGGTGTCTGACATGAACGCAGCATTCCTGGTGAAGACAAAGCAGTGCTGCCCACGTTTGGCGTCGAACAGCAGGGAAGACAGGAAGGCTAACAAAAACCCCAGCATTGTCTTGTGTGACGACGCCGAATCCGCTTTGCGATGGACGGTGAAATCTGAAAGCGTGGTGCCATGCAGTGTGGGCAGTGTTCGACCGAAATCCCTGACGAAGCCAAGTTTTGCCCCGCTTGTGGGCACAAGTTCACGTCGGGCGCGTCGTCGACGACGGCCGCTGCCGGCGCCGGCGGAGATGCCGACTCCTTTGCCCTCGCCGACGACGACTTTGGCCGTGCGTTGCGCCGTGCCGCTGAAGACGCCGGCGTCGACGTGCCGGCCGACCTCGTCGTCAACGACCCCATCTCGCTGCAACAGGCAGGCGAGTCGCTGGGGCTCGACAAGCTGAAGGTGCAGCAGGCTTTGCACCGCATCTCCATGGAGAAGCTGCCCGAAGACGTGCGCAAGAAGATGGGCGTGGTGCTCGACGACGAGGTCGAACCGCAGGGGCGTCCGTGGTGGATGATTCCTGTGGCAGGGCTGTTTCTCGTCGGTGTGGGCATTGCGGTGTGGGCGCTGTTTTTGCGGCCGCCGCCAGAGCGCCCGGTGGTGCAGATGCAACCGCAAAAAGGCACCATCGACGTCGACGCGCTCAACACGGGCCTCGACCTGCTGAGCACGCAAGCGCAGGCTTGCTACCAGACGTCGCTGAAGAAGGCGCCGAAGCTGAAAGGCGAAGTATTGCTCACCCTGCGCATCGGCCTCGACGGCAAGGCGACGGCCACGTTGGGCTCGTCGCTTGAGGGCGATGCCGGCGCCACAGCCTCGGAGTGCATGCGGGCGGCGGCTGAGGGCGTGGCTTGGCCTGCAGCGCAGACGGCGCCGGTGGACGTCGACATTCCCTTTTCATTCGCCCCCGCCCAGTAGCGTCAAGCAGCGTTCTCTGATGCGCTGCGGGTGTCGTCGAGGAGGACGTCGCCCGCAGCCGCCATCAACGCGGGCCGCAGGTCGTCGAGAACGGCGGCGTGTTGGGCGATGAGTCGAGTGATGTGTTCTCCACCCCGCTCCGTGAAGTCGGTCATGGCGAGGTGCAACAGCTCGCGGTGCCGCGTGACGACGTCGACGAGCAGCTCGTGGTTGGGGTGCCGTGCCGCGAGGGTTTGCGCGAGGTCTTCGATGAAGTGGGAGACGGCTGTGTCGAGGAGGACCGAGAAGAGGCTGCTCTTGCTTTTGAAGTAGACGTTGATGGCCGCTTCATTGGTGTGGGCTCGGGCGGCGATGCGGCGGACGGAGGAAGCGTGGTACCCGCTGGTCGCAAAAAGGTGGAGGGCGGCTTTCGCAATGCGCTGTTCGGTGGCTGCTGATTTTGGCGTGGGCACGGTCCCCTCCGGTGCGAGTCGGTTTCTGCCTACATTGTCGCACCTGGGGTATGGCTGTTGCGTGTTGGTTTTGCTTTTTCTGTCGTTGAAGCGGGTTGAAGCTGGGTAAACGTTTGCTTTTTGGCGGGTTGTGGGCGGTTGGGGGCTGAAGAAGGGGGTGACGCTTCTTTTGTTTTTTGCGACCTCTTGTCGGATTGAAGAAGGTCAAACGTTTGCCTTTTAGCTTTTAGCGCCGTTTCGTCTGCTCGAAGCAAGTCAAACGTTTGCTTTTTGGTGACTTGCGCCACCTTGTCGGGCTAAAGAAAGTCAAACGTTTGCTTTTTAGCCATTGGCGCCATTTTGGCTGTTCGAAGAAAGTCAAACGTTTGCTTTTGTTCTTCCGACGTCATCGCGTCTGCTTGAACAAAGTCAAACGTTTGCTTTTTGCCTTTTTTCGAACAGGTGTCGCATCGAACAAAGTCAAACGTTTGCTTTCTATGAAAACACGACACCGCGTCGGCATGAAGAAAGTCAAACGTTTGCTTTCTTTCAATTCACGCCATTATGTCTGACCGAAGAAAGCCAAACGTTTGCTTTCCATCACCAGACAACACCCAACCAACCCAATCCGCCACGCCCGCAACCCGTCGCCACAGAGACGCAACCCAAGCGCGTTTCTCCGCAGTCGTGGCAGCGCACACGCGCAGCTAGGGCACCGGCAGCGGACTGCTCTCATTGCGCAACTTGCGAACCCGACGCTCGACTTTCTCGTCAGGAATCAAGTTCACCCGCACGCCCTCCACCTGGAGGAACTCGCGCACCGACCGCTCGTTGATGGCCTCCGCACGGGTCAGCGTCTTGTCGACCTTCACCAAAATGGTCTCCAACTTGCCGCTCGAACGCTTGAGGTCACGCATCATGCCGCGCAAATCCTCGGTCATGGCGTCGATGTTCTCCATCGTCGGCTTCACCCGCTTGGTCGCGGTGCGAATGTCGTTCGGGTCGACCGCCGCCAACACCTGGTCGAGTCGCTCTGCCGCCTGCTCCAAACGCTGGGTGATCGCCGGGCCGCGATCGCGCCCCAGCTTCAAGATGAACTGCAGGTCGTCTTTGGAGCCCTTCACCATCCCGTTCAGCTCGCGAATCAGCACGCCGGCGTCGGCGATGGTGGTGATGAGTTCTTTCGACACCTTCTCGCCATCGGTGGTCTTCAACAGCTCGTCGACGCGGGCGACTGCTGCCTCGAACGGAGGAGTGATCACGTTGAGGCTCTGCACCAACCGTGCGGTCTCACGGATGACCTGATCGATCTCCACCGTCGGCACGTTCTTGTGCAGCACAGCGCCTGAGGCCAACACCTTGCCCGGGCCTTCGCCTGGGTCGAGGTCGATGTACTTCTCGCCCAACAGCGTTTTGGCGCGCACTGCAGCCTTGCCGTTGTCGTGAATCTTGACCTGGGGATCGATGGCGATGCCGACTTTGGCGCGGCGCCCTTCGATGCCGATGGAGTCAACGACGCCCACTTTGACGCCGGCGATGCTCACGGAGTTGTCGACCGACAGCCCGAGGGCAGAGTCGAACAGCAACGTGTAGTGCGCCGCGTTCTTGGGGGCGCCTCCCGACACCGAGAAGCTCAACCACACAAACACGCCCAGAACAGACATGACCAAAAGCCCCAGCAGGGCCTCCATTTTGCGTGAGGTCGACTCCATGTCCGTGTTCTAGCAGCTTGCGCGGCCGGCGGCGAAAACTACGTCGACTCATCCGTGGCCACGGCGGTGCGAAGGCCAGGGGCGGGACCCCTTGTGTTTTCTGAGACAAGTCCGTACAAAGCTTGCCTCACATCGGGACACGGGCGGCATGCATTCGCAGCCGCATGTCGTAAACTCCATGCCCGATCGCCGACGCCGTCGGCGCGATTTGCCCTGCACCCGACTTCTGGAGCCGCCATGCGCATCTTGATTGTCGACGACGACGATGAGCTCCTGTTGCTCTTGTCGCGGGCATTGGGGCGCAAGGGTCACGACGTCGACGTGCTGCGCAGCGGCTTTGGCGTGATGAACCGGGTGACGGGGTTGGAGGGCACCGCCCCTGACCTCGTGGTTCTCGACTATTCGATGCCAGGCCTGTCGGGCGGCAACTTGCTCGAACTCATGGCCAAGAACGAGCGCGCCGTGGAGGTGCCCGTGCTGCTGTACACGGCGATGGATCGCGCCAACACGCCCGAAGTCGAGTTGCATCCCAATGCCAGATACGTCGCCAAGGGCCGGCTGTCGGGCCTGTTTCGGGCGCTGGAGGAGTTTGACGAGGATGTTCCGAGAGCGTCTGGCGCCAGCTCGGCTGGCTAGCAGGCTCGACGGAGATCGCGCCAAAACGAGAAGGGCTGCGCTACAATGGAGACGCGGGCAGAGATCCCGCCCCACCGCAGCCCGAGACCCCCATGAGTGGCATTCGCAAACCAGGACTGTCGACCCCGTTGCCGGGCGTGCAACGACGCAACGACGATCCTGAAGCCAAGGCACTCGAACAGCTCGGTCGCTCGTCGACACGAGAGGCCAAAGCCGAGCAGGGCAAGAAGACGTCGAAGAAAGACGGCGCGCCCAAGGCAAAGAAGGCGAAGGCCACAGAGCAGGCGCGTCCTGACGAGCAAGACTCGTTTGGCTTCGACCGAGGCGTCGGCACCGATTGGCAGACGCCGCTGCAGAACATCGATCCCGACGGACGTCGCTCCAAAGGCGGCGCGGGCACCCGCGTTTCAGCCCGGCTGATGGCCGTCGGCAAGGGCGACCTCGACAAAGCCACCATCGACCGCAACGTGCTCATCGAGGTGCCCGACGACTTGCAGTTGCTTTTGGGCGTGGGCGTCATCAAAGGCGACCTTGAGATCGCCGAAAGCGCCGTCACCAGCGGCGAGATGGCGTTGGTCAAAGACCTCGTCAGCGTTGAAGGCCGCCTTGCCATCGAAGGCAACGCCATCATCGAGCGGCTCGACGGATTTGCCCAGTTGGAGCACCTCGGAAAGGGCCTCTACGTCGGCTTCAACGACCGCCTGCAACAGCTGATGTTGCCGCGGCTGAAGCAGAGCGATGGGCCACTCGTCGTCGAGGGAAACGCACAACTGAAAAAGCTCAGCCTGCCGTCGCTGCAGGTGGTTCTGGGCTACTTGCACGTGCATGAGAACGATGCGCTTGAGACCGTGTTGGCGAAGAAACTCCTCGACGTCGGCAAAGAGATTTCGTTCGTCGACAACCCCGTCCTGCGGCGTGTGGCGCTCGACGCGTTGGTGAATGCTGGCGCCGATGGCAGCCGTGACGTCGAGATCGAGCGCAGCGGCGTCGCTGCCCAGCTGACGCTGTAGCGCCTCTTAGTCGTCCACCGACACCACCTGCACGCGGGCTTGCCCCTGGTGCAAGCGCAAACTCAGCGCTTGCCCCGTCGACAACTTCGACGCGTCACGCACCACGTCGCCGTCGTCGGTGCGGGCCAGTGCATAGCCGCGCTCCAACACCGCCAGTGGCGACAACGCCTGCAGTTGCCCGACGACGTGGGCCAGAGCCTCGCGCCGCTGCTCTTGTTGACGTCGCATGCCATCGGCCAGGCGACGCTGCAGCGCCCACAGTTGATGTTGTGCCTCGCGATGTTGGGTGGAGACACCCGACTGCAACAGACGCGCGTGCGCGGTCTGCAACCACCGCTTGTGTTGCGCCAGCCGGCTTTGCGGAGACTGCAGCGCCAAGCGTCGCTCGTGGTCGGCGAGCTGCACTTGGGCGTCTTGCAAGCGCTGAACGATGGCGTCATCGAGGTGGGCCGCAGCGTCGTCAAGCGCGGCTCTGGAGTGGGCGAGGTGTTGCCCCACGGGTGGCAGCCGCTGCTGTGCGCTTTGCAGTGCGCGCTCGGCACGTCGCAGACGCTGTTGCAGCGCGCCATGCAGACGACGGCGTTGCCCGTGCACCCTCCGCAGCAGGTCGTGGTGGTCGGGCACCGCCAACTGCGCAGCATGACTGGGGGTGGCGGCGCGGGCGTCGGCGACGTGCTCGACGAGGGTCACGTCGCTTTCGTGGCCAACCCCAGCAATGACTGGAGTCGTCGACTCCAAGACCGCTTTGCACACCGCCTTCATGTTGAAGGCGAAGAGGTCTTCGGGAGCGCCGCCGCCACGGGTCACGATGAGCACGTCACACAAGCCGCTGTCGTCGAGACGGCGAATGGCGTCGGCAATGTCGACCGAGGCTTTGTCGCCCTGCACGCGGGTGGCGGCCAACACCACGCGCACGCCCGGATGGCGTTCGCGCAGCACGCGACACACGTCGTGCACCGCCGCCCCCGCCGACGACGTCACCACGCCCACGGTGTGCGGGAGTTTTGGCAGCGGACGCTTGCGCTCCAGCGCAAACCAGCCTGCGTCTTGCATGTCGGACTTGAGGCGTTCGAAAGTGGCGGCCAGCCTCCCCTGCCCTTCGAGCACCAGACTGTCGACGACAAGCTGCATCTGCGAGCGGCCGGGGGCAAAGTCGAGCCGTCCGCTGACCATGACCTGCAAGCCGTCTTTCATGTCGAGCCGCAGGCGGGCGGCGTCGCGGTTGCGCATGAAACACGACAGGCTTTGCCGGTCGTCTTTGAGCGAGAAAAACCAGTGCCCCCACTCGCCGTACACCTTGAAGCCGGAGACTTCGCCGACGACGGTGATGCGGCCCAGCTCGCGCGTCAGCGTCATGCGCGCGATGTTCACGACTTGGGTGACCGTCTTGGCGCGTGCGTCGTTGTCTTTCACCAGCGACGACCGACGGCTTCGACCGCTGTCGCTCGCCGACGGCTGCGCCTCGTCGAACAACGACAACACAGGAGAGCGAGGGGGACGACGGGTGGCCATGACGGAAGAAGACCACGTTTCGCTCGTCGTCGAAACCGCCTTTTGCGATGCGCCTAGCTGTGAAGTTCGCGGACGTTGTTCGCCTCTCACAGCCGACCTGAAAACAAGTTGTCCACCGAGGCCAACTGGTGAATT
>ENA-OWNT01000715-OWNT01000715.1-seawater-metagenome-genome-assembly--contig:-NODE-715-length-61819-cov-6.956804_pt1 | contig 61819 bp, 44 predicted proteins | sample MGYA00238136_ERZ651165 | MGnify/ENA primary metagenome ERZ651165 (study PRJEB26861, sample SAMN08777766) | seawater metagenome | isolation source: coastal seawater | place: USA: Florida | collected... | reverse complement strand
TGGCCTGACCTCCGTTAGTACGTAGGTCCGTTATCGCTATAGTGATATTCACTTTATAGAGCCGGTTAATCAAGTCGATTCTTCTTTCGGTAATACTCATTCCTTGTGACTCAAAGCCAGGATGATTTGAAGTACCTAAGATTCTCGCTTGTTCTCTGCCTACCCCATTGTCTTCAATTACTATTTTAAGCTCCTTGCCGTTTAGCCCTAATTCCACACTGATATGCCCCCCTGGCTCCCTTTTGGACATTAATCCATGCCAGATGGCATTTTCCAGATAAGGCTGAAGAAACAAGGCTGGCAAATACAAACTGTCCAAGTCCAAACCTCTTTCTTCTTTTATTTCGTAGTCTATTTGATTCTGAGTTCTGAGGCGCTCAAGCTTCAAATAAAGGTTCATGGCCTTCATTTCACTACTCAAGTCTACTAGATTGTCCTTTGAGTTATCCATTACAAGCCGCATGAGTTGGGCATAGTCACTCATATAGGCAGCAGTACTTTCCTTATCATTTCGCAGTGTAAATTGTTGAATGGAGTTTAGGGCATTGAAAATAAAATGGGGGCTCATACGGGCAGAAAGGGCCTGATGTTGTGAACTATGCAAATCTGATAACAAACGTGACCTTCTCTTTATCTGGTTAATTCTTAACTTAAAAAGAAGCCAAATAATCAATGCAATACCGCTTATGTATGAAAGTCTAAACCACCATGTTTCGTAGTAAGGTGGAAGAATGGTAAATGTTATGGATCGTGGTTTTGACTCTTGGCCAATACCATTAAAAGCCGAAATTTCAAATGAATAATCTCCTGAAGGTAAAGTCGTAAACCTTTTGCTAAACTCTGAAGTGTTTGTCCATTCATCCACTCCTGTCATTCTGTATCTAAAATGACTCGTACCGGCGCTGTGATAGCTGAATCCAGCGAATGAAATAATTAGGTTATTACTGTCGTGAGGAAGCACAAAACGCCTCTTTACCTTCCTTTTCTTTTTGTTTACTGAAAGGCCTAAAATATGTACTACTGGCTTCGGAACCTTCTGAATTCTTGTAAAGTCCAACCGGTAGTATGCTCCATCTGTGGCTCCAAAATGTACACTCTCGTCATCAACTGTGAAATGTTCACTAGCACAGCGTGCAAAATAGAATGGTCCGGGAATCAACTTGTTAGAATACATCCCAACAGAATCACTTGTTTTTACCACATACAAACGTCCCAATGTGCTTATGGCTAAGAGAGAATCTCCGTGAACCACCGAATGAACCACACATGGCAAAGTGTTCCCTTCATGATTGTAGTGTTTCACTTCCTCTTCCCGCATTATCGCAGCACCTTTATCATAATTAAAAACCCAAAGGGAATGGTCATAAACCACCATATGACCAACTAATCCTTTAAAACGTTCATCCATCGATGTCAAATCAACCCATTTCGTTCCTTCCAGCCTCCAGACTCCATTCCTTGTACCTATATATACGAAACCATTAAAAAACATGGTTTCAATTATTTCATACGGCTGTGATTCCGAACACTCAACAACCTTGTTATCAACGATTTTACAAACAGAACGCCCTGTAGAAATCCAAAACGCTGAACTATCGGCATTGTAACAAAACGATCTTATAGTTCCAGCAAACTCCTTCCCACTTAATTGAATCTCGGTGCTTTGCTCACCTGAATAGTGCCATAACCGTCTTCCACTTGACCAGTAGAGTGAGTTCTTATCATGGTCTGTGCTTAAGACTCTGGTTTCATCAGATGACCATAGTATTCTGCTTCGTGTGGTGTGAATACCATTGAAACTATTAATAAACCCTCGTTTATTTGACCCAAATAACATTCCATTGCCAAAGTCAACTTGCAAGTCATTAACCGTACCAAGAGTGTCGAAAATAGAAGGCGGCTGCATGGAGTAATACGGAAAACCGTGATAGTAGAGCCCTTTGCTACTACCTGAAAGCCATATCCCACCTTGATGGTCTTCTGTTATTGAATGAATTACATCATCTTCTACAAAGCGCTGCATTTGCTCTTCAATAAGCTTGCCTGTGGCACTGTAATAAACTCCCGATTTATGGATACTTGAGAGCCAGATACCGCCACGACTGTCTTCAAACACACCGGTCATCGGCACACTTGTAGAAATCCTGTCGCAACCTGTTTTCCTGATACTCACAAGCCTGTTGTTCATTGAGAAAAGTAAACTACCGTCTGACCTTTGTAAGTACCTTAAGGCACCAAACCTACCAGCACCTTCCTGGGCCGAGCTATCATACAGTGTTGTTCGTAATGATGTTATTTGATTCTTCGCAACTTCATACACAGGAATCCTTTTATCATAACTCCCGCTGTTTACTATCCCGTAAACAAATAGCCTTCCGCCAAGCCTTTTATAGTAAATGCCCGTAGGATGTTCACTTTGTTTCATCTCCCAAACCATTTTTCCAGATGGGGAAATATGAAAGTATCCCTTGCTCTGGAGTCCAAAGTGGATTACTTCATTGGTGTCCACATGGAAAGAGATACAATTAGACATTGTTAACCACGAACTGACGCTATCATTAAATTCATAAGGCTCAAGTCGCCCGTTTTCGTACTTGGTAATCCTTCCTCCAATTCCTACAAACCAAATGCGATTTTTATAATCCTTGAAACCAACTACCTGCCCCTTCTCAGCAATGCCCTGGCTTTCATACAAGAAATACTTGAACCGCCTTCCATCAAACCTCTTTAAGCAATTCTTGTTTGCCACCCACATGTATCCAATAGAATCCTGAAGAATATGAAAATTCCCCCCATCCATATTTGGATGTTCAAGATTGTTGTAAAGCTTAAAAAACGGCTCTTCCTGTGCCATTAAAGCTACCGCATTCAACACAAGCACAATCAGATAAAAATACCTTTTCATAAAGCTCCCTACCGTATATCTGACTGCAAATGAACAGCTTTCATTTATTCCACTCCAGCAGAGCCCAGGCTCTGGGCCATAAAAAAGCCGAGCCAACAGATGCTGGCTCGGCCAAAGGTTGTGTTTCGATCTGCCTTAATCTGTAATATCAATAGTTACTGATGACCCAGAACAGGTAGACGTGGCCGTTACCGTCCACATACCAATTGTGAAAGTGTCATTGTCAGTCGTTGCACCACCACAATGGCAACCAGGTGTTTCCAGCTCAAGTATTGGACTGGTTGTACAGTCTGCCGTTACTTCGGCATAAACTACATTGGACTTGCATGGCAAGGATATATTTTGCGTTGTGTTGGCCGCAACAATCTGTGTTTGAGAACATTCTATTGAGCCGCAATCATCAGTACCATAAATAGTTACTTCCATGTCGCAGCCGGTATCATTGGTTACAAGTGCGGTTTGCGCCAAAAGGCTATTTGAGAGTAAAAACAGGCATATAAATGTAAAACTGGCCTTTAGTAGACTTGTTATCTTCGAGTTCATTTTGATTTTGTTTTAGGTGTGTTTTGAAAAATGTGAGATGAACGATGTCTAGTCCCAGATTTTAATTTCAATGTCAGAACCGGTACAATATTGCTGAGAGTACACTGTCCAGGAACCGTAGGTAAAGCTGTCATCGTCATTAACAGTACCCACAGCACAGGCGCAGTAGGTGGTATTCATATTAAGTACTGGAGAGCTCACAAGACAATCTGCCGTAATAGTCGATTTTATAGCATTAAGTCCGGCGGTACAGCTAAGAGTAAGTGTAGCACTTGAGTTGGCTGGTACCACAATATTTTGAATGCAGTCTACAGAAGTACAGGAAACAGTTCCGGTAACAGCAACAGCCATATCACAACTAGTGAAATTATGAATAACGGCATCTTGTGCTTTGAGCGCACTTGAAGAAATAATGAAAAGGGTTGCCAAAGTGAAAGCACTTTTAGCCAATGAAGAAAGGTTGAATAATGAGTTCATATAAATGGTTTTAGGTTGAATTTGTAAATGAAGGGAAGCCACAAGCTTGCTAAGAGTTGGCTCAGAATGGCTAAGCAATAGCTATCTAAATCTCGTTGATAATTACATAAACCCCATCACCGAAGCAACGAGCTATTACCTCTATGGTTACAAAAGGGCCAGTACATCCTGCACCTGTGGGCATTTCAAATGTGTTGCTAATAGGGCTCGTACCACCACAACAGGCATTCAAAGACACTGTTGGAGTAGCACAATCAGTTGAAGTGACTTCTACTCCTGAAACGGCGTCACAACTGCCCAAGACGAACTCTTCGTCAGCGGTGCCAGCGGTAACAGTCTCCACAGGAGCTTCGCAGTAGTCGCAGCTACCATCTACGCCACCAATGGTGACATCCATATCATAGCTTGTATTATTTGTAACAATAGCAGACTGGGCCATGGCGGCTCCGGACACCAGTAAAAGGCCTAGTGCCCAAAAAGAGCGCTTCCAAACACTGGAAGCATTTAACGTTAAGTTCATTCGAGTTTCTGTTGATTGAACTCGAAAATTCACTTTTAGCACCTCACTTTTATCGCAAGTGTAGGGTTGGCATGTACGGATGTATGGTTGTCCTTTGTACCTGTATGAATTTTAGGAATCCCCGGTTTTTCAAACACGTTTAACGTCTCCAATTGCTCTCAAAAAATGTTCCTTGTAAAGCTTTGAAACATAAATCACTTCTCCATCACTCACAGTCACCTTTCCGCCATCTGCTTTTGAATACTGTAGCAAATGGCTAAGGTTTATCATATGCGAATGATGCACTCTACAGAAACCGTGATGGGATAAGAAACCGTCAAATGTTTTGAGTTGACGGGTAACTGTAAGTTTTTCTCTATTGGTAAAAAATATATCGCAATAATTGCCTTGTGCCTTGATCCGGATAATATCAGATACTTGCACAAAACGAAAACCGTCGGACTCCGGAAGAGCTATTTGTCGGCAATTCCCTTCCAGGTACTGGCGAGTAAGCTGGTATCTTGGCTCAGTATGCAGCAATTCACTTCCGTTGTTGAGCCGTTCCAAGGTTTTAGAAAGCTGTACCCGCCCTATTGGTTTTAACAGATAATCAAACGCTCCGGCACGTATGGCTTGAATGGCAAAATTGCTATGTGCCGTTGTAAATACTGTTTGAAAAGGCTTTTCTTCATATCTGTCCAACAGCTCAAAAGCCGTGTTGTTTCCCAACAATATGTCCAGGAATAATACATCAGGCTCACAGGTTTCTATATACTCAGCTGCTTCAGCCAAGCTATTACCCACTCCCACTACTTCTATATTGTGTTGCTTATTCAGCATTTTTTCCAAAGCCGAAGCCAATCGTGGCTCATCATCTATCACTATACATCTTTGCACGGGAGTCACATATTTATGGTGTACATAGTTCTAATACTCTCACTGTAAGAGCCGTACGGCCGTATAACAAGTATCTAAAGAAGTGTACAATTAGCAGAATCCTAACCGAGGTTCATCTTCAAATATCGGCATTTGAACAGTGACAGTTGCATTCCATTTATGAATTTGACTCTTCAAAAAAAACGTGACAACTGATCCACCTTCTAAGAAAACATAGGAATATCCAAGACCACACGAGTACCCGATGCATTTCCCAATGTATCTTCTAAGTCAAAGGTTTGAATTTTGATCTTAACCTTATACAGTTTTTGAATGAGGTCCACCCTCGATTGCGTAATGCTCATCCCAACCGACTCAAAACCCGGATGATTGCCTGTTGCCAAAGTAGCAGCTTTTTCTCGACCTATTCCGCTATCCTCTATCTCAATTCGCGTACCCTTTCCGAGTGACTTAAACCGCAACTGAAGTAACACTTCTCCCTCCATTTTAGGCATCAACCCGTGCCAAATGGCATTTTCCAAATAGGGCCATATGAGTAGAGCAGGGATAAAAGCTTCCGTTGGGTCAAATCCTTTCTCTATCTGTACCTCGTACTCAATTCTGTTTTGACTTCGCAATCGTTCCAGACTCAAGTAAATGTAGATCGCTTCAAGTTCGCTTTGAACATCTACCAATACCTGTCCGGCATTCTCCATTACTAAACGCATCAATTGAGCGTACTCACTCATATACTCCGCAGCTTCATCCTTATTGTTTTCAAGAGTAAATTGATGAATGGCGCTTAAAGAGTTAAAGATGAAATGAGGATTCATGCGAGCTGCGAGGGCCTGATGCTGTGAACTATAAAGCTCTTCAAGCAGTACTCCTTGTTTCCTAACCTGTCCAATTCGCCACCGAAACCACAGCCATATTACTAGCCCAACAATAAGGACACACAGTACCTTGAACCACCAGGTTTCATAAAATGGCGGTAATATGCTTATGGGTATAGTAAGGGTTGGTGATTTTTGATGGTGCAGGTTGACAGCAAACACTTCAAAATTATACTGGCCGGGGGGCAAGATGTTCAATCCTGCCCTCCCTTCTAATGTTTGAGACCAAGCCTGATCGGGCTGAATTCGATACTTGTAATGCCATAAACCCCGCCCGTGAAAATTCAAGGCTGCAAATGAGATGGATATATTGTTGCTATCATTAGGTAATACATAGGCTGTTTTTGCTTTATAATAGCGTCCATTTGCCGAAAAATTTTCAAGGCTAATCCCCACTTTGGGCAGCTTTAATATTCGCTCGCGATCATACGTGTACAAGGAACTTCCTGATAGTAACACCACTTTATCATCCAGTATTTTCATTTGGCTGACCATTAAATAACTGGAATGATGCGCCCCTGGTATGGCAGTGCTTGTGTACCCTCCAGAGTCCGCATTGGGAGTAATTTCAATAAGGCACGATGCTGTAGACGTGGTAAGCATTGATTCATTGAGGGGAATTGTATTTCCTGTGGCTCTTAACGGATAACCATATGGGTCTAAAACCTCTTCTACTTTGTTGTTCTTGTAGAGGAAACAGCCTTTCTGAAAGTTAAAAACCCAAAGAGCATGATTGTATACTCTAAGATGCTCACACCTTCCTGTTATACCGTCATGCAGGTCACTCATATCCACCCATCTATCGCCGTCCAATTTCCATAATCCTTCTTCTGTTCCTACATAAAGTGTGTCTTGAAAAAAGCAGAAATCTCTGGTCAAAGCAGGCACGTATGGAGTTTGATAAACAACACTATCATTTTCCATGAGCAACAGCCTTCGGCGTGTTGACACCCAAATGGATGAGTCGATTACCTTGAGTTGGTTTACGGTCATGACGAAGTCGAAATCTGGGTGCTGAAACCTCCGAAAGTTGTTGTTTTCAAATACGAACACTTCGTCATCACATCCCATTAGGAGCCTCTTCCCCCTTTCGTCATGAACTATAGACTTGATAAAATCATTGGCCCCATTTAACCTAAAGGAATACATCTGCTCTCCATCAAAAGCATGAAACACTCCCTTTTCCTTAGAACTAAAGAAAAAAGCTGAATCAAGTTCAAAAACCTTTGAAACATCGGAATAGGATGTCGGCAAGTCATATACGTCGCAGTAGGGATAGGCTGCATGGTATAAGCCGGAATTTCTGGTTCCTAACCACACTCCGGCATTCTTATCAACAGTCAAACTATGTACGTGAACATCCGGTAGCAATACATGCCTGTTCTCAGATCGCAAATCTCCATCTGGAATGTAGTGTACCCCTTTTTCATTAGCATTTGATAACCAAATCCCCCCGTAGGCATCTTCAAGAAGCCCCGTCATCTGCACCGAGGTCTTATGCGCTAGCACCCGATCTTCCTTTACTTCAAACAGAAAACTTCTTACTGACATAAGAAGGTCTCCATTGGCCCTTTCCGTATACCGAATATCAAAATGCCCTTGATGCTCTAATAAATCATCTACTAAAGGCATCTCTCCAATCTTTTTCACTATCAGCCCATTGTCATCTTTGAAACGAAAGATAGATATGGGTAATTGATCTTCCTCTGAATCAAGAATACTGAAAACAAAGGGCACCTTACCCAGTTTACCTACATATACCCCCCTTGAATGACTCTTCTCAGTCATAATTGGAACCAATCCTTCTTCCTGTTGGTATTGAAAATATCCATTTCCATGAGTCCCCAAATGCAACACATCCTGTGAATCTACTTGAAGTGATACACACTTATTCCTTGACAAAAGCATTTTAATAGAATCATGCCCTTCAAAAACCTGGAACGATCCGTTCTCATAATACGAGAGCATTCCATTGAGGCTAATGAACCAAAGACGTCCTTTTTCGTCTTCAATTCCCTTGATATGCCCCATCTCAGAAATGCCCTGAGATATGTTGGCATGAGACTTACTCCGGTGCCCGTCAAACCTTACTAAACCGGCGGGGCCTGAACTCCATATAAACCCAGCAGAATCCTGAAAGAGATGGTAACAAGTCCATATCGGATTGTATATACGGGTATCGTTGTAATTTCTAAAAAACGTTTTCTCGTACTGAGCCCATACCACAACTCTTCCAAAAAGGAGGAGCAATAGCAATATTGAGAGGTGCTTTGTCAAAATATCCTAACCGGTACTGAGCTGGCAAATGAACAATATTCAGATCAATAACTAACATTCTATGTTGTCAGCATAACGGAGTAATGGACTCAACCGAAGCGATGGCCGCAAACTTTTTTACATCGCAAATAAAAAGCCCCGGCACAGTACTGTACCGGGGCATAGCCATGAATAGGTTCCTTTAGTCTTAGCCTTTTAGGACCCTAAATATCTGTGGAGCTTCATCATTCATTTTCACCTGAATGATATAAGCGCCTTTACCGACTGAATTGGTTGGTATGGCAAGAAGTCCTGGAGTAACTCCTTCTCTCGCATATACCACCCTTCCTTGTAGATCAAACATGGTCACTACAAGCTCATCATTTCCTTCGGTCGCAGCGATATCTACAAAAATTTCACTGCTGAATGGATTTGGATATAGGTCAATATGTACTCCATTCTCTTCATCTATAGCTGCAAATGGTGGAGTTGGTGTACAAGCCTGGTTTGTGGCAACACTTGTGGTAACGTAAGTAGCCATATTACTATATGAAAAATTGGTGCATGATATACAGTAATCTGGTGCAGTTGTGGACACAGAGAAATTAGGCTCATCATTCTTTGAATACCAGGTAGTAGCCACACCTCCCCAGAATACATCGTAGTGGTAATTATCTGATGAAGTAGTACCACCCCAATCATTACCGTGACTCGTAGCTGCTGTTCCCTGATCAACCAACTTACCGTATCCCAGAACTCCCACATCATTGTTGTGGAAATCGTTACAGCTCATTTTCAAATTAATTGAATTGGTTGTGGAAGTTGAGTTATTGCTTGTACAGGTTCCGCAGCCATATAATTCATAGCTAACGTCATCAGTGGCCACATAGATCCCAACGGTATTCCCTTTAAACACATTCAAACTACATTTTGAATTGAATCCACTTGGTGGGTTGTCATGGAGGTACACCATTCCCAACTCCATGTACTTCATATTGTTCTCTACCACATCAGATACTATGTTACCTGCTGTATTGGTATAATTCATAGAGATACCCGTTTCAATATGGCAACCACCTTGTGTGGTTTTGGTATTACATATATCATTGCTCAAAATGTCGTAATCTTCTGCATCGGTACAATGAATGGCATAATCAAGGTATCCGTCTTCAAACTCATTGTCTTGAATGAGGTTGTCACTTCCGCCTTGCATGGTAATCCCTGTATAACCGTCATTTGATGTCATTCCAAAAAACATGTTGTTGTTAAAGTTTACGTTATCGGAATTCTCGGCAAGGATGTACGTTTTCTCACTATTGTATACACTGTTAATGGTATTAATAGAACTGTAGCTCACTGAATAATTTATGGCATCACCAAAAGCAGAATTTCTAATGAGCACATTGGCATCTTCATTTCCATAGATGTAAGCATGTACTTTGTTATGCTCAAGAACTGCATTGTCTATATAAACATCACCTCCATTATGTGAGTATAGGGCAATGCGTCCGTGTTCTATTAAAGGAAGGCCAGATGTACCAGAAAAATTGAAGGTACCATCACCATGAAGGTTTTGTCCTTCGGCCCCAATCACTCTGATAAAGTCCCACGGGTTGTCTTCATCACATGTAGTGATCTGACAATTGGTTAAATCCAATGTAGCCCCTGGAAAAATATTGATTTCGGCACCTCGATGCATGGTAAGCTCCGCATTGCTCAGACTCAGGTTTACACCTGGAAGAATGTCTAAGCGACCTTCAATAAAGTAATGAGTTGCTGTACCGCTAAAGTAATCGGAGCCGTCTGGTTCCTTAACCCGGGTATGCACCCAGCTAGCATTGTTATTGTCATTTACACTCTCATGTTGAGGAGTTCTACAGTGATTGTTTGCACTTAATGTGGCATACTTATCGTGGTGAGTAGGTGTAACAGGAGGTCCGGCGGTTGTTTCGCATTTACTCCTACCTTCTATATAGTAGCTGCCTTGCCCCTGAGCATTCATATCCAATGCGGTTCCGTTAACCCCCACTGAAGCGCCACTGGGATAAACACCCTTTTTCCAGGAATAATTGTTGTAAGATCCTCCTGTCCAGTCAAAGTAACGCCACCAATTACCGCTCCTGTTGATGTCAATATTTACAGCGCTTCCAGTTGCGTAGTAATCATACGTATGTGCCATTTGCAGTTGAATCCTGGTTTTGTCGTAATCCACCAGAAACTGCGAACTAGGTATACCACAACCACCTGTAATGGTACCTCCGGTAAAGTTTACCTTGCCCTGAACATAGTCTGCCGATCCAGGTTTGTAGAAAAGCCATTTAGTACTCGTTTGTAAAACAGGAGTGGTATTGGCATTTCTGTACCATTCATAGGCCGCAGTAATACCGCTTCCTCCAGGTATATATGACTTGGAGTTGAACTTGGCACTATCAACTCCTGGTATGTGTCCTGAACCCGCATCGCAAATAACCTGGTACCAAGGAATGAAGCGGGCATAAACAATTTTCATGTCGTCATCAATTTCCTTTATACCACAGCCCCAATCAATTCTGTAAGTCACAGTTTTAGATGTGGCTTGGTATCCACTGTCTGAATGGAATACATAATAGTCGTTAGTAGCATCATAGTAAGTTCCATCTCCATATACATAACCTCCCTTAGGATATCCCCAAACCTTGGTCCACTTGTAAGTAGAACTGATAGGTGTACTGCTATTGGCCTGGGTTACATTATTTCCTCTACAAAACACATTGTTGTCATAGAAAAGCTTGGGCTCCATGCGCATGTCAAACTTGGACACAAAACCATCCAATGTTCCTCCAAGACTTACATCGTGTGCTCCTGTGGTATAGCTCAGGCTACTATTGGTGGTAGAACCGCCAACATGTACGGCTCCACAATCCTGATCGCCTGCTGCATCCCAACCGTAGGTGATGGAATGAGGCTCTGTATTACAATCCAAATAACCGCCCCAATAGGCTTCCATGTCTCCTGGACCGGAGAGAACAAAACCTACGTTGGAAGAACCACAAGTATATTCAGACATGTATACATTATATCCTGCGTCAGAATCATAAAAGGCATCCAGATCGTCATTCGTAACTCCAACAGCAGTCCAAATACCGGGATCGTCCCAAGTAACTCCAAGGCCATCTCTCATTATAACAGCGTTGAAGTAGTCGTTCTTGTCTCCTGCAGAAAACAGACTGTAATCTTCAGTAAGGCTTCCATCCATCGTTAATACAAAGCCGTCCATAACAGCTCCTCCTGTACCCGGATTGTAGCTGTTTTGCTCATTATTAAACGACGGGTCGGCATCCGTAGATCCCACTATAACCAAACCATCTCCTTGAAAACCCGATTGGCGGGTATCTCCGTCGTATGCTATTTGGTTTCCATCACCGGAAGTTCCAAAAGTACCCGTAGTAAGTCCCGTAATTGTACCAGCAACTCCTACCGTTGCATACCACACAGTGGCATCAAAGTCAGTACCGTTGTGGCCTGAACCTACCAAATAAACCAGGCCGCCTCCACTTTTATAACCCAAAGCATAAGAATATTCATCAGCACTGGTACCTATAAAAGTCCCAGCATCCAAAGCACCATTGTCTTCAGAAAGTCGAGATAAAAATACGTCTACACCACCGTTGTTAACAGTACTGGGAACTGCACCTCCTATACCTCCAAAAAAGGTAGTTGAAGAAGCATAACCACCAATACTTACAACGGTATTGTCTATAATATCAACATCCGTTCCAAAATCGTCATCAACTCCTCCCAGATAAGTTCTCCATTGCCTGCTTCGTCCATTTCGAGCATTCAGCTTACAAACGAAGGCGTCTACTCCTCCACCATGCGTCATCTGAATTCCATTATACACTGGGAAGTCATTGCTATTGGTTTCACCTGTAATGAACAGGTATCGTTTAAAGGATGAATCCCTCAAAGCCACAACACCTCGACCTGCTTCGTCTTCACTCCCCGCGAAGAATGTAATCCAGTTGAGTGTAGTAAGGTCTTGATCAAGACAGGCAACAAAAGCATCTGTATTGGCTCCGGTAGCACCGTAGGTATAGCCGGTACCTGATGGGTAATTGTTGTAGGTAGTATAACCCGTCACATAGATCTTCACAGAATCCAATACACCTTGATCTTCATCATTATTGTCAATGCCAAAAATCTCATCGTCACTTGCTCCCCCCAAATAGGTCTGAATCTCAATAATTGGGTCAATTACTAAGGTTTTGGAAGCATCATAATCACCAATCTCAAATGAAAGAAGTCCTTCTTCATAGAGAAACTTTGTAGGTGTTTCTACCTTTTCGCCATTTTGTAGTTGATAGCTAAACGGCTTAGACTCTACTACTTCTCCATACTGGGTGGCTACCACAAATTCCCCACTTTTGAGCACCTTCGAATGGCTGTGCTCTGAGTAGGTCATTTGTATCTTATCAGGATCACCACCCGGTCGTACAATGTAATTGTACTTGAAGCCCGTGGTAGTGGCCAATATCTGAAGGTCTATGTTGGGATAGAAATCCTGTACCGTGAGTTCCTTCACCAGAGACTTGTTGGCCATACCTGTGTTCTTGCCTCGGTAGTAGTTTACCTTGGCCGCTTCAGCGCCTTCTTTCACCTTGTCGAAGTTGGCACCGACATAGTTTAAATCTAAACGGTAATACCCCCTTCTTTCCGAACTCTGGTCTACAAATGAATACTGAATTCCCTGTGTAGTGAGGTACCACGAAAACCTGGGTGTGGTGGCGTAGTACAACACATCTTTTGCAACTTCTCCGTTGGTAGCGGTGAGCTGCCCGTAGTTCTTCTCAAAAAACATGTGCCCTTTGAGATTTTCAGCCGAAGGCATGGTGCCCTCAGGTAAAATGGTGTTGGCCATAGCACCAACTCCAATGCTCATTGTTGCCAGCAGAATAAGCCAGCCTCTGTAAAGTAGTTTCATATAAAGAATGATTAAGTGAACACATTAATTCATTCTTTACAACCTGATGCTTAAATCATATTCCTTGCTTGCTGAAGCCCTTGTACACAATCTTGTTCTTCAACGCGACGCAACGTAGCTCTTTTTCTGATTGCTTCGCACAGGGATGAATTTCATTCGTCGAAATTTTATCTGATTCAGTTGTTGCTCACAATTCCCACAAAATACACCACAAAAAAAGCCTCGCAACTTGCGAGGCTTTCTGATCCATATTTTAAAAAGAGAATCTTCTATTAACTACATCCGAGACTGTTACCACAGTTAAGGCATTTGTAACAGGTTCCATTTCTAATGGTAATATGTCCGCAAACGTCGCAACTTGGAGCATCACCCATCATTTCACCTAATGCGTTATCAATGCTGCTAAAACTTGAAATCTCAGACTGAGCACCAGCATTTGAGGTGTCTTGACTTACGGGTTTCGTTTTTTCCGTTTCTGGTTTTGTTACGTACTCGGCACGTGGCTCTTCTGCTACAATTGGTCCATTATCAACTTCCGGAGCGGCACCTTCTTCATTTTCATCAAATGGAATGTGCTGAGGCTTTACCTGTACCAGGTCTTCTCTTCCAAGGTACTCAAACCCAAGAAGTCTAAAGATAAAGTCAATTATAGAGGTCGCGTTCTTGATGTTGTCGTGACCGTTTACCATACCGGATGGCTCAAAGCGGGTAAAGGTGAATTTACCTACGTATTCATCAAGTGGCACACCATACTGCATACCAATAGATACTGCAATTGCAAAACAGTTCATCAAAGATCTGAAAGAGGCTCCTTCCTTATGAATATCAATGAAGATCTCTCCCAGAGTACCATCGTTGTACTCACCAGTTCTCACGAACATGGTTTGTCCACCTACTTGTGCCTTTTGAGTAAAACCTCTTCTCTTATGTGGAAGTTTCTTGCGCTCCACAATTCTTGAAAGTTGACGCTTAAAGGTGGTATCCTTTGATTTGTTCATGATGCGGATAGCGGCATCCAATACTTCCTGAGAAGTAAGCTCATCCAATTTTCTCTCGGCCTTTTCACCTACCACCTCGTCTACTGACTTTTCAAGCTCATCTTCTTCGTCTTGATCAGATTTATTGCTCAGCGGTTGTGACAATTTACTTCCGTCTCTGTAAAGAGCATTGGCCTTAAGTCCAAGCTCCCAACTCAATTGGTAGCAATCTTTAATTTCATCCACATCCGCTTCATTAGGAAGGTTGATGGTTTTTGAAATTGCTCCTGAAATAAAGGGTTGTGCAGAGGCCATCATTCTGATGTGCCCTTCAGCTGCTATGTAGCGCTCTCCTTTTTGACCACACTTGTTGGCGCAATCAAATACTGGATAATGTTCTTCTTTCAGGTGTGGAGCACCTTCTACAGTCATAGTTCCACATACGTACTCGTTCGCCTCATTAATCTGCATTTTAGAGAACCCGAGTTTTCTTAACAGATTAAATCCTGGTGAATTGTACTCTTCAGCTGTGAAACCTAAGCGTTGCAATGTTTGCTCACCAAAGGTCCATACGTTAAATACGAAACCTACTTCAAAAGCTGCCGGTAATTGGGCTTCTACTTTTTCCAATTCAGCATCGGTAAAGCCTTTGCTTCTAAGGGTTTCATGATTAATATGAGGTGCACCGGCTAGTGTGGCGGTTCCCTTGGCATAGTTAACTATGGCATCCACTTCAGCTTCAGTATACCCTAAGGTTCTAAGTGCTTTAGGCACTGACTGGTTTACAATTTTGAAGTAACCACCACCTGAAAGCTTTTTAAACTTCACCAAAGCAAAATCAGGCTCAATACCAGTAGTATCGCAATCCATTACCAAACCAATAGTTCCTGTTGGCGCAATAACCGTAGTTTGTGCGTTGCGATAACCGTACTTCTCTCCTAGTCTAAGGGCATCATCCCATGAGTTGCAGGCTGCGGTAAGCAAGTAATCAGGACAATCTTCTGGCTTAATACCTTGTGGTACAATGTCAAGTTGTTCATAGGTATCTGCTGAAGCATGATAGGCGGCATATCTATGGTTTCTTATTACCCGTAGCATATGCTCTTTATTCTTCTCATATCCTTTGAAGGCACCAAGATGTTGAGCCATTTCAGCTGAAGTAGCATATGAGGTACCTGTAAGAATCGCAGTAACAGCTCCACAAATGGCTTGCGCTTTGGGGCTGTTGTAGGCAATACCCGATGTCATAAGGATGGTTCCCAAGTTGGCATAACCAAGTCCCAGGGTTCTGTATTCATAAGACAGTTTTGCCACTTCCTTTGAGGGGAACTGGGCCATAAGAACTGAAATCTCAAGTACAGTGGTCCAAACGCGAATTGCGCTGCGTAAACCTTCTACATCAAGCTCAAGTGTTTCCTGGTTGAAGAACTTCACCAGGTTAAAAGAAGCCAGGTTACAGGCAGTATTGTCGAGGAACATGTATTCTGAACAAGGGTTGGAAGCGTTAATTCTTCCAGACTCAGGACAAGTATGCCATTGGTTGATGGTAGTGTCGTACTGAACACCAGGATCGGCACAAGCCCATGCAGCATAGGCAATATCGTTCCATATCTTCTCCGATGAAACCTTCTTTATGGTTTCTCCGGTAATTCTTCCTTTCAATTCCCAATCGTTACCCTTTTCAAGAGCATTGAAAAATGAGTTGGGAATTCGAATCGAGTTATTTGAATTTTGACCAGAGACGGTGCGGTATGCTTCACCTTCGTAGTCTGAAGCGTATCCGGCGGCAATTAAGGCTGCCACTTTCTTCTCTTCCTCTACTTTCCAGTTTATGAAATCTTCAATCTCAGGATGGTCAAGGTCCAGGCAAACCATCTTAGCTGCTCTTCTGGTAGTTCCTCCAGATTTTATAGCGCCAGCCGCTCTGTCGCCAATCTTAAGGAAAGACATAAGTCCAGACGATGCACCACCACCTGATAGGGATTCATTGGCCCCTCTAATATTTGAAAAATTGGTTCCTACCCCTGAACCATATTTAAAAATACGAGCTTCTCTTACCCATAAATCCATAATTCCACCATCGTTTACCAAATCATCCTCAACAGATAAAATGAAACATGCGTGTGGCTGAGGCCTTTCATAAGCCGAAGTTGACTTGTTAAGCTTCTCAGTTTTTGGATCTACATAATAATGTCCCTGTGGCTTTCCGGTAATTCCATAAGAAGTATGCAGCCCTGTATTAAACCACTGTGGTGAGTTAGGTGCAGCATATTGACCCGTAATCATAAATGCCAACTCGTCGTAAAACACTTTTGCATCCTTATCAGAAGCAAAGTATCCGTAGCGCTGTCCCCAGTCCATCCAGCAATTTGCCAAACGGTGAGCAGTCTGCTTTATTGAATTTTCTCTTCCGGTAGTACCATCAGCTTGTGGTACTCCTGTTTTTCTAAAGTACTTCTGTGCAAGAATATCTGTAGCTACCTGGCTCCATGATTTAGGAACCTCTACATCATTCATTTCAAATACTACATCGCCATTGGGATTCCTGATGACCGAAGTACGCATTTCGTACTCATACTGGTCAAAAGGACTCTTCCCATCCTCTGTAAAATAGCGACTAAACTGCATACCGTCAGTTTTGCGGGTAGTTGTCTTTTTTACCATACTTGTTCAGTTATTTTGCCTGAATATCTCGATTGTGCCATTCGAATGTATTGGAAGAATTTCAAGTTTCAATTTTCAGTTGTCCACTCAGTTTTTCAATGCTGTGGAAAAATTTCTGTAAAGGCTTCATACATTTCAAAATCAAATATTCCGTCGTTAAGAAATTATTAATGGCCCACTCGAAGAAGGAACAACACATTGACTAACAAAAAGATAGCCAACAAAAACCTGTTTAACAGGCTGCAAACAGCGAAAAACAATTCCGAAAAACTTTTTGCTGTTCTCATAGATCCAGACAAAATTGAGGTAGATCAAATTCCTAATAAAAAAGTGCTTTTCCAAAATGAGAAAATTGATCTGTTTCTTGTTGGCGGTAGTCTCGTAAGCCAGCCAACCATTGGCCCATTTGTGAGGGCTTTTAAGGAACACTTTGATCAGAAAATCTTCCTATTCCCGGGGAGCCCTGTTCAATTCACATCTGAAGCCGACGGACTGCTTTTTCTCTCTCTTATTTCTGGAAGGAATGCGGACCTTTTGATAGGCAGGCATGTGGAAATTGCTCCCGTGCTTAAGGCCACTTCCTGCGAAATACTGCCTACCGGCTACATGCTGGTAAACGACGGTAGACCCACGGCAGCCAGCTACATTTCAAACACTGCTCCGATACCTTCTCAAAAATGGGATATTGCCAGAGCCACTGCTCAGGCAGGTGAACTCCTGGGACTGCAATGTATCTATATGGACGCCGGTAGCGGAGCGGATGCTCACATCCCTTTAGAGACTATTAAAAGAGTGGCTGAAGGAATTGATATACCGCTTATAGTGGGTGGCGGAATAAGAACAAAGGAAGAGCGTGAAGCTGTATGGGACGCTGGTGCCGACATGGTAGTGGTGGGAACAGCTCTGGAATAAAAGGCACATACCTATAAAAGCAAAAAGCCGGGACTCCAAAGAATCCCGGCTTTTCTATTTTGAAGAATGCAATCTTTCTATAGAATGAAGAATACGATCCAGGTAAGGAAAAGTACCGGAAGTAAGAAAGGAATAGAATACTTCACAATGTAAGCCACAAACGAAGGCATTTCAATACCAATTTGCTCAGCAATAGATTTTACCATGAAGTTAGGCGCATTACCAATATAGGTCATTGCCCCAAAGAACACTGATGCAACTGAAATGGCTGTAAGCTCAGGAATGTAAGTGGCCGAAAAATCGGCAACACTCTGTAAGCTGTTAATATCCATTCCTACTTTACCAATGGCTGCTGACAGGAAGTTCATGTAAGTAGGAGCATTGTCAAGTACTCCAGAAAGTGCTCCTGTAAACCAGTACAGTGAATTTGTTGTAATAAGGTCAGGACTGTTTCCGGCAAAAGCCCCTACCAATTGCAATGCGGGAATCATGGTACCAAAAATCCCGACAAACAGGTAAGCCACTTCCAGGATTGGCTCAAAGTTGAAATCATTCCTGCGCAAGCATTCCTTGTCGCTCGTTTTATAGGCTACAAAAGCCACAAGAAGCATGATGATTTCGCGAATGAAACTGAGCTTGGAAATATGACCAGCATGCTCCAATTCAATGGCAGGAACCCAGTCAATTTTATTTGGATCAAGGAAAACAGCGGCAATTGTAATGGCAAGGAATATGATATTTCTCCCGCCTTTAATCCCTACTCGTCCAGAAAACTTCTTGTCTTCTTTCAGCTTAACCGGATTCTTTTTAAGCTCACGTGCATCAAGGATGTAGAAAATAAGTGCCAAGAGACCAATGCCAAAGAACCACTTCACCCATACATGTATAATGGTCCATTCAAATGGAACTCCCTTTAAGAACCCTAAGAACAGGGGTGGATCACCAATAGGTGTTAAGCTTCCACCTACGTTACTTACCATAAAAATGAAGAACACAATATGGAAAGGTTTTATACGGCCTTTATTTAGCCTTATAAAAGGTCTGATAAGGAGCATTGACGCTCCAGTAGTTCCTATGATATTGGCAATAGCTGCACCTACTATTAATAGGATCATATTGGTCATTGGAGAACCTTTTTGATCCCAACCCAACAGAATACCTCCTGAAGCCACGAACAGAGCTGTAAGTAGCGAGATGAAGGATATATATTCAAACAGAGAGTGCATTGGGCTGTAGGTATCGTGCATTACAAACACATAATAACCTGCCACTGCTACTCCCAGACCTATGGCTATCTTACCATAGTTATGGTGCCAAAAATGAGCGTAAAACAAAGGACCTGTTGCAATCATTAGTAGCAAGGCCACAAAGGGAATTACCAGCCAAACCGGTGGCAACTCTGCATGGTGATCATCGTCATGCCCTTCACCATGTGTTTCACCGTGAGAAGCATGTCCATCCTCATGATCTGAACTTTCGTGATTGTCTGCCGCTTCTGAATGACCATCACCATGATCTTCGTCATCGTGCTGTGCAATCAGGACCGCATCACTGTCTGCACTTAATGTTGGCTGAGTGGAAAAACCAAAGCTGGCGGTAAAGAATAAAAGGCCGCACAGTAAAGAAATCTTTTTCATGGTGGTATGGTATTGTGGGTGGCTTATAGAAGCTGCTTAAGGGCTATTTCAAATCCAGATGCACAGAGGTTCCTGTCGCTTTTGTTTTCGGCAAAAATCTTGTTCAATGATTGCTCAATGATTTCCGTTACGTCGCCAAAAATGGCTTCGTCATCAAGAGATATTCCACTTTGCATTAAGTAGGCAAAGGTTCTGGCCATTCCTGAATTGGCAATGAAATCTGGCAATACAGCGAACTTGCCATCTGCCCACTCCCCAATAGGTCCATAGAATATTTCCTGATCGGCAAACGGCACATTGGCTCCACAGCTAATTACTTCAACACCTCCTGCATGCAATCTTTCCAGTTGATCTTTGGTAAGAAGTCTGGAAGCTGCACACGGTAGGAAAACATCGGCTTTTACATCCCATATTTTCTCATTTATCTCGTCAAAAGACATTAAACCTTCTTCGGCTAGATGGTTTCCTGGACGAGAGTTGAAGAAGTTGGTGATCTCTTCAAAACTGAAACCGTCTTCATTGATAAGACCTCCAACGCGGTCAATAATACCTACAACTTTTGCACCTTGCTGTGCCTGGAACCAACCTGCAGCCGCAGCCACATTGCCCCAACCCTGTACAATAACTCTCTTCCCTTCAAGGCTTTCACCTCGGTTGGCATAGAATGCCCGCGCGGCTTCATGAACTCCCCAACCAGTGATCATATCAGCCACAACGTAGTTTCTGGATAAGTCAGGACTGTATTTGGCATCTTCCAATACTTTAGACACTCCTTCCTGAAGTTGTTTGATCTTAACATTTTTCTCACCAGCATCAGGCTTAAAATGCCCTACAAGCACTCCTTCCTGTGGATGAAGAAGGCCCATATTGTAGGTCACAGGAATTACCTCCTTGACTTCATCTACATTAAGGTCTCCCCCCGTTCCGTAATAATTCTTTAATAAAGGAATTACTGCCTGATACCAACGCTCTAACACTCCGGCTTTTCTGGGATCGGCTGGGTCGAAGTCAATGCCTGACTTCGCTCCACCAATTGCCGGGCCACTCCAACAGAACTTCATTTCCATTGTTTTGGCAAGTGAAGTCACTTCATGCTTGTTAAGTCCCTTCCTCATTCGGGTACCACCACCGGCGGCTCCCCCTCTAAGTGAATTTATAACAACCCAGCCCTTGGCTTCGGTTTCAGAATCATTCCACTCAAATACTATCTGAGGGGCCTTATTTTCAAACTTTTTGAGTAATTCCTTCATGTCTTTGCGTTGCTAAAAGCGGTGCAAAAGTAGGAAAGCAAGGAGAAAAATTTTTCTTCAAATTATTAGCTCCCATAGAGAGCCTCTGTACCCTTCCTTGTTCTTCTGAATTGATAGTCCTGGAGGTTGTCAGTATCGCAAAATGCGGTAGGCAAAACCTTACCCGTTTCCTCATCTTGATAGAAAGCCTGAACCATCTCCTTCACCAGAAAAATCTTAAGGATATCTGCCAATACCGGACGACTCGCATTCACCTCTTCCATCAAGTGATGAAAGTGCTCTTCGAAGGTGAGTTTCTCGAGAATGGATCGTTCTAATTCGTCAAGCATTGAAAGTTCTGTTTTTCCATTGAAACTTAGTGAACTGAGACAAGGGGTAAATCATGATTATATAAAAAATCTGCAATGGGAAAGTGAGTACAAACAGAATGGGCCAACTGGAATCCCTATAGAATTTGTTCAGGGCTAGGTAAAAATTGAATTCTACCAGGGCTTTGCTTAGAACCATGAGCAAGAGTAACGTCCATGCCCAGGGAAAGAAAGCACCAAGAATTAGGTTGACTCCAAGAGCAAGGTAAAACAAATAATCCAAGGCCAGTGTCAGGGTTTGAGACCACTTCTTATAAGAAGAATTCTTCGCAGTCCATCGTTTTCGTTGGTTAATAAACTCCTGAAAATCTTTACTTGGATGAGAAGAAACTATCATGTCTCTATGCTTGGCAAAGTAAATTTCAAAGGGATACCTCTCCTGAACTTTATGCATGAACCAAATATCATCGCCGCTTTCCATATGCTCAAAGCCTTTGTAGCCGTTTAGCTGCTCAAAGACTTCTTTCTTAAAGGCCAGGTTAGCACCATTGCATAAAAAAGGGCGTTCTCTTTGAATATAAGCTGCTCCAAGGGCCACTAAACCCCTAAATTCCAAAGCTTGCATTTTTTGAAACAGAGAAGGCTTAGGGCCGAGTTCTACAGGCGCCGAAACGAATTTTGGTTTATAAAAATCTATGAAACCGTGTAAAGTAAGCAGGTATTTCTCCAGATAACTGCAATCGGCATCAGTAGTTACTATCCATTCATTCAAAGCATGTTTTACACCAATTTGGATAGCGGTTTTCTTAAAGGCGCGATAGTGTTTCAGGCCTTGTTCGGCCATGGGAATTACCCGAATATTGGGTGGCTCTTCTTGCTTTTCTAAAAAGAGTTTTTGAATCGTTTCAATATGCCTTTCAGCGACAGATATGGTGGCATCCTCTGAAAAATCGTCCACCAAGAGCACTTCAAACAGATCTTTAGGGTAGTCAAGTGACGATACACTATCAATAAGGGCTTTGACATTGCTCTCTTCGTTCCTCATGGCCACCACTATGGAAAACTTCCTGTGAGGCCGACTTACTGCGGAAAAACCGGAGGGTGCTTTCTTCCAGTTAAAATAGGCCAGAATAAATTGAACGGTATAGTGCAAGTTGAGTAGTACACAACTCCAAACCCAAAATATGAGCATTATCCCTTGCCCCTTTTTAATCTTACGAACTGTAGCACTTGATGCTTTACTTCAGCTCTAACGGGTGAGAAGATAAGTGCCAACCATCCTAAAGCGGAAGGCAATAACAGGTTTACCATCCAAATGCCATATGATGCTGAAATGATAGCCAGTTCATTACTGGTAGCAAAGCCCAGAAAGAAAGCTGAGAGCGTCATCCTGATTCCAAGGCCGGCCAATGCCGTGGCAGGAATGATGGTTTGAAAACCATAGATAAGCCAAGACAATAAAAAACCATCCAGAACGGATGCATTGGCTCCCATGAGTTCAAGGGCCAACACCATTTGACAAGTGAAAACAATTACCCTGAGCATGGACATCCCAATGAAAAACCGTGCTTGCTGGAAAGAATATCGGGTTAGTGTATCAATAAATACTTTGATATACTTATTTCTTACACTCAGGTAGTTAATGATCCGATCCTTAAGAATTAGAAAAGCGAGCATAATTGCCAACAAGCCAATGATAGCACCTGTAACCCATGAAATATTGGGTGCATCTCCGTATTTAATGAGGAAATAGAAGGCTCCCAGCACACCCAAAAACAGGGTAGCTATTATTTGCGTGTAACTGACATAGAGTCCGCTAATGGCACTCCGCATTCTATTCTGTGGCTGGATATAAAAAATCTTTCCTATGTACTCCCCCAATCTATTGGGCATCCAGGTACTCACAGAGACCCCTACCATAGTAGCTTTAAAAGCATTAAAAAAGCTCTGTTTCTCAATATCTTTTACTGACTGTTGCCACTTTAGAGCTTCAATGCCCCAGTTGACAAACATGAGCAGCAAGATGCTTACTAGCAAGACCAGGTTTTTCACTGAAAACGCTGGCCAGTAAAAGTCTTTTTCTCCATTGAGTGCCCCCGCAATAGACTCGTACACAAAGTAAAAGCCATATATAGCCAACACGAGCCATAGGCCGGTGACTAATAACTTGGCTATTTGTTTGTATGAGGCGGGCATATCTTTGACCGACAATATTACATCAAAATCAATTCCCTTGGCCTCAAACAAACTTCAACAAAACCGTATTGAACGCACAATACTAGGTGTGGACCCAGGTACCAACATTTTGGGTTGGGGAATTGTGAAGGCAACTGGAAAAAGGCTTGAATTGATTGATTTGGGACATTTGGACATGAAGAAAATCTCAGATCCTTATGAAAAACTCCATGAGATTTATACAAGTCTGATAACGATTTGTGAAAACTACGGTCCAACAGAATCGAGCTTCGAGGCTCCCTTTTTTGGAAAAAACGTACAGTCTATGTTAAAACTTGGAAGAGCTCAAGGTGTGGCCATTGCTGCCTGCTTTGCCCAGGGCATGACTGTACATGAGTACGCTCCTAAAAAGATAAAGCAAAGTATTACGGGTAATGGAAATGCATCGAAAGAGCAACTTGCCAAAATGCTGCAAAGTATTCTTCAGCTGAAAGAAATTCCAAAGTACCTGGATGCCACTGATGGTGTGGCAGCGGCGGTTTGTCACTTTTATCAAAACGGTGTGGGAACTCAAGCCCCGAAGACTTCATATGGAAGTGGATGGAGCAGCTTTATTGCAGCCAATAAAGACAGGGTTAAAGAGTAATGCTTCTCCCAACTGTGAACGCGGGCTGTAAGCAATTGTAATTATTTAACTTTGCAACTCAAAGTAAAAGTATGGAAGGCAAGGATCACTTAGAAAACCTGAGCTACATACGCTCGCTAATGGAAAGCTCAACGCGCTTCATCTCTCTTAGCGGTTTATCAGGCGTGGCGGCAGGTTTTTGGGCCTTATGTGGGGCTTCGGTAATATATGTGTTGTCGGATGGTGGTTTTAACGGACTAGCCTATGATCAAAGGCCTTTTGGAATTAACACAATGGTGTTTGAGCTCATGGTGGCTATGGCAGTTCTTGCATTGGCCCTGGCGAGCGGGTACTTCTTCACTGCACGCAAGGTTCGTAGTACCGGAGCCAAGCTTTGGACTAAGGCATCACTGAACCTAACGATTAACCTGGCAATTCCTTTAGTAGCAGGGGGAGTTTTCTGCCTCATACTTATGTACCATGGAATGTGGGTTTTAGTGGGGCCTTCAACCCTCATATTTTATGGTATGGGGCTTCTAAATGGAGGTAAGTACACTCGAAACGACATTAGGAAGCTTGGTATCGTACAAATTATGCTTGGTCTTACTTCTTTGCTATTTCTTAAATACACTCTGCTCTTTTGGGCATTTGGATTTGGGGTTCTTCACGTACTCTATGGACTTTACATGTATTTCAAGTACGATAGATGAACTCGAGCATACACAAACTCAATAAGGCTTTTGAAAGCAGAATACGACTTGGAATTATGTCGCTTCTCACTGTGAATGATGAGGTGGACTTCAATTATTTAAAATCCGAACTGGAAATTACTGACGGTAATTTGGCCAGTCACGTAAAGGCGCTTGAAAAACTCAGTTACCTACATGTGGAAAAACGCTTTATTGGCAGAAAACCCAATACCCTTTATAGCATTACGAAGAAGGGGGAAAAGGCCTTTAAAGAACACATTGATGAATTAGAAAAATTGTTAAAACTCGGGAAGTAAAAAAATTTAAACCTTCACTTTGCATTTCAAAGTACTTTTAAAAACAACTATGAATTTCAAAATCATCCTTTGGATTGTACTTGCAGCGGCCATGCATTCTTTGTTCTATCAGGAATCTCTTGGTTTCAACATCCTGCTCTCAATTGGTCTTGGCACCCTGGCCCTCATTCATCTCAAAAACTATCGACTAAAGCACCCCATGGCTCTCTTGGCTCTGGTTGCCCTGGCCTTGCCAAGCATATACAATGGAACCACTTTGGGGCTGCTCTTTTCTGTTGCCGGACTCATAACCGTAGTAGGATTGGAAACTGAAGAAGTACGACAGGCCTTTTTTGGTTTCACGGCTGGCTTGAGCAAACTACTTCCCTCTGCATTCGCCCCAAAACGTCCTCCTAGAGATCCCAACTCTCAAAGAAACCGTAGAATCAAACCGGTATATTTCATCATTCCTTTACTCTTTAGTGCCGTTTTCATTGGTTTGTATGCTAGTGGCATTCCAGTTTTTGGCGATGCCCTAAGTTCATTACTAACGGATATTGGCTCGTTTCTAAGCAGATTCCTACACAACTTCAGTCTTGGGTCCATTCTCTTCTACTTCCTCATGCTCCTGGTTACGGCATTCCTTGTTTTCTCAAGTAAGGCTCCCGGTTCTGGCGAATTGGAAAAAGCCACTCCCCTTCACATAGAAAAACGGGCGCATGGTCTCTCTGTATTCGGAGATTTTCTTCAAACATTTCGTCTGGTACCAAAGGCCACCATACTGGCTCTCAAACACGAACTAAGAATCTCTTTGATTTTGATCACTCTTCTTAATGCCATTATTTTTCTGGCCCTGCTAGCAGGTATGTACGGCATTCTTCATCCTGAACTCAATGAAGGCAATCCTTCATACCAACAAGTACATGAGGGAACTTTTAACCTCATTGTAAGTCTCATTGCCGGAGCCGGCTTAGTCATCTACTTCTTTAGAGGCAATCTCAACTTTTTCCATAAATCCAAATGGCTTAAAACCCTTTCCATTATTTGGCTCGTACAAAATCTGTTTCTGGCGGGTTTAGACGGGGTTTACAATTTTGATTACATACAAGGGCATGGCCTTACCTACAAACGTATTGGGGTTTATTTTTTCCTTTTCCTTACTACTGTGGGGCTCATTGTGGTGTACTTCAAAGTACAGCATCGCTTTTCTACTTTCAAAACCATCAAAATTGGCTTGTATAGTGCCTTTATATTCGGTGCTGTAGTATCTCCGATTAACTGGGATCATATCATTGTTTCGCACAATTTGAGAAAGGGTCCCAATAGGGTTAGCCTCTTACCCTACACAGTTGACCTTAGTTACCGTTCGCTGCCAGAGCTTATTGAGCATGACGACATGTATGACATGTATATAAGCCCAGAACTCGGCTATTACACGGACGTGCTGGATCGAAAAATTACTTCGTACCAAAACCGAAGCGACACATCTGTCTTCTCCCTCTCTTACTTAAAACACAAGGTAGACCTGGCCATTGACCAATACGAATCCACTAAATAGTTTATTATGTCCGATACAACTGTTCCCACAGAGCCCCTTGAATTTCAGGAAGTCCCAGAAAAAAAATACTTCTTTTTTGGGAAGCGCTCTCACAAAGTTGGTATTGCTCTTCTGTTAGCATCCTTTGGCCTTTACGCCCACTTCACAAACACTTTGATTTCTGATTGGAACCCAGACGTTCTTGGCATTCTCAGTTTACTTCTATATGCCGTGAGTATGGCTTTTGGACTGATCGCACTTTTCACCAAAAGGGATTTATACATCAAAGCCATTGCACTCACACAGATGTATGTGTGTTGTTTTGCCTTTAATACCCAAATGCATTTGTTTGGAAGTTTCAGCCCACTGCAAACGGCATTAATGATTGGTACGCAATTGTGTTTGCTGGCTTTGCACAAATTGCCTGTTTTCCCAGAGATCGGACAGAAGCTTCTCTTGTTCTGTACAGGGCTTAGTATGGTGTTTACCCTGCACCTTATAATCCACTTGATACCTGCTATGCCCATTGCCACTGTCGGCATCATTGTATTCGGTCTTGGCATTTTGATATTTGTTCCAGTCTTCTCTTTCTTCCATTTCATAAGAATGTTAAGGAAGGCTGCCGACGCTTATACAGCTCATAAACAGTGGTTTTGGAGCGGTATCATACTTCCTATTTTAGCCGTAGCCTTTTACTTATGGCCTTATGCCACTTTTAGGTCCAAACTCTCCACTGCAATTAGTCGCTACGAACAGTCTGACAAAAGGTTCTCCAGAGCACTTTTTATTCGCCAGTATGTAGATTTTGACCAAATAGATGAAGTATACCTGAACACTGCTTCTAACTCCAGATGGAACGACCTGGGTTTTAGTTCGGATACTGAACACCAACCCATGTACAATTATGCACAGGCTTTGGTAGGATCACTTGGATTAAGTCAACAAGAAAAGGATTTAATTCTCAATGGCCTTTACGAACACCGTCACGAAAACAGTCCGCGCCTTTGGTCAGGAAACCATTTGGTGACAGAGCAGGTAGCCACGAGAATAGATGTATTTCCTCAACATCGCCTCGCCTACGTTGAAAAAATAATTGATGTAAAACATTCCAGACCAGGCTCATGGCCATCACAACAAGAGGCTCTGTACACTTTTCATCTACCTGATGGAGCAGTAGGTACATCACTCTCACTTTGGATTGATGGCAAGGAAGAGCCAGCCAGGCTATCTACTAGTACTAAGGCGAATACTGCTTATTCTACTATTGTTGGACGGGAACGTCGCGACCCTGCTATAATGAACTGGAAAGACGGCAATAGGCTATCTGTAAATGTATTCCCCATTCAATCCGATCTACCCAGAAAATTTAAGGTAGGCTTCACAGTTCCACTTCATTACCGAAACGGACATCTTAGTTTACAAGACATTTATTTTCAGGGACCTGACTACTCAGAGGGAAAAGGTATAGTCCAGGTCAACTTTCAGACAGATGAAACTATCGAACATCCGGTACTTGATGGAGCAATTCAAGAGGTAAAAACTGGTTTTCAGCACCACGGCGGCATACAAGAATACTGGCAAATAAGCTGGAAAGCTCCACCAATGAGCAATGAACCATTTTGCTTCGATGGGGAATGCTACTCATTGGAAGAATTCAAGGCTGGACACAAGGTTTTTAAGCCTAAAAAAGTACTCTTTGACCTCAACTCCCTTTGGAGTGCCTCTCTTTTTAATGAATTGACTGAGACTTTTCAGCATGCAGAACAATATGTATACGACGATGAGTCAAAATTGATTCTTCTCACGAGTGAAAATAAGAGAGAACTCTTCAACAGGTTTGGGCAAAGAAGTTTCTCTGTAATTCCACCCAAGCTCTTCGCTATAAATCAACAAGAGAGTTCAGATTTTCTAGTCATCAGTAAAGAAGGACAGGATTTCCCTATTCTTTCAGACCTTCCGTCCTTCAGTACCTTAAGCGGCACTTCTCCAAACATCTTCGACCGGCCGCAGGCTCCATTCTTCTTGTTCGAGCTGTCACGACGCCCTCATCTCAATACCCAATTGCTACAAAATGCCGGCATAGCGCATACGCATTACGGCCTTTTGGATGATTTAAACAACTTTATCCTTGAAGAACAATTTCCTGTCTTTGAATCAAATGAGCAAGCCGTGCTGGTTAGGCAAAATCAAACTTGTATCAAAAAACGTAGTTCTGAGACTCTGAATAAAGGCGGCGGGCCTGATCATCTATTAAGGTTGTTCAACTACGGGTTGTTAATGGAAGAATTACGTGGATTCTATTTTAAACGTGATCAGGTAAGTGAAGACCAAATTGCCCTGGCTCGATCGGCCTATATCGTCAGTCCTTTTTCAAGTCTGGTAAGCCTGGAAAATATTGGAGACTATCAGCGTTTTGAGATTACAGAACCAAAACCGGATAAGAGCTTACTGAATGCCGGCAGCCTTGGTGGCGGATCAGTCCCTGAACCGCATGAATGGGTACTTATAGTTTTGGCAGCATTAAGTATGAGTTTCTTGCTCTATAAACGCCTGTTCTAGAAATGCATTATTCCAGTTTAGCGCTCTCCCATACCGTGCAAAGAGTCTTGAGAGGAAATGTGCTACTATTCTTGCTTTTTGTGCTTGGTTTTATTCTCTGGAGCATTCCTATAGTATCCAAACTATCCATACCTGGAATCAATTTCTATTTGGCGCTAATGGCTGTTCCGCTCTGTCTTAATGTGCAGGTGAAAAACACTTACTCCATCAGGTATGGAATTTTGGCCCTGCTCCTGGCGGCATTGTATTGGTATTTGCAAGTACAAACCCTCTATTTCCTGTGCTTTTGTGCCATATTGCTTTTTACCGTTGAGCAACTCTGGGGCAAACTAGGGAGGCTTCCCTTCTTAATCATGCTTACGGTTTCGCCACTCACACACTACTTGATACACATAAGTAGTTTCCCTATACGACTTAGGATCAGCGAAGCCTGTGCACAGTTACTCTCACTTGCTTTCGAAAACACATACGCTGAAGGCAATATAATTTACACAAACAACGAACCCTTTGAAGTGGAACCTGCCTGTTTAGGGCTAAACACCCTTATTACCGGTGCTATTATTGGCTACGCCATTCTAGGCTTTCTGGAGCATCAAAAAAAACGGAGCACTCATCCAAAACACTTCATCTTATGGATGTTACTTCTGGGAACTCTTCTTATTGTATCTAATTTATTCAGAATAATTACTCTGGTACTTTTCAAGATTCCTCCTGAAACTGTACTTCATGATGCAGTGGGGCTTTTGAGCCTTCTTTTGTATGCGCTTTTACCCTTGTGGAAGCTAAGTCCCTGGTTCATTAAGGGCAAGGTGTTCACGGTCAATACTTCTCCAAAGAGCAAAAGCTCTTACCTCACAAGCATAGTTGTACTTGGTATCAGCACTGGAATTGTACTGGGTCATAAGGAATACAACGCTGGCATAGCAGTAAGCCCTTCCCTATCTCAGATAATTCCAAGTTCCATAGAGGGTTTTGAAAAGTCATCACCCAATATTGATGTTACCAGATTTAGCAACAACGAGAGTATTGTATTCTACAAGCCATGTAAGAGCTTTTATCAAGGCACGCATTCAGCTGCGGGTTGCTGGCAAGGCTCTGGTTATCAGTTAAGAAGTGAGAAGGTGTTAACAGTGAATGGTACTGAAGTAATGACTGCCTTGCTTGAGAAGGACTCTATTAAACTATATACAGCCTGGTGGTATGAGAGTGAAACTGACAGGAGTATTGGTGAACTAAACTGGCGTTTCAAAATGATTAAGACCGGAAAACAATACACCATTGTAAATGTTTCCTGTATCTCCAGGGAATTACTTCACACCTTACTTTCAGACTATTTTCTAACTGAAGAGACTCTACCCAGGTATGCTACCAGCGGATCTTGAAGTATTGCTTCCTATATGGTTAAAGTTCCTTGCCACTTAAGATCATCATGTACTTCAAGCTTCGCTGATCTGAGCCCAGCTTTAAAATGTTGCAGGTCATCAATAGAACGTTTGGGTATAATTACAGCCACACCACTGGTAAATTGAATAAAAAAGTGTTCTTGAGTTTCTGACAACTGATGCACTTCTGACGTCTTTACTTTTCCTTCTCCTGATGGGTCTTTTGAGCTGATGTATTTAGGACCAATCTCAAGACTTACTTCATTCCCAAAACGGTTCTTAAAATTCTCACGAACATAGCTCTGGTAGTGCTTTTTGTAACGCCAGTTCAGGTATTTGGAGTACAGTAAAAAAACGAGTATCGACAGCCCCCAGAAATATGCTGCCATAATAGTATCTCCTTTACTAAAAAAAAGGAGTCCGGTAGCCATCAATAACAATGGCATCAACACGCGCCCCCTCTTTCGCCTTCTTGTTATACGCTTTGATTTGAAGGCAGCAAACATTTGAAATGCAAGAAAATCTTCTTCGCCGAGCTGATACGATACCTCCATATGGCCTTACATATTTGCACCTATTGATTGAGCAATCTCAGCCATGGTTTCTTTGCTCAAATCCAGTTTGGGGTTTGAAAAATTGATATCATTCATGTCATCAAGTGGTACTAAATGAACATGAGCATGCGGTACTTCAAGTCCTATTACCGCCACACCAACTCTGTTGCACGGGATGGTCTTGTCTATTGCTTTCGCAACCTTTTGAGCGAAAAGTGTCAAACCACTGAGTGTTTCACTGTCAAGGTCAAAAATGTAATCCACTTCCTTTTTAGGTATGACCAGCGTATGTCCTTTCTTCAGAGGAAAAATATCTAAAAAAGCGAGGTAGTTTTCATCTTCTGCGACCTTATAACAAGGAATCTCTCCCGCAATAATTTTACTGAATATACTTGCCATCTTTATTGTTTTTCGCAATTGGTTGACCAAACTAAGACATACTTGCCTGGAATCCGGTACATCAGGACATCAGACACAAAAAAACCGCTGAGTCAAGTACACAGCGGTTCTATTTCTTTCCGTTTCTAAGATTATACGGTAATGTCCAAAATCTCAAACTGCACAATTCCGGCAGGTACCTTGATGTCTACTACATCGCCAACTACTTTTCCAAGCAAGCCTTTGCCTATAGGAGACAGAACAGAAATTCTACCTTCTCTAATATTGGCTTCCTTTTCACTAACCAGTTGATAGGTTACTTCTTTATTGATCTTGAGGTTCTTCAATTTCACTCGGCAAAGTGCAGTCACTTTTGAAGTATCTATCTGCGATTCATTTAATACTCTACTGTTTCCAATGGTATTTTCAAGCTTCGCAATTCTGGCTTCCAAATGTCCTTGCTCATCTTTAGCGGCGTCATATTCAGCGTTCTCTGATAAATCACCCTTGTCTCTGGCTTCACCAATTGCTTTTGATATCCTTGGACGCTCTACGCTCTTCAAAAATTTGAGCTCTTCCATTAACTTGTCAAAGCCCTCTTGCGTCACATATACTTTCTCGCTCATCTTCCAATTTCCTTTGGGGGTTTGCTTAAAAACGAAAAACGCTTGCAGTTCTTGGCTACAAACGTTTATCGCGGCAAATTTAAAGTTTTATCAGAACTCTTTAAAACCCAAGGCACTCTAAGGAAAGCACCCTGGGTTTAATATGCCCTGCCTTTATTGAGAAATAAAAGCAGTATTGAGTATTTAAAAGGTATCGAGATCTACTGGCTTCATTACCAACATAAGTTTCAATGTTTGGCTTCCTATTTCATCTGCGTCCACATGCACCAAATATGCTCCGCTCGCTACCGGCACTTCAGCTTCGTTTTTCAGGTCCCACAGTAATTCTCTGTTATGGGTCGCATCAGTTTCCTCTTTATTGAATTTTTTAACCAATCGCCCATTGACGGTGTAGATTTTAATCGTGCATTTCTTTGGAAGGTTGGTCAGCTTTACAAAATTGTCCAACTGTGTTTTTTCATACCTGCTTTGGGCGTAGTATGGATTTGGCACCGCTCTTATATTATCTAAGGCCTTGGTAGCAACTTCCAATTTAAAATGTGGAGCTATAGTACCTGTATTGAAACTAAACATGGGTAAGTTGGCATTTCGGGTATTGCCCTCAATAGGGGCCTTGGTTTGATACGCTCTATTTACTCTGGCCTTCACTCTGGTTGTGGTGGGTACTAACCCGTCTTTCCAACTGGTAAGTTTATAACCAGTCTCCAGCATGGCTGGCATTACCCACATACAATCTGACCAAACATCAGTAAAATTCAAACGTCCGTACTGACTTCCATCCTGACTTAGAAATTGCTCGTACTTGGAGCACCCGTCGTATCGGGTTAAATCATCGATCCCGGCTGGGTTGTGAAGGCTTGTTGCTCCCATTACATAGATAAAGTGCATTCCACCTACTACTGCTCCTCCATTAATGAGAGTTGGAATGTCTGGATTGGTTAATACATCATTGGGATTCCACATCATGTCTCTGGTATTGGCTGACTTTAAGGAAGAGTTCTCTCCTATTATGATATTGAGCCGCTCTCCGGTTTCTACATTGACTGCATAGCCCGGAAACCATGAAAAACCTTTTGATGTCGAACTATAAACGGGATTTCCTTCGGAGTCTGCATCACGCTCGAGAGAAGCGTGATCTCTTACATGGAATTTCTCAATGTTTCCTTCTGTAAAGGTGGGGTCTTCTCCCATTTCTACCACCAATACTTTTGACCATTTTGATCTATCTGATGTAAATACCAGGTCTATGCCGGGAAGTATAAGGAGGTTTCGGCACTCACCTCCGTAACTTGCTGACTGGCAAAGACCGTACGTTGAAAATCCATTCTCTTCAACAGATCGGGACGTTAACATATAAGGCGCAATTAATTGATCCCCCTTTTTAAAAGCCGCATTCCTATCCAGAACACCTGAATGATCTTCTCCAAAACTGGTAAACTTGGCATCATGAAACGCTTCATCGGCTATCTCATTTTCACCAAAATAATTCCCTGCTCTTATCCAATCGAATATGAATGGAATATCAGGATTGGTATTTTCATTATGGGGCATAGCGCTCAGCCATTCAGTCGCATCGTCTTCATATTCCATTTGGGTTTCAAGATATCCATTGTCCGGATCATCGTCTAAATCGCCAGGGCCGTACTCTGGCCCTACCCTAATTGACAATCCCCACTCGTCAATGACCATTTCGTTGTCGTCAATCATACCCATCTCGGCACGAACTACTTGACGGCTTCCATCTTTGTTTATTCTGGTAAGTTCCCAAACTACATCACTTGCTTTTTTCAATTGGTTCTTCAGCTTCTGCTCTTCTGAGCTGAGTTTATTAGTCTGGTTAGCAAGTTTTGATGTTTCCTTTAAAATCTTCTCCTGTAGAGTTATACTATCGTATCTAACTTCCAGTATCTGCTCATACTTATGTTCTGCCAAAAACGTATAACGAACAGAGTCTTCCTTTGACAGTGGCTCTATCTTTAACAAGGTCAAAAACTCATTTCGCTCTTCTTCGAGCTGCCTTATCTGTTCTTGTATTTGAGTTAATGTGTCATTGAAGAAACCTATGTCCACTTTGCGGATGTCAATTTTGTTTTTCAACTCCTGTACTGCTTGTCTTTGTGGTGCTACAGAAGCAAACAAATAGGTACCCTCAGTATTGAGAATACTACTATCTACAAAACGCAGTTCGAAATCAGCAACGGGTACTTTTAACGGGTCAATTACCTTCACTTCTACAGGGCCACTGGCACCTTTGTAAGTAGGCGTAGGGTCGTAACCTTTCTCCAGAATTGTATCAATTGTTTCTTCACTTAAATCCAATACTATCCCTCCATTACCCAATCCTTCCAGTCGGGTAATTTCGGGCCCATCTCCATATTGGGCCTGAAGTGCCACTCCGTCAAAAAGCATTTCGGTTTTACTTGGGGTTACCGAAAATTTCTGCACTCTACGACCCGACAAAAACTGCCTGTACTCAGAGGTATGCTCAGGTCCAACGGAAGCATAGGCCAACAACATATAATGGTAGGTTCTATGGTTTACCATTTGTGCATTGCCCGAAGCAAAGGCATCTGTATTCAATTGAATGCTATGACTTACTCCTTCATTGGCACCGTCTACCATCACCTGAGGCAAGTATTCATCCACTTCACTGTCGTATGCACGATTCACCAATTTGTCCATTTCATCCTTAACATCTACCTGCCATACTTCTCTGGCGAAGTCCGGATTTAGAAGTTGATCTGCTGTAACCTGCGAATTGGCAAGCTGAAATAACTGATATCCCTGGAATGAGTAAGGAATGTTTTCTCCATTAATTCCTACTTCAGCTTCCTCATAAGTTTCGGTGGCCAGGTAGTCTTCCCGCTGAAGCATAATAAGAACTTCCTTATCCAATTCAACCGTTGCTATTGACGGGGCATTGGGGCCATCCAAAAGCTGAAAATCATTATTAAACAGTTTCTGAGCCTTATCGTCTGCTAAAAGCAGCAAATCGTACGAACCAGTGTTTCCGCCGCTGGAAGCCCTCGCCCATACTACACCTATGGTAACTTTATTTACTGCACCTGGTTTAAGTGTAAAGGGTCCGGCCGACTGTAAGAAGCGTCTATCTCCGGCCTCGTTGTTAGCGGTCACTTCACTCCATCCATCAGGATCTCTTGGATCTGATGGAAACATGAAGTTTGCACAAGTGCTTGATCCAGTGCTGAACCCATCTCCACCGTATTTAAGACAGTCTCCATTCTTCCACTTCCCTGTGAGGTATCCATAGTAGTCTGTTACAGTCCCTCTTCTCACATTTCCATTGGTGGTAAATCTGTTGTTGTAGTAAACAAATTTTGACATTGTGATGTCTTCTTCAGGTTCGTCTATTAAACCATTCCTATTGTTGTCTACTCCGTCACCTTCATATACGAGGGGCATGTTCTTATATCCTAATGCCCTAAGCTCCTGGAAATAGGTTGTGTCAGTTTCGTCTACTTGTCCATCACCATCATTATCAATTCCGTCTCCACTTCCCATGCCGAAGGCAATTTCCAAGTCGGCCAATGGCCCCTTGAAAAAATCAACTCCAACGGAAGGTGGATTTGCACCATAGCCCGAAATACCATCATCGAAGTTATCTGCATTGTAGCAAATACCTAAGCCTCTAACAGTATCACATCCTACGTAGTCGTCATCATAAGCACCTAAGTCAGCGTCTACCCATTGGCCGAAATAAGTTTTGTCCAACTGTCTTTCTCCTCGGTTGTATATGGTGGTTTCATAAAAAGTCATGTTATTTATTTCGTCACTTGACGCAAAGCCAAATGCCATGGTGCGCATCTCAAGCCCTATTCCAGGTGATCCTGTTTCTGTTTTGAGGTTTCCCATGTCATTGTAAACATACCATACAGCCTGATCACCGCGGATATCAGGATAGTCTCCTGCTTCAGGATCGTAACCGGGGCCTCCCCCCATATCTACGTAAGGGGCCATAAAACGGTCTTCCTTGGTCCCTGCACGACCGTTTCCAGGCCATTGTCTTATGTTCTGAGGAATATCGGCTTTGCCACCTGATTCTTTGAAATCTCTTAGAAAGTCGTCAATCTCTGTTTTACTTACCTGGAATACCCTGTCCCAATAATCGCAATCACTCTTTTTAAGAGATGCCAAATTGGTATCCAAGGGACCTGGCCAAAAATCGTTTCCGGCCCCTCTATAGGTTTGGGCGGCTGCGATCACATTGCCGTTCTCCAAACCTCCAATCCAAATAGAACCGGCAAAAAGGGAGTGTCTCCTGGGTTCGTCAGAGCCATCTGGTACCCTGGGTATTTCATAGCGCGCGGCATTCACCAGGTCCCACCACATGTCGCCACCATTCATTATACGCGCACGCACATTATTCACTTGTAAATCAACCTGTGAGCTTGCATTCTCACACCTTGATTTTAAGCGTTTGTTGGTTCCACTAAGAGAACCTGAATTTAAGTTTGGTGGTTCTTTGGCTCCTACAAGCGTTGCCAATAAGAGTGCTACAAGCGTAGCTAAACATTTTGCTTTCGCCATAATTTTTGATTTAAGAGTGAAACCAACTGGCGCTGGTTACAAAAATTATGACCTTCCTAGTAGTAAATCGCCCCTATCGCATTTTGAACAACTCTCAGTGGGCGACCAAACCCAATGAAAGGGAAAGAAGAATAAAAGGACCCATGCCCGCTAGGACACAGGTCCAAAATTATCTTTAGAACTCCAGCTTCACTCCCAATGAGTGAATACCAGAGTATTTGTTGAACGTTGATCGGAAAGAGTAATCAATTCCGAAGTTCTTAGCGTCACCGTAAGGTAACTGGAATGTAGCTCCAGCACTTGGGCCACTCGCAACACTTGATGCATCTGCTTCGCTCAAGATGTCCTGCTCATATGAGAAACCACCTCTCAACATCAAAATGTTCTTGTACGAGTACTCACCTCCTAACATGATATTGTCTCTACCAAATGAATTAGAAAGGAAGTTACCAGCCAATGTAAAGCGACTGCCGTTCGGCATGATCACTACATCGTATCCCATTCCAATATTTAGTATTGAAGGCAATTCAAAGGGAGCTACTCTCGACTTCAAAGTACGGGCTGTTGGGTTCAACACACCATCTTCAGTTGCTCTAAAATCGATACCGTTTCCACTGTACTGCATTGCAGGACCAATATTGCGCAAGGCAAAACCAAGTTTAAAGCGGTTTTGCTCACCTGAACGGTATTGGATACCGGCATCAATAGCCACACCTGACGCATTCATATCTGCTATAGACTCAGACACCAAGCGTACTACAATACCACCACTGGTAAACTCTGAGAACGCATATGCGAAACCCACACCAATGTTGGTGTAGTTTGGTGAAAACGTTCCCAATGTTCCATCAGGAAAATCTTCAGTTGTGGTGTAAAAGTCGCCCATATCAAACGACATGATAGTTGCTGAGATGGCCGCGTCTTCACTCAGCTTGGTTTTGATTCCAAATGAGTTAATGTTAATGTCAGCCCCCTGGAACCAGTTGGTTCTGCTAAAGACTACTTCATTATTATCAGAACGAACCATTCCGGCCACATTAAATCTCATTGCCTCAAGACCAGACACACCTGCGGTAAAGGCTCCTGCCCAACCAGATGATCTTGCCCATGGATTGATAAGAAGATGTGTGGCTCCCGCTTCTCCGATACGGTCAGGATTTCCGGCCTGCGCTTGTGTACCTAGAAGGAGGGAAAGTATTAAAAGACTAAATAAACTTCTCTTCATGATCTTCATTTCGTTTTTTCTAGAATGTGTCAAGGTCAACAGGTTTGATAATTGCCATGAACTTCACAGTAGTTGAAGCCATAGTAGTGGTTCCATCTACGTTGAGCTCTGCTTCTACGTGAATGATGTAGGCACCACTTGAGATAGGCACTTCAGCATCGTTTTTCAAGTCCCATAGCAACTCAGTACTATGTGTATTATCTGTTTCGTCTTTATCAAACGTTTTCACCAACTGACCATTTACTGTGTAAATCTTGATGGTACACTTCTTAGGAAGGTTAGTCAGTTTTACATAGTTGTCAATCTGTGAAGATTCATAATCACTCTGTGCGTAGTATGGATTTGGTACCACTCTAACATTTGCAAGAGCATCTTCACCTAACTCAGTACTAAACTCTGGAGCAACACTACCTGTATTGAATGTGTATAGAGGTAGGTTGTCGTTCTGTGGATTCTCAGAAGTAGCATACACTTGGTACGGACGGTTAATTCTTACCTTGATCTGTGTCTCAGTAGGAATCAATCCTTGGTTCCATGTTTTCAGGTCAAATCCGTCAGCTAGCATCGCTGGCATTACCCACATACAATCTGACCATAGACCTCTGAAGTTTTGAGTACTATACTTAGAACCTGAGGCTCTCAAGTAATCAGAATACTTAGCACACTCGTCGTAAGACGTAAGATCGTTGTCACTGTCACCAAACTCATAGTTACTCGAAGTACCCATGATATAGATGTAGTGCATACCACCTACTACGGCACCACCGTTCAGTTGAACCGGAATGTCGCGGTTGGTAAGTTGGCTACTTGGATTCCATATCATGTCTTTAGCATTCTTCTGCTGAAGAGAGCTATTCTCTCCCATAATGATGTTCAGGCGTTCACCAGTTTCAACGTCGATAGCATAACCAGGGAACCATGAATAACCAGTAGAAGAAGAACTATACACAGGATTTCCCTGAGCATCCGGATCTCTTTCAAGTGATGCATGACCACGTACGTGGAATTTCTCAACATTACCTTCAGTAAACTCGGGATCTTCACCCATTTCTACCACAAGTACTTTAGACCATAAATCTCTGTTATCAGTGAATACAAGATCGATACTTGGCAAGATTCTGAAGTTTTCACACTCTTGTCCAAATGCAGGCGACTGGCATACTCCAAAGGTTGAATATCCATTAAGGTCACTAGTTCTTGAAGTAAGCATGTATGGTGCAATCCATCCGTTAGCTACTCCTTTATAGATACCTTGCTCGTCAAGTGTTCCAAGACCACCATCGGCTCTGTTGCCATAAGCAGCATCATGAATGTTAGGATCAACCGAGTTGTCCTGGTTTGAAGCACCACCAGCTCTAATCCAGTCAAATATGAAAGGAATCTGATCGTTGGTATTCTCAGACTGAGGCATGGCAGAAAGCCACTCCTTCGCATCGTCTTCAAAAATTACTTCACTACCAATGAAACCGTTATTGGCATCTTCAATACTCTCACCAGGAGCGTACTCAGGTCCTACCTTGATAGACAGTCCCCATTCGCTAATCACCATTTCATTGTCATAATACAGGGCCTTTTCTGACTCAATTACTTCATCGCCATTGGCATCTGTTTTTGTGAGTACCCATCGTACCTGATCAGCTTCTTCAGTATTAGTTGTCAATCTATTTCTTTGATTGTTCAACTTGTTCATTTCAGTAGTAAGCTTATCGTTTCTCTTTCTGTAAAGAGCGGCCAAATCAGCTGTATCCAATTTCTGAGCTGCGATCTCATAACCAATCACCAACTTGGCTGCTTCATAGTAGGTTGAGTCTTCAGGACTCAAGGTTCCAGAAGCCAAAGCTGTAATGATCGTGTTCAATGAGTCTTCATTGGCAAGAAGCTCGCTGGTAGTATCATTTAAGTTTTGAAGAGCTGTTGCCACTCTTCCTTCTTGCGTATTTACTACAATCAGTTGCTGACGAATGGCATCTTCAAAACGTTGAATATCTGCCAAAAGAACTGTTCCATCATCCTTACCTACCGAGGCAGGATCCAAGAATTTCAACTCGAAATCAGCAACAGGCACTTTCAATGGGTTGATGATCTTAACTTCAACCGGACCAGCTCCCACTGAATATGTAGGCTGAGAAACCACGTAACCATTGTCTTTGTTCATGATTCCTTCCACAGTCTCATCTGTTAAGTTAAGGAATACTCCACCTACTCCGGCACCTTCAATTCTTTTCAATTCAGGACCGTCGCCATATGATGCGTTTAGTTTGGTACCATCGTACAATACTTCAGTCTGACGAGGGGTTACAGTGATTCTTGTAGTTCTTCTACCTGCAAGGTATTGACGATCTTCATTTACACCGTTTTCGTCTACTGCTGCATAAGCTATTAGCAGGTAGTGATACGTTCTATGGTTTACCAACTGAGAGTTACCAGAAGCAAATGCGTCGTCAGTGATACGAATTACGTGCTGGATACCAGCATCGTTACCATCTACTTTTACGTAAGGTAAGTTTTCTTCTACTGCTGGATCAAACTCCTTGTTTACCAATTTGGTAATACCATCGGTAAGGTCAACTTGCCAAACTTCTTTTGCAAAGTCTACATCGTCTAACTGATCGGCAGATACCTGAGAGTTTGCCAATTGGAACAACTGATATCCCTGGAACTCATAAGTAACTTCATCACCTTCAGTAGAAACTTCAGTGTCTTCATAGTCTTCAGTTTCTACGTAGTCTTCTCTATCAAGCATGATGATTACTTCTCTATCTAGCTCTACTGTTGCTACGTCTGGAGCATCAGGTCCATCAAGAAGATCGAAATTGTTATTGAAAAGCTTTTGAGCTTTATCATCAGCCAACAATAAAAGGTCGTAAGAACCAGTGTTACCACCGCTAGAAGCCCTGGCCCATACAGCACCAATTGTTACTGTGTTTACAGCACCAGGTTTCAAGGTAAATGGTCCGGCAGACTGCAAGAATCTTCTATCACCTGGTTGGTTGTTAGAAGTTACTTCACTCCATCCATCTGCATCTCTTGGATCATCAGGGAACATGAAATCTGTACAAGCTCCGGTGGCAGTAGTAAATCCATTACCACCTTCACGGATACAATCACCGTTTTTCCAACGAGCAGTTAAGTAGTTATAGAAGTCGGCTCTGTTTTCTGATCTTGGGTTACCAATGGTACTAAAGTCGTTGTTGTAGTACACGAACTTGGCCATTGAGATGTCTTCAAAAGGTTCGTCTATGTTTCCATCTCTGTTGTTGTCAATTCCGTCTCCTTCATAAACAACAGGCATTTCAGTGTAGCCTAGCTGACGATAGATATAGTAGTAGGTAGTATCGTTCTCATCAACTTCACCATCACCGTCATTGTCTTCACCGTCACCGGCAGTTCCTGGGAAGGCTACTTCCAAGTCAGCGGCAGGTCCTTCGAAGAAGTCAATACCTACTGAAGGGGGATTAGAACCGTAACCAAAGGCACCGTCGTCAAAGTTGTCACCGTTGTAACAAATTCCAAGACCACGCTTAATGTCACATCCTACATAGTCATCGAAGGCGTAACCAAGGTCAGCATCCACCCACTGTCCGAAGTAGGTACTGTCCAACTGCTTTTGGCCTCTGTTGTATATAGTAGTTTCATAAAAGGTCATGTTGTTGATCTCATCGTTCGTAGCAAAGGCAAAAGCCATTGTTCTAAACTCCAGACCTACTTCAGGAGAACCAGTCTCTGTTTTAAGGTTACCTACATCATTGTATACAAACCAAAGGGCTTTATCACCTTTGATGTCAGGGTAATCACCAGATGATGGGTCGTAACCAGGACCTCCACCTACGTTAACGTAAGGTGCCATGTATCGGGCTTCGTTGTCTTCCTTTCTACCGTTTGCTGGCCACTTTCTAATGTTCTCCGGAATGTCCACTACACTTCCGCTCTCTTCGAACTCAGCAATAAACTCATCAATCTCTTCTCTGGTTACCTGGAAGATTTGATCCCAGTACTCACACTCAGTATCGGTAATAGAAACACTTGCTGTATCAATAGGACCTGGCCACATATCGTTACCACCAAACTGACGGTACGTTTGAGCAGCTGTGTGGATGTTACCGTTGTTCAATCCACCGATCCAGATAGAACCAGCAAACAGAGCGTGACGTCTTGGGTCATTTGATCCATCTGCTACTTTCGGCACTTCGTACTTAGCAGAACCTACTAGGTCCCACCACATATCACCACCGTTCATGATACGGGCTCTAACGTTGTTCACGTCGAGGTCTACTTGTGCAGATGCATTCTCACATCTTGCTCTTAAGCGTTTGTTGGATGGAGTTGGATTGTCGTCCAGGCCTTCTACTTTCTCAGCCAAAGCCGGGAAAGTAACAAGAGCCATAAGGGCGATTGATAGTATCTTATATAATTTCATAATCGTGTAGTGCTTTGTTTAGAAGTTTAATACAACACCTAGTCTCACTAGTCTCGGAAGCGTGTAGTTGCTTGGGTTTTGCACTTTCGCCTCGTACAATGTTCTGTAAGAGTCTTGGTTTGTTTGACCTAGAGTAGCTTGCTGTCCTTCTGCTGAAGCCAACCAACCATCATCATCTGGTAAACCAGTGTATCTGTACAGTCCTACAATGTTTCTTGTGTTAAACAGGTTTTGCACCCATACGTATACCTGTACGTTTGAGTTGAAGCCTGAGTTATCTTCTTCGTCTCCACCTACTTTTAGTTGGAAAGACTTGTCAATTCTCATGTTCATGTTGAACAACCAAGGGTATCTGTTACCGTTGATAGAACCATCAATAGTAGATCGCTGCGCAACACCTGAAGCAACTGCCTGAGTTACGTTAGCCTGACCTGAATATGGACGACCTGAAAGTGCGTTTCCAACAAGGTTGATACCTGCATTTTGGAAAATCTTCTTACCGTTTCCAATAACTGGTCCATTGTAGTTCGCACCACCCTGGAATCTATAGTCCATTGACACTACAAAGTTGTGTCTTCTATCAGAGTTGGTTGGTTGTAGGGTTCTCAAGTTAGGTTGACCAGCGTTGATCAAAGAAGCCTGAGTTGTGGTACCTGAACCAGTAGCATTGGCAAACTGCAAGGTGTAGTTGGCTTCAAGAGTAACGTTCTTGTTTCCACCTTCGTAGCTAGGACGTAATCTGTAGCTAAAGATGAATCCTTTTACAGTACCGAAGTCAATGTTACCATAGGTAGTGTAGTCAATAGGATATGCATAACGTCTAGGAACGATTTGGATCATGTCTCTAAGTTCCTTGTAGTATGCATTTACTTTGATGGCCATATCTTCACTAAGTGCTTGTTGGAATCCAACTTCGTAGCTAATGGTTTTCTCCGGTAATAAGTTCGGATTACCAATAGTTCCTGTTGAACGCGCTGGCAAGTAGTAATATGCATCTATAGTAGCAATGTTTCTAGACTGTGGTCTTTGAGTAAGCACATCGTAGTTAGCAAAGAACATTGCAGTGCTTGAGATTGGGAATGAAACAGCCACACGTGGCATTACATTGATCTGTGGTTTGTAATCTTCAAAAGCATCGTTGGTAAGACCTACTTCACTTTCTTCAGATCTGCTTGAGAAACTTGTATAAGGAGCAATTGTACCAGTGTTAGACTGCTGAGCAATTACACCAGGGTCGTTGGTTTCAGAACCGTCAGCCAAGTACCAATCATCTCCATTTCTATATCCCACAACTTTAGTTGGGTTATAAGGATCATCAACGTATACTTTATAGTCGTTTCCGATGTTGCCAGGAACGGTAATTTCACCGAGGTTGCCATCAGAACCTAGCTCACCTACTGTTTTAACTGGGAACAGAGAGAACTCATCTTTCAATACCGGCTGGTTGGCATCGAAGCGATCCACACGTACACCAAATCTCAAGTTAAGGTTTTCGTATACCACTTCATCCTGCAAATAGGCAGCCATATAAATTGGATTGTATGGAGCAATATATCTGTTTTCAGCATTGTCAAGGTAGTCGTTCAAACCAGTGTACTTGTTACCCAAGTGGTCGTATCCATAATAGGCCACAGTACCATTTTGAAGCAAGTCATCAGCATTGAACCAATCCAACTTAAAGATAGACGGATCGTAAGCATCTGGGTTAATGAAAGAGTACTGGGTAATGTCGTTACCGTAAACATCCTTATAGTCATTCTCCATAAGGTATTTTCTGAAGTTCGCGTCGAAACCAGTTTGCTGGCTCACGTTCAATGTTTTTGGGAACCTTACAGTATCAAGGAAAGAACCCTGAGCCTGATCTAGCTCATACCCCCTGTACTCTCCGTCAGTAAATACGTAGATAGCACTATCCAAAGAGTTGGATTGGAACTTAATGTGTCGGTTAACTGACTGACGCATCGTGCTCCAAAGACTCGCTCCACTTACAGCATAGTACCTAAGTGTACGTTCTTCGTAACGTATACCGAATTTCAGGTTATGGTTTTTGATCGTTCCATTCACTGAGAAGTTAATGGACACTTGATCTTCACTTTGCTTAGCGTAAGAAGTAGTAGGAGTACCTACATCACTCCATAAAGAGTAAAGCGCCTGTGGTGTAGTACCATTAATCAAACCACCATTCTGCTGGATTTGACTAAGGTTGTTTACATCTCCATCATTGAATTTGAAGAACTGGCTAGTGTAGTTTGAAGAAGTTGGGTTGGCAACTCCAGGAGTAAAGCGAACTGCAGTATCAAATGGAGTCTCTACTTCATATAATGCAAATAATGGGAATGCATCAGGAGTACCTGCGTTGATTTGTCTTGTTTGCCACAAGTACTTCTGCTGGTACAATTCAAACTGACCTACGTGTCCGTAGTTGAAAATATCATCCTGATGGTTAGGATCCCATCTAATATTCTGATAGTGGCTATAATCCGCCTGGAATGTATATCCTACATTTTGTAGCAAGGCATCTTCAGATGTTTCGAAATCTTGTCTCAATCTGATATATCCAGAATAGGTCTCGTTTCTAAACTCGGTGTTGTTCTCGTAATTCAGCAAGCTTCGTCCAAAAGAGAACTCGTTACCTGATGACCTACGCGCCCTTCCACCGAAGGTCAACATCATATTATCGTTAATAAGCCAATCAACCTTACCCGTTAGGTTGTAGTTGAAACTTTCGGTATTTGGCTTCACTTTTACTCTTGTCATGTCGTCAGAGGTCAAAAACTCTGACTGTGATACGAACCCTGATCCTAGTGGCGAAGGACGCAATGGATTGGCTTTTATTCCATCAATCACATCGTCGTTTACTTGAAGAAGTCCAATTGGAGAAGGATCACCATCCTTTCTATAGTTTACTGTTCCTGCAATAAGGTAACCAACTTTAGGAATGGTCTTTCCAGAAGCTGAATCAAGCAACAAACTTTTTAGCGGTCCTGATGAGAGAATCTCTAAAGTATTGTATCCATAGGCATCCAAACCTTGTGATGAAATAAGCTCAACTCTGTTAAAGAAGAAAGCAGAAGGTCTTCTGGTAGTGATGTTAATTACACCTGAAGTAGCATCTCCAAACTCAGCAGGAATACCCGACTGGTAAACTTGCACCTCACCATAAGATGAAACGGCAACAGCGCCACTTCCCCTTACAGGGATACCATCTATATAGGTAATTACCTGGTCGCCACGACCACCTCTAATTACAGGTGCACCACCATCTACCGATGTAACACCTGCAGAAAGAGCAACGATTCCGTTTACTCCCCTTGCTGGTAGTCGAAGAATGTCTTCAGTTGTTTTGGTATCTCCGGTATTGTCTTCGATAATAGGATCAGCCTTGATCACTACTTCGTCTATGACAGTGCCGACCGTAATACTCTCACGCAACTCATAAATACTGTTCGATTTTATGGTCACCTGATACTTGGCTTCACCGATGTTTACATGCTTGATCACTACGGTGTATGTCCCGGCCTCAATATTGGGGAGGTAGACAAACCCCATAAAATCGGTTACCCCTCCTGTAACCTGGCGATCGCCATCCATGACCTGGACCGTCGCACCGATGATATCATCCGTCTCCGCATTTTCAATGAAGACCTTCAGTCCACCCTTACTGGCTTGGGCCGAAGCTATCGTCACGGATAGGAATAAGAAAAAAATTGTTTTGTAAATGTGTCTCATAATGCCTCTCTCATCATTGGGTTCAAAAATGGAATAATTTTTTTACAATGGTTAACAGCGTTAATATTTTTTTAACGGTAGCCGCCAGGGCCAAAAAAACGTGGTTTAAGGATGCTTTGGCAAGGTAAAGAGATACTTACACCTATGTTATGACCACTTCATAATTGTCTGGACTATTTCATACGCGGTCGGTTTGTTAAGCCTTGTTAAGAGCTGCCATGAAGTCTTCCTTCTTCCTTTTCGACACGTAAACCGTCTCACCATCGCTCATCACTACATAGCCTCCATCACCCCGCACATACTTCGTAACTTCATCAAGGTTAACAAGATGCGAGTGGTGCACCCTAACGAAATTGTAGGGAGACAACAGCTCTTCATACTCCTTAATCTTCTTACTTACCAGTAACTTCTTCTGAGTTTTAAAATAGAAGTGCGTGTAACTCCCGTCTGCCTGACAACGGATGATGTCATGTACGTTTATGAAAGTGAGTCCTTCAGAAGTGGGCAGTGCAATCTTGTGCATACCTGTATTGGACTGTAGGTTTTGAAGTAGTAGTTGAAAATTATTCTCAGTACTCTTCTGCTCCATAATATCTGAAGCCTTGCTCACTGCGGCTTTCAACTCATCGGCATTAATGGGCTTCAACAAGTAGTCAACTGCGCTAAGTTTTAAAGCTCTCAATGCATAGTTTTCAAAAGCTGTGGTGAAAATGACATAGAAGTTGTTTCCAGCTACTTTCTCTAACAAGTCGAATCCTGTGCCATCCTGCATTTCAATATCCAGGAACAACAGATCAGGTTTGTGTTTCTTAATGCATTCTACGCCAGTAGCCACACTCTCAGCCATATCGAGTACGTTCACATTGGGGCAATAGTCTTTTACTAAAAGCTCCAGAGACTCTCTACTTCTTTTCTCGTCATCAATAATTACTGCATTCATCGTGAGTAGTTTTTAAAGGTTAGTCAAATAAGATGCCCTTCATAAAAACCTCCACCCTGGTACCACTAGGTTGGTTGTTTTCGTCAAAGAGGTCAATGATTTTCACCGCAGGGCTTTTTTGGCCCTTGGCCCAAATATTTAATCGATCTTGGGTAACGCGCATACCCAATGACTTGTATTTGCTTAGTTTCTGCTGCCGTATTTCGGCAGCACGCTCTCGTCCTATTCCATTGTCTTCAACAACAATGAATAAGCCTTCGTCCTGTACCCTTACCACAAGCTTTAGCAATCCCTGATCTGAGGTTTTGTTCTTAAGCCCGTGGATGATGGCATTTTCTATATATGGTTGAAGCAGCATGGTTGGAATCTCCACTTCATCAGGATCAAGTTCGTCCGTAACATCCACTTCGTAGTCAAAGCGGTTGTCAAATCGTAGGCGCTCAAGATCTACATACAACTTCAATGTATCGAGCTCTTCAGCAAGTGAAATAGACTCCACCCTACTTGAATTTAAGATGAGCCTCATAAGCGTAGAAAATTTGCTCAGATACCCTCTGGCAGACTCCTTGTCGTTTTTAGTGATAAAATGCTGAATGGAGTTGAGTGAATTGAAAATGAAATGTGGGTCCATTTGAGCTCTGAGCGAGGACAACCGGTATTGAACACTTTCATTTTCGGCCTGAGACAATTTCAGCTCCGTTTCAGTAAGGTCTTGCTTGGCCTTGGCCCGAATGGTTTTAATAGCCAGGTAAGCAATAAGACATACTATGAATAGCGTAACAACAAACACCACTGGATTAAACCACCAACGCATGTACACGGGTGAGTCAATATAAACCTTCACGTTACTTCCAATGGTATTCCATACTCCATCGTTATTGGATGCTTGTACTCTAAACACATAATCACCCGGATCAAGATTGGTGTAGGAAGCTGTTCTTCTCCTTCCAATTTCCACCCAATCATCATCGAGCCCTTCTAACCTATATCTATAGGTATTTAGCCTTGAGTTTACGTAGTTGAAGGCCACAAACTCAAAAAAGATGTTATTGTTCCTGTACTTAAGCTTAATAACATTGTCGTTGTCGGGCAGAAGGGGCTTGAGTAATTCTTCTGGTTTACTATATGCACTTATACTTACCGGGGGAGCGTAAGAATTGAATGCAATGCTATTGGGATCAAAAGAATTGATGCCATTGATTCCTCCAAAATAAAAACGCCCTGATTTTCCTTTACAATATGCCCCTTGATTGAACTCATTGCTCTGCAGGTTACTTGACCTATCAAAATTTCTAAAGAAGCCCGTTTCTATGTGATAGGCACTTAATCCATTGTTCGTACTCATCCACATGTAGCCATTCTCATCTTCCATAAAGGCATATACTACATCATTTGGCAGTCCTTCACTTTCCCTGTAGGCAGTAAATGTTTCATTGGAACTATTAAATAGGTTGAAACCACCTCCAAAAGTTCCGATCCATATTCTCTTTTTAGAATCTTGAAATATGGACATCACCTTGTCATAGCTAAGGCTGGTAGTATCCCCGGGCACATTTCGGTAGCGTTTTACAATACTGCTTTGTTTTTTGTCTACTACAATAATGCCACCTCCAAAGGCCCCAGCCCATATTCTACCCTGATCATCTTCTTCAATAGCCAATATGGTATTTGAACTAAAGAGTCTCAATTCCCGACGATTCACATTGAAGTACTCACATTCTCCCGTGTGAGTATTGTATCGGTTAAGTCCCATATCTGTCCCCACCCAAAGATCTCCTGATTCATCCAGGTGCAAGGCATACACCGAGTCATCGCTCAATCCCATGTGCCGTTGCCCAAGAGTATCGCGCCTTATCTCCTTAAGAATCCCCTTATTTGGATCAAAGTATTTTACTCCATTCCCTATTGTTCCCACATACAAGTTCCCGGTTCCATCTGGTTCAATAGCCCAAATGGATTCTCCTTCAAAGTATTCATCAAAATGATCATAAAACACGTCTGATATTTCACCCGCCTTATCAAAACGATGATCAATATAGTCTAGCCCTCCACCATCGGTTCCTACCCATACATCACCGCTGTCGTTCTCCGCTATAGCGAATATTCGCGGTTCCGAAAGACTTTGCCTTTTGTCAGGCATATGAGTATAAGTTCTAAATTGATTGATGAACTTGTCGTATTTGTTAATTCCACCGTCATAGGTTCCTATCCAAACTACCCCTGAACGATCTTCGCAAATAGAGGTAACCACTTCGCCTGAAATGGAGTAATTGTAGAAATAATCTGCGATAAAGGTTCGGCATATCTGGGTTTCAGGATCATAAACACCTGCTCCTTCTCCATTTGAGCCCATCCAAATATCTCCTTCTTCATCCTGATACAGCGCTGTAATGACAGACATGTTAAAACCCTTGGTATAAGGAGTGAGTACATCCTTAAACTCAAATTGCTCATCATATATATAAACCCCCAAATCAGTTCCCACCCAGATATCTCCTTCTTTGGTTTGTAATAGAGAATAAGCCGATACATTTTCTTCTTCCAAAAATGCAATTCCGTCAGAGGGGCAAATAAGTGCTTCACTTTTCACGTCCCATACTGAAACACCATAGTCATGGGCTAGTACGATTTCGCCTTTATTGGTTTCGATAATTGAGTTTACGGTATAAACCTGGCTATCTGCACGCACAATATTTGTAAAGGTCTCTAAGTCCTTAGTAATGGAAAGTCCTTCATAGGTACCTATATATAAAGCCTCATCGTTTTCGTAAATACTGTAAATGTCATTGTGCGACAACTCTTGATAGTTGCCGTTACTTATATATCGAGTAAAACTTTGGTCTTTGGGATTATAGTAGTTAAAACCTCCACCCCGCGTTCCTACCCAAAGTGCCCCTTCCTTAGTAGATGTAATACAAGAAATGAAATTGGCAGATATAGAACTAGGATCGGAGGGCTCATTTCGGAAATGTATGAATTCATAGCCGTTGTAGCGATTAAGCCCATCTGCCGTACCAAACCACATATAACCTATATCGTCTTGTTCAACAGAAAATACCGCACTTTGGGATAAGCCTTCTTCAACGGACAAATGCCTAAAACTGTAGTCCTGCGCGAACGCGGATGATGCGGTTATAAAGCCATTAAGAGCCGCAACAATTAACCATATTAAATACTCTATTCTCAATACCACCAGTTGTGGATTCGGAAATCAATTTAGGAATCTTTAAGACCTCGTTAACAATGCATTTCATAGCTGAGCCTATTACACCAATAAGTGGAGCAACTCAAACCTGCCCTTCATACTTGTCAAGCAGGATCTGAAACATTTTGTTCTTCGCTTCTATCGTCCATCCTGCAATATGCGGAGTAATTAAGACTTTGTCGGTGGCAAGTAACCCACTTACCAACTTCTTGTAGTCTTTAGATGCATTGGCCAGAGGCTCTACTTCGAGTACGTCCAATGCAGCTTGCACGACCCTACCCGCATTGACTGCCTTAAGTAAAGCACTGGTGTCTAACACCTTACCTCTTGAACAATTGATAAAGAAAATGGGCTTTTGAAAAGAACCAAAGAACTCATCATCGGCATAGAAATGTGTTTCTTCGTTCAAGGGCAAGTGTAAGCTCACTACATCTGCCTCTTTATATAGAAGTTCAAGATCACAAGAATTCATGCCAATACTATCAATTCTAGGCTTGTACTTATCATGAGGCAGCAATTTTGAGCCGAAACCCGAGAGCTTCTGACAAAAGGCTGAGCCTGCATTTCCCACACCTATCACTCCTATGGACAATTGCTCTATCTCGAGCCCTCTATTCGCTTCTCTAATCCATTCGCCCTGTTTTACTTCCTGTACGGCCCTATTCAAATGATTGACCATCATGAGCAGAAGCCCTAAAGTGTGTTCACCAACGGCATTGCTATTTCCATTGGGCGAGTTGATTATCTCAATATTATGTGCTTGGCAATAAGAAGTATCAACATTGTCCAAGCCGCTTCCTGGCCTGAGAACCAGTTTTATTTTGGAGAAATGCTCAAAAAACTTCCGATCCAGAAGCAACGCACTTTTTATGAGAATGGCATCGTACTCATTTGGTAAAAGCCGCAACTGATCATTGGAAATTTCTTCTTGATAATCCCATTCAAATCCCAACCTCTTTAATTCAGTGAAAAAGAAGTCAGGGCAATTATCCGCTAACAGGATACGCTTGAAAGATGTCATACATTATTCTGCCAATGAAAAAATAGATACCCAAGCCTAGAAGATCGTTGGTTGTAGTGATAAACGGACCTGTGGCCAAAGCGGGGTCAATTTTAAGAGCATTCAAAGCCATAGGAATAAAAGCCCCTAAAACTGCCGCCAATACAATTACAATAAGTAGAGCAGTACTTATGGTAATGCTTAAGGGCAACGCATGCTGGTCAATAAGCCCATATAGTAAAAGTGCCCCAGCGCATAAGACTCCATTGATTAAAGATACCAGAAACTCCTTACTCAGTTTGGCCCAAAGCCCGGTGGTTAAGATTACCTTGCTTGCCAAGCTCTGTACTACTATGGCTGACGATTGCACCCCTGCATTCCCACCCATAGCCGCAATCAATGGGATAAAAAGTGCCATTTGAGGGTATACCTGAATATCATCTTCATAAAGGCCAATAACTTTTGAAGAGGCAATTCCGCCTAATAGCCCAAGAAACAACCAGGGAAGTCTGGCTCGTGACAATACCCATACAGTATCAGAATATTCTACATTCTCCGACAGACCAGAAGCCAACTGATAATCTTCTTCTGCTTCTTCCTTAATATAATCTACGACATCATCAATGGTAATACGTCCTACCAATCTATCGAGATAGTTGAGTACCGGTAGCGATACAAGGTCGTATTTATTCATGATCTCAGCTACTTCCGCGGCTGGGCTCATATCACTTACAGATACCACTTTAGGATCGTAAAACTCGCTTATAACAGCAGAAGATCTTGAAATGATCAGCTGACTCAGTGGAACAAGGCCCTTTAAATGATTGTCATCATCAACCACATATACGGCATATACCGTATCTACTTCATCCGCTTCCCTTCTAATTTCTTCTATACACTGGCTCACGGTCCAGTTGATGTTTACCCGCACCAACTCTGTAGCCATCAAACTACCGGCAGTGTCTTCTTCGTACTTAATGAGGCTAATGATGTCAACCGCATCTGACTTGATAGAGCTCCTGAGGTATTCTGTTAAGGCTATGCGTTGCTCAGTGGGCAAATCATTCACCAAATCTGCCGCATCATCCGAATCCATAAAACGAAGGAACTTCTGATAAATCTGTGCTGGATTTAAGTTTACAAGCAATCCTACTCTTAAATCATCTTCAAGTTCGGTAAGTATCTCTGCACAAAATTCATCGTTCAGTGCATCGAACACTACAGGCAAGTCGTCACTTCCCAGCTGAGTAATTACCTCTGCAGCATCGGCCGGGTGTAGCAGTTCAAGGGTTTCTAAACCTTGCTGATGCTCACCTTGATTGAAGTGATCAACGATCTCATTAAAGAGTTCCTTATTAAATTCAAGTGACATTATCCCACTCGGTTTACCTGCTTGTTTAACTCCAAAAACTCATCTACCGAAAGCTGCTCGGCACGGCGTTGCAATATACTATGCGGGTCATCAAAGGGTTTCTTTTGTGCCAAATAGTTGCTCATAGAATTCCTTAGGGTCTTCCTTCTCTGTCCGAATGCAGCTTTAACCATTTTATGAAAATCCATGCTATCAACTCCCGGAATTTCATCTCGAAATCTAGACATTCTTATCACCATGGAATCCACTTTTGGAGGTGGCTGAAAAGCTCCTGGTTTCAGACTAAAAACTTCTTCTACCTTATAATAGGCCTGTATAAGAACAGACAGTATTCCATAGGTTTTGTTTCCATGTTGGGCTGCAACGCGCTGAGCGACTTCTTTTTGAAACATGCCCACTAGTTCAGGTACATGTTCCTTATGATCTAACACCTTAAAAAGTATCTGACTGGAAATGTTGTATGGAAAATTTCCAACCACTCCAAAAGGTTTCTTCATACTGGCCAAATTCACCTTTAAAAAGTCAATATTCAGCACTTCCACAAAGTCGTTTACAAACCTTTCGCTTAGAGAGGGAACCAAATCTTCATCAATCTCAACAAGACTCAATGTTTTATTTGCCGCAGACGCAGCTGCAATATGTTGAGTCATGGCTCCGCCTCCAGGGCCTACTTCTAATAAATGGAAGTAATCAGTGCCCCAGCCTTGCATGGCATCGGCAATCCTGAGAGCCTGTTGGGAGTCCTTGAGAAAATGCTGACCGTATTTCTTCTTAAGACGCATTGGGCAAATGTACAGGTGCCAATCGTGCGTCAAAGGTTTTTATGCCCTTACGTGCATCATTCCGTTCCATCTAAATGCCCTCTTCGACTTAATATTGCAGGCTTAATGCGCAACTTATGAGTTCAGGCTCCCAAAAAGACCTTCCTACTATTGGCATCACAATCGGCGATTTAAATGGAATTGGCCCTGAAATCATTATCAAGGCCTTTGCAGACGATCGATTTCACAACCTGTGCAGACCCATTATTTATGCGTCAGCTCAAACTTTGATCTATCACAAGAAGCTTATCAACAACCGTCATTTCAACTTTAACGTTATCGACTCTGCTGACAAAGCTCAATACAAAAAGATCAATGTAGTGAACGCCTGGCAGGATGAAGTTAAAATAGAAATAGGAGAACCTTCCAATGCCACAGGCAAAGCAGCTCTTGCATCCATCAAAACAGCAGTTGCCGATTATAAGAATGGGCTTCTGGATGCTATCGTGACAGCCCCTATTAATAAAAAAACAGTACAACAAGCCGGGATGGATTTTCCCGGGCATACGGAGTTTTTTGCATCGGAGTTTGATTCTGACCAATATTTAATGTTACTGGTAGGTGAGCGTATGAAGGTTGCTGTGGTAACCGGACATATTCCATTGTCGGAAGTTTCGAATGAACTTTCGAAGAAAAGAGTACTTAAGGCAATTAAGGCATTGAATAAATCGCTGAATGAAGACTTCTCGCATGAACGTCCAAGTATTGCTGTTTTAGGGCTTAATCCACATGCTGGCGAAAACGGCACCATGGGAGATGAAGAAGAAGAAAGCATTCAACCTGCCATGGAAGAGGCTAAACGCCAGGGTATTAATGTGCAAGGCCCCTACCCCCCTGATGGATTCTTTGGAACGGGTATGTACCACAATTTTGATGCAGTCCTTTGTATGTACCATGATCAAGGGCTTATTCCATTCAAGCTTCTAGAGTTTGACACTGGTGTTAACTATACAGCAGGCCTTCCATTAATACGTACCTCACCCGACCATGGAACGGCTTATGCTATAGCTGGAAAAAATGCCGCCAACCCACAATCAATGGTGGAAGCTATTTACCTGGCCTTAAAGATTAAAAAGAGCAGAAACGTACATGCAGAAATCACTGCTGATCCCTTAGGTGCGAAAATGGAAAAGCAAAAGGACAGGGATTCTTAGTTATTTCCCTTTTTATCATTTAGTTGACATATAATTTTTACTTTTGCAAGCTCAAATTTTAGAAGGTGGCAGAATTGCAGGATTTCACCATCAATTTTGGTAGAATGAAACTCGGCAAGCACGAGTTAACCTATGACATTGATGCGTCTTTCTTAAGTTTGTTCGACTACGATGCAATAGAGCAATGTAGTTCAAAAGTGAATTTACTGATAGACAAAGCAAGAGCCAACTTGCTTACCTTCTATTTCAATCTGGAAGGTACGGCAGCATTGGCTTGCGACAGATGTTTGGATGTACTACCCTATGAAGTGAGTGGGGAGTACAAATTCATTTTGAAACTTGAGCATCAGGAAAGCACCGACGACGAGATCGTTTACCTGGCTCCTGACGCTTACGAAATAAATGTGGCGGCTTATATATTTGATTTTCAGATTTTAAGCTTGCCGTTTAAGAAAGATTGTATTCGGGACAATCACCCTAGTTGTCAAGAAGTTGACAGAATTCTACTTCAAGGAAGTAGTGATACTTCTGAAGACATTGACGATGAAGATGATGTAGACCCGAGATGGAATGATTTAAAGAAACTTTTATAAACGTTTTTGAAGTAAAAGAAAATGGCACATCCTAAACGAAAGATATCAAAAACCCGTAGAGACAAGCGCAGAACTCACGTAAAGTCTGCTGCTCCTACTCTTAGTGTTGATTCAACAACAGGAGAGACACACGAAAGACACAGAGCTCACTGGAGCGATGGGGTTTTATACTATCGTGGAAAACCGTTAATGGAGAAAGGCGTAGAGGAGTAACTTAAACTTATCACATGATAAGAATAGGCCTCGATGCTATGGGTGGGGACTACGCTCCCAATGCACCTCTTGAAGGCATCAGAAGAGCTTTTGATGAGTTCGGAGATGACTTTTGCATTCACTTATACGGTGATTCGGCAGTAATTGACAGCTTTCAGATTGAAGGCCTGGCTGAGGAACGCATCGTTAAGGTGAATACCACCCAAGTTATTGAAATGGGAGAATCGCCCACCAAGGCGATTATGAGAAAGACTGATTCAAGCATTTCAGTAGGCCTTAAGCACTTAAAAGACGATGAAATAGACGTTTTTATAAGTGCGGGAAATACTGGAGCTGTTTTAGTAGGTTCCATGTACAGTGTAAAAGCTGCAGAGGGAATCATTAGACCCGCCATTGCCACTTACGTTCCCAATTTGAAAGGCAACTACAGCATTATGCTTGATGTAGGGGCCAATCCCGACGTTAAACCAGATGTACTGCATCAATTTGCAATACTTGGTTCACTATATGCCAAACACGTATTGCAGATTCAAAGCCCTCAGGTAGGGCTTATCAACATTGGTAGCGAGCCCGAAAAAGGAAACCTCGTTGCCCAGGCAGCTTACTCAATGCTAAGCGAATCTTCTAAGGTTAATTTTACTGGCAATATTGAAGGCTACGACATATTTACAGGCAGTGCCGATGTGCTGGTATGCGATGGTTTTGTAGGAAATGTGCTTTTGAAAACCGCAGAGTCTTTGTACAAGATTTTTGGACAAAAACTTGGCGACGATCCATTCATTAGCAAGTTTGACTATCAGAACTATGGAGCCACCCCTATTTTGGGAATAAATAAACCGGTTCTTATAGGTCATGGAGTATCGTCGCCTGAAGCCTTTTCAGCTATGATCAAGCAGGCTCATGACATCGTAGAATCAGGATTGGTTGAAAAAGTAAAAACTACTTTTGAGCCGTAACATTTACAGTTAATGCAAAAGATTACAGCCGCCATTACTGGCGTTTCCACCTACGTACCTGACTATGTTTTGAGCAATTCGGAGCTTGAAACAATGGTTGAAACCACAGATGAATGGATTCAATCAAGAACAGGTATTCTGGAAAGAAGAATACTAAAGGGTGAAGGTAAAGGAGTTTCTTACATGGCTGAGAAAGCCGTAAAGGAACTTTTAGAAAAGACCAATACAAACCCACTCGACATTGAGATGGTCATCTTTGCCACAGTGACTCCAGACCATACATTTCCGGCAACGGCCAACAAGTTATCTCATAACCTTGGACTAAAAAATGCCTGGGGATTTGATCTGGAAGCTGCCTGTTCAGGCTTTCTTTACTCTCTAACACTTGGTTCTAAAATGATAGAATCAGGCATGCATAAGAAAGTGCTTGTAATAGGTGCTGATAAGATGTCTTCTATTATTGACTATCAGGATCGTGCTACTTGTATCATTTTTGGAGATGGCGGTGGCGCAGTATTGCTTGAGCCCAATGAAGAAGGTAATGGCCTGCTAGATTCCAAACTTTATAGTGATGGCGTTGGAGTTCAATACCTGCACATGAAAGCTGGCGGTTCAGTAAAACCACCTAGTGCAGAGAGTGTGGCAGCCAGAGAACACTATGTATATCAAGAAGGTAAGACTGTGTTTAAATACGCAGTAACGAACATGGCTGATGCCTGCGCTGAAATCATGGAGCGTAACTCTTTAAAGTCCGATGATATCGCATACCTATTGGCGCATCAGGCTAACAAGAGAATTATAGATGCCACTGCCCGTCGTATGGGCTTAGGCGAAGAAAAAGTTCTTATGAACATTCAACGCTATGGCAATACAACAAATGGAACCATTCCATTGTTAATGTCGGATTTCAACGACAAATTCAAGAAAGGTGACAACTTAATATTGGCGGCATTTGGCGGCGGCTTCACTTGGGGAGCTTCTCTGCTTAAATGGGCCTATTAACAATAAGAGTATTATGGCAACTACTTCAGACATTAAAAATGGACTTTGCATCCATTACAATCACGACATATTCCAAGTCGTGGAGTTTCTGCATGTAAAACCAGGCAAAGGACCAGCTTTTGTGAGAACAAAGCTTAAAAGCCTCACTTCAGGTAAGGTGATTGACAACACGTTCTCTGCAGGTCATAAAATTGACCAGGTTCGTGTTGAACGCCGCGAGTTCCAGTACCTCTATAAAGATGATACTGGTTTTATTTTTATGGACAACAACACCTTTGATCAAATTAGCATTGAGGAAAAACTTATTTCCAATAGCGGCTTGATGAAAGAGGGAATGAATATTGAAATACTTATCAACGCCGAAAACGAAGAGCCGCTTACTTGCGATCTACCCGCCTCTATAGTTCTGGAAATCACCTATACTGAGCCAGGAATAAAAGGTGACACGGCAACCAACACGCTCAAGGCGGCCACCGTTGAAACCGGTGCAGAAATACGAGTACCACTATTCATCAATACAGGTGATTTTGTTAAAATTGACACTTCAAATGGCGCGTATATGGAGCGCGTAAAAATGTAGCGATATGGAGCTTAAGCAGATACAGGATTTAATCAAGTTTGTTTCCAAATCTGGTGTTGAAGAAGTAGAACTTGAAAAAGGCAACTTCAAAATCACCATTCGAACTAAAACCAAGCAAGAAGCAGCACAATCTCCACAGCATGTAATTTATGCGCCACCTACAGCTGCACAGCCTCAAATGGCTGCACCAGCTCCGGCAAAGGCTGAAGAAAGCGCGGCTCCCGCCAAAGCAGAGCCAAAAGCTGAGGCAGCATCCAGCAGCAATACTGAAGACATTAAGGCTCCAATGATTGGAACCTTTTACCGCTCTTCAGGACCAGACAAAGATCCATTTGTTAAGGTTGGTGATCGCGTTGAAAAAGGCCAGGTAGTGTGCATCATTGAAGCAATGAAGTTGTTCAATGAGATTGAATCAGACATATCAGGAACTATTGTAAAGGTTTTAGCTGATGACAGCTCTCCTGTAGAATACGACCAACCACTATTTGTTGTTGAGCCTTAACCAAAAGCGTCATCATGTTTAAAAAGATTCTTATTGCCAATAGAGGTGAGATTGCCCTTAGGGTAATTAGAACCTGTCGTGAAATGGGCATCAAGTCGGTTGCAGTATACTCTACTGCAGACCGGGAAAGCTTGCACGTGAGATTTGCTGACGAGGCGGTATGCATAGGTCCTCCTTCAAGTGCCCAATCATACCTCAATATTCCAAACATAATTTCGGCAGCAGAAATTACCAACGCGGACGCTATTCATCCAGGGTACGGCTTCTTGTCAGAAAACGCCAAGTTTGCTGAAACATGCCAACTCAATGGAATAAAGTTCATTGGCCCCTCTCCTGACATGATCAACCGCATGGGAGATAAATCAGTGGCAAAAGACACGGTAAAGGCAGCCGGGGTACCCACGGTACCGGGCACCGATGGTCTATTGACGGATGTTAAAACGGGTATAGCACTCGCTGAAGAAATGGGATACCCTGTTATCATCAAAGCCTCTGCTGGAGGAGGTGGTAAGGGAATGCGTATCATCAATTCTTCAGATGAATTCCAAGGTGCCTGGGACTCCGCAAGACAAGAATCAGCGGCAGCATTTGGCAACAATGACATGTACCTCGAGAAATTCATTGTAGAGCCCAGACATATCGAAATTCAAATCATTGCCGATCAATACGGTAATGTAAGCCACCTTTCTGAGCGTGACTGTAGTATTCAAAGAAGGCATCAGAAACTTATTGAGGAGTGTCCATCGCCTTTTATGACTGAAGACTTGCGTCGCAGAATGGGCGAGGCTGCTGTGAAGGTTGCTAAGGCGGTTGACTATGAAGGTGTAGGTACTGTTGAATGTTTGGTAGATAAGGACCGCAACTTCTATTTCATGGAAATGAATACCCGTATTCAGGTAGAGCATCCTGTAACGGAAGAAGTGATTAACTACGACCTTATACGGGAGCAGATAAAAGTGGCCGCAGGCATTGCCATATCAGGCAAAGACTATGAGCCTAAAAAGCATGCTATAGAATGCCGTATCAATGCTGAAGACCCTGCCAATAACTTTATGCCTAGCCCAGGTACTATTGTAGATCTTCACAAACCTGGTGGTCATGGTGTTCGTGTGGATACGCACGTTTATACCGGATACAAGATTCCGCCAAACTACGATTCTATGATTGCCAAACTTATTGTAAGCGGCAATACCAGGGAAGAAGCTCTTACCAGAATGGAAAGATGCTTGGAAGAATTTGTAATTGACGGTGTTAAAACCACTATCCCCCTTCAACTAAAATTGATGCGCGATCCTGATTTTAGGGCTGGAAACTTCACTACGAAGTTTATGGAGACCTTTGAAATCTAGATATTTACATTTTTCAATTTTAAATAGGCAGGATTGCATATTCTGCTATCTTTGCACTCCATTTTTCGGATAGTACGCGAAAAAGCATTGTAAATGGATACTTTAAGTTATAAAACCCAGTCGGCCAACAAGGCTTCAGTTGTTAAAAACTGGTATATCATCGACGCTGAGAACCAAACAGTTGGAAGATTAGCTTCGAGAATAGCCATGGTCATTAGAGGGAAGAACAAAGCGAGTTTTACTCCTCATGTAGATTGCGGAGATAAGGTGATTGTGATCAACGCCGATAAGGTTCGTTTCACCGGTTCAAAAATGAACAACAAGGAATATCAAACTTTTAGTGGATATCCTGGTGGACAGAAGAAAATTGTTGCCAAAGACTTGATGGTGAAAAAGCCAACCAATGTTCTATACCATGCTGTAAAGGGTATGCTTCCAAAAAACAAGCTTCAGGACGTTGCTTTGAAGAACTTAATATTGGTAGAAGGTGCTGAGCACAACCACGGTGCACAGAAGCCACAAACACTTGAATTTTAATACATAGCGATATGGATTACATAAACGCGGTAGGAAGAAGAAAATCATCAGTAGCTCGTATCTACTTAAAAGGTGGAAACGGTACTATTACTGTAAACGGAAAGGACTACAAGGACTATTTCTCGCAGGAGAACATTTACAGAAACGTAACCCTACCATTTGATTTAACTGAAACTGCTGAGCAGTTCGACGTAAAAGTGAATGTTTTTGGCGGTGGCTTTAAAGGTCAGTCAGAAGCTATTCGCTTAGGAATTTCGCGTGCTTTGGTTAAGGTTGATGAAGAGCACAAGCCAGCACTTAAGGCTGAAGGCTTCATGACTCGTGACCCTAGAATGGTGGAAAGAAAGAAACCAGGACAGAAAAAAGCAAGGAAGAAATTCCAGTTTAGTAAGCGTTAATTAGTTAAAGTGTTTAGTATCTAAATTTCTGAGATGGCTTGCCCCTACTCAGGAATTGCTAAATCGGAATGTAAACATTAATCTTAATTACAACAATGTCAAGAATCAATGAACTGTTGGATGCAGGTGTTCAGTCCGACAAGATGGAGACAGACGTCCGTTGGAGCTCAGCATTGCGTGAAGAGATCATGGATTGTCCGGTTAACTTTCGCGTTAACTTGCTTGAAAAAGACATCTCTTTGCGTGACCTCATGGAATTGCAACCGGGCGACATCATCCCGATTGAAATGCCAGAACATGCGACCATGTTCATTGAAGATTTACCGACTTACCGCGTGAAGATGGGGCGCTCTGACGACAAGCTTGCGGTGCAAGTTTCTGAAGAAATTGAACGCCCACACGTAGTGAAAACCGATTTAGCTTTCTTAGGTAAAGACATTATGTCTGAGCTTGAGAATGACGACGATACAGACGATTAAGAAATCCTTACTCCCTAAGTCGCAACAGCTGCTAGTACTCACAACAGGGACAAAGCAAGCTCACAGTGCGCAAGTAAGGTTTAACACAGGACAGAAAAATGGAACCGAGTGACGATCAAAAGCTAGCAGACGAATGGGCAGCCGCTCTTGGCGAGGACCCGTCTGCGCCTTCAATTGATGTTGATGAAGTATTGGCAGCGCCACTGGAAGAGTTGAAAGACACCTCTAGCCCAATCTCTGATGATGAGCGTTGTAAACTCGACACCATCATGGATATCCCCGTGACTATTTCGATGGAAGTCGGTCGTTCGCAGATCAGCATCCGTAACCTATTGCAATTGAACCAAGGTTCGGTTGTGGAGTTGGACCGATTGGCTGGTGAGTCGCTCGATGTATTGGTTAACGGTACTTTGATTGCTCACGGTGAAGTCGTGGTCGTCAACGATAAGTTTGGTATTCGTCTTACTGACGTGATCAGCCAAACTGAACGCATTAAAAAGCTGCGCTAATATGAGCAGTTCAATCAAAACTCGATTGAAGCAAATCACGGGAGCACTTGGCTTAATGCTAAGTGCTCCTTATGCATTTGCTGCCGCGCCAAGCAACTTAGATTTGGCGACGACACTGGGCTCTTTGGTGCTGGTTATTGGTGTGATTCTTCTGCTCGCTTGGATGCTAAAACGCATGCAAGTGCCAGCATTGGGTCAACAAAAAGGGCTGCGTATTATTAGCCAGTTACCGGTTGGTACTAAAGAACGAATTGCGGTTGTTCAAGTAGGAGAAGAGCAGTTTTTGGTTGGTATTACTAGCCAATCCATTCA
>ENA-OWNT01000712-OWNT01000712.1-seawater-metagenome-genome-assembly--contig:-NODE-712-length-62198-cov-6.517683_pt1 | contig 62198 bp, 57 predicted proteins | sample MGYA00238136_ERZ651165 | MGnify/ENA primary metagenome ERZ651165 (study PRJEB26861, sample SAMN08777766) | seawater metagenome | isolation source: coastal seawater | place: USA: Florida | collected... | reverse complement strand
ATTTTGATCCATACTATGGGCAGCTACCCGATGTTGCCTGATTTTTTTCTTGACAATCTACACCGTATCTTTGTGTCAAAAATTAGCAAGCCTTATGTGTCCCCATATCTTTTACAACATTTTTATAATTCAGCAGAATTTATCCCAAATATATCCCAAAACCCACAAATAAGATGATATTTTGCAGTACAGATTATGAACTGGTATTAACCTTGTTTTGTTGCTTATAGTGGTACTGGATAATAATTGAAAAAGGGATTTATGATGACTTCAAAAGAATGGCAATTGGCAACTGATGCCGCAGTACGCTATCAGGAGATTCTTGTTCCGGCGATTCTCGGGGCATTCGCAGAAGCACTGGTCGATTACGCAAATCTCGATCATGTTGATGTGCTGGTCGATATGGGTTGTGGCACAGGCGCAGCCACCCGCTATGCAGCACAAAAAATGTCGCCTTCCACAACTGTCATCGGAATTGATCGCAATGCAGGAATGCTGAAAGTCGCGCAATCACTACCTGAAATCGACGGTGCAACCATCGAATGGAAGCAGGATAACGCTTACGACTTATCGCTGGAAGATAACAGTGTTGATGCGGTAATCTGCGCTCAAACATTGCAATTTATGGATAAACGACATCAGGCACTGTCTGAAATGCACCGTATTCTAAAAGCAGGGCAATCCGTATACATCAGTTTATGGTCTCCGATTGAAGAGAGTCCCTATTTTGATGCGCTTGTCAACACGGTAGCCACACATATCAACCCCGATACGGCGGCGGGATTGGGGTCAGCCTTTAATCTCTCTGATATTGATGAAATAAAGTCCCTCTTGCAGGATGCACAATTCACAGAGATTTCATCAGATATAGCAGAACTGCATCTCGAATTACCGCCTATCCATGAATTTGTACCGCGTCATATCAGCGCTACCCCGATGGGAGCAGGTTATCAGGCAGCATCGGAATCCGCCCAACAGGCAATTTTAGCGGATATGCAAAGTGCCCTATCAGCTTATCAAACAGAGAGTGGAATACGTGTACCTTTCTGTTCACATCTGATTAAGGGAATTGCATAACAAAATATTAGTACAGATTGCAGACAACATTTTATACTGAATATGATATGCTGAATGTATTGTGTTGATTAATGCGGGGTTATGAACCATGCCTGTAGAGGTCATATGGGATGATGAAGCGAAAACCATCATCCGTCAAAAATATACCGGACATGTCGTCCTTGATGATTACTACATTGCAGTCGATAAATTTGTAGACCTGGCGAAATCCGTTGATTACACCGTACATTCCATCATGGACAGAACAGACATGCTCATCTCTCAGGGTTCGTATTTACAGGCGATGCGTTACGCTGACAAAAAAATGCCGGATAACATCGGTCTGAGGGTGATTATCAAAGCAAATGTGATGACAAAAATGATGGTCAATATTGGCACACGGATTGCGCCGCGTCTCATCAGCAATGTCCATATTGTCGATACACTTGAAGATGCCCGTGAAGTCATTAAGTCGCATCAATCCGATGTAAGCTAATTGAAATATAAATTCAGATACAAATAATGAGACGGGCGAAATATATTTCGCCCCTACGAAAATGTAGGGTTGGCATACATGCCATCCGTTAAGAGAGCCGATACCTTCATAATATCCTTTTTTGCTTATCAGTCAGTGTATTTGTCATCCTTATAAACCTTTGCCTGATTGGTCTTAGCACACCGCCTCTCAATTTGTCATAATAATACTGGCAAAAATAATGATGAGGAGAAGCCAGCAATTATGGAATATCGTCAATTAGGCAATTCAGGTGTGCGCGTCTCGGTTATCGGGATGGGAACGAACCGTTTCGGCAATAAAGTCACACAGGAAGAGGTCAACACCATTTTAGATGCGGCGGAAGAATTAGGCGTCAATTTCATTGATACTGCCGATGTATACGCCGGAACAGAATCCGAAACCACGCTCGGAAATGCGCTCAAAGGGCGTTGGGACAAATTTGTACTGGCAACCAAAGGTTTTCTTCCCACAGGTGAGGGCACAAACGATCGTGGCGCATCCCGTTATCATCTACAAAACGCAGTCGAGGCAAGTCTAAAACGTCTGCAAACCGACCACATCGACCTCTATCAAGTCCACCGTTGGGATGATCACACCCCCGTAGAAGAGACGATGCGAACACTCGATGATCTAATCAGTGCGGGCAAAATCCGCTACATTGGTGCATCGAATTACGCATCCTGGCAATTAGCAAAAGCGAATTTACTGGCAGAATTCAATCATTGGACGCCTTTTGTCAGTGTGCAGAATCATTATCATATGATGGAACGCAGCGACGAAAAAGAAGTCCTGCCCTATTGTGTCGATGCCGGGGTTGGCTATATTCCCTTTTTCCCGCTTGCAGGAGGCTTCCTGACCGGAAAATATAAGCGTGGTGAAGCAGCACCGGAAGGCTCACGCGGAGAATCCAGCCAGTATGTTCAAAAATACATGACCGACACCAATTACACGGTTGTGGAAAAACTCTCCGCCTGGGCAGAAGAACGGGATCACACAATGGCAGAATTAGCACAGGCATGGTTACTGGCTCAACCGGGCGTTTGTTCCGTCATTTCCGGTCTGACCCGCTTAGACCATCTCAAAGCCAATGCAAAATCGGCAGAATGGTCACTCACACAGGACGAACTCGCAGAGGTTGAAGCTATCCTCAACCCTGAATCCGCAGAATAAATAGCTTCTTTGTGTAAGGGCACACCGCCGGTGTGCCCCTGCGCTTTCATTTCAATCACCGCATTACTGCCTATCACCCCGCTTGTGTACATGTAGACCGATGCTTTATAATGCCTCCGATTCATCCACAAAAGCAAAAGACAAACCCATGATTAAATTTGTTGTCATGTTTCGTGAGACAGCGATTGATGAAAATTTCGATAATGCTTATAACGATTTTCTGGCACTGGTTGAGCGTATGCCGGATATTCAACGACGACAGGCAATCCATGTCATTGGAAGTCCAACCGGGAATGCACCCTATCATCGCGGACTGGAATTGTACTTCGAGACTCAAGATATTTTGAAGGCATCGCTGATGTCGAAAGCCGGACAGGAAGCGGGCAATGAACTGGCACGCTTTGTAGAGGGTAGCTTCGATGTCTATTTCTCGGAAGTATTCGAAGAAAACGGCGGCTCAACACCGGAAGAGCCATCATAAATAATACTGTAGGGGCATGATGCTATCGTGACCTCTTCCCGGTAATTTACCGTTTGAAGAAATCAGGGAGATAAATTGCAATCAACTTTCGCACGGGTACGAAATTTCATCATCACCTATTTCATGCTGACGATTGGCGCATTTTTGGGAGCAATGGCATTACTGGTATTTCTTGCACCCAATAATATCGCGCCAACCGGGGTTTCCGGGATAGCAGTCATCAGCAACTTCCTCTTCGATACGCCGATCGGTATCGTGGTATTTATCCTCAATATTCCGATTCAAGTGCTCGGGATGCGGTTTCTACCCGGAGGATGGCGTAATCTGTTACGTGCCGGATATGTCATCGCGCTATACACGCTGGCAATTGACCTGCTTGCCCCTTATATTCCGCCGCAACTTTACACAGATAATGAATTGCTCTCTGCGATTTTCGGTGGTGTTGTCGGGGGCATCGGTAGCGGCATTGTGATTCGTGCTGGCGGCAATTTCGGCGGCACATCAACTCTCGCACTCATCATTCAACGTCGAACAGGCATGACGCTCAGCAATATTTATCTCTACACCGATACAGTCGTTATTCTGGCTGCCGGATATTTTTTCGGAGTCAATGCGGCACTCCTGGCGATTGTGACCCTCTTCATTGATGGTGTGGCAGCAACCTACGTTATCGAAGGACCCGGTGTGATTCGCACTGCCGTGATTGTCACCAACAAACCGCAGGAAGTCAGCCAGGCGATTATGTCTACGCTTGACCGGGGCATGACAGGCTGGGAAGGCAAAGGCATGTACACAGGAGAAACACGCACAGTCCTCTATATTAGTGTTTCACGCACCCAAATTCGCGAGTTGCGCCAACTGGTGCATGATAACGACCCCGATGCTTTCATGGTCATCGGACAGGGACACACGGCTTACGGTGAAGGCTTCCAGCGTCGCATGAAACCCCTCCTGAATGAATAAGGTCAAAGAAATTACAGTTAGATAATATCTGACACAGAGTTTGAGATTGTGTCTTACTTGAGGAAAATAGGAGGATAGAACCATCCTCCTATTATTACAGTCTCATTCCAATACACAGTTTATGTCGGAATACAGACAATCACGATATCACGAATAACGAAGCATTCTGCACCACCCGAACCACATTGCAGATCCGTAAGTGTTGATTTTTTGGTTTCAACATCAGTTCCAGCAACGATTTTCTCTGTCGCGCATCTTGCTTCAACCACTGATGATGGTACAGCGAGATATCCTGCAAGCAGCAACACAACCATCACCATAATTACAAGAACACGATTGAACTGTTTCACTAATTTTGACACGATTAATTGCTCCCTAATATTTGTTTATTGATAGTGAATTGTTTGAATAGTATTAACTACCCATTACAACTACAGTATATTAGACAAAACACATTATTACAATTAATATTAAGTTTAGATATATGCTTCACAGATAATCTATTCATGTAAAAGCAATTCTCCTGCAAAATTTCTCATAAACTGAAACCTCATTCCCACCTCTGCGTACTGTAGGCTGACTGCATATTACACAGAAGGATATTTTATGAAACAAAAAAGAGAAGAGCTTCAGTCGCAGGAAAGATCACCGCAATTTTATGGGCGTGTCGCAGGATTTTTCTATCTGGTGCTGGTGATTGTCGGCGTATTCGGTCTACTCTATGTGCCATCTCAGATTATCGTGCAGGACGATGCTACCGCAACAGTCAATAACATTCTGGCAAACGAAACACTTTTTAGAATGGGGATTGTCAGCGCATTACTGACACAGGTGATTTTCATTTTCTTAGCCCTCTCCCTCTATAAAGTCCTGAGTATCATTGACCGCACACAAGCCGTATTGATGGTTGTTCTCGCGCTCATCGGTGTGCCAATCGCTATGCTCAATGAGTTGAACCCGATAGCTGCACTCATGGTACTCAAGAACCCCGAACTTAGCGCATTAGCACCGGAAACAGCCGCAATGTTTTTCCTTGATTTACAGCAAAATGGTATTCAAATTGCCTCAATTTTCTGGGGACTCTGGCTACTGCCCTTTGGCTATCTGATTTTCCGCTCCGATTTCTTACCGAAAATTTTAGGAATTTTGCTGTTGCTAGATGGCACAGCATACGTACTCGACTTTTTCACATCGTTTCTCGCACCGGAATTCGGCATTGTGTTCACAGAGTATATCTTTGGTGAATTGCTCATTATGCTCTGGCTGGTGATTCGTGGCGTGAATTCCGAAAAATGGAAACTTCAAGCGCAACAGAACTAAGCACCCTTCCCCGCTATACAACGCTGATTTTGTGATAGGGAAAAATCAGCCCCCAACTCAAAATATAGTATTTAGAGTTCTGTTTCTTTGTTATTAAACAGGTGAAATTTTGATAGACTGGTATTGATATTTAAATCATTCTGGAGTCTACAATGGCAAGACCACCTGTTATTTCTCAAGTATGGCAATTGCAACCCTACGCAAATCGTGATCCTCAATTCAAATATGCTGTTATAACACCTGAACCGATTGAACAACCTGTCATAATGGCAGCATGGGCTTATGCGCTCCGGCATACCGCACAGGGATTAGATTTACCTGACCATCAGGCAGCCCTCCAACTCATGATGGAACGTCACCCATCATGGCAGGTAGTTGAGGGACAGGCACAGGCAGTACCGGTTAAATTACAATTAGCAGATCAAGATGAGCCGGAAAGTTAACTATGAAGTTCGAGTTCATTTTTAGCAATCTGCCGGACATCAAAGCAAAGACCACTGCAAAAATCAAAACAAGTATCCAGATACCCGATGAAATTGTACATCTCATCGGTGTGGAAGAACGCATCCGCGAAATCGGTAAGCAGGTCGGAAATCTTACACAGGCATCTTTACATATCTCCTGCAAAGATTTGGACATCAAAGATGAGTTGATGAATTCAAAGGAATTCGGTGAGGATACCCATCAATTCACGATATACCATACATGCCTTATTGTTTCTTTTTCGGGCTATCGCAGTAAAAGATGTATATTGCGAGTTTATAAACCACTTGATCCTCAAAAACTTGGTGTTCCTGATACTTTAATTCGCAATTATGGAAGAAGAGGGAAAAAACGCAGGGGTAAAAAATCCCTTGCCGATAATCTCAAGCCTCTTCATGACTCATGGGTCAAGACAGACGAGCAGAAAACATATTATGGTGCCCTCAAGATAATTTCAGATCAACTCAATATATTGCTCAATGCTGACCCGACATCAACTCATCTTGGAAACTGGCAATTAGCTGGTTTTCATCCGTTCTGGTTTGATGACATAGTCCAAAAAGGTCTCAAAAAAGAACGTCAACGCCTATGGGACTTAGAAAATAAACCACCGGAAAGCCATAACAAGAAAAACGCTGACAAACACGGTAAAGGCAATCGGATAGGCGCAATTCCGGGCAAATTCATGGGCGTGCAATTTCACTCACAGCTAGAGATTCGTCTGGCAACTGCTTTGCAACAACGGGGTATCGAGTGGATTTACGAAGAAGAACGTCTCGGAGAAGGCAATTATCTGGTTGATTTTCACCTGCCCCAACATAAAGCATGGGTAGAAGTCAAAGGACGTTTCGAGGCACGCGACCATTTTTTACTTAAAGAAGTCGCAGAAGTTTTAGAAAATCGTGGCGAGAAATTATATGTGTTCACATCCGGCAAACCCATGATTGTCACGCCTGATGAATTCACCCCGATTCCACGCAAAGAATTCTGGTCATTAATTGAAAACAGCGCAGAATAACACTCTGCGCCTCTAATTCTCCAGTTCTTTTTCTTTGCACCTGTACCTCACAGACAATTCCGTGCATATGACCGTTGATATGCACGACATCTGATGCTATTTTGTGGTAATGTGAAATCAGCACCTTAACAATTTCATACCACCTCAAGCAAAAAGCGATTTTCACGTCACCGGGATGAGATTTCTCATGGATTTGTGGTGAAAATCAAGGTTTGTAAACTTAACCTGATTCCAACGAAAAACACCTGTTTTAGCAAAATATTCCCCTGTTATTCCCTGTTAAACAGGCAAATATTCCATACACGGCACTAACTCAGGTAAATCTCCAGCGTGCGGTCAACCATCCCTTCGAGGCTGTATTCCGCTTTGACCAGATTATAAATCGCCTTGCCGAGTTGTGCTGTTTTTTCAGGGTTGTTCAGCAGGAAAGCCAGTCCCTCTGTCAATGAGTCACTATCTTCCGGTTGTGCTAAATAGGCTGTTTCCATGTGATCGAGTAATGCCGCCATACCGCCTACTTCCGATACCAGCGCGGGGAGTCCGGTTGTGGCTGATTCGAGTAAGGCATAGGGTAAGCCTTCGGATAATGAGGGCATCAGATAGAAATCACTGCTCAAGAGCAAATCTTGAATATCCTTGCGGAATCCGGCAAGTTTAACAATGTCCTGTAGATTGTGTTGGGCAATTTGTGCTTCTAAATCGTCCTGAATGCGTCCTTCTCCGACAATGACGGCTCTCAATTCAGGGTGTTGTTCACGCAAATTCGCCACCGCATCAATCAGATATTTGTGTCCTTTGACTGTCTCCAATCGTCCGACAGCGATTGCTACTTTGACATCTTCATTCCAGCCCCATTCATCCCACAAAGGATGGCGTTTTTTTGCTGGAATCTCTTCCGGCACATGAATCCCGTTCGGAATCACGGTCACACGTTTTTCCGGTAGATTGACTGTTCCGGTGAGGTATTCGTGGACTGCATCAGAAACCGCGATAAACTGGCTATTTTGGACACGATTCAGATTGATGACCTGTTCATAGGCATAACCCTTGAGTGAGCCTTCGTGTTCCAGTCGATACGAACTGTGCATGGTCGAAACGTGGTTGATATTCATACCCATCGTGCCGGAATGTGACCACATCTGCGATTGCGGATTATGCGCGTCAATGATGCCGATATTGCGCTGATTCACCTGTTCCCGCAAAAACATCGCAACACGCGGATTGCCCCGTCCGAACGGCACAGGCACATGAGTCAGATTTTCATCAACCAGACGGGCATGTAAATCCGAATTTTCCAGTGTCGCGATGCAATAGTCATAATCGCGTTCACGGAAAGCGCGTGCCAGTTGCAATACCCGCACATCTGCCCCGCCGTATCGTTTTGCCAGGTCAACAATCAGAATTGGTGGAATATTGCTCATTTAATCGCCTCCTGACCCCTCACCCCAAACCAAGGAATCGGGAGACAATCAATTTTCAGCGGGAGGGCACGGAGACCCTCCCCTACACCTATTTGAAGGATGTTATTCCAGGCGGAGAACATTGATGTGAATCCTATTGAAAAATTCGTCATTTTAGGGCATTCTCCATCGCGTTCATGACCCGTTTCGCGACGCTCAGCCAGGAATATTTGCTCTCTGCCAGTTCCAGCGCACGATTGCTCATCTGCTGACGTTTTTCATCATCATTGAGTAATTCAATTAGCGCATCAGCATAAGCATCCAGATTTCCGGGTTCAGTCAATAGACCACTGCCACCGTGTTCGATTGCATCCCCTAAGCCGCCGACTTCTGTTGCGACGACAGGTTTTCCACAGGCATAGGCAATTTGCAAAATACCGCTCTGTGTAATCGCTCGATACGGCAATGCGACAATGTCCACCATCTGCATCAAGGGCACAACCTGCTCATTGGGCACATAATCGAGATACCAGATAATATCATTCTCGATGCCGAGTTCTTTTGCGGTCGCTTTGAGTTCGTCGGGGTCAATATCTTTGGCAGGATAGCCAGCGATAATCAATTTTGCGCCTGTTTCACGGGCAACTTTCGGGAATGCCAGAATCAGGTCTTCGATGCCTTTGTATTTGGTCAATGTCCCGAAAAATAGCACTGTCGGCGTATCATCAGCCAGACCATACTCTTTGCGTAATGCCTCAACAGTGTGCGAGGGAGTCATTTCCAGCATGATTTCATTCGCGCCATGCGGGATTTCTGTCACACGCTCTTCTCGAATATCATACAATTCGAGGAACAAATCATAGTTGATGCGATCATGGACGTACAAAATATCAAAATACGAGTAAATCTCATTGAATTGTTTTGTGTGGGCTTCATCTTCCTTGAGGATGGAATCAGCATCGCGGCTGGTATCGTAAGCACGCACATCATGTACCACATCAGCGAGAATGAGTCCGGCATTTTTGAGCATTCGCAGGAAATTGACTTCCAGTCCGAAGCGAATCTCACCGAGTAGCACAACATCCGGTTTTTCTTTTTTCAGTAAATTGACCACACGCATCCATTCAGCGACATATTTTGCACCGCGAAAGACCCGCCGTGATTTACGAATAATCCAGGGTAATGTCGATTTTTGACGTGCATTCCAGAGGTGCATGAAGCGTTTTAACTCAAATTCGTGTTCGAGGTCTTCCAGTTCGTAATCCGTTGATGTGACTAGCGTGACTTCTGCGCCATTACGTTGTAAAGCACGGCACATATGATAGCTGTAGTGAATTAAGCCGCCCTGCCCGAGTGGTTCAATAACAAATATTCGCAAGATTATATCTCCAGATAAGTATCGTCGGTGGTCAATGCGGGTAAGCCCATGACTTTTGTGATGAAAATATCAAGGGTATCGCGATAGCTCAAAAACACACGCCGGATTTGCATCGGATAGCGTTTGACGGTTGCCAGACGTTCGGGACCCGGTGAGAGTGTCACAGCCATTTTATAGCCGAGTTCGTGCAGCGCCATGATGGTCTCTTTGTCATAATCGACAGGCGTGCCGTTGGGATAAGCGAAGGTATCAACTGTCTGATTGGTATGTTCAAGCAAATCATCACGGGATTGTTTCAGTTCTTCGACACGTTGTTCAAGCGGAATACGGGTCATAATCGGATGTGTGACCGTATGCGGCTGACAGGCAACGCCATTGTCTACCAGTTCGCGCACTTCATCCCATGAGAAAAAGAGGGCTTTTGCTTCCGGCGTGACCTGTAATGCCGTGCAAAGTTGTTCAATTGCCGAATCAATCTCAGCAGTCGGATATTTTTTGACGGCTTCCATGAATTCGCTCTGTGTCGATTCATTAATCTGACGCACACCGATATAAGGCAAATCGGCTTCTGAAACCTTGCTCTCACGGAATGCCTGAGCACACACATCCCACCATAGCGGTGTTGGATTGGTCATGCGTCCGGTCACAGTGAAAATGACACCCGGTAAATTATATTTTTTCAGAATCGGGAAGGCATTATCGTAATTGTCCTGATAGCCATCATCGAATGTGATGAGCAATGGACGTGGAGGTAAAGTTGCATCGGCTAAGATATATTGCCGCAATTGGTCGAGGTCGATGACATTGAAATTTTCAGACACCCATTTCATCTGCTTTTCAAAATCAGAGACGCTGGCACTGACATTCGGTGCAAATCCGTAAAAATCCGGCGCATTGACATCCGTAATGCGATGATACGCCAGCACGGTGAGTCTACCCGACCCCCAGTAACCATAATTCAAAACACCCAGTGTCCCTGAATAGCGTAATGCCTGTGCAATGAGTTGTCGTTTTCGCATGATATTTTTCCTGTATCCCCCTGCTTTTAAACCCCTATCCCCCCGCCCTTTCCCCATTCACGTTCGCAGGCTCACTATGGAGAAAGGGAGCTTTTTACGTCCTCTCTATCAGCAAGAAGAGAACTCAGGGGCGGAGATAATGACAAAATGAATTTTCCCGTTATTTTATCAATACTGTCCCCGAAGAAACAAACTATGCTGTTTCGGGTTCGGTGCTTTTTGATCGTCCAAGCCGTGATTGTACCATGTCCACAATTCGCAGAATGAGCTCACGTTCAAAGAACCACAATGTCACCGGATAAGCAATCGCGCCAGCAACAAGCTGTCCGACAAGGATAACAACTGTCGGAGTACCTGCCAGCAACTGCCCTACCGTGAATACAGCAATCCCCATCACAAGCGCCGACGCTGCTGCCGGAACAAACTGCCCGAATGTTTCACGTACACCCAATTTGATGATATTCATCGCAATCGCCAGACGTATCAAACTCACAAAGAAAGCCAGTACCGCATGTCCGAGTGCAACCGCAAATGCGCTGATTTGTGCTAGATAGAAAAGCGTTGGAACAAGCAAAGCAAGTTCAAAGAACGCCGTTTTCCAGAGCAGGTCAGCACGATCTATTGCTTTATATAAATCACCGATATTCCATGAAATCGACAGGAATAAGCCATAGAGCGACAGTGCCGCCATAATTGGAATTGCAGCCCAATATTCTTCGGGATAAATGACTTGAATAAAAGCGCTTGAAACCAGTGCCAGCCCGACACCCGCCGGAACAACGATAATCGAGACATAGCGCAATGCCGACAAAACGGCTTTACGCAGTTGTTCGCTATCATTCTGAATGGATGAATATGCCGGGAAAAGTACCTGGGCAACCACAATGCAGAGGTTAATAATGATAAGCTCTGGAATACGATAGGCAATTGTGTAAATACCGAGTGACGTTGCACCGAGGAATCTCCCGATAAAAACGTAGTCGATATTTGCCTGTACTGCCGAGAAGATACTATCGAGAAAGATTTTGTAACCGTAGTTGATGATTTCTTTTGCCAGTTGCCAGTTGAAAGCAAGTTTCGGGCGAAAATCAACTAAGAACCAGACCGCAATTGTATATACAATCTGTCCGACAACCATTCCCAGCACCAGTGACCAGACACCATAGCCCATAAATGCGAGAATGATACTGGCGATGCCCTTACACATACTATTGAAAAACGCCGGAATGACCCGTTTGCCAAATTCCATTTCGCGCTGGAGCAAGGCATCATGCACCGAGCCGAAACTGTTGATCACGAAGGTAAATGCGATAACCGGTAAAATGAAGGTGACAAGCGGCTCACCGAAGAAATTTGCTACAAATGGCGAAATCACGATGGAAAGTAACCAGAATGCCGTATTACTACCAATGCTGAGCCAGAATGCTGTATTGGATACTTCTTCGATATTGTCGCGACGCTGAATAATCGCCAGACCAATCCCTATATCACGCATCGCATCCAGAACCGAAATAAACGCCATCGCATACCCGAGAATACCGAATTGGTCGGGAAGCAATAAACGGGTTAATACAATGTAGGCTAAGAAATTGGCAGTTTTGCTGAGACCGTAGGCAATATACGTCCAGATAGCACTACTGACTGTCTTTTTGGCAAGTGATTCGTTCATAGAGGTGCGGTCTCTCTCTCAATAACGGATTTTTAGTGAAGCCCCTCGCCTTATCCGGTACAGTGTGGAGGGTATTGATGGGTCTTCGTTGTTCAAACAGACCCCCTCTGACGCTGACGCGACATCTCCCCCGCCAGCGAGGGAGAAATTGGATGTCCGGTGATTTTCAGGTTTGCAAAGTACACCTATCCCATTGTCTTAGATTTTATCAATAGAGCAAGTCCTGTATGATAAAGATTTGTGTTGAAAAATTAATGTTTGTTACAAAAATCACATTCATTGAGGTGATTTGTTGCAATTTTTGCTTATCCGGTTTTTAATTTGCACGTAGAGTTGCTGACAAACGAGGAAAGTAATAATGGCGAAGCGCCGAATTTTATATTGCATTGATAGCTTGAAAATGGGCGGTGCAGAACGAATCACCGTTGCATTGCTGCCGTTCATGACGAAAGTTGAACCCATTATCTGCACATTGTACGACCACGAAAGCCCTTTAACAGAGCAATTGGGCGGTGTCCGTCAATTATTTTTGGATGCCAGTCGTCTCGCTGACCCCGGCGCGATTTCCCGCTTCATGAAGATTTTGCGCGATGAAAAAATTGACCTGATTCACGCGCAGTTGATTCATGGCACAGTCATGTCATCGACTGCGGGATTCGCAACAGGCACACCGTTTGTCATCACACGTCATGTAGTCGAAGATGACCTGACCACCCATAAAAGGCGGCGTATGGTCTGGGCGGAAAAACTGGCATCGAAACGGGCAAAACGCATCATTTATGTTTCGGATGCCCAGCGCCAACGTCATCTCGAAGATTATAACTATCCCGAAGATCAAACCCGCGTGATTTACAATGGACTGGATTTATCGCGCTTTGATAAAGAAGCCAATCCCGAAATTCCGGTGGATGGCTCACGCCCGATTATATTGATGGTCGGTGTGGTGCGCCCGGGTAAAGGACATCCTGTCGCAATTGATGCTGCCCGGCATGTTCCCGAAGCCGATTTCTTGCTGGTTGGAGATGGGGATGCGGATTTATTCGCGCAATATAAAAAACAGGCAAGTGATTTAGACAACGTCTACTTCTTAGGCACACGTAGCGATGTCCCCGATTTGATGCTGGCGAGTGATTTAGTCATTTTGCCATCGGATATTGAAGCACTCCCCACCGTATTAATCGAAGCGGGTGCAGCCGGAAAAGCCAGTGTTGCGACCAATGTTGGCGGCATTCCCGAGATTGTCATGGATGGCGAAAGCGGCATTCTCATCAAACCCCGTGACCCCGATGGACTGGCACAGGCAATCAAGCAAATTCTATCCGACCCCGATAAAATGGCAGCAATGGGACAACGTGCCCGTCAACATATCGAAGCCCATTTTTCCTTGCAGGGACAGGCAGATAATCTGGTCAATCTCTATGAAGAAGTCCTCACAGGACGTTAAACAATAAAACGAACGTTGCTCTGTGACTTTACAATTACCAGCTTTGTTTTTTCAGGTCGATCTGTTTACCCGTTTTGACCTCGAACAACGAAAAGTTACGGTCTGGCAAAAGCAAAATCCCATATGTTCCGGTATCTCGATAATAATTCTGAGATACCGAACCGGGATTAATAATGATGCTGGATTCAACATCAATCCACATCGGATAATGTGTGTGTCCAAGTATTGTCACATCTGCTTTTGCCTCTTTAATAACCCTGCGGAACAGTGGTAATGGGCTATCCGGTACTATGTACATATCACCATGCCAGGGTGCAGCATGTATGAGTAGAATTTCTGTATTGAGCCAGTGAAAACGACGTTGTAGCGGCAATTTATCCAGCATATTGAGCGTCGCCTCTTGAAGTGCTTTATCTCCCCGTGATGCTTGTTTCTGCCTTGCCCTGCGATCATGATTACCCTGTACACAGGGAATATTTGCAGCCCTAATTTTTTGTACAACCTCATCACTATAATCCCCGAAATCCACGAGATCACCGGCACATAAAATCGCATCGACTCCTGCCTGATTTAAATGTTTTAAGGCAATGTTGAGTTTATCTAAGCCACCATGTATATCAGAGATAATACCTATTTTCATGCAATGTCCGCCTGGAGTTTGAGTGATTAATATCCATTCTAGCAGATTGATTTAGCCATCTTCACCACTATCAGCTTTATATACCGGACGCAATACCTGCCCGGTGTATTGAATTCTAACTGTTATAATGGTGCATCATATTTTGAGACCATAGATAACATGGACATGACAGATCAAATCAACATTCAAGCCAGCCAGATTCAATCAATAACAAAACGGGGAATGCGATACCTCGATGAGTCCGGTGTGGAGCATTTCATCAATTTTGATGGCTGTTATCAAGAGCTTATAGAAATTTGGAATCATCCAAATTTAAGAGAATTTGGTATGTCTCCAGAATTTGTTGACCAATACCTTGAATTGCTTGAAAACTTAAAAATCAAAAAAGTTATCGGATTTCTATCCCCTGACGGCGGGATTAAAAGTATTATTGGATATGGTTCTGGAAAACCGGTCATAAGCGTCGGGAATGTAAAAATACAATTGGATAACAAAAAAGACTACATCACCCTGCGCGAGAAATTTCTCATCAGAGATTTGCACTTCATCATCCGTTTTTTTGATGTGATTTGAGGATTTTCTTTGCACCGCTGCATTAATTTTCTGCTTAATCGGCTCAACGTAGGAAATTAGTCCATCTCACAGCCTGAATTTATCACAATCTAGCAAATTTCATGCAATGCCGTGATAGCGTGAAGTAAATCACAGGTTTTGTGGGTGATACATTATGCAAGAGATTTATATTGATGACTCGCGGATTGTCAAATTCACTACACACGGCATCTATTATGTCAATGACATGGATAACGAAGATTTTCTCAGTTTCGCCCTCGGTTACGAGAGCTTGATGTGTCTGGCAGCAGGTGCAGAAATTGAAGAAGAGGGAACACCGGAACAGTGGGAAAAATTTCGCGGAATATTGTTGAATTGCAAAATTGTCACGATCCGCGATGATTTCTGGTTCTCAGCAAACCACTTGATTGAATTCGATTTTCTGCAAGATACAACCGGTGATCTGAAATATACCTTCTCACTGAAAGAGCAAACAGCTAAAGAGTTGGAGAATATCATCAGAGACGCTGGATGGCAGTTGATACAGGCAGATGAATTTGATAGCTAGCCTTCGATTCAATAGTTTTAAGTAGATGTCTGGAGTCAATTCTGTAAGATAATATAGAAATTACCCGGATACAAGCTACCTTGATACCATCCGTGTAATCCCTGATTTATCCACAGTAATACACCGGACGCATATCGCACTTGAAAAATGAGATAAAGATCACTAGTATCTGAACAAATTCGCATCCATCATGTACAATACGGGGGCATGTTGCAGAGAATTGCACATATTCAGACACATCGGTGGTTATCATATATAACACTCATATTTGCTATTATTTTACGTATTATTTGTTATCTATATAACCGTTCTCTTTTCCTCGATGAAGCCTTGCTTGCCATTAACATGATTGAGAAAGATTGGTATGGCATACTCGGTGTGCTGGATTTGAATCAGTCTGCTCCGCCCGGATTTTTACTGGTCTCCAAATTTTTCATCGAAACCTCTGGAACTCATGAATATGTGTTACGTTTCTTCCCTTTTGTGCTGGGTATCCTATCGTGTATTCTTATGTTCCAGCTTGTACAAAAGATTAATCCCCGGCTCACTCCGATCATGATGATCTGGTTTGCCACAGCAGATATACTCATTCGCTTTGGAACTGAATTTAAACAATATAGTGGCGATCTTTTCCTGACCCTCCTATTATTAATAATTGCTGTTCATCTTCTTCAAAAAGCAACGCTTCGTTACATCATATACTGGGCATTCGCCAGTATTATTGCAGTCTGGTTTTCCCATGCATCAGTCTTTGCCATTGCTGGTTTCGGATTCACAATCATGCTTGTGCTATTCCGCAAAAGGCAGTGGAAATTTCTCGTGTGGTTTATGATTGCTTGTGGTAGCGCCCTGTTGAGCTTTGCTGTTGCTTATCTGAGTTTTTATCACAGTACCGATAGCAATACCAACCTATCAACTGCACTGGAACTGTTCTGGGTGAATGATTTTTTCAGACCAAACTGGCGGTGGGGACTTCGCTTACCGGTAATATTTTTTAGTCATATCTCGGGAATCCGGCGGTATCCACTGATTCTCCTGACAATGTTTGGCTTTATAGCCGGCTTGTGGAACACACCAAAACGATACCTTATTCTATTCTTATCGCCTGTACCCGTTATGCTTTTAGCCTCTTACTTGAATTACTATCCAATTTTTCAGCGCTTTCTGCTTTTTTCACTACCGCTCATTATGTTTATCATCGCCTTCGGATGGCTTGATGTATATGATAAACTCGCCGCGCAGGGAAAGCATCTACAACATATTACTTTCATCTTCATATGTATAATGTTCATATCAGGGCTTGATATTCGCCAGGAAACAACGCAATTACGACAAACCCTCACAATTATTCAAGATATTAGCGTGAATGAGCCTGAAATTTATGTTTCACCCCGGGTTCAATATGTCACAGACTATTATCAATACAGTATACCTGTTCATATAAGAAGCATAGAATTTGACACCATACCAGTATCCGATACACCGATCTGGCTCATCGTCGATGAATTAGAGTCTGGAATACATGAATCCTTATCAAACACTACAGGTAGAGAGCCGGACTTTAATCCACCAGGGCTCATTGTTTACTGTATAGATGGTAATGAGCAAATCTGTCCGGCTGGAGAAAACTTTAGTAATCGCACAAGATAGCCACCATGACAGCATTTTAAAACGGAAGGACATGCTTTCAATGAGAGATGTCCTTCGTCGCATAGAATTGATCTAATCCTGTAACGCACTATGCTGGATAATGCGATTAATCTCGTGACGGAAAAATGCTGATAGTTCCGCCAGATGAGTATGATTGACGGGTCCACCATCTTTTTCGCTTAAATTATAGGGACTGCCTATCACGAAAATGTTCTCATCGTTGAAATCGTTCGCGGGTCCGGTGTAATTCATACTGCCACCGACAATGATTTTATCGTCTATCACCATCAACTTATGATGTAATTTTCCGAGCTTATCTTTGAATACGTCGTCCCTATCATCGGGATAATAGAACTCGATACCCGAACGTTGTAGCCATTCCCGCGCTGACCATTTCTGATTCGCCTGTTTTGATTCCAGCACCCCGCGAATTTTTACGCCCGCACGATTGACCATCACCATCGCATCATCAATCGCAGATGAGCCACTAAAGGTGAAAATCGCAAAATCAATCCGATGGTCAGCTTTCAACATCTGCTTGACCAGTTCCAGTTCAGGCACATTATCCGGCGAAAAGAGAATCCGCACAGGAACACCGCCCACATTATAAACAGAGGGTTTAGTACTGCCCCGCGTCGCATCCCCCTGCCCGAACATGCCTTTGCGAATCTGGCTGAATTCTTGATTGTAACGATAAGCAACACTCTTATCATGGAAAATCACGATATGATTCAGATTTTTATGTGTGCCTGTCCAGGTGAAATTGGTTGAGCCTGTCAAAACTGCCGGAGGAGGCTCAGTATTTTTGGTGGAATAATCACGGATAATGAATTTCTGGTGGAAAATATCAGGATTGTAATCCGCTTTCACATCAATCCCGTTACGAAGCAATGCCGCAAAAATCTCACGGTTGATGCCATGTACGTTATCAGCATGTTCTTTCCACTGACGATCAATTTTATCTTCTTCGGCATCATATTCTGCGGATACACGATCTTTCAACCCGACGCGTTCAGCAATCAGATAATCCTGTTCCAGAAACATCTGTACCGATACCCCGCGCCACTTCGCATCAATGATTGCCTGTGCAATGGCTTCGCTATCCAGTTCCTGCACCGCAATTTTGAGTGATTTCTGTGCTTCGTTGATAAAATTAATAATGACGGCTTCGAGGTCATCAGGACCACCGACTTCACGGGGACCACAATAGGCTTCAATACAATTGTTGGCAAAAAATCGTTTTTGTTGATCCGGTTGAATGGTCGCATTCGCTTCCGGTTCAGGATCAACTGTTGTTCCGGCATCTGCATTATCAAGTTCAGAATTTGTCATGTGATTCGCTTCCTCTGTTCCGCTAGATTGTCCTCTATCAAGCGTATGGGAGAATTGCACCGTACACAATTAAGGTCGCGTTATGGTCAGGTTATGATAGGCAGCACGAAAGGATTCAATCCCGGACAGCAAGAATGCCATCCCTACGATTTTGCGGTGTAGCGACATGCTTCCGCGTGTCCGGGAAAATGGTGCAGAGTACCAATTAATTTTCAGGATAATCCAGCCCGGCAGTATTGTTAATCCAGCCTGTGTAATCCAGCGTCTGCACACGATACCAGGTCACATCCCCTGATTGAACCGGACCATCGGTGATAATCAATTCATCACCTGTCGATAAAGTTGCAATCGGTGAAGCTGTCGAAATCGGTTCTTCGAAAATATCGACTGTTCCGGCTGTTACCTGGAGCAAATCACCAACGGTGAAGATACGGGTATCGGTCTCGATGATCGTTGCGGTCGGTGTTTCGGTCTCTTCCGGTGTAATTTCACCTTCTGCAATCGGATCAGGTAAGCTCAATGTCAGGAATGTAGATGGTAACTCGCCGTTCACCCAATCAATATTCGGGCTATTCTCAACATCAGCCGTGATGTCATAGACTGTACCATCAACAGTCGCAACATAAACCGAGCCATCCACACGCAACATGACCGCCGTTTTATCAGGACTCCATTCCACACTGTCCGGCGCAGTCGTGCCAATTGTCGGTGTCAGAGGATTGCCCTGTTCATCAATAATCTGGAGTGGCGCAGTTTCACCAATAGTCGAACCGAGCATCACCAGGGAACCATCGGATTGTTGTACGGCGTCCTGTACCCATGCCATACCAATATCACTCGCGAGAGCTACAACCGGATTACCGCCAGCACGGTCAACTGTCCCGAACAAAATTGTATCTGCGGGACCCCGTCCACTAACAATGATTTGCTGTCCATTTGTTCCCCAGTGCCCGTAATCATAGAGTAAAAATGTCGGCGCGACTGTTGCAGGAGGCGGGTCAACACGCTGTGCAAAACGCAGGGTCAACGCACGGCGACCACCATATTCATAAGCATTTGCGGTCACGAGAATCGTGCTGTTATCGCTCGACCATTCATAATCCAGAATATCCCATCCAGGATAATTGCCCGGCAATCCGGCAGCCGAACAAAATTCAGGGCATGGACGCAGTAATTGATAGGCAGGGTCGGTTGATAATTCGCGCACAGGTTGCCAGAACCACAATCCCTGGTCAAGCTCTGAAATCGCATCATTGTCGATGTAAAATGCTAGCATCCGACCATCGGGCGACCATTCAACATCGCGCACGAAATATTTATTTTCTGCCGGGGAATTTGCCTGAAAACCATCGAAAAATGGCGAGAATGTATACACACCTTCTGCAATATCAGGATTCCCTAAATCCACAAAGCGCAAAATCCCGAAATTATCAACACGCGCCCAGCGACGGGGGTCAGCCGGATTATAGTCAATATCAATCATCCCGCCGAATCCCTGCTGAAGTTCCCCGAGTTGAATGCCATCGACACCTGTACTCAGTGCGAATGCCCGTCCACTCTCTTCCGGCACGTCGAATACGCCTGTCTGCGCTGAAACACTCATCACAGCAAACAATAACACAAGCGCTATCAGGATGAATTTGTAACTTCTGGACGCTGAGTCCATCATTTTCTTGTTAGTCATAGAGCTACTTCCTCGATTAGTTGTTTGAATCTGTGCTTATTATAGGGTTTTTTCACAACAAGCGGGATACGCACACCTGACGTATCGGCAATCCTTAACCTATGCAATTAGAATCCGGGTGAATTTTCGAAAATGATGCGAGAGAAATTTTCTATGTCTGATGTTTTGCCACGCCGGGTGATAATATCAGTCCAGGAGATAGGAACGTAACTATGCCAAAAATTGAACAACTCACAACCGGGCAACGTGAAGCAATGATCGCGTATCGTGACAGATGGATGTCTATCGGTCTGGCTACAGGTGAAGCAAATGTAGATGTTTTGCGTCCGGCGTTCGCCCATTTTTATGAGTGCCTCGGAAAACCCGCTCCACAGGAAATTCTGCACGTTGCCAGTCCTCTATCAGCACAAGTAGCTATAAACTTATTCAAGAGGGACTTGCTTAAAGAGCCCCTAAAAAAGTGGAGTACGGATTCGGTCTCGATGCCATTCAGGAAACGAATCTTAGCTTCTATTCCCGAGCCATTTAGTAGATGGGTCAGAGGGGCAATTCAGGATTCCCTTTTCGCTTCAATCAGGCTTTCTGTTGGGATAAAGGTAAGTGCCCTGGTCGAGAAAGAGATTAATTTTGCAATCCGGCATTTAGTATTGGATCAGGTCGGGGAGCTCATTCAGCAGGAAATCGGGAATTCGGGTGATGGATCAGGACGACGGCTTAACGGGCAGTTGATTAAAAAATCGGTATGGGAATCAGTCAGATTTTCGGTCGGCGAAGAGGTATGGGGGTCAATTGAGGAGGAGATATGGACATCAGTCAGGGATTCGCTCACATATATTCCCTGTTACTTCTATGGTGCGAACGATGCCTATCAAATTGCATCCTATCAATTCTTCATTGAAGAGTTAGGCGTACGGGTTGGTGAAATCAATACCAGAATCATACAAGAATGGCAAACAATTGCCGAAAATTGTGGATGCTGGTATCCCTATGAAAATATCGTCGTCGTTTGTGACAGACCTGTAGCTATTCATCTGGATGACAATCAACAGTTACACCATGAGAGCAAAGCAGCAATTGAGTTTAGCGATGGATGGGGCGTGTACAGGTATCATGGGAGTTACCTCCCTGAAAAGGTCATTACCTCACCGGAAACCATCACTCTGGAAGACATTCAAGCAGAAGTGAATCCCGGAATCCGTCGTGTCATGATTGAGCGCTACGGACAGGAACGCTATAGTCAAGATGGCGGGGCAATTTAAACTCGAGGGGTTCGTATCACGGTAAAACCTTAACGTATTATATTGACAAATTAGTTTACAATAAAATTAGTTTACAAACCGCACGTTTTTTTGAATTTGCCTACGCAATCGATTGCGTCAAACAGACATACGGACACACAGATTGCGCCGGAATTGTTCTCACAGCATAATAAAGGCAACACTGTAGTATGAAAGTTGAGAGAACATCCTTTCACACAGGGGTTTATCTGGAGAATTTTTTCATGAAAAACATCACCTATCTACTTTTTATTTTTCTATGCCTCTTTGCTTTCAATGCCTGTGGAAACACTACCGACCCCGCTACCACACAGGCTGAAGCAACCGAAATAACAGACGACACCTATCGTATTGCACTGGTGATGAAAACACTCACCAATCCATTTTTTGTCGAAATGGAACGTGGCGCACGCCGGGCGGAAGAAGAATTTGGAATTGAACTGATTGTTCGTACCGCAGCACAGGAAACCTCGATTGAACAACAGGTACAAATTGTCAATGACCTGATTCAAGAAAATGTCGATGCTATTATTATTGCTCCGGGCGATTCACTCGGGCTGATTCCTGTACTGGTTCAAGCACAGGAAGCCGGAATCGTGGTGATCAACATTGATAATCGCCTTGACCCTGAATTTTCAGAAGCACAGGGATTGCTCAACGTGCCCTTCATCAGTGTCGATAATGAAGAAGCCGCCTATCTTTCCGCACAATATATCAGCAATCAGATTACAACCCCCACAGAGGTGCTGGTCTATGAAGGTATCCGGGAAGCACAGAACGCACAGGATAGACACACCGGGGCAATGCGTGCCTTCGACGAAAATCCTAACATTACGGTTGTTGCCTCGGAAACAGCAAACTGGAAAATCGACGAAGCCTACACCCTCTCGCAACAATTATTTACAGATCATCCTGATGTCGGGGCAGTTTTTGCCGCAAATGACATGATGGCGCTCGGCGTCATTCAATATCTGACAGAAAGCAGACGCGATGATGTCCTGGTAGCCGCTTTCGATGCCCTCGAACAGGCTGAGGAAGCCTTACGCGATGGGATGCTGGATGTCACGATCGACCAGCAGGCAGCCGAACAGGGGTATCTCGGTGTTCACTATGCCATCCGCGCCCTCGACGGTGAAGAATTGCCAGCAGAAACCATGATTGATGTACTGCTAGTCACACAGGACAATTTGGAATAGAGATAAGAATTTGATGCTCAAAATCAACATCAGTCAAAAATTCATCGGCTATCTAATTGTTATCAGTGTCATTCCCCTGTTGCTGGTCGGGATTCTATCCTTCCAGTTTTCTGCCAATCTCTTACAGGAGGAAGCCAGCCGTTTCACAACCGGAGTCGTCATCGAACAACAGCACTATCTTGAGTTGCAATTAGAGCAAATCGAGAATTTGATGTCCAATCTATCCGGTGTTGAGGTGATCCGGGATGCCATTGAACATGCAAGTGATAACCCCGGCACATTTTCCGACCTGAATACACAGGCACAGATCGGTTATATCCTCAATAACTATTCCAATCTGGATGGTCTGGTATCCATTGACATTTTTACAGTCGATGGCGAACACTATCAGGTCGGTGACACCCTCAATATTGACAATCTTCGCAGCGATGTGAGAGACCGCTTGTTTGCAGAAGCCCTCGAAAGTGAACAATTAATCTACCGGGCGGGCATTGAGGACAATGTCAATGCAAATTCATCTTATGAGCAGGTCATTACCTTCGCTAAAATTCTCTATCGTTTTAACCGCGAAACATTGGAGCAAGAACCACTCGCCCTATTGCTGGTCAATTACAATCCTGATGAGATATACGACCATGTAAGCCATGTCAATCTCGGTGAAAATGCCTACATTATGGTGCTGGATGCCCGGGGACGTTATCTCTATCACCCGGATCGGCAGATGCTCGGTGAAACAGCAGAAGCAGCATTCTACGCAACATTAACCGGAACTCAAGGCACAATGACAGAAACCGTAAACGGAGTGAATATGTCCGTTAGCTATAGCCGTTCTGATATGAGTGGCTGGACGGTTGTCGGTCTTGTTCCCATTTCAACATTGAACGCTAAAGCACAGCCGATTCAACGTGCCGTGATTGTTATGCTGGCGATATGCTTCCTGGTCGTCATCAGCTTTTCATGGTATTACAATCATGAACTGGTCAATCCCATCCGCGAAATCACCGATAAATATCAGCAGATTCAAGAAAATACAGGCAATACCAATCGCCATGTCGCTGTCACAGGGAACGACGAAATTGCCGAACTCGGACGCTGGTTCAATACCTTCATTGATATTCTGGATACGAAAAATCGCAATGAAGAGGTTCTACTTGAAAATCTCGCCCTGACACAAATTCTCTACGAAACAGGCAGCCGTCTCATCGAACTCCGGCATTTACCGGATTTATTGCAGGTCGTCGCAGATAACTTCGTAACTGCCCTTTCCGCAGACCGTATCGCTGTGTTTCTCGTTGATACAGAAACTGAACAGGTTAAACATTTTTCAAAAGCTGGCAACGGAGCGGATAAGGTCTTTCAGGTCGATTTTCAAGAACTCAAACAGGGTCTCACAGGCTGGGTTATCCAGAATCAGGAAGCCGCATTGTCACTCAAAGGCATTCCTGACCCCCGCGAGACAGATGCCATCCGGCAGCGCCGACTGGAAACAGAGTGTGGCAGCATCATCGTTGTGCCGCTACTCTATCAGGGTGAAATCCGGGGCACTGTCACCGCCATTAATCGACCGGAAGAGCAAGACTTCACGCACAAAGATATTTCCCTGATGATGGCACTCGCAAATCAGGCAATTGTCGCTATCGAAAACGCCCGTTTGATGCAATCGCTACAGGAATCCGAAGAAAAATTCTTGAAAGCATTCCGCGCCAGCCCTGACCCGATGACAATTCGTTCAATCGAAACCGGACGTTACCTTGATACCAATGAAAGTTTCCTGATCTCAACCGGATACAGACGCGAACAGGTTATCGGACGCCGCGAAGATGATCTCAGGATATGGGCAAATCGCGAATCACTGGAGCGATTTTTGCAGCAACTCCGGGAAGATGGGTATGTTCGTAATTTTGAAGCAGCCGTCCGTAACAGTGCGGGTGAAATTGAACGTAACAGCTTATTATCGGCTGAAATGGTAGAACTCAATGGCGAACTATGTTTTATCACGGTCGCCAAAGACATCACCGAACTGAAAAAACTGGAAAAACAACGTTTAAATGTCGCTATCGAGCGGGAACGTGTCCGCGTTTTGTCGGATTTCATCACCGAAGCATCGCACGAATTCCGCACCCCCCTTGCGATTATCAACACCAATAGCTATTTACTGGGAAAAACAGTCGCCACCGATCAAGAGCGCGAACGGTTGCAAACCATTAACGCCCAGGTGAATGTGATTACCTCCCTCGTTGGCTCGCTTTCAATCATGACCAAAATTGATAGCGGTGGACATTACTTCACCGATGAAGTGCTTAATCTCAATGACCATGTTTACAATCTGTTCCAGTCGATGATACCGACAGCCGGAGAAAAAAATCTCACTTATCATATCGAACAGGCGGAAACAACGCTCTATGTTCATGTGGATATGGCATATTTTGCCCTGGCAGTGCAACAAATCTTAGAGAATGCCATTCAATTTACAGAGGATGGCGACACGGTCAACCTACGAATTTCACATGAGGATGATTACGCCCGGATTGAGATTCAAGATACAGGCATCGGTATCAATCGTGATGATCTCCCCCGCATTTTTGAGCGTTTCTACCAGTCTGACAAAGCGGGAACATTGCGCGGATTCGGTCTCGGTTTACCGATTGCACAAACCGTCATCGAGCATTATGGCGGGCGTATTGATGTTGTCAGCAAAGTCGGAGAAGGTAGCACCTTTACCATTCACATGCCCTTGCATACACAACCGGAAACAGGATAAGCAGTCTACACATCGCTTGCAATACGCTCACCCTGTGTTCGCCTGACGCTGGCTAAATTACCCCTACAATAGAGAAAATTTTGTACACGGGGAAACTTCATGTTGCGACGCATTCTACTCTTACTCATCATCATCGTTTTATCTGTGCCAATTGCCGCGAATTTAATAGCCGGCTCTGTTCCTGTCCGCCAGACAACCATTAATCCCGACACAATAAACGACCTGCAATTAGCCGAACGTTACGGCACGGGCAGCATGAATGAGGTCGTCGCTTTCTCGCCTGTGGATGAGCGTATCGCTGTTGGAAGCCCACGCGGCATATACATACTTGATCATATCGACGCTGAACCGCAATTGATTGAACTCTTTCAGTCTGATGAAATGCCGTTCAACGTGACTTCCCTGCTCTTTTCGCCGGATGGTAACAACATTTTTGCAGGCAATGGTGATGAAGTTCTTGCCTATGATTTGATTGAAGAGACAATTCGCTATCATTTAGAGGATGGGGAACAGGTCTTATCTTTCAATGATGATGGCAGTTTATTACTCTATGAAATGCAACATGGTGTCAATGTGCTGGATACCGAATCCGGTGAAGTCGTGCGGGTACTATCCTATGACGGCATCTGGGAAAGAGAAACTACCCCGGAAGACGATTGGGAACAAGTCAATACGGTAATTTCTGCCCGTTTCATGGCAGATGGTGAACGCATTATCGTTAAAAGCTATCATCTCTATACGGGTGGTTGGGAAGGTCGTGAAAATATACAAACGGATATATGGACTGGCGAGTCTTTCGAGCGTGCACGCTATAACGATGATTCCGTACCATCTTATGCCAATAACTTCGAGGACGCCATAAATGATTTCGGTTATAATCCAGAAGATATTTCTGAAGATGGCAGAATTTACGCGCTGCTCTACAGAACCCGTGATGAAGAAAACATCTACTATAATCAGATTGGCATTCTGAATACGGAAACACAGGAAATCGTTGTCATCATTCCGGTTGTTCGCTCGACTGACCCTCTGACCTTGAACCACGATGGTACGCTGGTAGCTGCTGGAACGAACATTTATGACGCGACAACAGGGGAACACTTGCACACCTTCACAGTTGATACCTATGAATTTGTTGATAGTGAATACGAACGCATCCTGAAATATGACGCAGACGGCACACTCTCCCTGCTGGATGCAGTTACCATGAATGAACTCACCATACTGGCAGAGATGGACGACCTCGTATCACAACCTGTTCACTATTCAAACGACCCTGGCTACCTGTGGATTCGCATCAGAAATGAGAATGGATTAACAGCACAGCAACGTTTTTCACTGGAAACAGGCGAAATTGCCGGTGATTTTCAGTCAGAATCAATCAACTACAATGCACGTATTATAAGCCCTGACAAAACTTATGTCGTATTCGGGGATAGCGATCTGAATCGGGACATCTGGTATCTGGAAACCGCCATACAGCTTGAATTACCGGAAAATTCGATGCTTATTGCACCTTATTTCTCACCGGATGAAGATATTCTGCTGTTCAACTATGAAAACTTCGAAATCTGGTTCTACGATGTTGAGACAGGGCAAACAACGGCAGTATTTCCCGTAGAAATTGCCAACCAGAATATTTTCCATATCGCATTTGCGCCGGACAGTCAACGGGTGCTTATCGTGCAAGAAATCGAACGATGGGATGAAAACCATGTCCGCGTTTATGATCTCACAGACACAACAACCTCTATTTACGAAGGCAACTCACACATTCTTGAGGTAGACATCAGTGATGATGGCAATTATATCGCTTTAGCAAGTGATGATTTAGAAGTCAGCGTCATTGACATCAGTACAGGTGAAACAGTGTTCCAGCAAGAAGTAGTCAACAATCTGGCATACCTGAGCCTGACAGATAACAGACTATACATTAATCTCGCGTGGGAACCGTCTCTGACCTACGACTGGCAAACAGGCGAACTCTATGAACCCATGCCTGTCCTCGAACAACGTCCGATTCTGACAACAGACACCATGCTCTTTTTTAGAGATGATAACCGTATTCTGAGAATCGCCGCCGCAGACACTGTCGGCTTACGTGAAATTGATTTAGGACGTGAGTTTACTGCTATCCGGCTCTCAGAGGATGGGCAACGCCTGTGGATTGATTTTACCGATGGCACAGTCGAACTCTGGACAATTCAATCATAGAAAGAGACACGCATGTTGCGACGCATTCTACTCTTACTCATCATCATGGTTTTATCTGTGCCGATTGCCGCGAATTTAATAGTCGGCTCTGTTCCTGTCCGCCAGACAACCATTAATCCCGACACAGTCAGCGACCTGCAATTAGCCGAACGCTATGGCAACGGTAGCATGAACGAAGTTATTGCTTTCTCACCTGTCGACGAACGTATTGCAGTCGGTAGCATTCGCGGCTTTTATATGTTCAACAACCTGAATACAGAACCACAATTAATCGAACTTTATCAGACGAATGGCACAGCCTTCAATGTAACATCACTGCTCTTTTCACCCGATGGCAACACACTTTTCGCGGGTAATGGTGAAGAAGTTCTTGCCTATGATTTGATTCAACAGACAACCCTTTATCATATAGAAAATGCTGAACGGGTACTCTCCTTCAACCACGATGGCAGTTTATTGCTCTATGAAATGCTTCATGGTGTTCATGTGCTGGATATAGCATCCGAGGAAGTTGTGCGCGAACTCTCCTATGAAGGCGAATGGGGAGAGGAAAGCACTCCCGAAGATGACTATTACGCAGTACAGAGTGTTGAGTTCGTACAATTCATGGCGGATGAAGAAGAGCTTATCCTTAAACATCATCATATGTCAGCAGCCGGAGGATTCGGAGAAGAACGAAGCTATACCGACATCTGGATAGGCAATTCTCATGAACGGGCAGAGAATGTTTTTGAATTTATCCCGCGATATGCTCACGCCATCGCAGAAACCGATGAGGGATTCCTGTATGCCCTGTATGAAGGTCAAATCTATACTGAAAATAGTGTTTCCTCACTTTTTGATGAAGATACAGACATACGAACACTGTTATTCGACAGCATCAGCTTTTCATCGGATAAGACAATTTTCGCCATGCAATACACCCGTATAGATCATGACTATAATCGCGTGAGTGAAATCCGTGTCTGGAATGCCCTCACGCTTGAACAAATTTTCACTCTGGAAATCGACAGATGGGCTGATTCCCTGACATTAAGTCCTGATGGGGCTTTGCTGGCAATCGGACACGATGTCTATGATGTGGCTACAGGTGAATACTTACGAATCCTCGCAGTCGATACTTATGAGCTTATCCGTAGTGACTATGAGCGTCTGTTACATTACAGCACAGATGGCAATATCTATCTGCTAGATTCAAGCCTGAACGAACTTGCAAACCTTGCCCGAACAGATCAGGTCACGACTACCCTACAAATTGATCGTACCGACCCCGACTACCTCTGGATTCCTGTCGATAACAATTTGCGCGGACAGAGACGCATATCCCTGGAAACAGGCGCAATTGTAGGAGATTTTCAAGCCAGAATGATCAATTATTATCGCCGTATCGTCAGCCCGGATAGCAATTATGTCGCATTTTACGAGACATATCCGGCTGAAATATGGAACATGGAAACTGTATCGCGCATTGATTTACCGGAAAATACAACGGTCTTAGCACCATACTTCTCGCCGGATAGTCAGTTACTGTTATTCAACCATGAAACCTTTGAAATCTGGTTCTATGACATTACAGCAGACGAACCTATGAGCATCATTCCAGCACAGGCTGATGGAGAGCCCTATTTCTTTATCGAATTCAGCGAAAATGGACAGCGTGTACTCATCGTGCAACAGATAGAGCCAGGACGACGCAACCTTGCCCGCGTTTACGATCCTGGTGATATGACAGCCCCCATTTTTGAAGCGAATTCACATCTTCTTAGAGCATCTTTGAGTGCGGATGGCAACTTCATTGCGCTGGCAAGTGATGATTACGAAGTCAGTGTAATCGAGATTGCAAGTGGTGACGTTAGATTTCAGCAAACACTAGAAGGCTTGATACAAGAATTGTATCTTTTTGAAGAAAGAATTGGCATCTACTTTACCTGGGAGGTAATGAGCTATAACTGGTATACAGGCGAACTCTATGAACCCATGCCTGTCCTCGAACAGAGTCCAATTATGACAACAGACACCATGCTCTTTTTTAGAGATGATAACCGTATTCTGAGAATCGCCGCCGCAGACACTGTCGGCTTGCGTGAAATTGATTTAGGGCGTGAGTTTACCGCTATCCGGCTCTCAGAGGATGGTCAACGCCTCTGGATTGATTTCACCGATGGCACAATCGAACTCTGGACAATTCAATCATAGAAAGCACAGAAGAATGTCCCGCACAGGGCATTCTTGTTTTAATGCACCTACATCCCTGTGAAATCCATCATCTATTGTTATAATTTTTGCAAACAGTTTATTTTTAGTTGCTTAACGGATTATTTCATGGATTTAACGCATTTTCGTATTTTTGTCTCATCTCCGGGCAATGTCCCCGATGAACGCACAATTGCGGCGGATGTCATCGAAAATTTACCTTATGACCCATTTTTGCGAAACAAAATTACAGTTGAAATCGTCGCCTGGGATAAACCGGGTGCGCCACCGATGGAGGCAAATATCCCGCCACAGGAAGCGATTAATGCAGGTCTACCCCGTCCTTCACAATGCGATATTGTCATTGTTGTTTTCTGGACACGTATGGGAACGCCGCTCATCATCGACAATCGAAGCTATCAATCCGGCACAGAATTTGAATATCGGGAAGCAATGGAAAATAGACGGGCGAATAGTTTACCCCGTGTGCTGGTCTATCGTAGAACTGAAAAAATTAGTGTTGATATAGATGACCCTGATTATGATGATAAGAGAGAACAGTATCTCAAAGTAAAACAATTTTTTGATGATGAATTCACCGATGAAAGCACCGGAGGCTTACGCGGTGGATACAATCCATATGAAACACCGGATGATTTCCGCACCCTGTTAACGGACAATCTGAAATTCGTCATCAATGATACCTTAGAGAAGAAAAGCAAGGAAGAACCTGAGCCTGATGCTATTGTCGAAGTGCCGGAACTCTGGCAGGGGTCGCCCTTCCCTGGATTACGTGCATTTACGCATGAAGATGAGCCAATCTTCTTCGGGCGTGGTGTCGAGACCGATAAACTGGTGCAACGTGTGCGTAATGATAATTTTGTTGCGGTTGTCGGGGCATCGGGTAGTGGTAAATCATCGCTGGTAGCGGCTGGCGTATTACCCCGTATTCGCAAAACATCGGGAACAGGGCAATGGACAATTTTAGAAACCAAACCGGATGCACTCACAACAGGCGACCCGTTTGCATCTCTGAGCGATACTATCACACAGGCAAATCCCGATGATGATTCATTGGAAAACATCATTCAGCAAGCATATCAGGATGAAACGCTCAGTCCGATTATCGACAAACTGTTAGGCGATGATGAAGATACGCGCTTACTGCTGTTCATTGACCAGTTTGAAGAATTATTCACCACGATTGAACGCGAACTCGCCCGCAAATATATCGCCCTGCTCATCAACTCGTTGGAAGATGAACGCTTACATATTGTGATGACCGTGCGTGGTGATTTTTACAATAATTGCATCGAAATCCCTGAACTCGCTGAAATTTTACAGGGTAGCACCTTCCCGCTTTCAGCACCCAAACGCGATGCCCTCAGAATGATGATTCAACGTCCTGCCGAACGTGCCGGACTCGAATTTGAGAATGATGCTTTTGTACAAAAAATCTTAGATGACACAGGCGATAGTTCCGGCGCACTGGCATTGCTGGCGTATCTGCTGGATGAACTCTATCACCGCAAAACAGACGACAACATCCTCACAGTTTCAGCATATGAGGAACTCGGTGGCGTACAGGGAGCGATTGGTCACCGCAGTGAGCAAACCTACGAAAAATTAGACGAAGCACAACAGGAAGCTATGACTGCCGTTTTCCGTGAACTGGTCAGTGTGAAAGAAGATGGCACTGTCACCCGCCGACGTGCATCTCTGAAAATACTGGCGCTAAACCCGGATTCCCGTGCCTATATCAATGCGATGGTCAAAGCCCGTTTGTTGGTGGTGAATAGAGGACGCGATAATCAGCCTTATGTTGAAGTCGCTCATGAGGCACTTTTACGTAGCTGGGAACGCCTCGTCACATGGGTTAGTGAAACACAGGGCGATCTACGAAAATTACAGGAAATGCGTCAGGCAGCCGCTGAATGGGATAGAACCGGACGACAGGATTATCGTCTCTGGAAGCACGAACTATTACAACCTGTGTACGATATGCAAAATCGTCTCAACGTGGAGTTTAACGAGGTTGAACAGGAATTTACCAGACCGGAAGCCGAACGTCTATTAGAAGAATTCAGAGAATATCAATTAGGTGGTTTGCGTGATGCGATGTGGCGACAAATGAATATTGTTTCGCGCCTCACTGAAATTGGCATGTCAGCCATTCCAACAATGTTCATGTGTCTTGCGTTTAGTGCGGGTAGCGGAGTGACAAGCTCAATTTATAAGGAACTCAAATCACACGACTTATCCGACCTGATTCCATCTGAAGAAAATAGAGATTTTTTAAATCAGAGTACACACCATGTTACATTTATTAACTTCATCTGGTATGACTATTTGGAAATGCGACGAAATACAAAAGCACCTCCTTTACAAGAACTTATTTCAATAACAGCAGGTAAAAGATTGGAAGAAATAATGCTTGTGCTCAAGGAACACGAAAAAGAAGCAGAACGTAGAGCAGAAGCAGAGCGTAGAGCAGAAGCAGAGCGTAGAGCAGAAGCAGAGCGTAAAGCAGAAGCAGAGCGTAAAGCAGAAGCAGAGCGTAAAGCAGAAGCAGAGCGTAAAGCAGAAGCAAAACGTAGAGCAGAAGCAGCAGAGCGTAGAGCAGAAATGGAAGCTAGTCTCATCAGGGCAGTATTTGATAAGATGGACAGACCTCAAGCAAAAGATAAAGCCTTGAGGAATTTACAAGAACATGCAACAAATCAAATGTTATTATCGCCCCTCGATACGCTGACACCAAACCGAGGTAACTACCATGAACGCTATGAAACAATAAAAGGCATCAATTTTATATTGAATGAAAAATCTATTTTGCATTTATTAAATATGCTAGCGGACAATAATGAACTGGTAAGGTATGCAACAATTGAGGTATTAGGTAGTAGTAACGAGATAAGAGTTTTACCCTTTCTTTACGACCTGCTAAATGATAAACATAGAGACGTAAGGCAATTGGCTGAAACAACATGTATAAAATTGACAAATTTGCTAAAAAACCGTAAGAAATAGACTTAATGGTGCATGTATGTAATCCTCATCTTTTAGAATATGATTCATTAATCCAACAACCATAAATAGAAATAAAGTCAAAGAAAAAACATGAGCTATATTCTCGGAATTGAATCCAGTTGTGATGAAACGGCGGCAGCAGTCGTGATTGATGGTCGCACGATTGCCAGTAATGTGGTCGCCTCCCAGATAGATTTACACGCGGAATACGGGGGCGTTTTCCCCGAAGTTGCCTCCCGCGCCCATGCCGAAGCCATCAGTGCGGTGGTTGAGCAGGCAATCGAAGATGCAGGTATCAGCTACGACCAATTAGACGCCATCGCAGTCACACGCGGACCCGGCTTAGTCGGTAGTTTACTGGTCGGCATCAATTATGCTAAAGGTCTCGCACTGATGACAGGCAAACCCCTCCTCGGTATGAATCACCTTGAAGGACATGTCTATTCATTGTGGCTGACCCAGCCCTTCCGCGAGGTCGTATTTCCTGTTCTCGTGCTGATTGTCAGCGGGGGGCATACCGAATTGTTGCTGATGAAAGATCACGGCATCTATGAACATCTCGGCGGCACAATCGACGATGCAGCAGGAGAAGCCTTCGATAAAGTCGGTCGCTTACTCGAACTGCCCTTCCCCGGAGGACCCCACATTGAACGCGCTGCCCGTAATGGCAATGCTGCTGCCTACAATTTCCCGCGTGCCCTGCGTGATGGTAGCTATGATTTCAGTTTTAGTGGTCTCAAGACTGCCGTCATGCGCGAAGTCACTGTTCAGCCATCAGCCGAAGCCCGTAAAAAACGCAAACGTGGCGCAGAAAAACGCGCTCAATTGCGGAGTGATGTCTCTGTGAATGATGTTGCCGCCAGTTTTCAGGAAGCCGTGACCGATATTCTGGTCGAGAAAACCGCAGATGCAGCAAAAACCTATGGTGCGACAGAAATTTTCATGGCAGGTGGTGTCAGTGCCAATGCGATGTTACGCCAGAAAATGCGGAAAGAGACTGATTTGCCCGTGCGCTATCCGCCGCTCAATCTCTGTACTGATAACGCCGCGATGATTGCCGCCGCCGCCTACTATCGACATGAATTGGGCTTACGCAATAACATCGCTTTCGATGTACGCCCGATGTGGGACTTGAACGTTGATACCTATAAGGCTTAAATTGAAAGTGTCCTGAATGATTTAAATGGGTTTGGCGCACCAAACCCCTACGGAATTCTAATGTTTTCGGAAATCAATACACCTGTACAGGATAAAGCAACCATGTCGTCAAATTCGGATTCACTGGTTTCAATGCGAACAGCCATTACACTTGTCCTGATTATCATCGGGATAATTATCATGATGGCAAGCTGTCTGGTGTTTATCAGTGCCCCCTGTGTTAGCAATTTCTATAATCAGCTACCGGAATACCCCGGCGCAGAAATTATCGAACAACGCAGCAGCACCCTCAACTGGATTGCTGTCGGGGATCTGGAATTTATCTATCACACAGACGATGACGCGGAAACAGTCGAAGATTGGTTCAATCGAAATGTAGAACAACTTTATGCTGAGGCATTAAGGGCACAAACCACAGGCGAAACCGCACCGGACACCTGGGATCACTATTACACCCTGGAATCAGACCCATCCGGCGGCACAACCATTACCCTGATGGCAAGCTGCCTCAACTGATTTTTACAGGTTCTCAACGGAGATTGTGTCATTTTCTGTGATTTATACATTACAATAGATTATCAATTGCCGTAATAATCTCACTTCTAAAACGGGAAACTGTAGGGACGCATCGGCGTATGCGTCCGATAAAAATACGGAGGGATACTCTGATCCCTCCCTACATCACCGGGGTGTCGGCTACAACCGATGTCACAATATTAGTGAAGGGGTGAGGATCAAAAAGGAACAAATCCATGATACGAATTACACGCCCCGGAAAATACGCCCTGACACTCGATTCCCCTGTGATGATTGCCTCGGGAACAATGGGCTTTGCCAATGCGTATTACAACATGCTCAATATCAAAAAATTGGGCGCGTATGTCACCAATCCCATCACGCTCGAACCCTGGTCTCCGGCAACAGGCACACGGGTCGTCCCGATTGATGCAGGCGTTCTGATGCACACCGGCTTACCCAATCGTGGCTTGAGCAAAACCATTGGCGAATACAAAGCCATCTGGCGGGATATGGGCATTCCGGTCATCGCACACCTTGTCGCAACTGAACCCGATCATATTGAAAAAGCAGTCCAGCGTATCGACCATGAAGAGAGCATATCCGGCATAGAACTCGGCTTAGATGATGACATCACATGGGAAGAAGCCGAACATCTGGTAAATGCCGCCACCCGTAATGCTGAAAAACCGATTTTAGTACGTATCCCGGTCAATGATGCCTATGAAATTGCGGCTGCTGTTGCTGATGCCGGAGCGGATGCAATTGTGGTGGCTGCCCCGCCGAGAGGAACTGCCCGTGACCCGCGTAGTGGTCGTCTGGTCAGTGGACGCATCTATAGCCCGGTCGTTAAGCCTCTGGTGTTGCGCCTGGTCGGTGTTTTAGCCCGTCGCATTCAGGATGTCCCGATTATCGGTGCAGGAGGCATTCACTCCACACAGGACGCCCGTGATTATCTGGAAGCCGGAGCAGTTGCTGTCCAGGTTGATAGTGTCACCTGGATTAAGCCCAAAATGGCAGAACGCATCGCCCGTGATTTAGGTGGTAGCCTGGTCACACGTAAAAGCGATGCCTTCCCTGATGAATGGCATCCTGATATGGGGGATACAGAATTTCGCGAACTTTTCGGAGATGATGACGATAATCAGCCCCGAAAAGAAGATGATACTGCCGGACGGGGCAATTAAGCCTGTGTCTGGGTGTAATTCACGCCAATCTTTTCTTTAAGAAATTCACGCGCCTGCTCTATTGTCTCTGCAAAATAGGGTTCAGCGAACGCATTTGGCGCAAATTTGACCCCCATATTGTTGACGAGACGCTTATAGTTCATCTTCGGTTTCGGCACAACCATGATGACAGCACCCTGATTGTCGGGCGTCATCTTATCCAGATATTTCATATCCGGTGTGGTCAATATCAAATCAATGTTGCGTTCGTCGATAATCAGATGCACGGTATGCTCAACGGTTGCTAACATTTCATTTGATTTTTTCGCCAGGTGATACAAATCATCTTTAGTGGCATCTTCTGTATATTGCTGAAATACAACCGTCTTTTCCTCGTTATCCCAACGTATAATGTGTCCCATTCTTGTTTACCTCTACCTATAAAATTTTTCTAAACTTACATGACATCACTTTAAGTATACATTAAATTTAACATTTCGTAACATTCATTAATGTTATAATTTACTAACCATAATTCATTTTCTATCATGTCAAATATCGGGATTTGCTTGAGCTACAGCAGGTAGGATAGAGATATAAAGAATAGCACCAGGATATAGGAACAGGAAAATCGCCAGTTTTTACGGGGAATATAGATAGGCTCTGAATTTATACTTCGCTATTTACAGGATAACGCACATCGAAATTATTCTGCAAAAATTGACGTGCCTGTTCGATATTTTTTGCAAAATAGGGTTCGCTAAAAGCATGTGGTGCGACACTAACAGCCAAATTGTTGATAAGACGCTTATAATTCACCTTTAAATGCGACACAATCATGACAACACTACCTTGATTTTCCGGTGTTAGTTTTTCCAGATATTTCATATCCGGTGTGGTCAAAATCAGGTCGATGTTGCGTTCGTCGATAATTAGATGCACGGTATGCTCAACTGTCGCTAACATCTCACTGGATTCTTTTGCCATAAAATATAGATCATCTTTCGTGGCATTGTCTGTGTATTGCTGGAAAATCACTGTCTTTTCAGGATTATCCCAGCGAATGATGTGTCCCATTCTATTGACCTCTTAAGCTATATTTGCACAATCCAAGAACAAACCCCTTAACTCTTAGTTAATATTATCACAATTCTGAGTCCTCGAACGATAAGATTTCTTCACATCACCGCTCAATGAAAAGTCTCACTGCCGATGATGTCTTGATATTACACTGTCGATCCTCAATGGTGACAAACATCACCTATCAAACATGACAGATTTTACCGGAGAAAATGAGGCATACCTGCTATCGTTGTGTCAGGTAAATTTTATCATTATGAGGATGGGAAATATATGAGCAAGGTAAATCGTCGTGACTTTCTAAAAGCTCTGGGCGCAACCGGTGTCGGTGCTGCCGCATTTTTGGGAAACAACCCCGTATTCGCGAGTGGCTGGCCCGGTCGTGGTGGCGGAATCCAGCAGGATGACACAGGTGATCTTGAACCCTGGCAACAAATCGACCTTGACCACGAAGAAAAAGTAAATCTTTTCCTCGAACATATTGGCACAGATGATATTTTCTGGGATCGTCCGATTGACTTCACAATGGATGGTGATGTTAAAGTATTTGAACTGACCGTTACGAAAGGCGAATGGGAAACCGAGTCAGGTAATCCCCGTCCTGTTTACATGTATAACAACATGGTTCCCGGTCCGACAATCCGCGCTACAGAAGGGGAACGGGTTCGCATCATCGTTCACAATGAAATGGATGAAAGTACCGCTATTCACTGGCACGGGCTTGATGTTCCCAATGATCAGGATGGTGTGACCTACATTAACCAGGTTCCGATTCAACCGGGTGAAACCTTTACTTATGAATTCGATTTAATCAACTATGGTTCACATATGTATCACTCACATCACAACGCACTGGCACAGGTTGTTGGTGGCTTGCTGGGTGCGTTCATCGTAGACCCCGCTTCAACCAGAGATGAACCGGAATATGACAAAGATTACGTCTTTATTCTGAACGATACATTCCTCGGTTTCACGATTAACGGGCGTTCATTCCCCTATGTTCAACCGCTCACAGCAAATCTCGGAGAACGTATCCGTATCCGCTTCATGAACGAAGGCTTGATGATCCATCCGATGCACCTGCATGGAATGCCAATGCGTGTTATCGCAAAAGATGGATATAATCTGCCCGCGCCTTATCTATGTGATGTCATCAACATTGCACCGGGTGAGCGTTTCGATGTGATAGTCGAGGCACGTGCAGCAGGTGCATGGGCACTCCACTGCCATATTCTGACACATGTCGAAGGACCCCAGGGCTTGTTCGGTATGACCACCGCTCTCGTCATTGCTGACCCTGACGCCGAATAAGATATTTCAACCTGCTTATACCGGGGAGGGCACATGCTCTCCCCTTTTTTTGTTTCTCATGCCCTACCTGAAATCTCGAAAACGCTCCTGTACCTCAAAAGAGGAGGATTTCTTAATCAAGAAAGTCAGTTATAGCAATTTCAGATAGTTACGAGACACTATTTTGTCCTATCTGCGGGAGCGCACGGCGACGCTCCCCTACAATTTTGTCTGATTTGTAGTTGAATTTGCTATACTACCCCTTCATGCAGCACCGGATAGCGCTATTTGTATCTATTCAGAGACAGGGTTTACCTGTAGCGCTGCTTTATTTGCGCTGAGAAATTCTTCCAGAGTAGTTGCTGTTTCACCTGTGAGCTCAGTGAATGCAGATGACACAGTATCCATTTTCCCTTCTGCGATAGCTGTATCAAATGAAGCGAAGGTTTCCGCCAGCGGTTGCGGCAAACCTGCTTTGACCATGCCATCAATCAGGGCTTCCAGCGGAATAGCTGTATAGCTTAGTGCTTCGCCTGTGATCTCACTTGCTATCTTAGCAACATCTGCCTGTGAAAGAGCTTCCGCGCCCGAAATTTCTAAGATACGCTTGCCTTTAAATCCGGCAGATAATGCGGCAGCCGCAACTTTCGCACAATCTTCACGGGTGATGTATGCCGCTTTGCCATCGCCCGCAGCAGCAAAAATCCCGCCTATTTGATACGCTTGATTGATCGTCTGAATCAGCATATCCATATAAACATTGTTACGCAGAATCGTATAGCCCATGTTGCTTGCCGCGAGTGCCTCTTCTGTGCCGGAATGGTCTGGCGCGAACAAAACAGGCGAATCATCCGCAGATGCCAGTGACGTATAGACAACATGCGAAATACCCGCTTCTTCAGCCGCCTGAACAGCCGTCTTATGTTGATTGAGACGCTTGCCCGGTTCGCCGACTGCATCGGTGCTGATTAAGAGCATCCGGTTTGCCCCTGCAAAAGCAGCTTTGAGTGAGTCCGGTTCATCGAAACTACCATAACGCACATCGACACCATCTTCCGCAAAATCAGCGAGTTTATCAGGATTGCGGGTGATTGCGATGATATTTTCTTCGCCCGATTCCAGCAATAATTCCACAACACGACGACCCAGTTGACCCGATGCACCTGTGACCAGTAAAGTTGTTGACATAGTTTACTCCTGTGATGTACTGTATCTACAATAGTCACTATAAGAGATTCAGTCTCTTATGGGAAGTAGGCACTTGAAAGTAGGGTAGTTACCTCATGGAAACCAATAGAACGATTGAACTGCACGGCAATGTTTATTCGGGCGATTGTCCCACACGCCAGGTACTCGACCGTATCGGGGATAAATGGACAGCGCTCATTATGGGTGTCCTGGAAGATGGCACAATGCGTTTCTCGGAAATCCGGCGACGTATCGGAGGCATCTCGCAAAAAATGCTGACACAGACCCTTCGGAATCTCGAACGGGATGGCTTAATCACGCGCACAGTCTATCCCGAAGTGCCGCCGCGTGTCGAATATGCCTTAACACCACTCGGGGAGACCTTGACCGAAGCCCTGGCGACCATCCGTCACTGGGCAGAAGCCAACATTGACGCCGTTATCGAATCGCAGGTGATATACGACGAAAGCAACTAAGCGCCTATGCATCCCGGGAAATCCACAAAAAGAATTGGAAGTTTTGTGGGGACGTATCGGCATCCACCATGAAAACGGAGGGAGACGCTAATCTCCCTTTCAACAGGTTCTTCCAGAACGACAGGAATGATACGTTTGTTGTTTGCAACTGCGTGTTCAATTTCTCGCCAACACACATCCGGGTGAATGGAATTGGGACTGATGGCAAATAATTTTGTGCCACATGGTTAAAGCTAATTTTTCGAGAATGTTCCTATCTCAAATGTATCACCAGTTGCTGTGCTGAAGCGCTCGCCTGTTTGCCAGTTATAGACCACCAGTAAGACAGCATAATCACCGGATTCGAGTTCTGATATATCGACATTGACCTGCATGGGCACAAAGCTATCGTAGGGGATGCCTGTGTCCTGTGTGGTAACGACTTCGCCGCTTATATTCTCCTGAATTTGCACCGAGAGCGAATAAGTTTCCGGTGTGACAGTCTCATCTAAGCCCCATGCCAGTTGGACAGACAGTGTTTCCTCTGTATTGGAGATGGCACTATCCAGCAGCGTGAATCCACCGAAATTGGTGATGCTATCCTCAGAATTACAGTACACCTCCGACCGGGCAAACAATTCTAAACTGAGGTCATCATTCATGACGTAAGTTTCACAGAGGACGAATTGCTCATCCATCAATGCAAGGAAATCATCATGCACTTCGTTTAAGCCGAATGTGCGATTTGCCCCGTACCAGATACGGTTTGTATTAGCGATTTGCTCTGCTGCCCATGTGCGGGTGCTTTCATTGACATCGTAAAGTGAGGCAGTGGTCATTGTCGGCATGGGGATGTCCCACACGGAATAGGTCAATGTGTCCTGAATGTACCAGGCTTGCTGGCTTGTGCCGTTGTAGAAAGCGAATAAATCAGCGGACGCACCTTCAGCTTTCAAAATATTCGTCAGTGTTCGCATTCGAGGGGTATATGTGCCTTCGATGCTGACATTGAATCCAGGTGTAGTGTTGGCATAGAGTGCATTCCCGAACCACAGTGCCGAGAGAAGCAGTAAAACAGGGGTAATGACCTGCGTCTGATTGATTTTTTCCAGTATCCATTGTGTGATAAATAAGATACTCCCTGCAATCCAGACCGCAAAGAGTGACCACAGGAAAATCGCATAGCGTAGACGGGTCGGTTCTAAGATATTGAGTAATTCATTGGAAACGACCAATACAGCAGTCCCGAGAATGCCGATGCCAACAATTATGCGGAATTGTGTTTTTTGTGTGAACGCCGGAATCAGACCGATGAGCATGATAATCGCAGTCAGAATAATTTGTCCGTTGCCGATGTAATAGAGCAGGCTTTCCAGCACTGAATAAGCGGACATTGGTGTTTTTTCTACGTCGGCGGGGTCGAAGCGGGTGAAGCCTTCTATAAATGCCGGAATCTGCGGGATGAATGCCAGTCCCGTCACAATGCCACACAGCGGAATCATCAGCCAGTTTTTGTTTTTGGGCGCAAATATCAGGTGATAGATACCGAGGGCTATCAGCAACATGGCGGCGTAATAGTGTGCGTAGAGGATACCAATCCCGCCGATAGTGAAAATCACATAGGCTGATAGAGACGGTTTTTTGAGGATGCGCCAGTATGCCCATAGTGTCATCGCAGAGAAAATCGTCACGAATGTGAAAGCACGTAATTCATGAGAATAATGCACGGTAAAGGTCGAAAAGCCGAAAATGACTGCCGCGAATAATCCGACAAATTTTGAGCGGGTGGCATCGCGTCCAAGGCGATAGGTCAGCGCGAGTCCGATGACTGTGAATAGGAGTGAGGATACTCTCAGCGCAAATTCTGACCAGCCGACCAGGTTGCCCCATGCGGTAATAGTCATGGGATAGCCGATTGCCTGATAAGGGTCATCCGCTTGAATGGTCTGGTAGATTTCAGTCAGGGAGAGTGGTCCATAGCCTGCGCCACCCGCGTTTCTGACTGTGAAAACTTCGTCGTACCAGAAGCCATCCATATCCAGACGCGCCCCGACAATGAAGGTGAGTAGCAAAATAAATGGAATCAACCACGCCCAATGCAAGTTGATGTCATGTGATTTTTGTTTCATGTAAACTCAGTGTCTCATTTGCAAAATTGAGGCGCATTGTAGCAAAGAAGTAGCGAGAATACACGAGACATTGCGTTAGCGCCGGGTTTAGAAAATTTGCCTGTTTATCAGGAGATAACAGGGGATTATTTTGCGAAAACAGGCGTTTTGCGTTGGTTTATGGTTGAGAATGTTTGATACTCCCCATCCCGTGATGCGCCACGAAGTCTCGAAGCCCACGAAGAAAATGAGGAGAAATTATTAAGGTGCATAGTCAGTCATAGCGTAGCACAAATCAGGTGTGAGATGTCGTACATATGACCGTTGATATGCACGGAATTTAATGCAGAAACGCATCTGTCCGGTAAGCACAGAAATACTATGATTTTTTTGCTTCAAGCCACTGAATTGCTGTTCCAAATGCAATCAAGAAATCATGATGATTCATACACAGCGCATAGCTCACAGTCTTATCGGTAATATAAAACCCGGGTATAGAAGTTTCTCCGATAGCCTTGACGACATCTGCCCCTGATGTGAATTCAAAAACGAAACGTGGCTCGATAATGAGTAAACAGGAACGGGATTGTACAAAATCTTGAATCCAGTGCCATGCGCTTGCATCCTGGATGCTAACAGATATTCCTCTATGTTCGGGTGGTCTATCCCACAGTGTCCAATTTTGACTACCTGTTGGAGTAAAAGCCTTATACATAGATTTGATTAAATCCCGTGAATCCTGTTCATTCCAGATTTCTAAGGCTACTTCTATCTCTTTAGCGCCCCTGATAACCTGTTCAACATAAATTTTGTTACTCATCATCACGCCATTCATAGTATTGATAAATAAGCGGGGTCAGGTCGTGACCATCCAACATAGCAAACAGATAACGCCTCATACGTTTTGGCTGTGTTTTATTGACCCACACTGCGAAGTCTCTGCGGGAGTCTTCCGGTGCTTGTTCAAAAATCGCTCTGACTTCCTCTGTGAAATTCTGAATAGTTTGTTCAATTTCTTGAATCCATGCGCGGGTTTCATCGAGAAATTCATCGGGAACCGTATTCAGAATATCTTCAATTGAGCCGGATTGCATGGATTTTCGCACGTTTTTGAAACTCAAAGTGACGATCATTTTATGGAGTTCGAGATAACGCAAACTTTTGAATTTGAAACGTTGACCATCTGCAAATTCGACGACATAGCCTTCTGCATTGGCATCCAGAGATTTAGCATTGTGAATTAGTTTTGCGATGTCATCAAAATGATAAACACGGGGTAGAGGAAAGTTAAATTGTTGTGCCAGGGATTCAACTTCGGGAAAGGACAGGTAATCGCCCGTAAAACGATTCCGTGCGGCAATCAAAACAAGGCCTTCTCGCTGACCATAATCCACCACCACGCGATTATCAGGATAGATAATCTCGAAAAGTAGCGTCAATTCATCCTCTAAATCATCAAGCTGATAATTTTGACGGAGAAATTCAGTTGCCCATAGAGCCTGATCGCCATCAAAACTGCCGCGTGTGGCGATTTTATATTTTCCATCATGACGATACAGTACACCGAGACTGCCATCCATCTTTTCAGTGATGGTCACGATTTTTGCATTTGTTTGTGGCTGATGCTCGTTCCAGTTGAAGAATTTATCAAAAGCTCTGGCAACGATTTCACCTGATTTCATATTGATGATTAATCCCCTGCTGACCCGCTCGAAAAAGTTCCAGCGGTTTTCATACTGTGCCATTGTGTTGTAGTTGAAAATGAGCAGGTCATCAATATTGCGAACCGTGACAAAACCGTATTCTCGCCAATCTACGAAACCCGATTTCGCCAGGTTGATAATGTCATCAAGGGATTCAATTTCGGTCACAGAAAGTACCTTAAATATTTTTATGGTTCACAAGAGTTCAAAATAATTAAAGCATAAGAAAAGAATTTTGTAAACAGGAGCGGGGTAAAAATCTATAATGAGGGTGTAACCCCTCCGACGCTGACGCGCCATCTCCCCGCAAGCAGGGAGGAATTTTGATGTGGTTTTTTGTGTGAAATAGGTGTCGTGTACGCCACCCTTACAATTTAGAAACATGAAGATATGAATATACAGAGAAACAGAATTAAGAACTTTCTCCATATTCTTCATAGTCAGAGATTGTGAAGTACCCTTCCTTTGCGGCAATCAAAAACGTACCTTTTCCACTCTCAAAAACCTCTCGATAATGTTGAGATGGATTGTCAATTTCTGCCTGATAGGGGAAGAAGTCCAGAAATATCCCTTCATTAGAAACATTGATTGTCATAGACAGAATTACGCCGAGGAAATGGTTTTCCCGTAATCTAATCTGATAAAAAATTGGTTGATACAATTGAAAATGAACATTGTGCCATTTGTATTCATATTCTGGAGGTTCTTGACGGGTTCGTGCTCCTAATGTGACTTCAATTTTTCTCTGCGGTTTTGGCTGAAATATCGGGATAGATACGTGATGGATTACGGCATCATGAAAAACACCAAACTTGTCTTTCAACGATTGGATACTTTCGGATGTTAATTTGACTCGTTCAGACATAGTTCCCAAATAACCTATTTTTTTTACCAAACAAAAAAGAGCATACAACCTGCGTACACTCTTTACTTTGCACTTAGAACACCGAACACAGCACTAAAAAAGTGGTTTCTGGCGTTCGAGTTCGACTTCTTTGACCAGTTCATCTTTGCGACCATCGGCTTCTTCGAGCAGGTCACGGGCACTCTGTAAGCCACTTTCCCCTGTCGCACCGAGCATGTCTGCTAATTCGCTGATACGGGTATCTTCGTCGGATAATTCAGAGAGATGCGAAATGGTACGTTTGCCCTTAATCTCTTTTGTGACATGCAAATGTTTATCGCCAAAACTCGCCAGTTGCGGCAGATGTGTCACACAGAGAACCTGATGCCCTTCGGTCAGCGTCCATAATTTTTCACCGACAACCGCGCCGAGACGACCACCAATACCCGTATCAATTTCATCGAAAATCAGGGTCGGCGTATAATCAGCTTGAGTCAGCACCTTTTTCAGTGCCAGCATGATGCGTGCCGCTTCACCACCGGAAGCAACTTTCGCCAGTGGACGTAATGGTTCACCGGGATTGGCACTCAGCAGGAATTCGACATTTTCCATGCCGGATGAATCGAATTTATAGCGTTTGCCATCTTTACCATATGCGCCGTCGGGGTCTTCGGTGCGTTCGCGTGTGACCTCGAATTTCGCCTGTTCCATGCGTAAATCACCGAGTTCGCGCACAATTTTCTTTGATAATGCACGTCCGGCAACTTCACGAATTTTGCTGATACGTTCCGAGAGTTCACCGATATGACGCAGGGTTTTCTCTTCCTGTTTACGCAATTCTTCCAGACGTTCTTCGCTGTGGTCGATGCTCTCTAATTCAGCACGGACTTTGTCGGCATAATCTAGCAATTCCTGAATCGTCTCGCAGGTATAACGCTTCTTGAGCTTTTTAATCAGTTCAATGCGCTCTTCCAGTTCATTCAAGCGTTTGGGATCATGGTCAAGGTCATCGACATAGCGCCCTAAATTGAGCGAGAGTTCCTGTGCGCCTGTTGCGATTTCCTGTGCGAGGTCGTAATCGTCTTTCATAGTGGCATCGAGCTTGAGCAATTTTTCCATTGCTGCCGCGACCTGTTGCAGCGCATCAACTGCCGGGACAAAATCATCATCTTCTTCGGCGGACAATAAACCGAATGCCTTGCCGGATAATTCTGCCAGTTGTTCACTATTCGCCAGTCGATTGTATTCCGCCATCAAGCCCTCTTCTTCATCGGCTTTGAGGTCGGCGGCATCAATATCATCAACTTCATAACGCAGACGGTCAGCTTTACGTTGCAATGCCTCTTTATCTTCCGTGAGGACTTTAATATCACGGCGGATGCTATAGAGTGTGTTGACGACTTCGGACAGAGCATCCCGCACTTCCAGCAAATCGGCATAACGGTCTAATAAATCCATGTGGGCGCGTGGTTTGAACAGGGAAAGATGTCCGCTCTGACCATGAATATCGACCAGAATTTCACCGACTTCTTTCAACACTTCGCTGTTACAGGTCAAACCGTTTACACGGCAAGCAGAGCGTCCACTGCGGCGGATTTCACGGGATAGGGTCAGGAAATCGGCTTCTTCCGGTTTGTGAATCAATTCAGCATCCATCAGAATGGGCACGACCTGGGCTTTGTCACGTTCGGAGAGGGCAAAAATGCCTTCTACAATCGCTTTATCCGAGCCAGCCCGGATTGAGCCTTTGTCTGCTTTGACGCCGAGCAGCAATTCCACCGCATCAACCACGATAGATTTACCCGCGCCGGTTTCCCCTGTAATCACGTTAAAGCCCTGATTGAACTCAACGCTCAGTTTTTCGATAATGGCAAAGTTATGGATTCTCAGTTCTTCAAGCATAATGTTCTGATATTTCGCTCTCAGGCTTCGCTTCAAGATGGACAGTAATGATATTTCACTTCGAAACAATGGTTAATAGGCAAGAACAAATATTTGTAAAATTTAATGGTTGGCTATTGGCTTTTAGCCATTAGCTACTGGTTTTTACCGCTAGATGCTAAAGCATCCAGCTAAAAAAAGCCGGGCGCTAAAGCGCACTCTAAAAATCTTTGTTGGCAGGCAATCCAGGACAGCATAATGCTCTTTAACTTCTAAGCAGGGAGAAAACCTGTGTCACAAATCCCGATTAGACCAGGTGTAGGGGAGTGCCTCTGTGCGCTCCCGCGATTGTCATACGGGAAGGCACGGCGACCTTCCCCTACGCTTATTTCCCTGTTTAATTCTTAACCTGCATCATGCCATCCCTACAGAAAATTTTGTTTTATTGTTATTAGATGCGACGCATGAAAACACCCCATGCACCGGATGCCATCGCAACAGATGCGATAATACTGGAAATGTTAAATGCCAGTGCCAGGTCAAAAATGAAAATTTGCAATGTCACCAGAAAATAGAGTGTCGGCGCTAATAATGCTCCGGCAACGATTCCGGCGATTGCAAAATAGGGCATCTGACGGGTGACACGTCCTTTGCTCATACGGCGGGCGAAAGTTGCGATTGCTGCGCCTGCACCTGCTCCGAAAAGGATTGCCAGATACCAGAATCCGATAAAAAACATCGCTACATTGACGACTACACTTCCAGCAAACATGATTCCGAGCGTAATCAAATTATCCAGTTGCGACCCCTGAAAGAAACGGTCATCGGCTTTTTTGACTTCTTCACGCGCCATGTATCCCATTTCGACACGAACAGCACAAGCACTACACATCAGGCGATTGCTACGGATACCGCGCAGGTAAAAATCTTCATAGAGTAGATCAGGATTACGCTTGCAATCACGCAATGGACACTCTGCCCAGCGTTCTTCTCCCCCTGCGATTTGATCCGGGTCGGTGACACCTGCGGGCGGTACGGGCATCGGCTTTTGATTGTTCACTTCACTCATTAGATAGTCCCCCTCTTAAATTCGACGTAAAAAGATGCCCCATGAGGCAGCAATCATCGCGCCGGACAAGATTATCACACTGACAATCGAGCGTCGCCCGAACACATAAGCAAGCAATGCACCGGCAAGAATGCCACCGACAGCCCAATATTGAGTCTCACGGCTAACACGTTTTTGCGTGATTTCACGGCATAAAGCAGCAACACCTGCTCCGATTGCTGCACCGAGGGCAATTTCGATGTAGAAGGACGGAATAATCACCGCCAGAATATTGCCAATCAAGCTAAAGAAAAACATGAGCGCCAGCACGATAAAATCATCCATCGTTGTGGCTGTGAAATAGCGATCATCATGTTTACGGACTTCTTCGCGTGCCATATAACCGACTTCCACGCGCACCGCACATTTGCTACACAATAAACGGTTACTCCGCATACCGCGCAACTGGAAATCTTCGTAGAGCAATGCCGGATTACTTTTGCAATCTCTTAAGGGACATTCCGCCCAGCGCTCTTCTCCATTGGTAATCTGATCTTTATCGGTGACGCCTTCCGGTGGTGCAGGAATCGGCTTTTGCTTTGCTGCTTCACTCATTGATTTTCCCCCTCATCGGTTTTAACGTTCTATTTTCCGGTAGACTGCGATTGACCCTCGGCTCTAATCTATCCAGCAAAGAACGATAAAAATAGTTGCGTTCTCTCATACGGATAAATCGGCTGACATAATCACATGCCTCTACATATAGAATGTCATTTTCTGTGATTTGTGCAAGTTCAATACCGTCCACTGTGATAATAGTACTATTCCGATTCTCAACACTCAATTTGACAGCAACCTGTGAGCCTTCGGATAAGACTATCGGTCTGTCCATGCTGAGGTGGGATGCAGTGGGAACAATCAGGATATTCGACAAATCCGGCGGCAAAATGGGTCCTCCAGCAGCCAGTGCATACGCAGTTGAGCCAGTTGGCGTTGAAACGATGAGCGCGTCACTGTTGTACGTGGTTGCCCAGTGATTATCAATGTATAAATCTGCCTGAATCATTGACCCTGCACTCAAGCCAGAAATCACCACATCATTGAGCGCATTGCCTTCATGGAGGATTTTTTCGTTGCGCTCGACCCTTGCCGTAATCATCATACGACGTTCTATCCAGTAATCGCCATTGAGCAGTTTTTCAAGGTAGCTATCCCAATCTTCAGGCTCATTCACTTCGGTCAGGAAACCGAGTCTGCCCATGTTGATGCCAAGAACAGGCACATCAAATTCTGCCGAAAGTCGCGCTGCCCGCAGCATTGCCCCATCACCACCGATAGCGATCACCATATCACTGCCGGGGATGGCTTCACGGGCATCATCTGCCTTCCATTCCTCATAATGCCATGTGTTAATCCCATGACTTTTCAAGGTACTTTCAATGTGCGCGCCGACAGGTTTCGTACTGGCACGTTTGGGATGCCCTAATATGCCGACATTTTCAAGACGTTTCACAGTCTATTCCTTCGATGTGTGCAACTTTGTTGTACTAGTCTACATGCCGATTTCGACACCCGCCATAGATTGTTAAAGAGCGTTCACTTTTTAAAGCAATATCAACATTTTAGCACATTTGTTCAATCTTGTTGAGTCTCCAACTATAAGAAAAACCTGATATTTTGAAAGCTGAGTGAAATATTTGTAGGATATTATGTTATTGTCGCTGGATGTTAAAAGGCGTAACTCTTTATCTTACTACGAAAAGGCTAACGCAGAGATGCAAAGGCGCAGAGACGCAAAGAAAAGTTTCAAAAAGAATCTCTGAGTGAAACCATTATAAATAAAGAGTTTAACGCTTTTAGAGCCGACTTTAGTCGCCGGATTGTTATAGCTGGATGCTTGAGCATCTAGCGGTGAAAAGGCAAAATCTCACGGATAGCTGAATAGTCACTAGAAGGATTGTCCATTAAATCAAGAGAGCTAGTGAATTGTTCTTTATGTCGAATGGTGTGTATGGTCAAGAAATTTCTACCACTAATCTATGTTGGAATCGTCGTGATAGTGCTGGTTATTGCGAGTATGACGCGCAGTGAACCGGAGATTGTCGCTGTGGCTGTTGATGTGCCAGATTTTGGCATGACGTTCCCTGAAAATTACCGCGAAGAGTTTGTGCTGTATCTGGTGGTCGATCGAGTAGATGATACTGTGCGGCATATATTCATGTCTCCTGAAGCGGTTGACGCGATTGAAAACGGGGAAGAATTGCCTTTCGGGACACAGATTGTCATTGAAACATGGGATGCTGACCTTGATTTTCTCGGCAATGTGAAGCGCGATAGGGATGGTCATCTGATTGCGGGAGAGTTGCGTCCGAATATTCATGTGATGGAAAAACAACCCGATTGGACAGTCGAACAATTACCATCTCCTGTGGGTGTGATTGACTGGAATTTCGGCTCATTTGACTCTGAAACACATTTGCCATCTGCTGAAAATCGCAATGATTGTCTGACCTGTCATGATGGCGGGGCTTTCCGGCGTGATTTTGTGTTCTCGCGCAGTCTCATTGAAGATTTCGTGCTGGAAGGCGATGTTCAGTATTTATATTGTAGTTTGCCGCGCAGAGCGAATTGTATCCGCTAGAAAGTGTATCTGTTTACGCTGTATACCCTCTATCCATCAAAAACCTGGCATTGAGAACCCCCACCCCATCCTATCAACAGGGTGAGGATTTAATGACGCTACGGAGTGATGTGTACAGTATAGGCGAGGCATCACGTTGCAACATTTCCCATTTTGTGTATTTTAAACCCCGGACGGCAAGAATGCCGTCCCTACACTGGATGAAATTGCCGATTTGTGAGAGATTAGAGCAGCATGGCGTATGTTGACAGGACTCATCATGGAACGGTCTATTATTTTGACAACCTTATTATCAATCGGGGCATTTGTATTCATCTTAGAGCTGGTGCGGCGGCGCAGTCTGCGCGAGGAATATTCTTTGCTCTGGCTGGCAACCGCTTTCGTGATGATTCTGGTGAGTGCCTGGCGCGATTTATTACACGGACTATCATCAGTGGTAGGGATTGCCTATCCGCCCAATTTACTATTTTTGCTGGCATCGCTTTTCATGGGATTAATGTTACTGTATTTTTCGACTGTGATTACCCGTCTCACACAGGAAAATAAAGAAATCGCACAGGAGGTTGCCCTCCTGCGCTACGAAATCGACCGTCTACGCAAAATAGAGGAAACGGGCAAACCAGAGCATCCCGAGCAATCCGGCGGTGACGAGTAGCACCTGCGGGAGCTTGTCCTGTAGATTGACCGTCTGCTCAATCTCAACCGCAAAAACGCCTTCGGGTGTGACCTTGCGCTTGACCTCAAAGCGTGGCACGAGCAAAAAGCCCAGAATCACCCCGGCAGCCAATCCACCGAAGTGAGCCGTGTTCCCGATGCGGATGCCGGAATCCGCGACTTCCGCGACAGCGTTGGCAGAGAATCCGAGCAGGAAATTGAATCCCATGAAAAAGAGGGAATTCCGTAAGCGTGCCTGCCCTGCCGCCCCGAATAGCTTGCGATTCTGGTAGATAAAGACCGCTTCCGTTCCCCAGATCGCAAAGACCGCCCCGGACGCCCCGAGTCCCCCGCTACCGAAATATAGTGGCAAAATCGACCCGGCAAGTCCGCCCAGCACATAAATGATGCTAAAGCGAATGTGTCCGAAAAGCCGTTCGAGATTCCCGCCGATGTAGTAGAGCGCCATCATGTTGAATACGATGTGCAACTCATTGAAGTGCAAGAACATCGAGGTAAACAAACGGTAGTATTGATTGTAGCCGAGTACCAGTTCAGGATGGGTGACTCCGGCATACAAAACCTCGTTGGAGATGTCTGGTGCAAAATATCGCAGCGCAAAGATGACCGCATTGATCGCAATCAGGCTGTAGGTCACGAGGGGAATCTCCGCCGCCGTCGGAATCCGAATGCCGGTTCGCTGTCGTTGAGGGGCATCCAATTGTCTCTTCGGAGGTTGGTCACTCAGCGGGTGTGATTGTGGTGGCGCACTATTCAGTGGATGATCGTTCTGATTCTCAGACATGCCTGTCCTTTAAGGAAATTTTGAACATTTTACGGATGGCATGATGCAGGTTAAAAATTAAACAGGGAAATAACGTAGGGGAAGGTCACCGTGCCTTCCCAGATGTAGAGGAGGGTTTGAAACCCTCCCTTACACAAAATTTTACCCTATTTAAAGTTAAGGAGCATCATCTCCACCGTTTTTATTAAGCTTAAAAGCGAATTCTTATTGTTTACAGGGATTTTTACCCGTTTACTCTAAAATGTAAGCGTATCAGCAATATGTTGATTTTACATTAAAAAATCAGGCGCTTTGAGCGGGATGCGTTATAATCCCCGGATATTTTTGATTTCACGAAAGTCCTGATTATGTCAACTCAACTTGAACGCCAGTACAGTACCCCTGTCTATGACGGCAAGCGCCCGCTTCTCTTTACAGGATTAGAAGACGCCTCTATTTCTGATGAAAAAGTAAGTGAACTGGATGCTTTCCTCTCTACGGCAACGATTCCCGATATTCAGGCGAAGTTCGCGGACGGGTCGCTGAATAGTGAAACCCTGGTCAACTATTATATCCATCAAATCAAAACTTATGATGTCGATGGCTATAATTCGGTGCTGGAGATGAATCCCGACGCATTGACTATCGCCAGGGAACGGGATGCCAATCGCAGCAGTAGTCAGGGGTCACTCTACGGGATTCCGGTGCTTCTCAAGGATAATATCGGTACGGGGGATAAGATGCACACCACCGCCGGAGCGAAAGCCCTCGAATTCAGTCACAGTGATCGGGATGCCTTCATTGTCGGGAAACTAAGAGACGCTGGAGCGATTATCCTCGGGAAATGTAATCTCAGCGAGTGGGCGAATTTCATGAGTTTCGATAGCTCGAGTGGATTCACTGTACTCGGGAATCAGGTGAGAAACGCTTACGGGCAATTCGATGTGGGCGGGTCGAGTTCAGGGAGTGGCGCAGCAGCAGGAGCAAACTTCGCGACCTTTACTATCGGGACAGAAACATCGGGGTCACTGGTCTCGCCAGCATCGCAAAATGGCTGTTGTACGATTAAGCCGGGATTGGGTTTACTGAGCCGGGATCGCATCATTCCAATTACAGCAGATCAGGACACGGCGGGTCCGATTACACGGTCGATGACTGATCTCGCTCATGCGTTGACTGTTTTAGCGGGTGTCGATGAGAATGATTCCTATACCTTGAGGATGGCGTCACTGGCGGATGTTGATTTTACGCAATATCTGGATACGGATGCCCTCAAAGGCAAGCGAATCGCTATTATCAAGCATGAGGATGAACCGCGTGACGGTGATAATGCTGTTCTGGATAAAGCCGCAGAATGGATGACAGACGCCGGGGCAACCGTTGTCAGGATACCCTATCCGCGTGTGGAATTTTCACTGTGGACGTATTTCTATGCGATGCACGAAGGCGTGAATGAGTATCTGGCAGCAATCGGTGATGGACGTACACTGCCTGACCTGGTGGCTTTCAATGCTCAAGATGAAAAAAATCGTGCGCCATTCGGACAGGGCTTGCTCCACTTAAGTTCGATCACGCCACTGAATCCTGAAACGAAGAAAGCCTATCAACGCATTCATCATAGCAATGCCGCGAGTGCCTCTCATGCGGTGCGATCAACTGTACGGGATTACACTGTCGATGCGATTGTCGATATTAACAATTATTCGACCTATGCCTATGCCGTGTCAGGTTATCCCGCCGTGAGTGTACCAGCTGGGTATCGTGAATCCGGTGAGCCTGTGAGTGTCACGCTGTACGCGGGTCATTTAGAGGATGCCAATCTGGTAGCGATGGCATATGCTTTCGAGCAAATCAGTCAGGTTCGCAAACCGCCAACCCTGATTTTACCGTCGGAACGGAGTTTGACTTTGCCGGAGAGCGACAGTTAAGCCGGGTTATAATAGCCCGAAATGATAAAAATTATTACAAAGGGATAGACCATGACAGATAGCATTCGCTGGGGGATTTTGAGTACGGCTAATATCGGCATCAACAAAGTCATTCCAGCAATTCAAAAAGCAAGTAACGGTGTGGTCACAGCGATTGCCAGCCGGAACAAAGAGCGTGCCGCAGAAGTTGCCTCTCAACTGAATATCGAAAAATCGTATGGCAGTTATGAAGAATTATTAGCCGATGATGATATAGATGCGATTTATATTCCCTTACCGAATCAAATGCACGCGGAATGGGCGATTAAATGTGCGGAAGCCGGAAAAGCAACCCTCTGTGAGAAGCCGCTGGCAAGCACTGCGGACGAAGCGCAGACGATGGTCGATGCCTTTAAATCACGGGGTATTCTGTTTGCTGAAGCGTTCATGTACCGCTTTCATCCACAGAATCAACGCGCTCAATATATGGTGCAGGATGGTGCAATCGGAACACCGCAAATCATGAGTGCAACGTTTACCTTCGCTCTGAGTGACCCGGATAATATCCGGCTCAGTAAGGAACTCGCCGGGGGTGCATTGATGGATGTGGGATGTTATTGCATCAATAGTATGCGCTTCATCACAGGGGAAGAACCTTCAAAAGTCGCTGCATTTGCTAATTTTGGTGCAGAAACTGATGTCGATGAGCAGATTACAGGGATTCTCGAATTTCCATCGGGGATACGGGGGCATTTTGATGCCAGCCTGAGAACTTTCCGCACTCATAGTTATGAGGTACGTGGCACAGAGGGGCGTATTTTGCTACCCGGTAGTTATGTGCCTGACCATTCGGCAAATACTATGATTCATCACTGGCGCGGAGATAGCTACGATGTCATTGAAGTTGAAGCTGTAGACCAGTATCAATTGATGGTCGAAGATTTTGCCGATGCGCTGCTCAATAGTCGTCCGCCACGTTTTGACCCGCAGGACGCCGTGAATAATATGCGCGTGATCGACCGTCTGCTGGCATTTGCGCGTGCGAATAGTTGAACCCCATCATAAACAAGATTTTTCGGGCATGTCAGCGACACATTGGCATTAAGCTAAGACAAAATTTGCTAAAAACCCCCTCCCTAAATCCCTCCCCCATAAAGGGAGAGGGACTTTAAAAGGTCAGAAAAGCTCCCCCTCGCCCCTTGTGGGAGATGGGGGTTGGGGGGAGAGGGGGACATAGTCGCTTAACTTAACGGGCATGTCAGCGACATGCCCTTACTAAAAGCTATCTGCATAATCGTGGACGTATTGTTTGAGAGAGATGGGTTCACGCCCGAGCAGGTTTTCTGTATCGGGGTGAATCATTTCCGCCTGACCGGAACGTGTGATGGTATAGAGGAACGCCATCAACAAAACCTGTGGTAATTTGTGCCCGTTGCGCCACATACGCCAGACAAAATAGAGCAAACCCGGACTGGAATATGTGATTTTTCGTCCAAGCACATCGCTGAAAATATCGGCAACTTCAAAATAATCGAGAGACTGATTGCCCGTCAGGGTGTAGATGGTGTTATCGTGACCATCTTCTATCATGACTTTTGCGGCAACCGCAGCAATATCACGCACATCAATGAATGCGGTTTTGCTTTTCCCTGCGGGGATGAAAATTTCATCATGCTGACGAATATCCTCAACATGGGTGGTGTTCAAATTTTGCATGAAGAAACCCGCCCGTAAAAATGTGTAGGGAATGCCGGATTCCAGAATTGCATTTTCGATTTTTGCGTGGGGCACAAAAGTCACTTTTTCGATGCCCTGTAGCGAAAGAAAGACAATTTGCTGTACGCTGGATTGTTTTGCAGTGCCGATAAGGGCTTTAAAAATTTCCACATCAGTGATGACAGGTGGACGCAATAAAAACAGGTGCGTTACATTCTCTAATGCGGGTGCAAAGGTGGTTGCATCCATAAAATCAAAGCGCACAATATCAACGGCATCGCCGAATGTCTCTCCGGCAGATTCCGGTTTTCGGACAGCGACCCGTGTGTTTTTATTCTGAGGCAATGACTGTACAAGTTCTGCACCGATATTACCTGTTGCTCCTGTTACAAGGTAAATATTGCTCATGAGTCCATAGTTTGCATCAATGTATAGTAAGCGTACCGGTCGAATTCATTTACGGGGCGGGTGGAATATATTCCATCCCTACGCAAGCCTTGATTTTACAGGTGTTTCGCAGGGTTTAGATATATTTCAACCAACCACACTATCCTCTGAAATTCTTCCGGTGTAGTAGTCTCACTGTATGACTTACGTCCAGACGAAACAAGTACGCACAATTTTGTGCTATAGTATCCGTTATGATACTAATGGAGCGCTTCTGATGACTGACTCACGCAAAGCGGTATCACCTGTGGAAATTACGATGGATGTAGTCGGCGGCAAATGGAAGCCTCTGATTATCTATTTTTTGCTGGAAAATAAGGTGATGCGATTCAATGAAATTCAGCGTGCGATTCCTGCCGCTACCCGTCGAATGATTACGAAGCATCTGCGCGAACTTGAAGCACATGGGATTATTCACAGAGAAGTCTATGCCGAAGTGCCGCCGCGTGTCGAATATTCTCTGACAGAGATGGGGCATACCCTGACGCCTGTTCTGGACGCGATGGTGCGCTGGGGGATGATGTACATCGACAATAATCCTGAACTTGAATTACTCAGCCCGGAAGATATGCAAAACGAATAAATTGGATTCAGATGGTTGTTTAACTAGAAACTATGCTGTCCTATGCTATGCCTGAGAATCATTTCACACACTGGAGATAGACATGGCAGAGATTCGTATGGCAGGGTTAGAAGATGCAGCTATTATTGTGCAGCATCGGAATAATATGTTCGCAGATATGGGACATGGTACGCCACAATCCCGCGCTCAAATGGATTTGCACTTCGACATCTGGTTACGCCGGATGATGGCAGATGGACATTATCTCGCATGGTTTGCCTGTGAAGATGGAAAAGTTGTCGCCGGAATCGGACTGTGGTTGATGGATTGGGCACCAGGTATTGATGGTTTTTCAGGACGACTTCCCTATCTACTAAATGTGTATACCGAACCGGATTATCGCAAACGGGGATTGGCACGTTGTCTGGTTACAGAGGCAATTCGCTATTGTCAGGAACAGGGCTACCCTAAAATCCGGCTTCATGCCAGCGAATATGGTCGTCCGCTATACGAACAACTTGGTTTCCTTGATAACAATGAGATGCAACTGGTTTTTTGATTGATGGATGATTTTTCAAATGCTACACCATTCGCCCGATTCTGCGATAAAATCCGGGTATTGCTTATTCAATGATAGAGGATGCACGGGATGGTACAGGACGCAACAGTTGAGGTTAATGGTATCGAGTTATTTTATCGGCAAGCCGGAGAAGGCAAACCACTTCTTCTATTACACGGATTTTTTAACTCATCCGAACAATGGACACCTTATTTAGATGACCTTACAACAGACTTCCGTGTGATTGTGCCGGATATGCGCGGTCATGGACGTTCAAGCAATCCATCCGGTGAATTCACACATCGACAATATGCGCGGGATGTCTATGCTCTGCTTGATGCACTGGAGATAAGAACATTTCGCGCAACAGGTTATGCGTCCGGCGGTATGACGCTGCTGCACATGGCGACTCAACAGACGCATCGTATCGAAGTCATGTCATTGTGGGGTGCGACACCTTATTTAACAGAGCATTGTCGCGCAAGTCAACGGACGGTCTCATTTGAGAAGGTCGAGCGTGATAGTACGGAATGGCTGAATAGTATTCGCCAGCAACATCCAGGCGGTGATGGTCAGATTCGGGCTCTTCTTGAGAATTATCGGGTAATGGGCGATACATATGATGACATGAATTTCACACCCGATCATTTATCCACAATCACGGCACGAACACAAATCTTACATGGAGACCGCGATGCGCTTTTTCCGGTTGAGATTCCGCTTAGCCTGTATCACTCTATTCCCGATGCAGCGCTGATGATTTTGCCGGATACACCGTATAGCCTGTTCAAAAATTTACTGCAATTTCAGGGTTATGAGGGGATTTATCCACCTGAATCACAGATAAGCTTCCCACCCGTTGTACGCCGATTCTTGATGAATAATTAATCATTTTGCCTGTCGAGCTAACATTATCACAAAATGCTGCTATCAAACGCCGCAATACGGAATGCAAGGAAACAGCAAGGTATCTTCTGTTAAGATTAACTTGAGTAGATGCAAATACGGGGTTTATGAGCAATGATGCTTTCCACAAAACCCCTGAAAAACTCCCGTAACGTTCGACTAATCTAACAAACACAGCATCAAATTGTGTATTGTTATACAATCGAGTCAGATTACAGGAATTATTCATAATATTAATGGTGACATGATGGCAAATCCCGAACACGATAACGATACAAAAAAAATGGTCATTGATGATAATCTATTCAATGACTTTGATGCACTAAACGCGGGGTGGCTTGTTGGCTCGCAGACCAATACAGGGGTCGTCCGCACAAATAACGAAGATTCAATCTATGCCTTCTTCTCCAAACTGGATGATACCGAATCGATTCCGACATTTGGTATTTTTGTGCTTGCTGATGGTGCGGGCGGACATCTCAACGGGGAAGTTGCGTCTTCGCTAACACTGCGTACAGTAGCAAAGGCGCTAATCAAGGACATTTATCTACCGTTGCTCGATAAAGCGGATATGAATGACCCTGAGCGCCCGACAATCAGTGATGTGATTACCGATGCGATGCAGGAAGCCGACCGCCTTGTACGTGAGCAAGTCACAGATGGTGGATGCACCTGTACTGTCGGTGTGATTACAGGCAATATCATCAATATCGGACATGTGGGGGATTCACGCCTGTATGTGATTAATGATACAGACCTGGAGCGGGTTACACGCGACCATTCGGTGGTCGGTCGTCTGATCGAAATCGGAGAACTTGAGCCGGAAGAAGCAAAAACCCACCCGCAACGCTCGGTTTTGTATCGTGGTATCGGTATGGGTGGCGAGAATAAGATGGAAGTGGATATCATGCGGAAACGCCTGAAAACAGGTGATCATGTTCTCATGTGTAGCGATGGTTTGTGGGATATGGTTCAGGATGATCAAATCCGCGAAATTGTAACGGCAGCGTCTACACCGCAGCACGCTTGTAAAAATCTCATCACCCGTGCCAACCTCAATGGTGGTGACGACAATATTTCTGTAATTGTCATATCGGGTCCCAAAGAGTAGAAAAGCAGGGGCGTATATGTTTACGCCCTGGCATCGTGTTAAAGCGGAACACGGGTACGGAATGAGGTTAAATCATCGAGCAGGTAATCCGGCTTCGATTCGATCAATTTTTCGCGCTCTTCAAACCCGGTAAAGACGGTGACAGCTACCCCGCCAATCGCCCGGGCACAGCGTACATCATTGACTGTATCCCCGATAACGATGACATCTGATGCAGCAATGTCGTTGCGTGCATAGGCTATTGCTCTATTCAGCGCCAGTTTCGGTAATTCATTGCGGTCATCGGCTTCACTTCCGTATGCACCGACTTTGAACATGGCAGGGTCGAATCCGGCTGCCTTTAATTTCACAGGAGCGGTTCGTGAGGTATTGCCTGTGACAATCCCCAATAAAATATCATCACGTTGTTCCAGATAAGCCAGCAATTCTTTTGAGCCGGGCAATGGCTGAACATCAAAATTGCCGATAATCTTCGCCATATTTTCCGCAAATACACGTTCAAAAAGTGGCATCTTCTGTCCAATTTGCAATCCGGTCACACCATGCGGTTCGAGGACTTCACGTAGAATTTGCCAGTCGGTTTTGCCACCGAATGAATGGGTACGAACGTTTCCGGCTGTGCCAAAGATTTCTTCCATCGCGAGGGCTTTGGCTTCGCGGCTTGCTCCTTTGGAATGCAAGAGTGTGCCATCAATATCAAATAAGAGCAATTTGCGGATCATATGAGCTTATCCTTTTTCCATATATATGAAATGGCTACCAATAATACAACTCAAACATTAAGAAATCAAAGTGTGAGTGCCGCTGCTTCACCGATTTAATTTATGGAAAATATGGCGGACGGCAAGAATGCCATCCCTACAATAAACCGTGATCCGGTAGGGGTTTCATAAGGGCACAGTTCAGCATGTCCGAAAATATCTGCAAAAGCCTTTTCCGGTCATGTGATGGCATAAAGGGATTTTTCACGATGATTCATTGTTCCTCCGCTTTTTATCTGCCCGGTGACGATACGCGGCTTGTTTGCTAGAATCGCGCCAGATTATCTTGAGGCATGGTGAGTTAAATGGATTCAATTCCGCAACCGGAACAACCGGATGACATCGACATTGCAACCCCGGAAGAACAACGGGCTGCAATTGATGCTGCGATCCTTGAACGATTGGGCGAAAACTGGCAAAAAGACTGGATTCTGGTACATGATGCCAGTGACCTTGTGCGGGTGCATCAGGGTGAGATTAATCTTGATTTCCAGGCAGATTTACTGGCAAATGTGGAAATTATCGAGCGCGAAGCCAATCCACTCCAGTTAAGTGGTCGCATGATTGCCTGGTCGATTTTAGTGGCATTTCTATTGCTTGCCTTCACAATTGCGGCGATTGCTGGCGTATTCAATTGATAGATTTCCTATGTTAAAACACTTACGAACACACTGGCTCATCTTCTTCGGGATGGTCGCTCTGGTATTGATTGTCGCTGCTCCAATTGTGACTTATCCGATGGGGCGTGACCAGGGCATGTATGCCAATATCGGACGTAGCATCCTCTATGGAGGTGTGCCCTTTGTCGATATGTGGGATATTAAGCCACCGCCAATTTATTATATTTACGCGGCGGGTATCAAACTTTTCGGCGTGAACACAGAGGCGATTCGTGCCATTGACCTGGTTTTAGTGCCTTTCGGGATGATCGGGCTGTATCTGACAGGCAATGCGATGAAAAACCGTCACGCTGGCTTTTTCGCTGCGCTACTCTACGGTGTTTTTTATTTTAATGACGGATTCCAGAACCTCTCGCAGAGTGATTCTCTGGCAACGATTCCAACAATATGGGCGGCTTATTTCACATACAAAGCCTCACAGTATGAATCGGGGTCGCGTTCTGCGATGATTGCTTCGTTCATCGTCGGATTGATTAGTGGTGTGCTTCTGTGGTTCAAGCCACAACAGTATGCGCTGGTTGTCGGGGCGTTTGTTGTGTATCAGGTGATTTGCCGGATTACAAACATGCAGACACGCAGAAGCATGTCCCTACAGGGGATGTTTTTAGAGGCAACAGCGTTTGCTATCGGGGGATTACTCACGGGTGGCACGCTACTCGCTTATTTCTGGTCACAGGGGATTATTCAGGAGATATTGATTGTCGCGGAAGGGACGGCTGCTTATAACGCGCAGGGATACGATGTTTTTGCGTTCATGGCGAATATGCGGCAGGGTTTCTATTTTCGCTGGACAATCTGGCATGTGTTGATTATTTTGACGGGGATATGGATCGCGGGGAATGTGATCTTTCGTAAACCCTCACCCCAAACCCCTCTCCCTCAAGGCGAGGGGCTTCAAAATGCAGAGGAAAATTCTGAAACCATCGGACGCGATACATCACGTCCCCACAATGATAGAAATACAGGGGCGTGGTTATTGATTTTGTGGCTGGTATCGGGATTGGGGTTTGCTTTTATGCAGGCGAAGGGCTTTGATACGCACTGGTTTCCGATGTTGCCACCGATGGCATTGATGGGTGCGATGGTGATTGATAGCTTCATCGGATTAACCAGTTCTTTCTTTACTCACACCCCCTCCCTAAATCCCTCCCCCATAAAGGGAGAGGAACTTTCAGAACAATATTCAGTTCCCCTCACCCCCGGTGGGAAAGGGGATGAAGGGGAGAGGGGGCAGAACTCCAAAATTGTATTTGCTCTGAATGTGCTAATCATGATAGGCTTATTGTCTATCCCTGCGATGACGACGTGGGGGCAAAGCTGGCAGTATATTAGCGGTCAGCAAAGTCAGTACGACTATTGGGATACATTTCAGGCGAATGATCTCAAACCGGAGCAATCATTGGAAATGGCGACTTTCCTGCGTGAACGGGTTCAAGCGGGAAATTCACTATTTATCTGGGGTTTCAGACCCGAAGTCTATTACATGGCGGAACTCTGGCCCGCGACCCGTTATCAGGCACATTTTCCACTGGTCGCGCCCTGGTATCCGCATGAATGGCAACAGCAAAATGTCGATATTCTGTGGGCAGCGATGCCGCCTTATGTGCTGATTCTGGAAGATGATTACATGCCCTGGGTGACAGATTTCGACGCCGATTCACACACACTATTGCAAGATTACACCGAAATGAACAATTGGCTCATCGCAAATTATGAGCGTGATGGGCAGATAGGCGATTTCATCATATGGAGAAGGTCTACACCGTGAGTAAAACTGTCACTATCCGTAAGGCAGTTGAGGATGATTTACCGGAAATCAAAGCCCTGATCGAGCGTTTTGTCGAGGATGGGACATTATTGCCGCGCACTTTTCAGGAACTGGCAGAATTATTGGATAATTTATTCGTGGCGGAACTGGACGGTAAACTGGTTGGTTGTGCAGCGCTGGATATTTATAACCGTAAACTGGCTGAAATTCGCAGTCTGGCTGTTGCGCCGGAAGCTCAAGGCAATGGGGCTGG
>ENA-OWNT01000709-OWNT01000709.1-seawater-metagenome-genome-assembly--contig:-NODE-709-length-62296-cov-4.524020_pt1 | contig 62296 bp, 55 predicted proteins | sample MGYA00238136_ERZ651165 | MGnify/ENA primary metagenome ERZ651165 (study PRJEB26861, sample SAMN08777766) | seawater metagenome | isolation source: coastal seawater | place: USA: Florida | collected... | reverse complement strand
TACCAGCTGGGGTTGATCACCATATGCTCCATCGTGTCGGAAAACTCGGGCGTGACCCGGTTTGACGGGGTCGCGCCGACCACGACGCGGGTTTCAAACGTGACCTCTTCATTGTCGATCACATAGGCATGGTAGTCGGGGATGTTCACCAGAACATGGCGGCTGCCGCGTTCGGGGTCTTCCCAGTTTATCCAACGCTGGCGTTCCATCGCCAGAATGACCTGACGCAGGCGCGTATCCAGCCCGATATTCACCTCTTCGATGGTCGTGGACCCGGCGACGCCATCCGCCAGCAACCCATGCGCCGACTGAAACCGCTGAACGGCGGCTTCCATATCCGCGTCAAACACTGCGGTGGCCGAACGCTCCATATACCCCATGCGGATCAGCCTGTCGCGCAGTTGCACGACCGCCTGGCCCCGATCGCCAAGTTCCAGACGCCCGCCATAGACGGACGATCCCCAGCCCCCGTCCTGAGCCATCTGCGTCAGGCGCAGATATTCGCGCTGAAGGCGCAGGTATTCCGGGTGTGCGGGCGGCAGGGCGCGCATGGCTTCATAGGGGTCGCCATCCACCAGCCCCTGCAGCAGCTCCGTCGGGTTTCGGCGCGGCAGATCGCGGTGGATCTCGCGCACGATTTCACCGGGATCGAGGATTCCCGACTGCACGTCATGGGCGTAGCGCAGGAACATGGCCGAGGCCATGATCTCGGCCTGGCCCCGGTTATAGGGGTTGTCGGCATCCATGAAGGCCGCGCGCAGCGCGTCGGGATCATAGCGATCGGCAGGCAGCCCGTGATTGGCCGCCCCTTCCAGCGCCGTCAGCAGCGCGTTGCGGCGCGCAGCATCTTCGGTTCGGGTCCAGATCGGCTCGAACGCCCGGTCCCTGTAGAACTCGGCCATATCTTCATGTTCCGCCACGCCCTCGGCAATGGCCTGACGAAAGGCCGTCACCAGCGCCGAAGCGGGGGCAGGCAGCAGAAGCGAGAGAGAAAGGAGCGCCGCCAGAACCGGCAGCATCGAAGGAAGGAATGTCTTTTTTGTCATAAGCTCACCTGTTGCGCGCACGGATCACGGGTGTGTGAAGATTAGATGACCCACACGCCGGGCCAGAGTCCATTCACAATTTCGAAAGGCCATCCTGTTAGTTACATGAAAATTCGACGTGTCCCCGACGCAACGTCTGCTGAAGAATCGGCCAATATCCCCGGAATTAACGGCTTTTTTGGCGGATTCCTGCCGACAGGTCACGTCTCGACCGGGAGGCCCCGACTTGAGACTTTCAAGAAAGTTTCAATTGTGTCATAAAACGCACAGCTGGGGATGGACATGTAACAAGTCACGCAAAAGTGGCATTTGGACGGAACGGGCAGAAGGACGGGGCAAATCTTATGACGAATCCGACGATGACGCGGCGGTCGCTGCTCGGGGCATTCGCGGCGACGGCAGTCGCAGCAGCCCCTTACACGGCAAACGCCTTCGGAATCCTTCGCGGCGGTGGCGACTATCGCAAACTGCGCATGTATTCCGCACGCACCGGCGAGACGATCGACATGGTCTACTGGATCGATGGCGATTACATCCGGCCCGCCATTCGGGAAATCACCTATTTCATGCGCGACTGGCGCGTAGATGAAACCCACGACATCGACACGCGCACGCTGGACATCATGGCGGCCTCCCACAACCTTCTGGAAACGCAGCAGCCCTATCTGCTGCTGTCGGGCTATCGCTCGCCCTCGACCAACGCCATGCTGCGCGCGCGGTCTTCCGGTGTGGCCCGCAATTCCCTGCATATGCAGGGACAGGCCGCTGATCTTCGTCTCGAAGGACGATCGGTCCGTCAGGTCGCGGCGGCAGCCGAATCCTGCAGCGCAGGCGGCGTCGGGCGCTATTCCGGGTCCAACTTCACCCATATGGATTGCGGCCAGGTCCGCAGCTGGGGCGGCTAACCCCCTAGCGGCCGTCCAGCCCAAGCGGCGGCCAAACGACCCCGAGGGACAGGGGAAAGAGCCGTCCAGTTTGGCCGGCTTTTTCGTGTCAGATCACCTCCACCGGACAGTCTGCCATCAACCGTTCCGCGTCGCTGCGTTCGCACAGGCGCGTGGCCTCGGTCATGACCGCCGCACTGGCCGCCGCCATGCCCCGCTGCAAGCATTCGGGCAGCGGTTCGCCGCGCGACAGGCCCAGGGTAAAGCCCGCAACAAAACTGTCACCGGCCCCGGTCTTGGACCGCACCGGCACCTTGGCCGCCCGCGACAACCAGCGGTCGGTGTCAGTGGCCAGGATCGAGCCCTCGGCCCCGCGCGCCAGCACCACGACCCGCGCCACCCCGTTCCTTGCCAGAGATTGGGCAAAACCGGCGCTGTCTTTCGCTGTCGGCAAGGCCCGCCCGGCCAGATCCTCGGCCTCTTCATGGTCCAGCCGCAGCACCTCTAGCCCCGCGATGCGTCCTGCTTGCAACGCCCGCAGCGCCGCGCCGGACGTGTCCAGCAGCAACCGTGCCTCCAACGTCCGGCACAATGCCACCAGGCGTGCCGGGAAATCATCGGGAAAACCCGGTGGATGGCTGCCCGACAGCACCACCAGCCCGCCTTTGGGGATCACCTCTGCAATTTCGGCTTCGGCCTTGGCGATATCGCTTTCGGTCCAGTGCGGTCCCGGGAAGATGAACCGGTACTGCTTGCCGGTCCCACTTTCCATCACCGCGACGCTCTGCCGGGTTTCGCCCGGTGCCTCGATGATCCTGACCGGCAGGCCCGTCCCCGCCAAAAGCTTGGCCAGCACCATCCCCATGCCGCCACCCGCTGCCACCAGCGCCAGGCTCTCGCCGCCCAGTTCCGCCAGCGCCCGGGTCACGTTGATGCCACCGCCCCCGGGATCGAGCCGCGGCGTGGAACAGCGCAGTTTGGGGCCGGGACGGATTTCGGCCGCAGAGGTATCAAGATCCACGGCCGGGTTCAGGGTAATGGTCAGAACAGGCGTCATATCAACAGGTCCGAAAGGGCGGTTCCCCCCGACCCTATGGCAGGCGCAACGCCCCGTCGAGACGGATGGTTTCCCCGTTCAGATAGGGCATCTCGATCATGAACCGGGCAAGCCGCGCGAATTCCTGCGGGCTGCCAAGACGGCGTGGAAAAATCACGTCACTGGCCAGCTCTGCCATCATGTCGGGCCCCAGGCTTTCCAGCATCGGGGTCAGAAACAGGCCCGGCGCAATCGCGTTCACCCGGATGCCGATTGTGCCCATATCGCGGGCCATCGGCAATGACAGCCCGGCGATCCCGGCTTTGGAGGCGGAATAGGCCGCCTGCCCTTTCTGCCCATCAAAGGCGGCGATCGAGGCGGTGTTCACGATCACCCCGCGTTCGCCATCTTCATTGGGCGCGTTCTTCGACATCTCGACCGCCGCCAGCCGCGCCACGTTGAAGGCGCCGACCAGGTTGATGTCGATGGTGCGCTGGAAAGCATCGAGTTGGAACGGCCCCTTCGACCCCACGGTTTTGGCCCCCGTCACAATGCCCGCGCAGTTCACCACGGCGGTGATTCCGCCCATATCGGCCACGGCCTGGGCCACGCCCGCCGCGACGCTGTCTTCGCTGGTCACATCGACCTCGGCAAAGCTGATGCCGGGGCTGGCTGCCATCTCGGCACCCTTGGCCGCATCGCGGTCGAAGATCGTCACCAAGGCCCCTGCCCCGGCCAAATAGTGCGCCGTCGCGGCCCCAAGCCCGCTGGCCCCGCCGGTCACGATCACCTTTGCATTTGAAATGTCCATGGCTGCCTCCCTTCGTTAATGAACGTCCGTTCAATTTCAGGCGACGACGTCGTCAGGTCAATTGAAACGCAGCGTCGTTTCGGACAAGGCAGCGTTCCTACCGATAAAGCAGCGAGACGCCGTCGCGGAACACATGCACCTTTTCGGGCGCGGCGGTCATGGTCACATGCTGCCCGCGCAGGCCCTGATGGATGCCTTGCAGCTTGGCAATCACCGTATCGGTGTCGTGATTGGCGCTTGGCGTGGTGAAGTATAACTGCGTGACCTCGCCCAATGCTTCCATGATATCGACGGTTCCGGCAAAGGCGTAGTCGGCAGCCTCAGTCGGCACCATATCTTCGGGCCGGATGCCAACCTCCACCTCGGCCCCCATGTCGGCGTCGACCGAGGGGTAGGTCGAGGTGATGCGCCCTGCCCCGTCCGCCAGTTGCAGCGTGGTGACCGCGCCCGTGCCAACGATCTTGCCCGCCAGCAGGTTCATCGCCGGGCTGCCGATGAACTGTGCCACGAAGGTGGATCGGGGGCGTTCATACAATTCCAGCGGGCTGCCCACCTGCGCGATCCCCTTGTTGGCCAGCACCACGATGCGGCTGGCCAAAGTCATCGCCTCCACCTGGTCATGGGTGACGTAGATCATGGTGGACTCCGGCATCTGCTCTTTCAGCTGCGCGATCTCGATCCGGGTCGCCACCCGCAAGGCGGCGTCGAGATTGGAAAGCGGCTCGTCAAACAGATACACCTTCGGGTCGCGCACAATGGCCCGGCCAATCGCCACCCGCTGCCGCTGCCCGCCCGACAGCGCCTTGGGCAGCCGGTCGAGATAGTCGGTCAGTTGCAGCTTTTCGGCGGCGGCGGCCACGGCGCTATCGACCTCGGCTTTCGACTTGCCGGCAATCTTCAGCGCGAAGGCCATGTTTTCGCGCACCGTCATATGCGGGTAGAGCGCGTAAGTCTGGAACACCATGGCGATGCCGCGCTGTGCAGGCGGTACATCGTTCATCACCTCGCCGTCGATGGTCAGGGTGCCATCCGTGATCTTTTCCAGCCCCGCGATCATCCGCAGCAGCGTGGATTTCCCGCAGCCGGACGGGCCGACAAAGACGATCAGTTCACCGGTCTGAATTTCCAGATTGATGTCTTTGAGAACATTCACATCGCCATAGGATTTGACGACATCCCTAAGAACAAGATCAGCCATCGGAACGCTCCTGTGCTGCGAAAAGGGCCTGCCAGGGCCCAAGGGTCGGGGCGGTGCCATCGAAAGGCGCGGCCAGCGGGGTCCAGTCGCCCTCGGGCATATCGAAGGGCCGCGTATCCTCGGACAGGTTGAAGACGCACAGGATCGTGCGGCCTGCATGGGACCGGGTGAAGGCAACGATTCCATCCTCAGACCGGATCAAGGTAAAATCCCCCCGGGCCAGTGCCGGTTCCGTCCTGCGAAAGGCGATCATGCGCCGGTAGAAGCCCAGAACGCTGTCGGGGTTGCCGTCCTGCACGGCAACGGAATGCGACAGATGTTCCACCGCCATGGGCAGCCATGGCCTGCCCTCGGTAAAGCCGCCATTCGCGTTATCGGTCGCCCAGGGCATCGGTGTGCGGCACCCGTCGCGGCCCTTGAACTTGGGCCAGAAGCGGATGCCGTAGGGATCTTGCAGATGCTCAAACGGGACATAGGCCTCGGTCAGGCCCAGTTCCTCGCCCTGATACAGGCACGCCGACCCGCGCAGGGACAAAAGCAGCGCCGCATAGATGCGCTGTGCGGGGTCCGACAGGCACCAGCGGCTGGCATGGCGCACCACGTCATGATTGGAAAAGGCCCAACAGGCCCACCCGTCGCCAATCGCGCCCTCGTAGCGGGTCAGCACCTCGCCCACCCGGTCTGCCGTGGGGGCGATGCCCGACAGGAATTCGAAGGAGTAACACATCTGAACCTTGTCGCCGCCCGATGTGTATTGGGCCTGAATGTCCAACCCGTATTGCGCGTCGCCTACCTCGCCCACGGCTACGGCGTCGAACTCATCCAACACCGCGCGAAACCGGCGCAGGAAGTGTAGGTTTTCCGGCTGGTTCTTGTCATGAAGGTGATCTTGCCAGTTATAGGGGTTCACCTCTGGCGCGATGGTGGCATTGCGCGCCTCGGGCGCCAGTGCCGGGTTGTCACGCAATTGCTGGTCGTGGAAGTAGAAGTTGATGGTATCGAGGCGGAACCCATCGACGCCGCGTTCCAGCCAGAACCGCGCCACATCCAGCAACGCATCCTGCACATCCGCGTTATGCAGGTTCAGGTCGGGCTGCGAGGTCAGGAAGTTGTGCAGGTAATACTGCATCCGCTCGCCGTCCCATTCCCAGGCCGAGCCGCCAAAGATGGACAGCCAGTTGTTGGGCGGCGTGCCGTCGGGCTTGGCATCGGCCCAGACATACCAATCGGCGCGGGCATTGTCGCGGCTCTGGCGGCTTTCCTGGAACCAGGTGTGCTGCTCGGAGCTGTGGCTGATCACCAGGTCGATCAGCACTTTCAGGCCCAGATCATGGGCCCGCGCAATCAGCGCGTCAAAATCGCCAAGCGACCCGAACATCGGGTCCACATCGCGGTAATCCGACACGTCATAGCCGAAGTCCAGCATGGGCGAGCGGAAGAAGGGCGAAATCCAGATCGCATCCACCCCAAGCCGCGCAACATGGTCCAGCCGGTGGATGATCCCCGACAGATCGCCGATGCCGTCACCATTGCTGTCCTGAAAGCTGCGCGGGTAGATCTGGTAAATCACCGCCCCCCGCCACCAGTCCTTGTCGGGGGTGGCCGCACGGGCCGGGGTCATGTCTTGCATCAGGTTCATGGATATTTCGGGCCTTATTTGACCGAGCCGGCCAAAAGGCCGCGCACGAGATAGCGTTGCATGGTGAAGAAAACCAGGACCGGCACCGCGATCGAGACAAAAGCCGCCGCTGCCAGAATACCCCAATCCCCGCCGCGAGAGCCAAGCAGATCGTCGGCAATGCGCACGGTCATGACCTTGGAGGCATCGTCAGACGGCAGGAAGACCTTGGCCACCAACAGATCGTTCCATGTCCACAGGAACTGGAAGATGGCGAAGCTGGCCAGCGCCGGGAAGCTGAGCGGCAGGATGATCTTGGTGAAGATCTGGAAATCGGTGGCCCCATCGACCTTGGCGCTTTCGATGATGTCGCGGGGCAGCCCGACCATGTAATTGCGCAACAGATAGATCGCCAGCGGCAGGCCAAAGCCTGTATGGGCCAGCCAGATACCAACAAAGCTCTGCCCGATGCCGACCTGGTTGTGCAGGTTCAGCAAAGGCACAAGGGCCAGTTGCAGGGGCACCACCAGAAGGCCGACAATCGCCGCAATCAGCAAACCCCGCCCCGGAAAATCCATCCAGGCCAGCGCATAGGCCGCGAAAGCCGCGATCAGGATCGGGATGACGGTCGAGGGGATTGTGACCGTGAACGTGTTGATGAAGTTGCGGAAAATGCCCTCCTCATCGGACAGGATTTCCCAGAAGGTCTGGCCTTCGGCATAGGCTGCCTCGCGCTCATCCGTGGTCTGCGCGGTCAGGATGGTCAGGTAGTTGTCCAGGGTGAAATCAGGCGGCGTGTCGGCGCCGAAATAGATGCGCAGGCCCCGGTCGTCCGGCTCTTGCGCCGTGGTGTAGCGGTAGCTGCCATCGGCATTCACCACCAGCGTGCCACCATCACGCGTTTCCCCTTCGCTGCCTGCCGCATAGGCCGTGGGATCACGGCCCAGAACGCCAAAGCCGGTGATCGTCGCCCCGCCCCCCGCAAAGTCTTCGGCCACTTCGGAGGTGGCGAAGATATTGCCCTCGACCACCCAAAGATCGCCCTGCCTTATCGGATCGCTGTCATCAGCGCGGGTGCGATAGGTCAGCTCTACCGAAAACGGCGCGTTCCACCAGCCCGACGCGGTGATCTGATCGCGGTCGCGGAACGAGGACACGAAGAGCCCCACGGTCGGCACCAGCCAGGCGATGACCAGAAGCGCCACGGTAATGTTAACGGCCCATTTCAGACCCGCGCTTTTGCCAACGATATTGTCCATCAGCGCATCTCCTTCCGGGCCTGGCGGATGTTCCAGATCATCACCGGCAACACCACGATCATGATCAACACGGCAACGGCGGTTGCCCGCCCATCATCGCGGAACATGAAGCTCATCATATAGCTTGGCAGAATCTGGGTGCCGAAATTACCCCCGGTCATTGTGTAGACGATGTCAAAGACCTTGAGCACGAGAATGGTGATCGTCGTCCAAACCACCAGGATCGTGCCCATGATCTGCGGCACTTTGATCCTGAAGAACAGCTGGAACGGGTTCGCCCCGTCGATAATCGCGGCCTCGATCGTTTGTTCGGGGATGCCACGCAAGGCTGCGGACAGGATCACCATGGCAAAGCCGGTTTGAATCCACACCAGGATCGCCATCAGGAAAAAGTTGTTCCAGAACGGCACCTGCATCGGATCCATCGGATCGAGCCCGGCCACGACAAGAACCGCATTGATAATGCCGATATCTGGGTCGCCCGCATAAACGAACTTCCAAATCAGCGAGGCACCGACGAAAGAGATCGCCATCGGCATGAAAATCAGCGATTTGGCGATATTGCCCCAGGACAGCCGGTCCGTCAGTTGCGCCACCAGCAGGCCAAAGAAGGTCGCAGCGGCGGGGACAACAAGCGCCCAGAGCGCGTTATTCAGCAGCGCTTGCAGAAATTCCGGGTCGTCAAACAGAAACAAGTAGTTATCGAACGCAATAAACTCATCCCCCGCCCGGTTATGCATCGACCTCCACAGGCTGCCGATCACCGGATAAACCAGATAAAGCGACAGCGCGAAGATCGCGGGGAACAGGAACAGCCAGGGCCGGACGGCGGTGGCGCGGTTGATATTGCGGCCCGCATGGCGGCCACGGGCCGGGAAGATCACCTTATCGAGGATCAGGTTCGCGGCGTAGAAATACCCCACGCAACCGAATACGCCCACGAAGATGGTAATCACACCCTGCAAAAGCGGTGACATGACCTTCCCCTCCCAAAATCAGGTCTGATCGGTCCGGGCCGCAACCGGGCAGCCCGGACCGGGGGGTGTTACTGGATCGAGTCCCAACGATCCTGGATCACCTGCGCCACATCGGCGGCATCGGCACCCGAAACGTAGTCGACCATACCGGTCCAGAACGCGCCTGCGCCGATCTCACCCGGCATCAGGTCGGACCCATCGAAGCGGAAGGTGGTGGCGCCCAGAAGGATCTGGTTCATCGCGCGCTGCGCGTCGGTCGGGAACACATCCAGGTTGACGCCGCTATGCGGGGTCAGGAAGCCTGATTGCGCCATCCACAGCTCATGCGCGATGGGGGTTTGCAGGAACTCCATAAAGACATGGGCGGCAGGCGCGTCATCGGTGATCGCCCAAAGCGTGCCCGCGCCAAGCACCGGGTTGCCAAGATCGCCCTCTGCGTAAGACGGGAAGTAGAAGAAATCGGATTCCGCGCCTTCGGGGAAGAAGGTCGGGATGAACGACGCCTGGCGGTGCATGTAGCACTCCGGCGGGTAGGAGAAGATGCCAGCGGGGCTATCGCGGAAATCGGTCGTTGCGACGGCGCTGGCGCCCCCGTTCACATAGGCGTCGTTGCGGGCGAAATGGCCGAACGCCTCGATCGCACCGACGATGCGGTCATCGGTGAAGGGGATTTCGTTCGTCACCCAGCCATCGTAAACCTCGGGTGGCTGCGTGCGTAGCAGCAGGTCCTCGACCCAGTCGGTCGCAGGCCAGCCGGTCGCGGCGCCGGACCCCAGGCCGATGCACCAGGGCGTGCCGCCATCGGCAACGATCTGGTCGGTCAGGGCCATCAGTTCCTCCATCGAGGTCGGAATGTCATAGCCCGCCTCGTCAAAGGCTTCGGGGCTGTACCAGACCAGCGATTTCAGATCGACCTTGTAGAAGAACCCATAAAGCGCCTCTGCCCCGTCAGGGCCCGCATAGGTGCCCAGATCGACCCAGGACGCCCCTGCCGCATAGTTTGCGGTGACCCAGTCAGCGGTGCCATCGGCCAGCGGAGTCAGCAGCCCGCGCGCGGCCATGTCGGCGGCAAGGCCCGGTTGCGGGAACACCGCGATATTGGGGGCGCTGCCCGCCTGGGTGGCGATGACGATGTCCTGCTCAAAACTGTCAGAGCCGGAATAGTCCACGGTCGCGCCGGTTGCCTCCTCGAAATAGGTCAGGATGCTTTCCGCCAGTTCGGCATCGGGCCCGATCCAGGGACCGGTGATCGACAGGGTCTGACCGCTAAGATCGTGCGCGGCGGCAAACGCCTCGAAACTATCCCAGTTGAAGGCCCCTTCGCCGGGCGCGAACATCATATGCCCGTCAGCCTGCGCCAGAGATGTGGTCAGGGCCAGCACTGCAGCGCCGGCAAGTAACGATTTCTTCATAATTTCCTCCCAAGGATGGGCCGTGGCCCTTTTCTGGATGCACCGAATGCGTTTCCAAAGCGCTTTGACACGCCCCAGGCATCAATGATTCCCGGTTTTCTGTCAATGTAGATTGTAGCAAACTCAACAAAAGGCCACTTTGCGCCAGATCATCTGCCGTATCAAAAGCGCAGATGGCCTTTGACACGCCGCAAATATCCCGGATATTAAGCCGATATTGAAAGCGCTTTGGGTGCTATTTTGGCGATGAATCTCAAACAACTGGCCGCTTCGCTTGGCCTGTCTCAGACCACGGTCAGCCGGGCCCTGAACGGCTATCCGGAGGTCAGCGAAACCACCCGGCAGCGGGTGCAGGACGCGGCCTTGCGCCATAATTACCGTCCAAACACTCGCGCCCGCAGTCTGGCCACCGGCCGCGCCCATATGATCGGCCATGTCATCCCGATCTCGACCCGGCACGAGATGATGAACCCGGTCTTTTCCGATTTCATCGCAGGTGCGGGCGAAACCTATGCCAGGGCCTGTTATGACATGACCCTGTCGATCGTGCCCGATGATGCAGAGGACGTCACCTACCGCACTCTTGCCCAGAAAAAGACTGTCGATGGCATCGTTATTCACGGCCCCCGCGCCAATGAACGGCGGATCAGGCTGTTGCAGGACCTGGGCCTGCCTTTCGTTGTTCATGGCCGCGCCTCAGCCGAAGATCGCGACTATTCCTGGGTCGATATGAACAACCGCCGCGCCTTTTCCCGAGCGACAGATCTGTTGCTCGATCTTGGTCATCGGCGGATCGCCCTGATCAATGGCCTGGAAGACATGGATTTCGCCATTCGCCGCCGCCAGGGGTTTGAAAAGGCCCTCGCCGCCAGGGGGGTGTCTGCCGACCCCGCCCATTTTGGCAGTGATGAGATGACGGAACATTACGGCTATGAAAGCGCGCGAGGAATGCTGGCGCAGGACAAGCCGCCAACCGCGTTTCTGGTGTCTTCGCTGATCTCAGCCATCGGCGTGCGCCGCGCGCTGGAAGAGACCGGTCTGAAGATGGGCCGCGATGTCAGCGTGGTCACTCATGACGATGAGCTAAGCTATCTGAGCAATGGCAAGGACGTGCCGATCTTTACCGCCACGCGGTCTTCGGTGCGAGAGGCCGGGCGCCTCGCGGCCGCCACCTTGCTGGACCTGATCGATGATCCGCACCGCACCCCGCGCCATCACATGCTGGAGGCAGAGCTGACGCTTGGCCGGTCCACCGGCCCTGCCCCACTGGAAAGCTGATGCCATGACATGGACGCGCAATGACTTCCCCGAGGGGTTCCTGTTCGGGGCCGCGACCTCGGCCTATCAGATCGAAGGCCACGCCTTCGGCGGCGCAGGCCCCACCCATTGGGACAGCTTCGCCGCCACGCCGGGCAATGTGGTGCGGGCCGAACATGGCGGCCAAGCCTGCGATCACTATCACCGGATGGATCAGGACCTCGACCTGCTGGCCGCGCTGAATGTCGATGTCTACCGCTTCTCGACCTCCTGGGCGCGGGTGCTGCCCGAGGGTACCGGCACGCCGAATCCGGAGGGGCTGGATTTCTACGAGCGGCTTGTGGACGGGCTGCTGGACCGTGGCCTGAAGCCTGCCGCGACGCTCTATCACTGGGAATTGCCACAGCCGCTGGCCGACCGGGGCGGCTGGCGCAATCGCGACATTGCGGGCTGGTTTGCTGATTTCACCGAAACGATCATGGGCCGGATCGGCGACCGCCTCTGGTCCGCCGCGCCGATTAATGAGCCGTGGTGCGTGGGCTGGCTTAGCCATTTCCTCGGCCACCACGCCCCCGGCCTGCGCGACATCCGCGCCACTGCCCGCGCCATGCATCATGTGCTGCTGTCCCATGGCCGGTCCATTCAGGTCATGCGCGGGCTTGGCATGTCCAACCTTGGCGGTGTCTTCAACATGGAATGGGCCAATCCGGTGGATGACAGCCCCGAAGCCGCCCGCGCCGCCGCCACCTATGACGCCTACTACAACCGATTTTTTCTGGAGGGCATCTTCAAAGGGGCCTATCCGGCGGAGGCGCTGGAAGGTCTGGAACCGCATTTACCCGATGGCTGGCAGGATGATTTCGCCACCATTGGGGCGCCGCTCGACTGGATCGGGCTGAACTACTACACCCGCAAAAACATTGCCCCCACCCCCGGCCCCTGGCCCGCATTGGCCGAGATTGACGGCCCCCTGCCCAAGACCCAGATGGGGTGGGAAATTTACCCCGACGGGCTTTACCAATTCCTCAAACGCACGGCGGGTCTGGTCCCCGACCTGCCGATCTATGTGACGGAAAACGGCATGGCCAACGCGGATGTCCTGTCAGATGGCGTGGTGAACGACCCAGAGAGACTGGCCTATATCGACGCCCATCTGACCGCCTGCCGCCGTGCCATGGCCGAAGGCGTCGACCTGCGCGGCTACTTTATCTGGTCTTTGATGGACAATTACGAATGGGCGCTTGGCTATGAAAAGCGCTTCGGTTTGGTCCATGTGGACTTCGAAAGCTTGAAGCGGCTGCCCAAAGCGTCCTATCACGCCCTTGCGCAACGTTTGCGCTGACCAAGGGGACCTCAGCCCATGCACCGTGACCTCTCGCTCGTGGCCGATATCGGTGGCACCAATACGCGCGTGGCGCTGGCCCGCGGGTCCGAGGTCGACCGCGATACGGTGCGGCGCTATTCCAATTCCGGCGTGTCCGGGCTTGATCAGCATCTGAGCCGCTATTTGGAAGAGATGCAGCCCGGTGCCCTGACCGGGGCCTGCGTGGCCATTGCCGGGCCGGTGCGCGATGGTGTGGGGCAGATGACCAACCTTGATTGGCGCGTGGATCGTGACGACCTGGGGGCCGCCACCGGGGCAGGTAAACTGGCGGTTCTGAACGATCTACAGGCACAGGGCCATGCCCTTGGGCATCTGCAGGAAAGCGACCTCAGCCGCCTGTTGCCGCAGCCGGACGCGGCGCGCCGGGCCGCGCGGCTGGTGGTGGGGCTTGGCACCGGGTTCAATGCCGCCCCGGTTTATGACACGGCGGGCGGACGGTTCGTCCCCCCCTCGGAATGCGGCCATATCTCTCTGCCTCGCAACAACGCCGCCATGGCCGCGCTTGCCGATACACTGGAACCGCGCCACGGGTTCGCCGCCGTCGAGGATGCGCTGTCGGGCGGCGGGTTCGTTCGCGTCCACCGGCATCTGCATGGCGAGGATCTGGAAGGGGTCGAGATCATTTCCCGCCTGTCGCAGGGCGACCCCAAGGCGACCGAAACCGCCCGCCTGTTCATCGAGATTCTGGGCACCGTCATGGGGGACCTCGCGCTGATCCACCTGCCCTTTGGCGGGATCTACCTGATCGGCGGCATGGCCCGCGCCATCACACCGTGGCTGGACCCGCTCGGCTTTGCCGATGCCTTTCGCGGCAAAGGCCGGTTCACGGATTTCATGGGCCAGTTCGGCGTTGCGGTGGTGCAGGACGATTATGCCGCCCTGACCGGCTGCGCCTCGCATCTGGGTCACCTGCCGATCGGCTGATCGCGCATCCGCGCCTGTCACATTTTTTTGCCTTGCACGCTTTAAGCCCCCTTGCACCCGGCCCGGTCCTTAGGCTATCCCCGCCCAGCACGGAGAGGTGGCCGAGTGGTCGAAGGCGCACGCCTGGAAAGTGTGTAGGCGGGAGACCGTCTCCAGGGTTCGAATCCCTGTCTCTCCGCCATAATCCCCCAATCATGTACCCACACATTCCCCCCTGTCGGAACTTGACAGCCAGGGCGCAAAGCGGTCTTCCATGAATGATGACGCACGGCCTTACGCCGGGGTCGAACCACCCCTGACAGGATGACCCAAATGATCCAGGACACCCCCGCCCTTCTTGATGCCATCCGCGCGCGGTTTGCCCATGTGGACAGCTGCCCCTTTCAGGGTCCGCGCATCTTTTTCGAGAATGCGGGCGGCGCGTTGACGCTGAATTCGGTGGTGCAGACCTCGGCCAAGTTCGCGGCATTGCCGGACAATCCCGGTCGCTTCAATCCCGCCGGCCAGGGGCTGCAAGACGTGATCAACAAGGCCAAGGCCGATCTGGCGGTGTTCATGAATGCACCAGACGGTCAGTTCTTTGCCGGCGAAAGCGGCACAGAGCTGCTGTTTCGCCTGATCCGCACGGCCTGTGTGAATGCCCCCAAAGGCGCAAAAGTCATCGGGTCATCCATCGAACACCCCGCCAGCCGCAGCGCCGCGCGACGGTGGGCCGGGATCGCCGGGCTTGCTTACGTGAACGTACCCCATGACGATGCAACGGGCCGCGTCACGCCCCAAGACTATGCCGCCCTGATGACACCCGATGTGGCGGTGGCCACGATCCTGCATGGCTCACCCGTGACCGGCATGGCCATGGATGTGGCCGGCATTGCGGCGGCAATCCGCGCTGTGGCGCCCGATTGCCTGATCATCGTCGATGGCATTCAACACGCCGCCCACGGGCAGCTCGACCTGAGCGCCTATGGTGTCGATGGCTACGCGATCTCGCCCTACAAGGTGTTTTCCCGCCACGGCTATGGCATCGCCTGGGTATCCGACCGGTTCGGCAAGATGCCCCATGACATGCTGATCGACGCCCCCGCCACAGGGTGGGAATTCGGCACCCGCGACGCGGGCAGCTATGCCACCATGTCCGATGTCATCGACTATTTCGACTGGTTGGGCGGCGAGGTGTCCGACGCCACCGACCGGCGCGAACGGATCGAGGCGGCAGGCCGCGCCATTCATAGCTATGAGACCCACCTGACCAACGCGATGATCAATGGCACCGGCAACCTGCCGGGCCTGCGCGACATGGATCACATCACCATTCTGGCCGGGGCCGACAACCCGGCGCGTGAGGGGCTGGTGTCCATCGTTGTTGCGGGTCAGGCGTCTGAGGATGTGGTTGAGGCGCTCAATCAGCAGGGTATCCGCACCCATACCCGCAAGGCCGATCACTACAGCGGCAATGTGCTGACGCCCCTGGGCCTGACCGATTGCATCCGGGTGTCTTTGTGCCACTACAACACCGAAGGTGAGGTCGCTCAGCTTCTGGCCGCGTTGAGGGAAATGGGGTCAGAAGGCTGATTGTCAGCCCGTCAAAACCCGATCAACGATGCCTTTCAATTCCCTGAAATCACTGAACAAGGCGCTATGGGGGATCTGCGCGGGTTCGGTCTTGCGATAGCCTTCTGTGAACAGCAGGAAGGGCACCTTCAGGCGAGCGGCGGTTTCGGCATCGACCTCGCTATCGCCCACATAGATCATCGGCCCGGACCCAAGCGCCTCGAACGCGGCCTCCAGCGGGGCGGGGTCGGGTTTCTTCACGATCAGGCTGTCGCCGCCGATCACGGTCTCGAAAAACCCGTCCAGCCCCAGATGCGCCAACACGGCCCGTGCGGGTCCAATCGGCTTGTTGGTGCAGATCCCCAACCGGTGCCCCGCCGCCCGCAAACCCGCCAGCGCCTGCATTACGCCGGGATAGGGATGGGTCCGCCCCACGGCCCTGTCGTAGCGCTCGATAAAGGCGTCATACATTCTGTCCTGCGCGGCCTCGGGCACGGCTCTCGCGCCGCGCATCCGCGCCACGAAGACGGCAGCCCCGTTGCCCACGAACCGGCGGGTGTCTTGCAGGGTGATCGGGTCGCGGCCCTCCAGCGCCAGCACCTCATTGGCGATGGCGTGGATATCCGGGGCGCTGTCGATCAGCGTACCGTCAAGGTCGAAAACGATGCGGGCGGAAGCGGAAGGCATGGTCATGCCCTCCGCATCTCAGACGCCGCTGCCGGGGTCAATGCCCCTATCAGCCCTCCTGCACGAAGCGATAGGCCCCGTCCATCCGCTCCGCCCGCCCAATGCCGCCACCGGGCAGGTGGAAGCCAATGACCGCCATTTCATCGGCCACGATCCGATCCAGCAGCGCCAGGCGTGTTTCAGCGGCCAATGCGGGATCCTGGTCGGACCCGGAGGACAACCCCGGCGCCTCGAACCCGACATGATGGTTGCCAATCGCATCGCCCAGGATCATCGCCTGCCCGACCGCAAAGGACATATGCCCGGGCGTATGGCCGGGCGTCAGTACGGCGGTCACACCGGGCAGCACCTCGTCACCATCGGCAAAGCTTTCGACCATATCGTCCAGCATCTCCAGCCGCCGCGCAGCACCGATGGCAAAGGCCTGTCGCGCCGCGCCGATCGTATTCACCGTCTCCGGGTCGCGCCAATAATCCAGCTCGCCCGCGCCCATATAGTGGCGCGCATTGTAGAACATCGCCTCGTCGAAATCATCGAGCGCACCCCACAGGTGATCGGGATGGGCATGGGTGAAGACCACATCGGTCACGTCACCGGGATCGACCCCAATCGCGTATAGCGCGTCCGGCAATTCCCCGACCGAGGGCTGAAAGGCGAGCCCCGAGCCCGCGTCGAACAAGACGGTGCGCCCCTGCCCGCGCAGCAGCGTCACGTTGCAGGGCGGCGTCAAAGGCTCGCCGGTGGCCAACCCATGCCGGGCCAGGATCGGCGCGACCTCATCCGCGGGCATCGGTCCCAGGATGAAATCCGCAGGCAGCTCCAGATTGCCGTCACTCAGCGTGTCGATCTGCCAGCCGCCGATCTCCATCGAGGCATGGAGCCAGCGCGGGCTTAACGCCGCCCCGGCAACACCTGCCGCTCCCGCCATCAGCATCCGTCGGGTGATTCCGCTCATTGCATATTCTCCCCTCGATTAGGGGACACAGCCCCTTCTTCCTTGTGAAAACACCCCAGGGGGGTGCGGGGGGAGGATCCCCCCGCGGGTCGACGTGCCGAAGGCACGGCGAAATCCCTCTATGCGACCACCCGCGCCAGTGCACACTGGCTCCACAAATCATGCAAGGCATCGGCCAGCCGGTCGACCTCGGCATCGTCATGCAAGGGCGACGGCGTGAAGCGCAACCGTTCCTCGCCCTTCGGCACCGTGGGATAGTTGATCGGCTGCACATAGATCCCATAGCGATCCAGCAGGATATCGGACAGCATCTTGCACTTAACCGGATCCTTGACCATCACCGGCACGATATGGCTGGGATTGGGCTGATGCGGAATGCCCATGGCGTCCAGACGCGCCCGCAGCCGGGCCACCTGCCGCTGTTGTGCCGCGCGCAGCCGGGTACCTTCGAACCCTTTCAGAACCTTGATCGATTCCGTTGCCGCCGCCGCAATCGCGGGGGGCAGCGCGGTGGTGAAGATAAATCCGCTGGCAAAGCTGCGGATGAAATCGACCAGCGCCGCCGATCCCGTCACATAGCCGCCCACGACGCCGTATGCCTTGCCAAGCGTGCCCTCGATCAGCGTGACGCGGTCCATCAGCCCCTCGCGCTCGGCAATGCCGCCGCCGCGCGGGCCATAAAGCCCGACCGCATGAACCTCATCGAGATAGGTCATCGCGTTATGCTTTTCCGCCACATCGAGGATTTCCGCGATCGGCGCGATATCCCCGTCCATGGAATAGACGCTTTCAAACGCCACGATCTTGGGCGCGTCGGGGTCCAGTGCCGACAGGCGGCGGTCCAGATCTTCTACATCATTGTGCCGCCAGATCTGCCGGTCGCAACGCGCATGGCGGATGCCTTCGATCATGCTGGCATGGTTCAGGCTGTCCGACAGGATCGTACAGCCCGGCAGCCGTGACCCGAGCGTGCCAAGCGAGGCCCAGTTCGACACATAGCCCGAGGTGAACAGAAGCGCCGCCTCCTTGCCATGCAGATCGGCCAGTTCGCGTTCCAGTTCCACATGCGCATGGGTGGTGCCGGAAATATTCCGTGTACCCCCTGCCCCTGCGCCGCAGGCATCAACCGTCTCATGCATCGCCTGCAAAACGCGCGGATGCTGACCCATGCCCAGATAGTCATTGCCGCACCAGACGGTGACCTCATCGGCCCCCGCGCCATGGTTCTTCGCCTGCGGAAAGGCGCCGCAGCGGCGCTCCAGCTCGGCGAAGATGCGGTAGTTTCCGTCGTCCTTCAGGGCGTCAAGCTGCGCCCTGAAGAGATCATCATAGCGGTCAGACGTCATAGACCGGCTGCCTCGCGCGCCAGTTCATCCAACAGGGCCTGTACGGGGGCCATCGATTCCTCGGGCATCACCCGATAGCCGATCGACACCTCCCCGCCCATATCGGCGATGAAAATGCCATAGGGGCAGTTCGCGATATTCATCGGGTCGGCTTCCATCACCTGACGAGAGATGACCGCCGAACAGAACAGATAGATATCGGCCTGGTCGAACAGCATCACGTCGCTGCCGGTGTCTTCGCGGGTGCGTTCCAGCATTTCACCCACATGGCTGGTGTAGTCGATCACCAGACCACGTCCGACAATGGCGCTTTCGACGCCAAAGGCCGCATCCTCGAAACTGCCATCGAAAGGATAGGTCACGGCCTGCTGCGCGAACGCGCTGGTGGCGGTGGCCGCTGTCAGGGCAACGGCAAGAGCAAACTGTTTCATCGTCTTCATCCTTTCCGGGTTCATGAAATGGCCCCGCCGCGTCCTGCCGCGGGGCCTTTTTGTGTCACCTCAGCCAAACATGTCGGAGGTGATGGAGTCATACCAGCCAAGCGACTCGCGATAGGTCTCTGCGCGGACCTCCGCGCTTTCATCGACCTGACTGATGAAGGTATCGACCGCTTCGATCCGGTCTTCGCCAGCCTGATAGGTCGCCCCCACCTTGATGCCGTCATCGGTGCCGATCAGCGACCAGCAGGTATTGGCAAAGCGCGCCGGGAACAGGCGGCTGTCGGTCAGCGCATGGCGCACGGCCATCGCGGCCACCTTGGCCTGGCTGTTGGCGGCGAAACCCGATTTTGGCATCGCGCCCTGACGGCTGGAATCGCCCAGGATGTGGATGTTTTCATCCATCACCGACTGCATCGTTGCAGGCATCACGGTGGCCCAATCGCTTTCAGTGAGGGCGGCGTTTTGCAGAATGCTGCCCGCCTGCATCGCCGGGATGACGTTGCAGACATCGACCGATTCCACTGCGCCATCAACGACCACTTCCATGCTGTCGGGGCGCACCTCGACATTCGCACCGCCGAAATCGGGGCCGATGCGTTCGATCATACCCGGATAGTGGCGGGCCCAACCGTCTTCGAACAGCGCCTGTTTCGAGAAGCTTTCCTTCGGGTCCAGGATCAGGATCCGCGCTGTTGGATTGTTCTCGCTCAGGTAATGCGCGACCATCGACACCCGTTCATAGGGACCCGGCGGACAGCGATAGGGGTTGGGCGGCGCGACCATGGCGAAGGTGCCGCCTTCGCGCATATTGGCCAGCTGCGCGCGCAGCAGTTCGGTCTGCGACCCGGCCTTATAGGCGTGCGGCATGCGGTTCTGCGCGGCGGTGGACCAGCCAGGCACCGCGCCATCCTTGAAGTCGATGCCGGGGCTGACAATAAGCCGGTCATAGGGCACCGATCCGCCCCCTGCCAACGCCACGGTCCGCGCATCGCGGTCGATCCCGGTGGCCCAGTCATGCACGACATTGACGCCGTAATCAGCAGCCAGCGTGCCATAGCTGTGGCCGAGCGATTCAATGGTGCGGAAGCCGCCCAGGTAGAGGTTCGAGAAGAAGCAGGTGTAGTAGGCTCGCGTAGGCTCAATCAATGTGACGTCGATCATGCCATCGCTGTCATTGGCGATATAGCGCGCCGCGGTTGCCCCGCCTGCGCCACCGCCGATTACAACCGCACGCGGTCGGGCCTGGCCCAGAACGGCGGGTGCTGCAAGTGTCCCGGCCAAAGCGGCCGTGGTTCCAAGAAATGAGCGTCTGTTCATCATCATGTCGGAGCCTCCCTACTCCACTGTTCTCACCCTCTCCTCCAAGCGGGTGATGGCCTTATTCCTCCAGCAAGGCGAAATAGGCCGCTAACGAGGCAATCTCCTCGTCCGTCAGTCTGGCGGTCACCGTGGTCATCACCTGATGATCCCGGTGGCCGTCGCGGTAGTCATGCAAGGCCAGGATAAAGGCCTCGGGTTCGATCCCGGCAATCGGTGGAATGCCTTCGTCGCTGCCGCTGGCGCTGTGGCAGGCCACGCATTCAGACGACAGATACTCACCATACTCCACATCGCCCTCGATGGCGAAAATCTCGGGCGACAGACGCCCCAGTTCGGATGAATGGACCACGGGCGCATCGCCGGTCAGATAGGCGATGACATCCATGCGGTCTTGCAGGTCAGGCAATCCCCGAAAGCTCATCCGCGATCCGGGGATATAGCCGCGTGGGTCCTGCAGGAACCCGTCAAGCGTTTCCACCGTCCAGATCAGCCCGCCCTCGCCCGCTTCACGGATCGCCGGGGAATAGCGGACACCGTCCAGCGAACCGGCTGTGCGGCCAATGACACGGTAAAGATTGGGGCCGGTGCGGGACGGCCCGTCAGGTTCTGCCACATGGCAGGAATTGCAACCGCGAAACAGAACGGCGCCCCGTTCGGGGTCGGCCTCTTGGGCCAGGGCCACGGGGGCCCCGGCCAGGGTTGCGAGGATCGGAAGGAGGACCCTGCGCAACATCTGTCTCACTCCACCGACCGGAGGTATTCGATGATGGCGGCACGATCCGCCTCATCTGCAACCCCGCGGAACGCCATCCGGGTACCGCGCAGATAGGCGCGCGGGTTTTCAAGATAGGCGTGCAGTTCTTCTACGGTCCAGACATGGCCCTCTTCCGCAAGACCCTGCATCGGGTTGGAGTAGCGGAAGCCTTCGACCTGTCCGGTTGCACTGCCGACGATACCGGTCAGCACTGGTCCGGTCCGGTTCTGCGCCCCGTCCCCGACCTGGTGGCAGCTGGCGCATTGACGGAACAGCCGTTCACCCGCCTCGGCCAGTTCCATGTCGATGGCATTGGGGTCCTCGGCCGGTTCTTCGGCCGCGGCCTCTTCGACCACCTGCTCGCCCCCGCCTTCCCGCGCTTCGCGGGCGGCGGCATCATCAGGCGTCACGTCAAGGATATTGGCGCGCATGGTGATTTCCACGCTTTCGGCGCAATCGGTCATGCAGACCTCGCGCGGGCCCCAAAGCGGGCTTTCCTCGCGATCATCCATGTAGAAACCGTCCGCGTTCGGCATTTCGACGTCGCCGAAATTTTCGTTGGACAGCACGAACTGATCGTCCAGCACGATGTCGTTCATGTAGAGCAGGAAGGCCGTGATCGCGTAAACCTCGTCATCGGTCAGCGACTGCGCATCGCCAAAGGGCATGGCGCGGTGGACATAATCCCAGACGGTCGACAGATACGGCCAGTAGGACCCGATGGTTTTCAGCGGATCTTCCGAGGCCAGCGACCCCTGCCCACCCGCCAGCGGCGGCCAGCGGCCCGCGCCTTCGGCGAAATCGCCGTGGCAGGACGCGCAGAGTTCAAGAAACACCTCTTCCCCGTCCAGAACCGAGCCGGAGCCTTCGGGCAGACCAAGCCCGTCGGGCCGAATGTCGATATCCCAGGCGGCAACCTCTTCGGGCAGCGCTTCGCGGCCAAGCCCATAGGTCTGTGCGCTTGCGGCTGCCCCGAGGGCCGTCAGCGTGGCGGCGGTCAGCAGAAGCTTAAGCGATTTCGACATTTTCAACGCTCCCGTCGGCTGCCACGGCGTAGGTCTGGATGCCGTTATTGTGGTAGATGGAGTTTTCGCCCCGCACTTCGCGCAGCTCGTCCTTGGTGGGCTGCACATAGCCGGTGCTGTCATGCGCCCGGCTCTGGATGATCATCGGCGAACCGTCCCATTCGAAGTCATAGTAGAAGCGATGCAGCGACTTATCCCAGCTGGGGCCGTCCATGCGGGCCTCAACCCAGTTGATGCCGCCATCAATGGTGACGTCCACGCGCGGGATGGTGCCGCGACCGGACCAGGCCAGACCAGTCAGCACCATCGGCCCGGGGCCATGGCTGATCGGTTTTTGCGGGCTGGGGCTGGTGATGATCGACTTGGCGTCCATTTCCCAGGTAAAGCGCCGCGCGCGGCCATCGGCAAAGAGATCGGTATATTTGGAGGTTTCCTCGCGGTGGTGCCAGGGCTGATCGCCCACCTCAAGCCGCCGCAACCACTTGACCCACATATTGCCTTCCCAACCGGGTACGACCAGACGCGCCGGATAGCCCTGTTCAGGGCGCAGCGCCTCGCCGTTCATCTTGAAGGCGACCATGCAGTCATCAAGCGCCTTTTCCATCGGGATGGATCGGGTCATGGCCGAGGCATCGGCGCCTTCGGCCAGCAGCCATTCGCCCGCAGGCTGAACGCCCGCCTCTTCCAGCAGGGTGCGCAGGCGGACGCCGGTATACATGACATTGTGGATCATGCCGTGGGTGTACTGGCAGCCATTCAACTGCGCGCCGCGCCATTCCATGCCGGAATTTGCCGCGCATTCAAGGAAATAGGCGCGGTTTTCACGGGGGAAGCGCATCAGGTCTTCCAGGGTGAAGACCAGTTCGCGATCCACAAGACCGTTGATCATCAGGCGATACTGGGCCGGGTCGATATCGGCCACGCCGCCGTGGTGACGCTCAAAACACACGCCGTTGGGGGTGATGATCCCGTCCAGTTCGTGAATGGGCGTAAAGTTGATCGACGAGACGGTATCGGCCGTCAGCCATTCCACGTTGCGCCGAACCACATGCGCCTCGTATTCCGACGGCATCCCATAGGGGTTGGCGTCCACGCCGTCCCCCAGATAGCGCGCCCAGGGCTGCACCTCGGTGATGGCCGGGTCGGGCGCATCTGCCCGCGCGACTGTTCCTGTAATGGCCGCCGCGCCCGCTACGGCGGTTCCTGCAAGGAACCCCCGCCGGGTGGTGCCGTTCTTGTGGGGGCTGTCGGTCATGTCCGTCCTCCGCTCACCTTCGTCTGTCACAGTTTTCTTGCTCATCTTGATCAGCCCCCCGTCACGATCACGGATTGGTTGGCTGGAATATCGACGGTGCCCATCCGGCGGATATAGGCCTCGGCCACATCCCAGATCGGCGGGCCTTCGGTGCCCTCGTTCACGCTGGCCCAACCGGCGACGGTATAGGTGCCTGCGGGGTCGATCAGTTCGCCGGTGCGCAGCAGCGTCATGTCGCTGATCCGGCTGCCCTGCGGCTGGCTGATGTCGATGCGGTAGCCCATGCCACCGACGCGCACCATGTCACCGCCCTGCTGATAGTAGGGGTCGGTGTTGAACAGGTTGTCGGCCACGTCTTCCATGATGGTATGGATCAGCTCGCCGGTCATTTCGCTGCGGTAGCAGTTCGGATAGCTCATCGCCGTGGCGTTAAAGAGCTCTTCCTTGGTGATGTCCTGCCCCGAGGGCACGGTCGTGCCCCACCGGAAGCCCGGTGACAGCGCGATATCGGCGTCGCGTTCTTCCAGCATCGCCTGACACAGCAGATCGTCCCAGGTGCCGTTGAAATTGCCGCGCCGGTAAAGCGTGTTGGCAGTCTGGCCCAGAACTTCGCCCAATTCGGCCTCATAGGGGGCACGTTCCGCGTCGATCAGCGCGGCCATGTCGGCATCGGGCGTAATCACGTCCGAGAAGATCGGGATCAGGCGGTAACCGTATCCCTGAACCCCGCCGTCACGCACATCCAGATCAAGGCGGCTGACAAACTTGCCATGGCTGCCGGTGGCGATGACCAGCGTCCCCCCCACAATCACCGGTTCGGGCAGCGCGTCATGGGTGTGCCCGGTCAGGATCACGTCGATACCCGGCACCCGGCTGGCCAGCTTGCGGTCGACGTCAAAGCCATTATGGCTGAGCAGCACGACCACCTCGGCCCCGGCGCCGCGCGCCTCTTCCACCACTTCGGCCACGCGTTCTTCACGGATACCGAAGGACAGGTCGGGGAACATCCAACCGGGGTTGGCGATCGGCATATAGGGGAAGGCCTGCCCAATGACGGCGATATTGACGCCGTTCTGTTCGAACATGCGATAGGGCTCATAGGCCGGTTCGTCCCACATGGAATCGAAGATATTCGCGCCGAGGAACGGGAAGTTCAGCTCGTTCTCGACGATCTCGGTCACCCGGTCGATGCCGAGGGTGAATTCCCAATGCGAGGTCATGGCATCGACGCCAAGCGCGTTCATGGCGCGGACCATATCGGCGCCATTGGTGCGCAGCGCGGTCAAGGATCCCTGCCAGGTATCGCCGCCGTCCAAAAGCAGCGCGCCGGGTCGTTCCGCCCGGATGTGGTTGATCACGGTCGCGGCGCGGTCAAGACCGCCCATGCGCCCGTATTGCGCAGCCAGTGCTTCGAAGTCGCCATAGGTCAGGGCATAGGCTTCGGGGCTGCCGGGCTGAATGTTGTAAAGATCGAGGAAATCCGCGCCGGTCACATGGGGCGGCAGGCCCGACACCTCGCCGACGCCCAGGTTGATCTGGGGTTCGCGGAAGTAGATCGGTTTCAACTGCGCATGGATGTCGGTGATATGGATCAACGTGACATTGCCCACGGCCTCCATGTTCAGCAGGTCGTCCTGGGTCATCAGGCGCTGTTGGGCGGCCAGGCGGCCCCACCGTCCGGTGCCGGAGGCGCCGAGGATGGCCGAGGCGGCAACGGAGGCCTGGAGGAATTCGCGGCGGGAAATCATGCGTCAGTTCCGTTTTACAAGCATGTGGCTATTGATCCCCCCGGCCAAAGGCCGGAGGGTTTTCGTTTTTTTACAAGCCTTTGTCAGGCTTTCTTGATCTTAGTTGCGGACCGAGGGGCTTTCGACCGACAGACCGTTGCCGCGCGAGGAGACGTAGAGCTCCAACGCGGTCAGCTCATCCGACCCGCGCGCGAAGCTGGTCGCACGGGTATCGTTGATGCAGCCACGCAGGCGACGATGGATAGACCCGACACCGGCCCATTTCAGGCGGTAAACGGGGAACCCGTTCAACTGACCCTGAGACAGGTGGTCAGCACGCAGCATGTTGCCGTAGTTGTCTTCGTGGCAATTGGCGCAGGACAGGTCCAACTGACCGAAGCGGGTGTAGTAGAGATCGCGACCCTGCTCCCAGTATTCCTCTGCTTCACCGTCGATCTGGACGCTCATCGGCATACCGCGCGACTGGTACGAGATCATGGTGGTCATCGCCAACATCGGGCCGCTTTCCCAGCCCCAGGCTTCGGCACCCATGCGTTCGGTCCGGCAGTTGTTGACGTAGTCTTCCATCGCCCACAGCTCACCGTCTTCGTTCACATGCGGCATCTGCGTGCGGACACCGGCCATTTCCTCTGCGTCGCCATGGCAGGACGCGCAGGATTCCCCTGCCTCGCCATCCACCTGGGTCCACAGGTCCAGACCTTCATCGACGAACAGCATCCCCGGATTGTCAAAGTCGTCCATCTGGACGGCCTGAGTTTCCGCAGACCGGAAAACCCAGCCCGAGATGATCTCGTCGATATATTCCATATGCTCCGGCGCCGGGGCGCGGGTGATGAGCGTCTCTCCGTTAATGACAAGCTCTGCGCTTTCATCGCCGAGCGCCGGTGCAACCATCACCGACCCGGCCAGCAGCGCGGCCAATGTGGCTTTGCGTGCGTTTCCTGGCATCTTGGTCCTCCCTTTATTGTCGTTTCCTGGATGCCAGCGATCAGAAGCTCTGGTCGTTGGTGGATGTATAGACATCCCCGTCATCGTCATACCAACTGAAGGTAAACGTGCCGGGTTCGGGCACGGTGGCGTCGAACTCGAAATAGGGGTTGGTCGACACAGCCGGTTCGATCGTCACGTCGATCACCATTTCACCGTTATATTCTGCGGTGAAGCGGTTGATGATCTGACGCGGGATCAGGTCGCCGTCGCCATTGCGGCGCTGGCCCGATTCCATCGGGTGGCTGATCAGGGTTTTTACTTCGACGGTGGCACCGGCTTCGGTGGCACGGTCGACGCGGACGCGGGGGCGTACACCTTCCATGGGTCTCTCTCCTGCTTCTCTAGCTCAGCCGCCGCAGCCGCCGATGGTGACTTTGACTTCCTGAGCGACCATCTGGTAGCTGCCATCGGCCATTTCGGCCACGGCCACGACATCCTGAGTGCCGGCAAGCCGGATCCGGGTCGAGGCCCGCGACACGGCGGCCAGCGGTCCAAAGGCGAAAGTCACAACGCCGGGGCTGGGGTTGCCAGCGGCGAAAATGGTGATGCGGGCGGCGCCTTCGGCCTCGACCTCGACGGGAACGGTGTTGCCGTTCTCGGCGATTTCCGGGGCGGTCAGAATGATGCCACCTTCGGATGCTTCCGCGCCGCCGGTGAAGGCCGCCATTGCATCATCGAGGGCAGTTGCCATCGCCGAGCGCGGCAGGATGCCCGCTACGGCTGCGGCGCTCATCGCCGTGATCAGCGCTTGTCTGCGCGTCAGGTTCATTGGTTTCTCCTCCTGAATCTCTGGTTCGTCCTGTGGATCAGTCCTGAAGCGTCATCAGGTAGGCGACCACGTCTTCCACCTGCTGCGCTGTCAGGATCGACTGATCCACGAATTCTTCACGCGGGCGAATGAAGCCCTCGCTCACGTAAAAAGCCGGCATGATCGTGCCCGGAAACACGTTCTTGGAATTCACGATGATGCCGCGCAGATCCGCCTCGGACCACCGGTCACCGGCGCCATCGAGCATCGGACCCACCTCGCCGTGGAACGGCTGATCGGCAAGGTCCGAGTTTTCATGACAAGCAAGGCAGTTGCCAAGGCGACGCCCGGCAAAAACCTCGCGGCCCGCGGCGGGATCACCCGGCACACCCGTCAGCGAGACCTCGATCTCACCGTATTCGCCGAACACGACGTCAGCAGGCGCAACCTCGTCCGCAAGCGCCGGAGCGGCGACCATAAGCACGCCAGCTGCAAGAGCTGTAAGTTTCACGTCCATTCCTCCCGTTTGTATTCTTCTGGACACAATAGGATACAGGGTCGATTCCTTGCAACATTAAATTCGCATTTTTGAATTTGTTGCGCAGGAATCTTGCCCACGCCCCCTACTCAATGATCCCCATTTCCTGAAGTCTTCTCGCGTGATACCGCTGAAAACCCTCATCCTCGTCATAGCCGTGTTCCTGCACCCAGTTCAGCAGGTTGAAGGTCGTCCAGCCCCCGAACGCGCCCGGCATGGTGGCCACGCTGGCCTGTACGGCGGTCTGATCCTCGGGCACCTCTTCGGGCATGAACATCAGCGTCGGGGTGAACAAGATCCCCCACCGGCGGGCGATCTGGCGTTCGCTCATAACCTCGCCGTCGAAATCCGTGACCTCAAGACTGCCATGCAGGTTCAGCCGCACGACGAAGAAATCTTCGTCCAGCTGCGCGGCGATGTCTTCGCGGGGAAAGACGTTTTCATGCATCTCGTTGCAGTAGATACAGCCGCGCTGTTCGAACAGGATCAGCAGGCGCTGGCCATTGGCGTTGGCGTCGCCCAGATCCTCTCGCAGATCAAGGAAGGTTTCCTCGATCCAATCCTCCACATGCAATCCGTTATCGTCCAGTTCCGCCGCCGCCGGCAGCGCCAGCCCGACGCCCATGACCAGCGCCGCAAACCCGGAAATCAGTTGTTTCATCTCACGCTCCTCCCACAGGAAAGCTCATCCCAGACCGGTAAAGTCGGGTCCGTATTCGATCATCCATTCGGCAATCCGGTTGACGGAATCGGTGCCGATCAGCACGGCGAAGATGATCAGCAGCACGCCCATGCCCTTTTCCACCTTGCCCATGTGCCGCCGGAACCGCCCCATCCAGCGCATGAACGGCCCGACAAAGGCCGCCGCCACGATAAAGGGCAGCGTCATGCCAAGCCCGTAGACCATCAGCAGCAGCGCCCCCTTGGACGCGGTGCCCGCATCTGCGGCGGTAAACAGGATCGCAGCCAGCACCGGGCCCACGCAGGGCGTCCAGCCAAAGGCAAAGGCCAGCCCGATCACATAGGCGCCAATCACGCCCTTGCCGCGATCGACCTGATTGTCGGCGCGCAATTGCCGATACAGGATCGGTATCTTGACCACGCCCAGAAAATGCAGCCCCATCGCCAGAATGATCGCCGCCGCAATCCAGCGCAGCACCGGCATGGCGTCGCGCACCGCCTGACCGAAGGTCGAAGCCGCCATGCCAAGCGCCATGAAGATGGTCAGGATGCCAAGGCTAAAGGCGATTGCGGGCAAGATGGCCTGACGGCTGGCACCGCGCGTCTCGCGGGCCTCGGCCAGGTCGTCGGCGCTCATCCCCGCAAGGTAGGACAGATAAAAGGGAACAATGGGCAGGATACAAGGCGACAGGAAAGACAGAAGTCCCGCCAGGGCCGCGCCACCGAAGCTGATGTCGAACACGCGCGCGCCCTCCCCTGCACTTGCCATATTCACACATTCAAAATACATTATATGTGAAAGGCGTCAATCATAGGTATGCCAATGAATGCCAAAATCTTGAGCGCGGTCTGCGCGCTGGTGCTTGGGCTGGCTGCGACCGCCGCCACCGCCGAAACGGTGCTGGTCATGGTCGAACAGGATGGCTGTATCTACTGTCGGCGCTGGCACGCGGATGTGGGGGATATCTACCCGCAGACCGATTTTGCCGAAACCGCGCCGCTGCGCATCGTGGATCTGCACGACCTGCCCGACGACCTGACCTTTGCGTCGCGCGTGGTGTTCACCCCCACATTCGTCCTGGTCGAAGACGGGCAGGAAATTGCCCGCGCCGAAGGCTATGTCGGGGATGAGCTGTTCTGGATGCATATGGAGCTGCTGTCCCGGGAACTGGACGAATTCCGCGCCGAGGCCGCTTCGCAATGATCTGCCGGGGATTTTCCCCGCAATTCCGCGCCGTGCCTGGCGTGCATTCTGGCTGTGCCGCCCCCGATATTGCTGCCCAAACGGCAGTCAAGGCCCCATCAATCCATCTGAAAACCAACGTAAACACTAGACTAATGCTGCGCAATCGGTCCATATGCCCCCCAATCATGCCGAAAGGCGTGAACGACCCTGTCGAAATGGAATGGGCGAGGGCAAATGGGTCTCCCGGCGCGGCTTGCGGACCTTGAGGACAACGAGATGGAGCGGCTTGCTGAAAATGCAACCGAGGCTGCCCAATTGCTCAAGGCTGTCAGTCATGAAGGCCGCTTCATGATACTATGCCACCTGTCCACCGGCGAAAAGTCGGTGACCGAGCTGGAACAACTGCTGCACGCCCGCCAGGCGGCTGTATCGCAACAACTGGCCCGGCTTCGGCTGGAGGGTCTGGTGACCACACGACGCGACGGCAAGCTGATCTGGTATCGTCTTTGTGATGACCGGGCCGTCAGAATTCTTGAACTCGTGTACGAGATGTTCTGTAATCCCGAGACACCCGAGGCCTGACCAAAGGTGGCCGCTGCGTTTGGGAGGACGCCTGATGCCAGAGATTTCCGACGCCGGCCTTGCGGCGCTGATCGGGCTAGCGACGGGGATGATCCTCGGGCTGGCATCCCGGATCGGGCGCTTTTGTTCCCTCGCTGCCATCGAGGACGCCACCTATGGCGGCAATGACAACCGCCTGCGCATGTGGGGCATTGCCCTTGGCGTAGCGATTCTGGGCAGCCATCTGCTGATGAGTGCGGGGTTGCTGGACCCCGCCGATGTCTACTACCTGTCCACCTGGTCGATCTCGGGGGCGGTTGCGGGCGGGTTGCTGTTCGGCGTCGGCATGGCGCTGGCCGGCAATTGCGGCTTCGGCGCGCTGGCGCGGATCGGCGGCGGGGACTTCCGGTCCGGCGTTGTGGTGGTGACCATGGGCATCGCAGCCTATGCGACCATTTCGGGCCCGCTGGCCGGCCTCCGGCTGGCGCTGTTCCCCAGCCAATCGGCAGAAGGCCCGTCCGGTATCGGCCAGTTGATCGAACGCCTGACCGGGCTGCCCACCCTTGCGACCGCAGCGATCCTGTCTGCGGGACTGACCGCCCTTGCCATACGCGGGGCCGACTGGTCCCAGTTCCGCCGCCATGCCATCTGGGCGGTGATCGTCGGGCTGACCATCGCGGGCACATGGGCCGCGATGCAATGGCTGCATTTCGAAAGCTTCGAAGCGATCCCGGTGACCGATCACAGCTTTGCCGCCCCGATCGGAGAAGCCATCCTCTACGCGATGACAGCCAGCGGATCGGCCGTGACCTTCGGCATCGGCTCGGTGCTTGGTGTGGTGTTCGGTGCCTTTCTGGGCAATTCCGGCCTTGGCCATTTCCGGTGGGAAGCCTGCGACGACGCGCGCGAACTTGGCCGCCAGCTGGTCGGCGCTACGATGATGGGCGTGGGGGCTGTGCTGGCGGGCGGCTGTTCTGTCGGTCAGGGGCTGTCGGCCTTCTCGGTGCTCAGCTTCACGGCGCCTGTCGCTTTGCTCAGCATCTATGCAGGTGCGCGGATCGGGCTGCATTTCCTGATCTATGGCCAGGGTTTCCGCAACGCGGACTAAGCGTTTCCGCAGAAGTCTTTGTAAACACCGCCCCATCCCCTAAGCTCTGGCCCGACAGGATCGGAAGCAAGGTGGGCAGATCATGGCAATCGACTGGAGCAAGGAACGCCAGAACGGCTTTGTTCTGCTGGCAATGCTTGCCTGGGCCATCGGCGCCAGCCCGCATCTGATGGGATGGGGCCTGTCCGGCACGCCCCCCGATGCGCTGGTCTGGAACCTGACCCACTATCACGTCAGCTATCAGGAATTCGGCTTTCTGCGCCGGGGGCTGGTCGGATCGGTCTTCGCGCCCGTTTTCGCGATGCTGGCGGATGGCGGGGTTGGCGAATACGCGATGATGATCGGGCTGGACCTGGCGCTGTGCCTGGGGCTGGCCGTCGCCGTGTCACGCCTGTTCCTGCCAATCAGCGGCGCGGCCCCGGGCCAACGGATCTTCGCCGCCGCCGTCCTAGTGGCCCCTGCGGGGATGATGCAGATGGGCTTTGACATGGCCCGGCTCGACCATGTGAATTTCGTCCTGACGGCCCTGGCCGTCACCGCGGTGCGGCGCGGCCGCGCCTGGCTGGCGGCGCTGCTGATGACGGCGGCGATGTTGGTGCATGAAGCGGTGCTGTTTTACGGCGTTCCGGTGGTCCTGGCACTGGCCCTGCGCCGTTCCCTGGTTGAAACAGCCACCATTGCCCTGCCCGTCCTGGCCGCTGCCATATCCCTGCTGCTTTGGGGCGGGACCGAGGCCGATCTTGCCGCCGCCCTGCCGCCCGAGGCCAACCTCGCCGCCTCTGTCTGGACCCGCGACCTGCTGGAACCGGCGCGCGGCTTCCCGCCGCTGCATTACCTGATCGCCGCCTATGCGGCGGCGGTGCCGCTTTTGCTGCTCTACCGTCATTACCGGGCAAACGGCACGCCCCCCGACCTGCTGCTGGTCGCCCCGGCGGCCACCCTCGCCCTCTTCGCCCTTGGCGTCGATTACGGCCGGTGGTCCCATTGCCTGTTTGTCGCCGTCCTCATGGTGATCGCCACCGCCCCGGCGCTCGGTCGTACACGCGGCGCAGATCTGACCCCCTTGCCGATCAAGCTTGCCATCGCGCCCTGGCTATTGCCGCTTGGCCCCTTGGGTATCGCGCTGCTCTACCCATTCCTGCCCTGGATCGTCTGACCCTTCATTGTTCCTCAAATATCCTGGGGGGTCGCAGGGGGGCAAAGCCCCCCCGACGGCATCGGCGATGGCCCCCTGAAAGGGGGCTTGAGCCGGGCCGTTCCCTGCCCGACGCACGCCAGTTTTCACCCGGCCAGAATGACGCTCACCCGGCGGTTCTGGCGGCCTTTCTTCTCGATCTTGCCAAGCGTCACCTTGCCGATCTCGCCGGTGCGCCGCACATGGGTGCCCCCGCAGGGCTGCAGATCGATCTGGGTCGCCCCCTCGTCCCCGATCCGCACCAGCCGGACCCGACCCGCACCCATGGGCGGCATCACCGACATGGTCTTGACCAGACCCGGATTGGCCTGCAGTTCCTCATCGGTGATCCAGCTTTCACTGACCAGCAAATCCCGGTCGATCAGCGCATTGAGCTGGCCCTGCAAAACCATCTTATCGTCCGGCGCGTCGGGCATATCGAAATCGAGCCTGCCCTTCTCGGCCGAGATCGCCCCGCCGGTCACCGGCAGCGGAATGACCACCGACAGAAGGTGCAGCGCGGTGTGCACGCGCATATGGGCAAACCGCCTGTCCCAATCCAGCCGCTGTTCCACCTTCGCGCCGACAGGCGGCAGTTCGCCCGCCTCAGCGGGGACCATCACGATCTCTCCGCCCTCGCCTTTCACGGTGGTCGCAATGCGAATGCGCCCGCCATCCCAGTCCAGCGTGCCGCTATCGCCGGGCTGACCGCCACCTTGCGCGTAGAACAGCGACGCATCCAGCACCAGCCCGCCCTCCTCGGTCACCCGCAGCACCGTGCCGGGCGCGGATTTGCGATAGGCGTCTTCCATGAATAGTTGCTTGGTCATCAGGTCTGGTCCTCTTGCGGGGGCGTGTCGCTGTCGCCGCCGTCATCCTCTATATCCGCCCCGGTCAGGACGGATGTCTGTGTCAGCGCCTCGGGGTTGCGTATCCAGATGTCGCGCTGTGCAAAGGGAATGTCGATCCCCGCCTCGGCGAACCGTTTGGCGATGTCGTGGTTCATGTCGCTTTTCACGCTCAGCATCCAGTTCACGTCGCGCAGGATGGCGCGGATCTCAAAGTTCAGGCTGTCGGCGCCAAAGCCCTGGAACAGCACATTGGGCGGTGGCGTCAGCAGCACCATGGGATGCGCTTCGGCCACCTCTTTCAGGATCGCTTCTACCTGGCGCGTGTCAGTGCCATAGGCCACACCCACGGGCACGATCACGCGACCGGTGCTGTTGTGGTGGGTCATGTTTGTGACCACGCCCGAGATCAGATCGGCATTGGGCACGATCACATCGGAGCGGTCGAAGGTTTCGATCCGGGTCGAGCGGACCGAGATTTCACGCACATAGCCCGCCGTGGTGCCGATCTGAATCCAGTCGCCTTCCTTGATCGGGCGTTCCACCAGCAAAATGATGCCCGAGACGAAATTCGACACGATAGCCTGAAGGCCGAAACCGATGCCGACCGACAGGGCACCCGCAACGATGGCGATCGAGGACAGATCGATCCCCGCCACCGTAATCGCGATCACCGCCGCCAGGAAATTGCCCAGATAGCCGGTGCCGGTGACAACCGCGTTGCGCCCGCCCGCATCCAGCCGGGTCTTGGGCAACACGGAATTGCGCAGGGTGCTTTGCACCAGTCGGGTGGCCGTGTAGCCCACCACGAAGACAATGGCGAACAGCAGAAAGCTGCGCGGGCTGATATGCACGCCACCCAGGTCGAACCCGAGGATCAGCTGTTCCCAAAAATCGGCCAACTGGGCCTGCCGCACCCCCCAGATCAGCGCAAAGGCCGGGACCGAGGCGATGGTCATCAGAAACCCGATCAGGGTCGGGGTCAGGGCCTCGTCCAGCCCATCATCACGGCCGGTCAGCGTTCCGTACAGATTGGCGACCAGCCGCTGCAACACCCCCAAAAGCGCCAGCAACGCCAGCGACAGAACCGCGGGAAACAGAAAACTCGACCCGGCGGTGAAATAACCCACACCAGCCAGAACCGGCCCGGCAAAGCCAAGCAGGATAACAGCGCGCCCCAGAAGGCCGAAAACCCGGGTGCGCAGGCCAGTCGGTTCCTCCAGCGCGGTCTGGGCACGGGCGTGCTGCACCAGAAACCGCCCCATGCGCGCCAGTAACAGACCGGTCAGAATCACCAGCGGGAAGAAGATCACCAACCGTTCCGAAGCAGCGAGCGCTTCGCTGTCGGCGATCGCCTCGACCAGCTGGCTGACCCCCATCAACAGCCCCAATAGCGCCGCTGTGCGCCGACCGCGTTTAAGCTTTACATCGGGCAGGTTCAGCGGCCTGACTGCAGATCCACGCGCAGGGAAAACCTGCCGTCCGATCCACAGGGCGGCCATCACGGTAACGGCAATCTGCGGGACAGAATCCAGAATGACCGAGCTGCGAAGGCCCACAAAGCTGCTTTCCTCGATCGCCTGAACAATGGCAATGACGCCAAGCGCGGGCATACTGTGCTGCGCCAGCGACAGAAAGAACACCGACAGACGCGCGGCGGCGGACTGTTCCTCCAGCTCCACCGGGCGGCGCATGGTGCGACCGACCCATTGCCAGCCGCGCAGGATCAGAACCGTGCCAATCAGAAGATAGAACAGCACGACCGGGATGTTTTCGCTGAACTCCGCCTGATAAAGAGGCGAGCTCCAAAGCCGGACATTTTCGACCACCAGTGCGTTGACATAGGTAAACGCGGCGCTGATCGCCCCGGGCCAGTTGGCCGGGTTGATGGGCGACGGTTCCAGCGTCAGCAAGGCCCCGGCCTGACGCGCGGCCAGCAGCCGATCGATCTCGCCGATCAGGCCCTGTGCCCGGCGCAGCTCGGCCTCGGCCCGGCGGCCAGGCGCCTCGGCCTCGGCCAGCCGGGCGCTAAGATCTGCGCGTTGATCGGAAATCGCCTCGGGCTCGGCGCTGCCGTCCTCGGGCACGGGGCCAAGCGCCTCAATCTGGGCGCGTAGCGTTTCGATGCGCGAGGCATTGGTTCCCGTCGCGGTCCTGAACTCTTCCCGAAACTCAACCAGTTGCGTGCGCAAGGTCTCGAATGCAGGGTCAGAGGCGCGTTCAGCGTCAATAACCCCTTCGGCCCGATCAGCGGTCAACGCCCACTGGTCATAGTCCGGCCCCACCGACGTATCCTGAGCCGACGCCGCAAAGGCAAAAACGGTCAGCAGGACCAGCGCGAGGGCAAAAAAGCGCCGGATCATCGCAGGTTACTCGAACACGGACGGCAGGTCGCGCGGGACGGCGTCCAGCCATGCGGGCACCGGCAGACCCTTTTCGCGCAGGAAATCCGGGTTGAACATCTTCGACTGATAGCGGGTGCCATAGTCGCACAGCACCGTGACAATCGTATGCCCCGGCCCCATTTCACGCGCCATATGCACCGCGCCCGCCATGTTGATCGCCGACGATCCCCCGACGCACAGCCCTTCCTCGGCCAGCAGGTCATAGGCCAGGGGCAGCGCCTCGGCATCCGAGATCTTATAGCTCATATCCGGGCGGAAGCCTTGCAGGTTCGCCGTCTCGCGCCCCTGCCCTATCCCTTCGGTGATCGACCCACCTTCGGATTTGAACGCACCCGTGGTGTAGAAATCATGAACGCCCGACCCGTCCGGGTCCGCCAGGCCGATCTTCACGCCCTTGGGTTGCAGCGCCATGCCGACACCGGCGATGGTCCCGCCCGACCCCACGGCGCAGATAAAGCCATCGACCTTGCCGCCGGTCTGGTCCCAGATCTCGGGCCCGGTCGTTTCGATATGGGCCTGCCGGTTGGCGACATTGTCGAACTGGTTGGCCCAGACCGCGCCATTTGGCTCCGTCGCGGCCAGCGCTTTGGCCAGCCGTTCGGAATAGCGCACATAGTTATTTGGGTTCTTGTAGGGCGCTGCGGGCACCTGCACCAGTTCCGCCCCCGCCAGCCGGATCATGTCCTTCTTTTCCTGGCTTTGCGTTTCTGGGATGACGATGACCGTCTTAAACCCCATGGACGCGCCCACCAGCGACAGGCCGATCCCGGTATTGCCTGCCGTGCCTTCGACAATCGTGCCGCCGGGCTTCAGGTCGCCGCGCGCTATGGCGTCGCGGATGATGAACAGCGCGGCGCGGTCCTTGACCGACTGACCGGGGTTCATGAATTCAGCCTTGCCGAGGATTTCGCAGCCGGTGGCGTCGCTCAGCCGGTTCAGGCGGATCAGGGGCGTGTTGCCCACGGATGCTGCAAGATCTTTGTTGATGGTCATGTCCGGTCACTCCGCCGATGTCCTGCCGCACCCAGGGTGAGGCATATTCTGTCCAAAAGGGATAGGCGCGCGCGGCGGCAAACTCAAGCAGGTAGCGTTGCGACGGGCCTGTGCTTAGGCGCGCAGCCGATCCCGGTTCAACATCAGCCATTGCACCGACATCACCAGCGGCGCATTCGCCAACTCGCCAGCCGTCAGCATGTCGGCAAGCTGATCGTAGGGCACCAGCAGGTTTCGAATATTCTCGCCCTCGGTGTCCAGCCCGCCCACCAGTTTCCGCGCATCTGACATCGCGGCAATGCCGACATAGGACATGAGATACTGCGCCACGCCGCCGGGGCTGGGATAGTAGCCCGCCACTTTGTGCAGCGCGCTCAGCTCCAGATGCGCCTCTTCGCGGGTTTCGCGATAGGCGGTGTCCTCATAGCTTTCGCCCGCATCGACAATGCCCGCCACCGGTTCCAGCAGCCAGGGTTGTGGATCGCCCTGCGCATAGGCGCCAATGCGCAACTGTTCGACCAGCATCACCATGTCACGCACCGGATCGTAAGGCAGCACCGTCACCGCATCGGCCACGTTGAAGATCGCCCGCGCGCCGGTGTCCGACCACGTGCCGTCAAAGCGGCGAAAGCGGGTCTGGTATTCCTCGACCGTAAAGAAATTCTCATACGGGCGGTCCAGCGAGGACAGCTCCACATCATCGCGCGTCAGCGGGCTGGAGACTGTCACCGGACGATGCCGGGCCGCGGCCATCACGTAAGATTGCGCACGCGCCCGGATGATGGGAAAGCGCGCGGCGACCTGCGCGGGTGTTTCGTGCCCGAAGGCGCGCATGACTTCGCCCGCCGCGATCAGCGTTAGGGGGCCCCACTCGGCCACCCAATCCTGCAGGTGCCAATCCGCACCAGGCTGCCAGAGCGCTTCTTTGGACATGAAGACCCGCGCTGCCACTGGGCCTGCCGCACTCTCGACCGTCACATCGACCAGATCGTAGGAAAACGCGCCTTCGTAGAAATTCAGACGGGCAATGTCCGCCTCGGTCAGCCCATGGGCGAGCACCCCTTCGGCCGCAGCACCCGTATCTTCCGTGAGCATCGGAAAGCTTTCACCTGCAGCCCAGGCTACGCGATAGCCGGGCAAGGTGGCAGGCACGGGCGTGATGGCACGGCCAAGGACGATATCCAGCAGCGGCTGATGCCGCAGCGTGCCAAAGAAAAACAGCGGTGTCATCGGGTCAGGTCAGCTCCAGCGGCGGTTCACGAACTCGGCCACGATCCCCGCAACCGCGCCTCCCCCGAACAAGATGATCAGCGTGGGCACCGCCGTCAAGACGGACAGCCCATATTCCATCAACAGATTCAGCGCCGCGATCAGCGCCTCGCCCGGCCCGTCGTAACGCAGCCGGGTGGACCGGTAGAACATCTCGTAAATGCCGAAAATGGCCACAGCCCAAAAGGCAATCAGGAACGAGGTGCGCACGCCGGTGGTGATCGCCATGGACAGTCCCTCGCCCACATTGCGGCCCATGGTCAGCCATCCCTGCCCCACCCCAAGCGCGGTAACGATGGGAACCAGCCAAAAGCGCGGCTGCCCCGGCGGCAGGGTCTGCGCATAGGCATCGGCCGCGAAGAACCCGATGAGGGCGAAGAGAACGGCAGAGACAAGCTTGGCGGCGGTCGGCATAGGATCACCCCGGTCTGGTTAGCGAGATTTGCGTGACGTCAGTATTGCCGCTGTGAAAGCTGGCCGCGCAAGAGGTGAGGTAGAAATTCCACATCCGGCGGAACCGATCGTCAAAGCCCTGTGCGGCCACATCCTCCCATCTGTCGTTGAAGATTTCATGCCAGCGGCGCAGGGTCTGGCTGTAGCTTTCGCCAAACTCATGGCTGCCAGAAAACCGAAGTCCGGCCACCTCAACCTGCTGGCGCAGCACGGATGGGCAAGGCAGCATTCCGCCTGGAAAGATGTATTTCTGAATAAAGTCAACGCTCTGTTTGTAGACCTTCCAGCGCGCATCCTGCACGGTGATGATCTGCAAGGCGGCCACCGCACCCGGTTTCAGCCGGTCACGCAGCGTGGAAAAGAAAACCGGCCAGTATTTTTCGCCCACGGCCTCAAACATCTCGATCGAGGCGATGCCGTCAAACTGGCCCGCCACGTCACGGTAATCCTGCAGCCGGATATCGACCTTGTCGGACAGGCCCTGCCGGGCCATGCGGGCGACGGCGAAGTCATGTTGTTCGCGGCTGATGGTCAACCCGGTGATCCGCGCGCCGCGTTCCGTCGCGGCATATTCCGCGAAACCGCCCCAGCCACAGCCAATTTCCAGCAAGTGATCGCCCGGTTTCACGCCAATCTTGTCCGCCAGCGCCGCATATTTTGCCCGCTGCGCCACCTCCAGCGGTTCCTGTCCGGTGTCGAACAGGGCCGAGGAGTAGGTCATCGTGTCATCGAGCCAAAGCGCGTAAAAATCATTCCCCAGATCGTAGTGATACGAGATGTTCTTCCTCGCTTGCCGCCGGGAATTGCCCTGCATCCAAAAGCGCAGTTTTTCATAGGCCCGGACCAGCGCCATGCCGAGAAAACCGTCATAAACCTCATCGTTTTCCGCATGGACCACGTCCATCAGCGCCTGAAGATCAGGGCTGGACCAGCCACCATCCAGATAGGCATCGCAAAAGCCAAGATCGCCCTCGCGGATAAGACGCGCGAAGATATCGGGGTCATGCACTTCGCAAACGCCCATGGGGCCGGGATTGTCCCCTTGGGCGCGGAACACGCGGCCATCGGGCAACACGAAATCCAACCGGCCATTGCGCAGCTTTCTGACGGTCTGAAAAACCTGCGCGAAATAGCGCGGCAGGCCAGATGCCCCGTCTGTCGTGGTGTTGACCTCCATTTCCCATCCCCTTGTCGCAAGCGCATCATGAAGGCGATCTCCATGATCTGGCAAGAAAATTAACTTTTCATGGCTTTATAGGCCGACAAGGCCCGATCCCGGCCTTCCGCCAGGCTGATCATCGGGGCGGGGGCGTCCCGGACGATCCAGGATCGCGGAATTGCGGCGGCAAAACCCTGCGCCCCTGCCCCGCGCAGCCAGTGATGGCGGTAGCGGCCCCCGGGGTCGAACTTCGCGGCCTGGGTCTCGAGGTTGAAGATGCGAAAGAACGGCGCGGCATCCGGGCCCGATCCCGCCACCCATTGCCAGCCCATGGCGTTCGAGGCCGGGTCCCAATCGACAAGCGTATCGGCGAACCAGTCCCGTCCGATGCGCCAATCCACCATCAGGTGTTTGGTCAGATAGCTGGCCACCAGCATCCGCGCCCGGTTGTGCATCCGGCCGGTGACGTAAAGCTCCCGCATCGCGGCATCGACGATTTCGACCCCGGTTTCCCCGCGCTGCCAGCGGGTGGCTGCGTCCCCCTCGCCCGACCAGGGGAAGGCGTTCCATTCCGGCCGCCAGTTTCCGGTCAGGATCTCAGGCGAGTGGAACATCAGATGATAGGCGAATTCACGCCAGACCAGCTCTTTCAGGAAGTGTTCGGCCCCTTTGCCACCGCTGCCCTCCATCGCGCGCCAGCCGTGATGCCAGCAGGTCCGCGCGGAAATTTCGCCATAGGCCAGGGGTTCGGACAGGCCCGAGGTCGCGTCACGATCAAGGAAATCGCGATCTTCCCTGTATCCGGCCAAGCGGGTGGCCAGAAAATGGCCCAACCGGTCGCGGGCTGCGCTTTCGCCACACAGGACGTGCTGCCCGACCACCGCCGCCCCGCGTTGCATCGGGCGGTCCAGCGCCCAATCGGCCAGCCGCTCGCTGCGTGGCCAGTCACGCGCAAAGGTCAGATCGGGCACGGGCAAGGGCGCAGGCACCTGGCGGTCGCGTACCGTGCGCCAGAACGGGGAATAGACGCGGTAATACCCGCCCGCCCCGGTCTGCACCGTCCAGGGCTCGAACAACAGGTGGGTATTGAAGCTATCCGCCTCGATCCCGTCATGCCTGAGCGCGACCTTTACGGCGCTGTCCCGTGCCCGCGCCTGTGGATCATAGAGCCGGTTCCACACGACCCTGGTCGCCCCGGTTTCGCGGATCAGGTCCCGCAGCACCGCCAGCGCATCGCCGGTGCGGCACACAACAGCGCCGCCGGGCGGGCCAAGACTTTTTGAAAAGTCTTCCACCGCCCGCCCCCACCGGAAGGCAGAGGCCGCCCCAAGCGCCCGGACGCTGTCATCGCGGATCACCACCGGGATCACCGGCCGCCCGACACAGGCGGTCAGCGCCGGATTGTCGGCCAGCCGGAAATCCCGGCGCATCCAGTAAAGGATCGGTTCGCTGTTCATGCCCTGCCTCTGCCGCCTTGCGTTTCGCAAAAAGCTAGCGCAGGCGGGGTCGGGATCAACCGGTCAGATGACCTGATCAAGCGCACCGATCAGTTTTGCCACCTCATCTGGGTGGGTGTAGTGGGTAAAGCTCAGCCGCAAGACACCCTCATCGGGATTGACCCCCATGGCCTGCAGCGCCCGCACGGCATAGAAATCGCCGCCCCCCGCCATGATCCCGTGCGGGGCCAGATCTGCGGCCACGGCCTCACCCGGCCGGGCCAGCGCCACGGCCACGGTCGGGGCGCGCCCCTCGGCGCTGGCCGGGCCAAGCAGCCGGGCAGAGTTCTTTGATGACAGGTAATCCAGCAACGGCTGCAACAGCGCCTTTTCCTGATCGCGCATCAGGCCATGGGCAAACCGCGCCGCCGCGGCCCCGCTGGCCGGTCCCCCGTGATGGACCGACAGGGCCTCCATATAATCTGCCATGCCCGCACTGGCCGCGACCTGCGCGTGATCCGGCCCGGCGGGGGTAAAGCGTTTATACAGGCTGCCTGCGTTGAAATAGTGCCCCTGGTTCGGCAGCACCTGCCCAAGCGGGCGCCGGATCACCATGATCCCCTGATGCGGCCCATAGGTCTTGTAGGCGGAGAACAGGTAGATATCCGCCCCAAGCGCCGCCACATCCACGAACCCGTGCGGCGCATAGCTGACCCCGTCAACGCAGGTATAGGCCCCCGCCGCCCTGGCCTGCGCACAGATCGCGGCCACGTCATTCACCTCGCCCACAACGTTAGAACAATGCGGAAAGCAGACCAGCCGCACCTTGCCATCGGCCATCAGCGGCGTCAGCGCGGCGGGGTCCAGATGCCCGGTTTCCGGGTCAATCTGCCATTCGCGTATCTCCACCCCGTCTTCGGCCAGACGCCGCCAGGGGCCTGTGTTGGCCTCGTGATCCTGATTGGTGACAAGAATGGCATCCCCGTCGGCCAGATGCTGCCGGAACGCCTGCGCCAGCACATAGGTGTTCTGCGTGGTTGAGGGACCGAAGCTTAGCTCATCCGTGTCCACCCCCATCATCGCCGCCAGCCGCCTGCGCGCCTCGTCCATTTCTTCGCCACCCAAACGGCTCGCCTCATAGGGCGCATAGGGCTGCACCTTACGCTCGGTGTAGTAGCGGAACAGCCTGTCGATCACCGGCTGGCAGGTATAGCTGCCGCCCGCATTCTCGAAAAACGCCTGACCCTGCAGCGCCGCCTGCGCAAACGCCGGGAATTGCGCCCGTACCCAGTCAATATCCAAGGTGGTCATCTTGCGATCCTTTGTCCTGTCACCGATCCCGGGGAACGCGCCAGGGGGCGGGCATCCCCAACCTGGCAGGTCTTCCAGCCGAGCCGGCGACCCAAGCGGATCAGCGGCAGCCGCAGGTCGATGCCCGCGACGCAACATGGCTACGACAGGCCCTGCCCCGGGTCAATCACCTGCCGCGCAAAGAAAATCCCCCGCCGGTTGCCCAACGGGGGATCGTGTTTCGCCAAAGGCTGATCGCGTTACTCGCGATAGACACTTTCCACCCCGTTCTTTTCACGGATCGCGTCGCGCCAGATGCCCTTGATCACGGCAAATCCCATCAACAACATGACGAAGCTGAACGGCAGCGCGCCGATGACCATGGCGGTCTGGATCGCGCCCAACCCGCCAATGACCAGCAATGCGCCCACAACCAACGCCAGGGCCGCGCCCCAGAAGATGATATGCGGGCGGCCTTTCTGGCCTTCGTCCCCACCGGAATTGATCGTGTTGACGATCAGAACGGCGGAATCGGCGGACGTCACCAGATAGGTCAGCAGCAGGATCACGACGATCAGCGCCATCACCCAGGCCAGGCCCGAAGACAGCATCACGTCCAGCATCGCGAATAGCTGCGATTCAGCGCCTGCGCCGGTGATCGCGTCGCCCGCTTCGCCATTCAGCGACAGGTCGATCGCAGTGCCGCCAACGATGGCGAACCAGACGAAGCACATGGTCGAGGGGATAATGATGGCACCCAAGACGTATTCACGCACGGTCCGCCCGCGGGAAATACGCGCCAGGAACACACCCACAAAGGGGGCAAATGCAATCCACCAGGCCCAGTAGAAGACGGACCATCCGCCCTGCCAGCCAGCCAATTGGCTTGCGACAGAGTCTTCGACACCATCGGTCCGCCAGACGGTGAACATCATCGATGGCAGGTTGATCAGGTAGTCAAAGATGCCAACGAACAGCGCCTGCAGACCAAAGAAGGTCGAGCCGAAGATCAGGAAGAACGCCAGCAGGAAGAAGCTAAGCCCCATGTTGATGTTCGACAGCCACTTGATGCCCTTGCCCACACCCGACAGGGCCGACAGGGTCGAGGCCCCCATGATCACCAGCAATGCAAAGATGATCGCCATGGTCGAGGCGCTGCCATCTTCGTTCAGCAGCCAGTCGCCCAGGCCGATGCGATGCACACCCGCCACGAACTGGTTCACGCCAAAGCCAAGCGTCTGCGACACGCCCAGAACGGTTGCCACTACCGCGACGATATCGACGACATGGCCAAGCGTGCCCGACAGCGACTTACCGAACAGTGGCACCAAGGCAGACCGGATGGTCAGCGGCAGGTTCCGGCGATACGAGAAATAGGCAAGCGACAGCCCGACCAGCGCATAGCAGGCCCAGGCCCCGATCCCCCAGTGCAGGAACGACCACTTATAGGCGTTGCGCACATTTTCCGCGGTCGAGCCTTCCACATCGCCCATGATCACGTCGGGGTTGGTGGCGAAGTGATAGATCGGTTCCGCCGTCGCAAAGGTCAGCATCCCGATGCCGATCCCGGCCCCGAACATCATCGAAAACCAGGAAAAATTCGAAAACTCCGGCTTGTCCTCGGGCAGACCGAGCGTCAACCGGCCCGTAGACGGCACAAGTGCCAGAAGGATGCAAACGATGATGAAGAATGCGACCACCCAGATGTACCAGGATGCGAAATTCGCCAGCAGGAAGCTGTTCAGGCTGCCAAGCACGCTGGCGGCGTTGTCGGGGAACGCAACAGCCCAGATGATCAGCGCACCGACCAGAATTTTTGCTGTTACCGTAACGTCTTTGCTGAACCCGTCATAAAAACCGCCTTCTGCGGTCTTGATCGGCAGGTCCATCAATGGGGGCGTTTTTGCCATGGGTCTCTCCTTCCATATTTTGTTGGAAAAACAGTTTTTCTGGCAGGCGTAGACCCAGTCTCCTTTCCGTGCCGACCCCGGGTGCGTTTTTCCGAAATGAACCGGGGCCGGTTGCCAATCTCTTCCTTCCGGCAAGACTTAGGCCGGGGCGCTGTCGCTTCTTGTATAAAAACGGCACTTCCCCTCCCTGTCGCGGCGTCAAAGCGCCTTGAGCGTTACAACCTATAGCAGATTGACCTGACCGCCTTTCGCGCAGGGCACGCAGCGACGCGCGCGAAAGGCGGGCACTTAGACAAGGGTCTGACCGGCGTGGCCCCGGCGACGATCTGCCCCCTACAGGGGGCGCACAAATCGCCGGGCCGATACCGGTTCCTCCCGAAATCCGCAGGCTAGGTAGGCCAGACCGGCGGCGGGGTTGTCAGGCATCGTCGCAACGGTCAGGAACCGGGCCCCAAGGCCCCGTGCCACGTCGTTTGCGGCCTCGACAAGCGCCCGCCCCACCCCCTGCCCGCGCAGGTCCTTTTGAACATAGAGGTGGTGCAGATCCATCGCCCGTTCCCCGAACTGAGCGCGGGCACAGCATCGCATAGCCGCACAGGCCCCCATACTGCTCTGCCACCAGCACATGCAACCAGGGCGCCTGGCCCAGACAATCCCGCGCAAGCGTGGCGGGGGTCACGGTGGGGGTATATCCGTGAAACCGGGCAAGATGGCGAACCATATCGGTCAGCGCCTCCAGGTCCTGGGGCGTCACGGGGCGGATGTTCGGTTTGGCGGGCATTGTCTGGTCTCCGGCTTGGACCATCAAAGCCGGGATCGCACAAAAAAACCGCCTCTGATGGCGGTTTGTCTTATCTGCACATGAAATCCGCCCGTTCTATGTGAACGCGCGATAATAGACAGTCATGGCAGCATGGTTGGTCATCCCCGGCTTCTGCGCGCTGCGAAGGTCCGCGTCAAGCCTTTCCCCTTCTTCTTGGCAGAATTCCTCCAAGGGGGAGGCCGGGGGAGGCTCCTCCCCCGGCGGATCGCCGCCGTCAGACAGCGAAACCCCTGTCGTTCAGGCGTTCACATCGACAACCACGCGCCCGCGCACGCCGCCTTTCAGGATCGCCCGGCCCAGATCGGGCAGATCGGCCAGAGCCACCGGATGTATCATAGCCTCCAGCTTGTCCATCGGCAGATCCTGCGCGATCCGCTGCCAGGCCCGAACCCGGTTGTCATAGGGTTGCATGACGCTGTCGATGCCAAGCAGGTTCACCCCGCGCAACAGGAATGGAATGACCGTTGCGGGCAGCCCCGCGCCACCGGCGAGGCCGACGGCGGAAACCGATCCGCCATATTTCATCTGGCCCAGAACCCGCGCCAGCATCGCACCGCCCACGGCATCGACGCAGCCTGCCCAGGTTTCCGATTCCAGCGGGCGCTTGACGGTTTCGTTGATCTCTTCGCGCGCCACAATCCGCTTGGCCCCGAGCCCCTTGAGGTAGTCCTCCTGCTCGGGCCGCCCCGTGACGCCGGCCACGTCATAGCCCAGATTGGTCAGGATCGCGGTCGCGACCGAGCCGACGCCACCCGCAGCGCCGGTCACCAGAACCTCGCCCTTCTCCGGGGTCAGCCCGTGATCTTCCAGCGCCATCACCGCCAGCATCGCGGTAAAGCCCGCCGTGCCCACAGCCATTGCCTGACGGGTGGTCAGACCGCCGGGCAGCGGCACCAGCCAATCAGCGTTGACGCGCGCCTTTTGGGTGTAGCCGCCCCAATGCGCCTCACCCACGCGCCAGCCGGTCAGCACGACCTTGTCGCCGGGGGCGTAGCGCGCATCATCAGATGCCTCGACAGTGCCTGCAAAGTCGATCCCCGGCACGTGCGGGTATTTGCGGACAAGACCGCCGCCCGGCCCGATGCACAGCCCGTCCTTGTAGTTCACGGTGGAATACTCCACGGCCACGGTGACATTGCCCTCGGGCAGGTCATCCAGACCGATCTGCTCCACCGCGGCAGAGGTCTTGCCGCTGTCTTCGTCTTTTCTCACGACCAGTGCGTTGAACATCTCGTCTCCTTTTCATTGTACCGGGGCCACCCGAACAGGCCCCCCGTCTCTATCAGCTCCAGAATGCCTCATACACCGTTGCGGCGCGCACCCCTGCGGGGGTGACGATATCAACCTCGGTAAAGGCGTCCCAATGGGTCATGCGGATCATACCGATGGCGACGTTGGTGTTGAAATCGGGCGACCAGCTGGCGCTGCTGATATTGCCCACATGCCGGTCGCCGGCCATTACCGGCCACAGCCGGTCGCAGGGCGGCACCGCATCGCCATGGATCTCGACCGGGCGGATCTGCTTGACCGGCCCCTCCTTGGCCACGCGCAGCAGCGCATCGCGCCCGACGCAGCCGATGGCCGTCGCGGTGTTACAAAACCGCCCTAGCCCGCATTCATGGGGCGTGTTGTCGTCGGTCATGTCGTTGCCATAGGACAAGAGCCCGCCCTCGATCCGTTCGATCAGATTGGGGCAGCCTGCGTGCACGTCCAGATCCTTGCCCGCCTCCATCAGCGCATTCCACAACGGCATTCCAATATCGCTGCCCTCGACATAAATCTCGAACCCGCCCTGTTTCGAATAGCCAGACCGCGCCACGACCAGATCGCGCCCTTGAAAGTCGAAATGCCCGAAGCGGAAAAAGCGGATGTCGCGCACCGCATCGCCAAAGACCCGGGCCATCAGCTTATCCGCTTTGGGGCCCTGCACCGCCAGCGGCGACACATCGGGTTCATCGACCAGCACATCCAGCCGATAGCCATAGGCAATGCCCTTGACCCAATACAGCAGATCGCTATCGGCGATGGAGATCCACCAGCGGTCCTCGGCCAGTTTCACCGCCACCGGGTCGTTCAGCATCCCGCCGGTTTCATCGACAATCGGCACGTAATAGCACTGGCCCGGCAACATCCCCCGCAGATCGCGCGGGGTCAGCATCTGCATCAGGCGGCCCGCGTCAGGCCCGCGCAGTTCGACCTGTCGTTCGCAGGACACGTCCCAGATCTGCACCGCCTCTTTCAGGTGTCGGTAATCCTCTTGCACCGATCGGAACACCGTCGGCAGCAGCATGTGATTGTAGACTGTGTAGCCTTTGACGCCAGCGGCATCGACGCCTTCGGAAAAGGGCGTGCGGCGCAGGCGGCGGGATAGGGAAATCTGGGCCATCGTGGCAGACTCCGGCAAAAATGGGTGGGGATGGGGGCGCCGGGGCCGCATGCCAGAGGCCCCCGCGCGTGGTGAGTTAAGCGGCCAGCCTTAGCGCGGCCCCTTCCAGTCGATCTGACAGATCTCGGCCGACCGGCCATCGAAATCCCAGACCCGGCCATAGGCGCGCAGCTTACCCTTGGAGGATGACGCCACGGTGATATCGGGCCCCATCCAATACTGGGTATTGGTCACCACCAGATCGCTGTCGGGGTCATTTCCGGCAACCGGGGTCACAACCCCCTGAATCTTGCGGCCAACGGTGATGTGGCGGGTCTTGCCTTCGGTTTCATAGGTGACGGGCTGGCGTTCGTGCCCCAGGATTTCACCCACCAGGATCTGGAACAGGCCGGTCGTGCCCTTGGCCGCACCCGAGAAGATCGCAACCAGCGCATCATACTGGTCCTCGGTCGACCGCTCGTCGATGAACAGCGCCACTTTCCAGTTGCCGCGTCCCATATTGCCGGGGATCTCGATCATCAGACCGATATTCAGCCCGCTCAGGTCGATATCGCCATAGGCGCCCTCGTCGATGCGCACACCGCCCCAGGTCTGGCAATGGCCTTCGGTCGGGGGGTGTTTGCCAAGCGAAATCACGCAAGGGCAAAACACTGTGCAGTTGCAGTTCAGGATCAGCTCGCCCCGGATTGTCCAGGGGACGGTGCCCATTTCGCCGTCGAGTGCCATTTGACTTTCTCCTCTTTCAGATTCCGTTCGCGGCGACAAAGACCGCACCAGCCAGCAGCGCAGCACCCAAAGGCCGCGTCAGCCAGCGCCCGATCTCGGGCAGTTTTTCAAAGACCATCAGCAGGGTCGCGAGCCCCATGAAGGCCAGGTTCATCACGCCCCCCACAAAGGCCAGTGTCATCAGCGCCCAACAGCAGCCAAGGCAGACCGCGCCAAGACGCAGACCGTTGCGAAAGGCGCCTTCGTCCCAGTGCTGAAGGAAAAAGGTGAACGGCGCCCGGCACTTGGACAGGCAGGCATCCTTCAGGGGCGTGAACTGATAGGCCCCGGCCATGGCCAACAGCCCCGCAGACAGCCCCGCTGAGGCGCTGGAGCCAAGCGGATCGAGCAGGCCCGCGCGGAACAGAACCAGTTGCATGGCCGCCGCCAGCACCGAAAAGCCAAGCCAGATGGACAGATACCCCCCGACAAGCGCCGGAAACCGGGTCTCTGCACCGCTATGGGACAGGTCCTCATAGGTGGCGAAAGCCGGCAATGCTGTGGGGGCCATCATCGCCGCCGACATCAGCACCCACATCAGGGTCATCTTGGCAAACCCCGCCCCATCCGGCGTCAGGTTGCACAGATCGGCCCAAAAGCCCGCGCCATAGACGCGGCCCGTCGCACGCAGATCAGCCGGGATCGACATCGCATAAAGCGCCGCCCAGGCCGCCAGGATCAGGCCAAACAGCGCCAGCCAGTGCGCCCCCCGCATCGCCCTGATCCGTGTTGCAAACAAAGCTGGTCCTCCCCGACTCAGATGTTGCTTTTTGAATGTCAGACTTTTAAATGTCTGACAAATGAAATCTTGAGTATGACGCAACGTGAAAATTGATCCCAAGAGCTCGGCCGACCTGTCCGCGCAAATCGCCAAGGCGATCCGAGATGCTATTATCGCAGGCGATCTGATCGTCGATGAGCGTCTGCCGTCCGAGGCGGAACTGGCCGAACAGTTCGAAGTGTCCCGCTCGACGGTACGCGAAGCGCTGAAACGGCTGGCGGCGCAATCGCTGATCCGCACGCAGCGTGGCGCCTTTGGCGGGGCCTTCGTGAACCGGCTGTCCTACCCCGACGCCTATGGTCAGCAGATCACCACCTCGACCTTGCTTCTGTCGATGAACAGCGTCAGTTTCGATACGGCCTGTGAGGCGCGCTATGCGCTGGAACGATCCTGCGCGCCGCTGTCAGCCGACCGGCGGACCGCCGATCACCTGGCCACGATGCGGGCCGAGATTTTCCGCCAGCAGCAACCAGGCCTGACGGATGAAGCCTTTTGCGCGTCGGATGTGGCGTTTCATCGGGCACTGGTTGATGGCGCGGACAACCCTGTTCTGTCCTACCAACTGGCGGGCGCGGTCGAGGCGATGCAGCCCCTGATGAACATGATCACCTTCACCGCCCGATCCCGCGAGGAAATCGTCGCCCTGCACACGCGGATCGCGGACGCGATAGAGGCGCGCGACGGGGCCGAGGCCTGCGAGGGCCTCAGCCAGCTGGAGCACTACACGGTAGAGCTCGCCCGCTCGGTCATGGCCAAGCGGGCAAATCGCGAGACCGGTTAGTTCCGGTCAAACAGGATCGAGCCGCTCCACGGCCCGTAATCCATGGTGCTGGACCCGTTCCATTCCGATCCACGATAGCTTTGCAGCCCGGGGGCGGCCAGTACCCGCACCGTTCCGCCCGCAGCAGTCAAAACGCCGGAATGCAGGGCTGCCGCGCAGATATTGCTGTCATTCGTATAGGGCCCGGACCCCCAGGCGGACCCCGCATAGGGCCCGGCAGGACAGCTGCATTCATAGACATCCGCGCCTGCGGGCATGGTCGAACATGCGGGCGTTTCCATCGTGGCAAGCGAGACCGTGAAGCTGCGGTCGTAGGCGCCCCAGGTGCTGGTGGAAATGCCGTATTGGGTGGAGCCGGGGTAGTTGTCATGGCGACCGCCGGGGGTCACGATAATCTGACCGCCCCCCGGACCGATGACACCGGCATGGGCTGCCGCAACGCAGATATTGCTGTCAGCCGTGTAGACTTCGGTCCCCCAGACAGCCCCGGTGCCACCACCGGAGGCGCAGCTACAGGTGGTTGGGCCGGGAATGCTGAGCGCATTCGAAGGGCAAGGCGCGGTTTGGGCCGCCGCCGCACCGGCAATCGCGATGAAACCCGCCGTGGCGATGGCTGCGAGCCCCGCTGTTCGAGTAGTTTGTGTCATATGGCTTTCCTCCCTATCAATCGGCCTGTTCAATGCGGATCAGTCTTCTTTACCTTAGGGAAGCAATCAAGAGAATTGATGCCGATTGCCGTTGAACCGCCTGCGCCGAACGCTTATCTTGAGCCTGTCCCCTCGGGGACTATGGACATAAACGCGCTCGTAATAAGCGGATCGGACCCGGGGGCGGTACCCGGCGGCTCCACCAATATCCTTCGTTTGGGGATCATGGGGCCGAAACAGGATCGACGAACGTCTAAAGGGGTTTTGCTTTGTCTCGGCTGTCTGCCACCGTTACCGGCGAAAACAGTACAATTGCAAACGACAATCGTGCTCCGGCAATGGCTCTGGCAGCGTAAGCTGCTTAAGTCGCCGAAACTAAGTCCTTGCGCCTAGCCGCGTAAGGCGGGGTTCGCAGGCACCTGGCAACAGAAGCCTGCACTTTCCCGAATTCAGACGATGCGCGAAACGGGCTTTCGAAAGCCCGGTGGACGCGGTTTCGAAACCGCGTTGCAGCGCCTGTGACAAGCGTTCCGCGCCACGTCATGCGGGGTCAACGCGTTGTGCCCAGGTGCGCTTGGATCGTATTGCGCGGGACCACGGGCTTTCGAAAGCCCGTCACAAGCGGTTTCGAAACCGCTTCCCCGCCAAGCCTCAGCCCGGTTGCAATGCTGCGAGCATCTCGATGAGCGGCCAGTTCCACCACAGCGCCAGCGCCCCGAGCCCGCCACCGACGGCAAAGTAGAGCACATCATGGAGCGGGTCCCAAGCCCGGCTGCGCGAAGCGAGCCAGCCCACCACGGGATGCGCCGCCAGCATCGCCAGCCCCTGCCCCGCCAGCGCGCCCGGCAAACCATATAGCGTGATCCCCGCGACCATCCCCACCACGACAAACACCGCCCGCGTTGCGGCCAGCACGAAAAACCGCTTGGAATCGCCCGCCGCCAGCGCCGCCTGATCATAGGTCACCCCCACAATGGCCGGGATCTGCACGACCGAGATCAGCACCACCATGCCGCCCGCCGCGATATAGCGCGGGTCATACAAAAGCTCGATCAGCCACTGCCCAAGAAACGCCGGCACCATGGCCATTCCGATCATGCCCGCCGTCGCCAGCATCCGCATCTTGCGCAACCGCAGGAAGTTCTCTCGGCTCTCGCCCGGCGGGCTTTCGCGGTAGATCGGGATCATCACCTTGCGCACCACGACCGAGCCCATCATGAACGGGAAAGACGCCCAGAAGAAGCCGATATTGTAGATGCCGAAATCATGGGTCGACAGCCATCCACCGATCACCACCTTGTCGGCCTGGCCGATGGCAAAGCCTGCGATGGTGCTCAGGAACACCCATTTGCCGAAATGGATCAGTTCCTGCGCGGCGGCGCTTTCCCACCGGAAGCGGTTGCGTTCACCGGGCAGGAAGAGGTCGAACAGCACCACCTGCGCCATGGCCGACAGCACGCCGGAAATGACCAGCGCCCAGACCGATTGCGTCAGCCACGCCAGCCCGACCGCGAACAGCACCCCGACAACCTGCGTGCCCATATCCAAGAGCGTCACCCGCCCGGCGCGCAGATGCCGGTTCGCCGTCTCGTATCGCGTGGGCGTAAAGCCCAGAACCAGTTGCGTCAGCGCCGCGACCGGCAGGTAATAGACCAGATCCGGTTCACCGAAATAGATCGCCATCGGCCATGTCAGCGCGCAAGCGACCAACCAGAGGCTGACGCCCCGAATGATCTGGATCGTCCAGGCGGTGTTCAGAAAATCCCGGTCGTCGCCGCGTTTCGATTGCATGATCGCCGGGCCGACGCCGACGTCGGAAAACATCGCCAGCCCCATCAGGAAGACCGAGACCATGGCCATGACCCCGAATGCCTCAGGAAACAGCAGCCGCGTCAGGATCAGGTTGGACGCCAGCCGCAGGATCTGAGAAAACCCAAAGCCAAATAGGTTCAGCCCGGCGCTGCGCATGGCGCGGGTCATCAGCCCCTGCCCCTGGGAAAAACTGCGAAACGCCCCGATCATCTGCCTCGGCTCCAGTCCTTTGGCGCGGGTCGCAATTTCACCGCCAGCGCCACGCCCGTATAGGTCAGAAACCCCACCGGATCGTGAAGCGCAAGCGCCATCTTGCCGCCAAGGCCAAGCGGCCGCTTGTCGTCATTGGCAAGGCAATCGGGATACGCCCGTGCGATCTCTGCCACGCCTGCATCCTGCCGCCTGCGCACCCGGATCAGGGCGGCAAAGCCCTCGGCAATCGGCCAGTCATAGGGGGCCTCGACCAGATGCCGTTCCTCTGGCGTGAATTGCAGCCGAACATAGGTGTCATCCGAGATGATCGGCGGAAATTCCTGCCAGCGCGCCCGCCCCGGCCCGTTCACCGCAAACAGCCCGCAGCCCGGAACGCCGCGCGCCATGAACGGCACGCGCGCCCATAGCCGCGCATAGCGCCGCGCCGTCGCGCCCTGCCCTGTGATCCGCACCCGGCCCGAGGCATAGGCAGCCTCTGGCCGGTTCAGCACCGCCCAAAGCCCCGCCATCACGCCCGCGCTGACCGTCACATCCGCATCCAGATAGACCCGCGCCGGATGCCGCGCGCCCGCGTCGCCCGCATTCAGAGCCCCCGGTTTGCCAAGCCCCGGCAGGTTCAGCACCGTGAACCCCCATGCCCTTTCGCGGGCCTGATCTGCAAACGCCTCTGCCACCGCCACCGTTTCATCGGTGCAGCCATTGGCCACCACGATCACCTCCACGGGCACCGCCACAGGGTCAGACGCCAATAGCGCCGTCAGGCAATCGCCGATCAACGCCGCCTCGTTATGGGCCGGAATAATGACCGAAATCACGACCGCCCCCTTTTGCCTTTGACGTCACAGGCATTTTTCCGCAGGTTTGGCGCGGGCAGACAGGAACAAGGCAGGCCATGACGACCACGCGCAACCTCGGCTATCTGGTGCCGCAATTTCCCGGCCAGACGCATATCTTCTTCTGGCGTGAAATCGCAGAGCTGGAAAAGCGGGACGTGACGGTTGACCTGCTGTCCACCCGGCATCCGCCAGCGGGCCTGGTGGCGCATGACTGGTCGGTCGGGGCGATGGCGCGCACCACCTATCTGGGCAAGGCGGATGTGCTGGCCGGGCTTACCGCCCTGCCCCGGCTGCCTTATAGAGAGCTGCTGGCCGAGGCGCGGGCTGAGGGCAAGGGGATGCTCAAGGATATCGCCGTCTCGATCCCCGCCGCGCAGCGCCTGATCCGCCATTGCCGGGCGCGCGGCATTGCCCATGTTCATGTGCATTCCTGCGGGCGCGCGGCGCTGATTGCTGCCATCGCCCGCCGCATGGGCGGGCCGCGCTATTCGCTGTCGCTGCACGGGCCCTTGTCCGATTACGGCCCCGGTCAGCGCTTCAAATGGCGGCACGCGGAATTCGCCTCGATCATCACCGAAAAGCTGAAGGCCGAAATGCTGGCAGAGATGCCCGAGGATCTGCCCGAGCGATTGTTCATCCAGCCCATGGGCGTGGATACCGATGTGCTGGCCCCGACCGGCCCTTACCGGCCCGTTGCGGAAGGCGAACCGCTGCGGCTGTTTTCCTGTGGGCGGCTTAATATCGTCAAGGGGCACCAGGATCTGATGGCCGCCGTCCGGCTGCTGCTCGATCAGGGGCGCGAGGTTCAACTGACTATCGCCGGACAGGATGACGATGGCGGATCGGGCTACCGAAAGGTGTTGGAGGCGCGGATTGCTGACCTTGACCTTAGCGATCACGTCCACCTGCTTGGCGCCGTCGATGCGGGCCGGGTGCGCGATGAAATCCGCGCGGCGCATCTGTTTGTTTTGGCCAGCTGGCACGAGCCGCTTGGCGTCGCGCTGATGGAGGCGATGAGCTGCGGCACCCCCACCATCGGCACCAATGCGGGCGGCGTGCCCGAGCTGATCCGCGACGGGGTGGATGCGGTGCTGGTGCCGCCGAAAAGCCCAGAGGCGCTGGCCCATGCGATTGCGGCGCTGGCCGATGACCCGGACCGCTGTGCCCAATTGTCGGTTGCCGGGCGTGACCGGATTGTCGCCGGTTTTCATTCCGGTCGCGGGGCCGAGATGCTGATCAAGGGCGTCTGGGGCTAGCGGCGTCATCACTCAGTCGCTCTCCAACCCATAAAAAACCCCGGGCTCAGCCTCGAACTCTGCCACCTCGACCGCGACCAGCCAGATCGGCCCGCCGGGACCGTTCAGGATCATGCGGCCATCCTCTTCGACCAGTGCATAATCGGCGGCCTGGCCCGGCAACACCGCCAGATCCTGACCGCCGCCGCCATGGGCGCGGTCACCGGGGCCCAGGAACAGCCGGTCATTGCCGTCGCCCGCCACAAAGACATCGCGCTGCGCGGTGCCGGTCAGATCATCGCGCCCGGCGCTGCCCCATCGGTAGGCACCATGGGCGAAGGCATCGGCAGCGCGGGTGTCCCATCCGCCCGCGGTGGCGTTGTAGGTCATCAGCGTTGCCCATCGGGGGGTGCTATCATCGAGATGGCGCAGCGCGCCCCAACTGCCCCATTGGCTGGCAGCGCTGACATCGACAAAGGCATTGAAAAGCGTGCCGCCGGATTGGCGCCATCCATTCAGAATGTCTGCATAAATTTCAGCCATTTGCGGGGAATAATTGAAGTCGATCAGAAAGCCGGTCAGGTCCTCGTTCCAGACATTTTCCCCCAGCCCCACCACATGGGTGCCGCCTTCATACATCACCATGGACAGGCCGTGATCCGCAGCCACCCCCGCATGATAGGGCAGCCAGGTGTCGATCAGTTCGCCAAGACTGCCCTCGCGCAGCGCCTCTGCCGCCAGATCGAACCCATCTTCGCGCCCGATCCAGCCAAGAACCTCTTCGACGCGTTCATCGCTGCCAAGCTCGGTGCCGAAATAGCCCGCAACCGCATAGGCGTCGAAGCTTTCATAGGGCGCAGCGCGGCCCTCTGCCTGTGCCAGCGGCGCCTCCAGCAGGGGCACCTCCAGCCCCGGCCAGGAGGTCTGGGTCGCGATCACGCGGATCAGCCGATCCTCCTGCCCCTCAAAAACTTCGGCCCAGATATCGGCCACCTCAGCCGCCCGCAATCCGGCATATTGCATCCACGCGTCGCCATCCGCCCCGTCCCACCGAACAGCGGCCATATCCACCGCCCAATGGGCTTGCGAAAACAGGAAGTTCCAGACCTCGTTCGACCATTCCGCATAGACGCGCAGATCGGGGGCCAGCCGTTCCTCCACATAGGACGCAAAGGCGCGCACATAGCGGTCATCGGCCATGTGCGGCAGCGTGAACCACGGGTCCGCCCCGATCTGGTTGGCCAGCCGCACCATCACCTCAACGGGCACCCCACGCCGCACCCAAGTATAGTCCGACATCCTGGGCCGGTCGGTCCAGATCACCTGGGGTGAGGCGTTGGTATCCATCCAGTCCATGAACCGAACGCTGCGCAGGTCGCGGATGCGGGTGATCCAATCGGGGTTGAACATCTCTCCCAGCTCATAAAGCGGGATATGATCGGCGCGCAGCACCACGATATCGCGGATCGGGTCGGCAGCATCCGTCGCCTCGATGCGCAGCGCAACCGGGCCTTCGCCGGGGGTGAAATCAAACCACGCCTCATGCGCACCCATATCGACGTTTTCCACCCGCCCGCCAAGGCGAAACGTACCGCGCCCCGTCCAGGTCACGCGATAGCGGCCTGCGGCGCTGATGGCGTCAGGTGGCAGATCGGTCAGGATAAAGCTTTCCAGCGCCACGACGCCCTCAGGCAGGCCGAGCGGCCAGCCTTCCGGGGTCAGGTGGTTCGACAGTTCCAACTCGCTGGCGTCAATCCCGCCCCATTGCCCGTCCAGATGCCCGACCCAGGGCCGCGCAGACCGCATCAGATCGATGAAGGGCAACTGCGTGGACCAGTCCGACAGCCCGGTCAGCCCCATGGCCAGCGCCGGATCGCTTAACCCGGTTTCCGGTGTCAGGCTGGCGTGATCCTCCAGCGCGCTGCCCTGCATCCGCGCCCAGATGAATCCCGCAATCTCAGGATAGCCCGCGCGAATATCCGTATGGAGACTGTCGGGCAGATCAAGCTGCACCGGGGGTTCCTGGTTAAAGATCGCCGTGTAAGTCACCAGTGCGGCCAGGAAATACAGCGTCGGAGTGCCATGCGGTGCGTCGTCGAGATAAAGATCGGTCGCCGCCAGATTGGCCAATGGCCCGTCGCTGAACAGCTCTGCCAGGATCGAGGCTACCGGGATCAGCGTCACATCCAGTTCGGGCCGCGCCTCGCGGATCATATCGGCGTAGTCGACATACCAATCGTGATAGTCGCCGCGATTGTAGTCATGATACCGCCTAAGCGCCCGTGCCCGCGGCGGGAAACGGTTGGAGATCAACGCGAGGTCGGACCAGCCCTCGTATATGAAAAACCGCGCGCCCCGGGCCTGAAATTCAGTCCAGTCAAAGACGCGCAGCGTGGCGGATAGCGGGCTGTAGCCCTGCGGGTTGTCCCATTCATAGGGCGCATCGGGCGGGTTGGCCTGAATGAAATTGGCGTTGTTGAGGATGATGGTGTTGAAATTCGCACGCCGGAAGGCAAAGCGTTCGGAATCCCAGATCGAGCGCACGTTCTGGAACGACCAGTTGGGTTGCGGTGGCAATTGATCGGCGAATTGCAGCGGCGCACCAAAGGCCCCGTCAGCGGCAAAGCCATGCCCCCCCGCCTGCGCCAGAATGGACAGCCAATGGGGCATCGTCGTCTCATCGCTGCCAGAGACATGGTTGATCAGCGAATTGCCATAGATGAAGGCGCGGATGTCCTGCTGCTGCGCGCGGGCGGGCAGTGCCGCCAGCAGGCACAACGCCAGCGCCCCGATCAGCCTATTCAGCCGCATGGTCCTGCCTGTCCGCCATCGGTTCTGGCCGGTCATCGCGTTCCCCCAATACCCAATCGTAAATCTCTGAAATCTGGTCGGCTTTCCTGTCCCATGTAAACCGTGCGGCAACCTGCTCCAACCCTGCTCTGCCCGCATGGGCCAGTGCGGGCCGGTTCTGTTCCAGCCGCTCTAGTTCCGCCCGGAACCCCGCAATGATCGCGGCACGATCCCCCAAAGGCACGGTCCAGCCGGTGCCTTCAGTCAGCAATTCCGCCGGGCCTGCATAGTCCACGATCAGCGATGGCACGCCAAGCGCCATCGCCTCCAACACCACGCCGCCGCCAAATTCGCGGATCGACGGGAACGCCATCAGGTCCGACCCCGCCAGCACATCCTGCACCGATCCGTGGTCCATCCAGCCATGGAACGTGACGCCGTCCCGCACCCCAAGCGCCTCGGCCTGCGCTTTCAGACCGGGCAGCATGGGGCCATCGCCCACCATGTCGAGCCGCATCCGCCCGTCGCGCAACAGCGGGGCTGCGGCCTCTAACAGCATGTCGGGGCCTTTATAGGGCACCATGCGCCCGACGAAACAGGCGCGCAGCGGGCCAGCTTCGCCCGGGCTCGCCCGCTTGGTGAAGCGGGCGGGATCTATGGCGTTCTCGGGGATGTAAAAGGTCTTGTCCCGCATCGCGACGGGAACCTCGCCCTCAGTATGGCGTGACCCGGCAATGACCGCAGCGGCGTGTTTCAGCGCCCGCCTGCGGCCCGGAAGCGCCTTGTAGGCGCCGCGGATATAGCTCAGCCATTCCTTTTCCTGCCGCCGCTCGGCATCGAATTCCCTGGGCCAGGGCACCCCGCCATTCAGCGGCCCCAGAACGAAGGGCACGCCCGCACGGGCGCATTTCGCCGCCAGTGGGCTGGCAATGGTGGGCGATAGCGGCGTGACGCGGTGGACGATATCATAGCGCCCTGCCCTTATGTCCGCCCCGAAGTGCCGCCAGACCAGACGTTCGAAATGCGGGTAGGACAGCGCGTTGATCAGTTGCAGCGTGGTCCAGCCCTTGCCGCCGCCACCGCGCAGCTTTTCACCAATCGCCCAAAGCGGGCGCGCGAAAGCCTCGGAATCGATGGCCGTAAAATCCTGCCCCTCGACCAGCCCAGCGCGCAAAATCGCGTCGCGGTTGCGGATCTGCGTGACCAGATGCACATCTGCCACCCCCGTCAGTGCACGCGCTAGCGACCAGCCGATCAGCGGTACGCTGACCCAGTCCGGATTTGCGGCTTCGGCGATGATCAGGATGCGTGGGCGTCGTGTGGTCATGGCCAATCCCTACAAGACCGTGCGCAACCGGGCCACCCTGCGCCCGCGCCTGACAGTCTCGATCTGTTCCGAATAGCCCAGCAAGGCGCCAGCAAACAGCCAACTCATCGGGGTCAGCGTGGCATTGGGCACCATGTCGATCACGTTGATCGCCAGGATCAGCACCGCGCCACCCACCCAGGGCGGGATGTCCCGCCCGACCTGTGACGCGCGCCACCAGACCAGCAGAATGGGCAAGGTCAGCAATCCGAACTCGGCCAGGAACCCGGCCCAGCCATAGACCCCGATGGTGATGATCCAGCGCCCGTCCGTGGTGGTCATGATCTCGCCGGTGGTGCCATCGTAGATCTGGTTGCGGCCCCAGCTGCCCCAGCCGAAGACCGGACGTTCCATGGCGCGTTCAAGCAGGATGTTTTCATTGTCCAGCCGGAAGCGCAGGGAATTGGCGCGATCCTCGTCAATGGTTTCCGCATAGGCCAGGATCTCGGCTTCGGGAATGATATTCAGTGTCTTGATCACCGGATAGGCCAGCACTAGGCAGGCCAGCAGCATCGCCACGCGGAACTGCATCCGGGAACTGAGGAAAATCAGAACCGGGGCAAAGGCAGCCGCATAGAGCAGCGACGCCAGGGATTTGCACAGGATCAGCACCAGCGCCATATAGCCCGCCATCGCCCACCACAGCAGCGCCCGGCGGCTGTGGTCGCTGCGTGCGATGGTGATGGCCGACAATACGCCGGTCATCGCCAGAAAGGCCGCCCACAGCCCGTGATAAAGAAACACAATCGGGCGGAAGCCGTCGCCGCGGATCATCTGTTCGAACGAATGCTGGAAATAGCCATAGATCCAGATATTAAGCTGCGGCGACAACCGCACCTCCAGCAGCATCGGCAGTGAATAGACCAACCCGGCCAACAGCATGGCCCACAGCAGATCGCGGATGTCGTCATCGGTGCGCAGAAAATTCCGCGCCAGCAGCATCGGCGACATCAGCAGCGCCTGGTTGATGCATTGCGCCACCGCCTCTCGCAGTTGCAGGGCGGGCAAGGTAAAGCCACCAAAATGGACCGGGTCCATATTGGTTAGCACCGTGCCGAAGGGGCTGAAGATAAACAGCAGCACCAGAGCCCGCGCCGTATTGTTTTCCGGCAGAAAGCGCAGCTCGCCCCTGAACATGACCAGGCAGGTGAACAGCGCCGCAAGGCCGGGGATCGTCTGCTTGGTCAAGGGCGGCATCAGCGGAAAGTCGAACCCCGCCGGGGCCGGAGGCAAAAACAGATAGCCCAGGATCAGCGACGCCAGCAGCGCACGCCCCCGGGGCAGTCGGACGAAAAGCCAGACCACCACCGCCGGGTAAATCACCAGCGCAAGGGATGCGAGCGCGTTAGGCATGCCTGTATCCGGTTACCCTTTGTATCCTATCGTCATGTTTATGCCCGGTTTCCCCTCTAGATGGGGGACTAACACCGGGTATACCCGGAACATGGGGCAGAAATATGCCCCGCAGCAAAGATAAAGGGCAAAGGGCACCGGGATGACTGCGGGCAGCACAAGACGGCTGAAGATCGCCTATCTGTGCGATTGCGATCCGCGTGATCCGACGCTTTATTCCGGCGGCAATGCGCGGATGTTTGACGCGTTGCAGGCCCATGCGGGCGATGTTACCGTGCTGCCGCAGGATTGGGGCCTGGCCGAACCGCTGCGCCGTGCGGTTCTGGCGATGCCCGAGGCGATCAGCATCCGTGCCCGCTGGCGGGTGCATCTGCTGGCCTCTCGGCTGATCGCCGCACGGCTGCGCCGGGCACTTGCGCAAGATCGCTTCGACGTGGTGTTCGGGGCCTATTCCTTTCATTCGCTGCACCGATTGCGCCTGCCCTATCCGATGGTCACCGCCTACAGTTCGGACGCAACGCCAACGACCTATAAACACTCTGCGGTCGGGCAAAGCTTCGGGTCCTGGTTCACGCCATCGCGGCTGATCGACCCGGTGATCGAACGGGCCGAGGCGCGGGTGTTTCGCGGGCTGGACCTGGCCTTGTGGCCGTCGGACTGGCTGACCCGCGCTGTGGCGGATCGCTACGGATTGCCGCCCGAACGGTCGATGACCGTACCCTGGGGCGCAAATGTGCCGGACCCCGGGCCAACGAACCCGGTCCCGCTGGCCGCCGATCAGCCGGTCGAGATCCTGCTTGTGGGACGGGACTGGGATGCCAAGGGCGGTTGGGTGACGGCCGCAACCGTCGCCGCCTTGCGCGACCGGGGGGTCGATGCGCGGCTGACCGTCGTGGGCTGCACCCCGCCGCCCGAGATCAGCCGCGACGCCCTGACAGTGCACCCGCATCTGGACAAATCCATCCCCGGCGACCTGGCCATCTTTCACGACTGTTTCCGCCATGCGCATTTCCTGCTGATGCCATCGATGGAATCCTACGGCTTTGCCTTTTGCGAGGCCTCGGCCTATGGGCTGCCGTCGCTCTGCCTGGATGTGGGCGGCGTGCCGGTATGGAACGGCGTGAACGGTCATGCGCTGCCGCTTGGGGCGGGCCCCGATCAATTTGCAGCCCTGATCCAGGACTATCTGCAAACCCCGGAAAGACATGCGGCCCTGCGCGTCAGCGCAAGGCAGGTCTATGAGGATCGGCTGAACTGGGATGCCTGGGGCCGCAAATTGGCCGATTTGCTGCGATCCGAGGTCGCGGCGCTTAATGACCCGTCCCGCGCAGAACCACGCCAAAAGTCCGGCCGATGATCTGCAGATCGGTGCGCAGCGACAGGGCCCGGTAATATTCCTGATCATAGCCCGCGCGTTCATGAAAGCTGCTGTCATTGCGCGACGAGGTCTGCCAGAACCCGGTGATCCCGGGCCGCATCACGTAGTATTCCGTGCCCGGATAGAGAACGCGCTGATTGCACATCATCGGACGCGGGCCGACAATCGACATGTCGCCGGTCAAGACGTTCCAAAGCTGCGGCAGTTCATCAAGCGACGTCCGACGCAGGAAGTGACCGAAACGGGTGATGCGGGGGTCGTTGCGCAGCTTTTGGTGGCGGTCCCATTCCGCCCGCGCCGCGGGGTTTTCCGACAGATAGCTGTCCAGCACCTGATCGGCCCCTTTGACCATGGTGCGCAGCTTCCACATGCCGAAGACCCGGCCATGCATTCCGATCCGGCTCTGCCGGTAGAAGGGGGAACCGCCCTCTTGCAGGATCGCGATCAGGGCTGCGACCAGAACGATCAGGCCCGCAGGAAGGGCTGCCAATAGAACGATGGCGATGTCCAGCGCGCGCTTTGCATGGCGGCGATAGACGGTCCGCGTCTGTTCCGGCCGGATCGGCAGAACGACGTGGGGTGCTTCGCTTTGGCTATACAGGCCGAAACGCTCATACATTGTACATCACCCTCCAAAAGGGGGGCGACCGTTTCCGGTCGCGACAAACAGCGCTTCCCTGCCCCGCCCGGCGACTCCGAGCGCGGTTTAGAAAGTCATTCGGTTTTTGGGTGCTGAAAGGCGCAGATGAGTAACCGGGCCCCCCCGGGTCGCGATCAGTCCATCCCCACCTTTTGTTTCTGCAGCCGGGTGGCAGTCCGGTGATGCAGGAACGTCAAGTCATGGCCGACCAACGCTTTCGCACAGCCGTAATTTGGCATTTATGGCGTAATTTCGTCAATTCCATTCCGCCATAATCTACCTATGCGTGTGCTCACAAATTAGGCATGATTGTGGCAACGACGAAGACAAAAAATACAGCGTTTTCAGCATGTCGCATTTTTAATCCCCCGTCCTCAGACGTATACTGTCACCAAATTGGAAACAAATACGCGCCTTTAGATCAACCTTTGGTTGTTTTGGCGACTCCAACCTGTCCATTTGGTCAGGTTTCCCGAGCCATTCGGAAACAGACATGGACCGGGCCCTTCCCGGCGATCCACCCTCGCATCGCTGATCAAATTGTGGCAAAACCCCGGCTTGTTTCCGGCTGGAAAACGCTAAATCCCCGGCCAATATTTTTTATGGTTAACGAAACTCTCCCTTGGGTTGCATAATGTGGCGAAACAATGGCGAGGCCTTGGTTCCTTTGTCTCCAATCCGGCAAAGTCCTGCCACAATCCGATTCGCGGCAAGCGGCCGAGACCACTGGATTCCCCTGCCTTTTCGGCCTATTCAGCCTGAAACACACTGACTTTCAGACAGGTCAGACGCCGACACCTCGCCGCCTCATTTCCGCCATGTTGCCCGGCTGATGCTTGATACGCGCGCGCCCG